>Ga0209347_1000030_pt1 | contig 367422 bp, 349 predicted proteins | sample AutmiccommuBRH23_FD_187382 | JGI IMG/M metagenome (GOLD analysis project Ga0209347, IMG submission 187382) | Deep subsurface microbial communities from Mt. Terri, Switzerland - Autotrophic microbial communities BRH/23 (SPAdes) (version 2) | ecosystem: Environmental > Aquatic > Deep subsurface...
CTGACCGGACGGGCCGCCAGATGGGCGGCAACGATGGCGCTCGGCCTGTCCTCCGACACCAAAAACCCTGCCGCCAACTTCAGGCGAAACGCCGTTCATATGGCGCCCCGTGAGAAAGCCAGGCTAGAAACAATATCTTGCTAGTACCCTTTACTTTCCAAAGTTCGCTCCGGAGTCCGCCGCGGGTAACTCACGAACTTCGGAAAGTGGGTACTAGTGTTGAGCCAGCCTTTGACTGAAGTCGGGCTGCGTCGTCATCCAGCATGTCCGGGGGACATGCAGTCGCACGTTTTCTCAGTGGTGCCACGTTCGCGATGGTCCGGCCGCTTCCCAAGGTAGACCGGTCGAGCCGAGCGCACTAACAAGCCGCCGAACTTGATGACCCCAGGGCGGACTTTTCGGCACATAGCTGCCAATGGGGTGCCCCCAATTTGGCCCAGGCCAACGGGCTTTGTTACTCGGTCTTGCGAACGCCGATCACTCGGTGGCGTGATTTATGAAAACGTAGGACCAACCGCCAGAGCAGTAGTTGCCGAAAGGCAGGCGTCGGCAGTCTACGCGCTCTCCCCCAGTCACTTCATATGTCTGGCGAAAGCCAAAGTGAATGCTAGAGGCGCTGATCCGGCTGGCAGATCCTTCGAGCCTTGTCTCTGTGAAGGTCAGTTGCAGCCAGACGGGGATGCGGCGCTCTTCCGGCCCTTTTCTTGTCACGAGCTCGGCCGGGCTGATGGGGACACGACCAAGAACATAGGCAGATGCCTGCCCATCCAACAGTTAATAGAGCGGTATCAGTAGCAGAGCGAACCAGATCCATCGCTTCATCAGGAGGCTCTTCCTGTAGCTATTGCTGAATATGGCGCTACAGTCGCGGTGGGCGTTACCCGCGGGAATTACGGGACGAGTTCAAACCCTGTCCGGAAACACCAAAAAGCGTTGAGAATCAATAGCTTATGGCGGAGACGGAGGGATTCGAACCCTCGATACGCCTTGACAGCGTATGACGATTTAGCAAACCGTTGCCTTCAGCCACTCGGCCACGTCTCCTTGAGCGCCCTTTTCTAGTGATCCGACAGACCGATTGCAAGCTATGCCGCAAGCCTTCTGCCAGGAACGCGTGGGTAAAGCCATGACAAGGCGCGAAAATATGCCCGCACTTCACCCGGCAGTCGCCAACGGCGCCAGAAGATGCCAGAATTCCTGCCTATACGTGTTCAGCCGGCTTTGCAGCACATCCGTTTCAGGAGGTGGCTCCGCGGCCCACAACTCCAGAGCGCACGCTGATCGCCAAACTCACCACACCGGCCGTTGGGCAATAGGTCGGTCGGTGCCAGTTGCGAAATGGCAATTCGCAGGCAAACCTAAAGGAGTGGCAACCGCCATGACAGCCCGCTCAACCTGCCTCATTCTGCTGGCGGCCTCCGTCTTTGCCGCCATGCTCTTGCCCGCAGCCGCCCAAGAGGCGTGCGTGCGATGCGACAATCCGTTTGCCATTTATCGCTGCCAGGTCAGCGATCCCAGCTTGCCCGCCAACGCTTCGATTGCACTCATCTGCATCACTGAACTGGCGAAGCGCAACGCGCACGCGACCTGTGCCGTCAGCCGGGCCACAGAGTCGGTCTGCAGCGGCGAACTGGTGGTGGTCGCCCCCGCACCTGATGCCCCTATACCTCAGGCGCACCCGGCAGGGATCGTTGCAGCATCACCCGCCGCCGAACCCGCCAAATCCGGCGCCTTCGGCGCAGACCCGGACGAATTGCCGCGCACCGATGAGGGCAGGCAAGCCGACGCCAGCCCCCCGGCAACGAACGCGCCGCCTGAAACGGTGGAGGAGCTTGCAAAGCAAACCGCCATCGCCTCGCAGAAGGGCCTCAATCAAGCCGGCGGCGCGGTCGTCGACGCTGCGAAGACAACAGGCCAATCGATTGAAAAAGCAGGGGACGCGATCGGCAGCGCGGCCAAGAAAACGTGGCGCTGCATCAGTTCGCTGTTTGGCAATTGCTGAACGCGTGTTGCATGCGCCCTGACTCATGACCGGGACTGTCCGGGCTCTGATCCGTCGCCGTCAAATTCATGGCCTCCCACACCGCGGCATTCAGGCAGAGTTCATCTGCCACGGTTTAACCTCTTGTGTGTCCGCTGCGAGGCAGTAGTTTGTCAGCAGGGGTGGCTGACATCGATACGATCGGTGTAGATCGGGTTTTGGCCCGCTAGCAAGAAGGGGGTTCGCGTGATCGTCCGTATCGTTTCGATAATTGCGCTCTGCGTCTTCCTTGCCGCCTGCGCCCAGTCACCCATCCTGTCCTCTTCCGGTTTCAACACTGCCGGCCTGCAGGCCCTTCCAACTGTCTCCGCATCCGAAATGAGCAATCTTGGCCATCAGACGCTGGCAGGCAAAGTCCTTACAGCCATCGCGCTTGAGCGTGTCACGGGCCTGAAACCTGATCCGTCGCGCTTTTCCGATGTCGAATAGACAGCGCCGCCCTTCATCTGCGCCAGATTCAGAGGCCCAGCCGGCGCGCCCGTCCGGTGTTGACTATGCGCTTCTTGTCGCCCTTTTCCACGACCAGCAGATACCATTGGCTGTGCCGGTAACCGGTCTCCCGCCACAGCGAGCGCCAGGGAACTGAAATCAGTTCGCCGTCGCCGGCTTCAATCCCCTTCGGCAATAGGAAGCGCAGATGGCGCTGAGCGGCTTTTGGGCTCATCGCCCCGTCCCATAGATAGGCGACGCGACCCCGCGTCCAGTCCGCGCCCTCGGGCGTGAAATTGGGGTAGAGCCGCGTTACCACCGCGCTATGCGGAAAATGCGGTCGCAGGTTCCCGGAAAGCTCGTTGTCAAGGCTGACGATCGTGCCGCCGTCCTCGACGCCGCGCCCGCGCATTTCATCCGCCAGCGTGGCGTAAGGGATGCCCCAGCGGCACGTCTGGCAGGCAGGCTCCATGACATAGAGATTGGCCATCCTGGCCACGAAGGCGATGAGTGCGATTGCCAGCGCCAGGCGTGTGAAGCGCTGCACATGCAGCCGCTCATAGCCCGAACGCCGCGCCACGCCGAATAGCCAGATGACGCTGGCAAGGTAAAGCGGCATCAGTACGTGCACGGCAAGCCCGCTCACTTCGAACACTAGCGCCCCGACGACCGACGCGAGAAATGCGAGCCCTGCGGCGTGCAAAATGAGACGCTCGTAGTCGGGAGGTCCTGCAGCCGGAGGCCAATTTCTAAGATCGGCCCAGGCCGTTTTCAGCCAGCCCGGAAACATGATCGGCAGAATGAACAGCAGCGGCGACAGGTACGCCACCGGTCCGCGAACCGCATCCCAGATCCCTTCCCAGTTGAAACTCCACCCATCACTCCAAAGTCCGGTCAACCAGGTCAGCCGGCGCGGCTCGTCCAGCAGCCACGTCAGGTAGGGCGAGGCGATAACCAGTGCCGCAAGCACAGCCAGGGCGAGCGGTGGACGAAGCAGCACAGACCTCAAGGCCGGTTGCAGCATCGCGGCCATCAGGAACGTAACGAGAAAGACGGTGTAGGCAGGTTCGGTCAGAAACCCCAGCCCCATTGCAATCGCCAGCCCCGCGTAGTCCGCAGTCCGCCCTTCCTGCAGGATGCGCACCAGCAGCCACGTCGTCGCCAACACCGCGACCATCGCGCCGACTTCATGCGTGAAGCCTTCGTGATACCGCCAGCTGATCGAGTAGATCAGCGCCAGCGATTCGACGCTCAGAAGCGCGAACAGCCGGTCGTCCAGAACCCGCCGGGCCGCCAGGTAAAGGAACCCAGCCGAAGCCACCAGGGCTGCGTATTTGATGACGAGAAAATTCTCGAACCGCGGTCCCGTGACCTGCTGCACCGCCCACAAAACCCAGTCGTAAAGCGGAGGTTGCCGCGCGAAGGCTTCGTAGCCTGCAAGCAGGTCCTGCGTCAAAACGATATCGACGACGTCGTCCTCACCCAGCACGTGTGATGCGAGGAGGCGGAAGCCCGCATGCAGCACCGCATAAAGCGTAACGACGGCGAGCACGAACCCCAACCCGCGCCGGGATACTTCCCCGCCGCGCGCTTCGCTGCCCGCTTCGATGTTCGCCTCCCTCATCGAGCCCGCCCCCTTTGCGGACGCCCCCGTCATCACGGATCAACGGCTCAAGGCAGGAGCACCGTCGAACCGGTCGTCTTGCGTGCCTCGAGATCGCGGTGTGCCTGAGCCGCATCTTTCAGCGGATAGGTCTGGTTGACGGCGATCTTCACCACCCCGCTTTGCACGACACCGAACAGGTCCTCGGCGCTGGCCACCAGATCCTCGCGGCTTGCGGTATAGGTGAACAAGGTCGGCCGCGTCGCAAACAGCGAACCCTTCTTCGACAGGATCCCGATATCGAAGTTCGGGATCGGCCCCGAAGCCGCGCCGAACGACACCCACAGCCCAAGCGGCCTGATGCAGTCGAGAGTTGCCGGAAACGTATCCTTGCCGATCGCGTCATAGGCGACATCGACTCCCTTGCCGTTCGTCAGTTCCTTGACGCGGGCCACGAAATCCTCGGTGCGATAGTTGATGGTATGGGTGCAGCCGTTGGCCTTGGCGAGTTCGGCTTTCTCATCCGAGCCGACCGTCCCGATCACGGTCGCTCCCAGATGCTTTGCCCATTGGCAGGCGATCAGCCCGACACCGCCGGCGGCAGCATGAAGCAGCAGCGTTGTCTCGGGCCCGACCCGGTAGGTGACGTTGAGGAGATAGCGCACCGTCATCCCCTGCAGCATCATCGCGGCCGCCGTCTGGGGAGCGATTGCGTCGGGAACCTTGACGACGCGCTCGGCCGGAATAAGCCGCTCTTGCGCGTAGGCACCGATCGGGTTCGCATACGCGACCTTGTCGCCGACCGCGAATTCGCTGACGCCTTCGCCCACCGCGACGATTTCGCCGCAGGCTTCCATGCCGATCACGGCCGGAAGGTCACCGACCGGATAGGCACCGGTGCGATGATAGGTATCGATGTAGTTCAGCCCGACCGCAAGATGACGCAGATGAAGCTGACCCGGCCCTGGGGCACCGATTTCGACTTCATCCCACTGCATGACTTCGGGGCCGCCATAGCGATGAATTCTGATTGCATGCACCAACGTGGCGATCTCCTGTTTTTTCGGGTCAACGACCCGTTTGTCTGGAAATTGATCAACAGGCGCCGACAGTGCCAACGCAAACTGCCTTGACCCTGCCATTGCCGCCTTCTATGGGCTCAACCGCAAGAGAACAAGCTCCTTTACCGGAGACGAGCGGGAGAGTCATGCCAACAGCCCTACGCCCGGCCATCATTGGCGCTTATGCGGCAATTTTACTGGCCGGCTGTGCCTTGAGCACGGCCACAGTGACATCGCCGCTCGCGGGCCTCAGCTGCGTCGACGACACCCCCGATTGTATAAAGAAGCGCCAGGCGACCCTCAGTTACATGACGAACGACCCAACCCGCGCCTGGGTGCGTCAGACGCCATCCGCACACGCCTATGCTTCCGGCGTCCGGCTCTTCGCCTTCAAGAAGAAAAAATCCGAACTCACTTGCGACGAACTGAAAATCGGCAGCAACGAAGCAGCAAACGCTTCGAAAATTCTGCGCGGGCCGGACGCCGAATCTCTGACTCCGGCTCAGGTTTCACGTGGAACGTTGCTCGCCGCCGAAGTTTCCCGCGAGTTGCGCCGCGAACTGTCGGGCCGGTGCAAGGACAAGGCCTAAGCCATCGAGCGCCTGCAATCCAAAAGGTCAAACCGGGTCGAGCGGCCATCGGATATCGCCAGCAGCGCGCCACCACATAACTCAGGCTTCGAGTGGCTTCTTGCGGCTCTGCGGCAGAACGCGCGCCTGCACGCCGTAAGCGGAGACTTTCGGCATCCTGCTCGAGACGGTTCGCATGTTGACACCCATCCATCCGATCTCACCGGAGAGGCGGCCATATTCGATCTTTGGACAGCGGTTCATGACGACTCGCAGACCCGCCGCTTCGGCTTCGGCGGCAGCGTCATCGTTGCGCACCCCAAGTTGCATCCACACAACCTTGATGCCGAGTTTGTCCTTGAGAGAGATCGCCTCGCGCGTGATTGCCAGCGCAGCTTGCGAATTGCGGAAAATGTCAACGACATCGACTGGCGCCGGTACGTCCGCGAGGGTCGCATAGACGGTGCGGCCGAGAAGCTTTTTTCCGGCTTGCCCGGGGTTGACTGGATGCACCTCGTAACCCTTGGCGAGAAGATACTTCATCGCAAAGTAGCTTGGCCGGCTGACGTTCGTGGAAGCGCCGATAAACGCGAAGACGCGCGCCTCGTTCAGTACTTGGGCGATATCTTCGTCTAGGTAGGATTGTTGCGAATTGCTCATGCGGGCGGCGGCAGCGTCATCTGCCCCTTCTCATCGAGGACCATCAGCGGATTGTACGCGATCTCCCAGAGATGACCATCCGGATCGGCAAAATATCCCGAATAGCCACCCCAGAACACATCCCTCGCCGGCTGCACGATACGCCCCCCGCAGCTTTGCGCAAACGCCAATGCGTCGTCAACCTCGGATTTCGAAGCAAGATTGATCGCCAGGCTCGTCCCGCGAAACCTCGACCCGTCGTCATTGATACCGTCTTCACTGACACCGGCGTCCTCGGCCAGCGCGGCCTGGCCGTAGAGCCCGAGAACCGTCCCGTTCATATCAAAAAATGCAACGTCGCTGCTCTCGAAGCCCGAAGCGGCAAAGCCTAGACTCTCGTAGAACGCACGCGACTGCCCCACGTCCGCGACGCCCAGCGTCACCAGATTGATCCGTGTCGGCAGCACTTCAGCAGCCCTTCCATTCCGGATTGCGTTTTTCGATAAAGGCGCCGATGCCTTCTTCGGCGTCCCGGTACAGCATGTTCTCAACCATTATTGCCGCCGCATAGTCGTAGGCCTCGCCCAGCGGCTGCTCGATCTGCCGGTAGAACGCTTCTTTGCCGATGCGTACGGTGGCAGCGGATTTGTCGGCAATGCGCCGGGCAAATCCCATAGCTTCATCCATCAGCCTTTCGGCCGGAACGACCCGGTTGACGAGCCCGTAATCCGCTGCCGTCTGCGCGTCGATGATCTCGCCCAAAAGCAACATCTCCATCGCTCGCTTGCGCGGCACGTTTCGCGACAAGGCAACCATCGGCGTCGAGCAGAACAGGCCGATATTGACGCCCGGCGTGCAGAACTTCGCGCCTTGGGCGGCAATGGCGAGATCGCAGGTGGCGACAAGCTGGCAACCCGCCGCCGTAGCCATTGCATGGACCGCAGCGATGATCGGCTTAGGACAGGCAACCATACCTTGCATCAACTCCGAGCAGGTCGTCATCGTCTCGGAATAGAACGCCTTGCCGCCATCGGCCTGGCCTCGGTGCGCCGTCAGTTCCTTGAGGTCGTGGCCGGCGCAGAATGCCGGCCCGTTGGCAGCAAGAATAATGGCACGAACGGCATCGTCAGAAGCCAGTTGCGAGAAAATCTCCCGCAGCCCCTTGAGGACCTCGAGCGACAAAGCATTGCGGGCGCCGGGACGATTCAATGTCACGACGGCGATACCGTCCTGCGGGCGCTCGACCAGGATGGCCGGTTCCTGCCGGTCAGCGGCCTGGGCTTGAGCCCCCGTACCGCGATGCTGATCCTGCATGTACTTCCTCCAACCTGGCGCGATAATTGCCACCCCGATCGAACCTGACGGTCGATACTGCCGGTCGACCGGTGAAGGCAAATCGGGCGAATCCGGTCACTTGCCGACTTCGCCGGCATCGAGCGCATCCTGGATTGCCTTTTGATGCGCCTTGACGAGTTCGATGTTCTCTTTGTGCTTCAGCGGTGGAATGGTCGTCAACGCTTCTTCGAGTTCATCGATAAGCGCTTTCTTTTCATCCGCCGCCATCGACGCATCGGCTTTCACCTCCGCCAGCTCCTCCTGCAACCCGACAACTGGATCGGTATATTCGCCCGATTCCGGGTCAAGCCCGTCCAGCACTAGCTGTACGTTGGCCGAGACGTCATCGAGTTCGGTAAAATCCTTGAAGCCATGCTTCACGGCGATCTCATCGAGTTCCTTCTCGACGCTGACCTCGTTTCCTTCCGGCACACCTTCAAGTTTCTTGGCGACGGCTGCCAAATCCGGCTGAGCTGATATCAGCCCCTTCACCTGCGCTTCGCTCAACACGATCTGCTTGATGTCGCCGTCAGCATCCTGCGCCATGGCAACTGGCACAGGACCAGCTCCAGCCAGCAGGCAAACCATTGTCGCCGCTAAAATCCATTTGCAATGCCGCATATCGCGCTCCTCCAGAAAGCCGCCCGTCCGGCGGTAATGATCGCCACATTGCTCGTTCGACCTAGTCAACGAGCACACCCGTAAACCTGTAGAGACCCGCATCCGTTCCGATTCCGTTGTGAGGCTACCCGGTCGGGCCCAGATGATGCTTTGCGTGAACTTTGCGGCGCGAGCAAGCGGAACTTGCGGCAGAAATCCGCCTTGCCCACCGAACGCACCGTAGGATGGACGATAACCACACGGTAATATTTTACCGCCTACTTAACCCATTGAAAAGAAGTATTTAATTCACGAGCTGAACGATTTCGATTGACAGACCGCCGCGGCGCAACTATTCGACGCGGCTGAACCAGGAACGTTTCCCTAGTTACTAGCTGTCCAACGGCCAGCAGTGCTTCGTTCTGGCGAACGGACCAGCCGGTCAAGGGTTTCCCGAGACCAGCCAAGCCACCCGAGAATTTCCGAACAAATCATGCCGGCAACCAAACCGGCGGGAGTCCTGCCAATGAAGACCTACGTCGCCAAGCCCGGCGAGGTGGACAAGAAATGGATTTTGATCGACGCCTCCGGCCTCATCGTCGGCCGTCTCGCGTCGCTCATCGCCATGCGCCTCAAGGGTAAGCACAAATCGATCTACACCCCACATGTTGATTGCGGCGACAACATCATCGTCGTCAACGCTGACAAGGTGGTGTTCACCGGCAACAAGAAAGAGGACAAGCGCTACTACTGGCACACCGGTTATCCCGGTGGCATCAAGGAGCGTTCGCCCCGTCAGATCCTCGACGGCCGCTTCCCCGAGCGCGTTCTCGTCAAGGCCGTCGAGCGCATGCTCGCCCGTGGACCGCTGCAGCGTCAGTTGATGCGCAATCTCAAGGTCTATAAGGGCGCCGAACACCCCCATGAGGCCCAGCAGCCCCAGGTGCTCGACGTCGCAACCCTGAACTCGAAGAACGTAAGAGGCTGATCTTAATGGCCGAAGAAACCAAGACCCTCGAGGATCTCGGAACAATTTCGAGTGCCCCTCCCGCCGCTGCCGAGCAGCCGGTTCACGTCCAGAAAATCGATTCGCTTGGCCGTGCCTATGCGACCGGCAAGCGCAAGAACGCAATCGCGCGCGTCTGGCTGAAGCCCGGTAGCGGCAAGATCGTCGTCAACGACAAGGACTTCAGCGAATACTTCGCCCGGCCCGTGCTGCAGATGTTGTTGAAGCAGCCGATCAACGCAGCCGCCCGCGCCGACCAGTACGACGTCATGGCGACAGTTGTCGGCGGCGGTCTCTCCGGCCAGGCCGGCGCCGTCCGCCACGGCATTTCCAAAGCCCTGACCTATTATGAGCCCGATCTCCGTTCGGTTCTCAAGAAGGGCGGCTTCCTCACGCGCGACAGCCGCGTCGTGGAACGCAAGAAGTACGGCCGCGCCAAGGCCCGCCGCAGCTTCCAGTTCTCGAAGCGCTGAGGCGTCGAACTCGCTGTCTGCCAACAGGCGCGCAGAAACATCGGGCGCACGGATGCAGCGCAACGGGTGCGTTGGGCTTGGCTTCCTGCCCAACACAAGCTTGCGCAGTGTTGGCAAACGAAGCCCCAGCCAAGAATGAAACAGCCCGCGATTGCGGGCTGTTCTGTTTCATCGCCGGCCCGGCTTGTCGGCGTTCGCCCGCGGTGCCACATACCGCCAGCCGCGGTGGAACCGCTAATGGTGTTCTCCGTTTAAGACGTACGCGCAAAACATGAGGCTTGACGCATGGAAGTCCTGGCCGTCGACGGCGGTTCGCTGCTCAGCACACTCGCCACCGAGATCGAGCACATGCTGTCCCCCGCATGGTGGCGCGCCCACTCCGTCGCCCTTCTCAACATTCTGATGATCGACCTGACGCTGGCCGGCGATAACGCGATCGTCGTCGGCATGGCTGCTTCCCGTGTTCGCGCCGACATGCGTGCGAAGGTCATTTTCTGGGGCATCACCGGCGCCGTTGTTCTGCGCATCCTGTTTGCCGGCGTTGCCCAGCAGATGCTGCAGGTCATCGGCTTGACGCTTGCCGGCGGCCTGCTGCTGCTGTTCGTCTGCTGGAAGATGTATCGCGAGATCGTCAGCGCTAACGGCCCCTCCATCGATGAAATCGAAGGCAAGCTTGCCTCTGACGATTCCGGCGTGGCCGAAACCAGTTTCTGGTCTGCGATGTGGACCATCATCCTCGCCGACCTTTCAATGTCGCTCGACAACGTTCTCGCAGTCGCCGGTGCGGCAGGCGAATCGACCCTCGTACTCGTCATCGGCCTGGCGGTTGCCATTATTTTGATGGCCGTCGCATCGACCTATATCGCCAGACTTTTGCACCGTTATCCGTGGATCGCTTGGATCGGTCTTCTCATCATCCTTTACGTGGCGATCGACATGATCTACCGCGACAGCCACCACATCGCCTGCGCCGCCTGGCAGATCGGCTGTTCGGAAACGATCTTCGAAGGCATTATGCACCGGCTCGGCCTAGGGCCGGGCGCGGGAGGCTGAGGAGAAGTCAAAGATGGCAAAGGTCTTCATCGATGGCGAGGCCGGCACCACCGGCCTGCAGATCCGCGACCGGCTGGCTGGGCTTGACGGCCTCGACGTGATTTCCATCGACGAGGCGCTTCGTAAGGACGAGGCTGCGCGCCAGGACATGATGCGTGAGGCCGACGTTATCATCTTGTGCCTACCCGATGACGCCGCCCGCGAAGCCGTCGTACTCGTCGACGCGCTCGGCGGGGATGCCCCGCGCGTTATCGATGCTTCGACCGCCCACCGCACCGCCGACGGCTGGGTGTACGGTTTTGCAGAGCTCTTCGAAGGCCAAGCCTCCCGTATCGCGGCGGCCCGCAAAGTCTCAAACCCCGGCTGCTACCCGACCGGAGCCATCGCCCTGTTGCGCCCGCTGATCGACGCCGGCCTGATGCCTAGCAGCCATTCGGTCTCGATCAACGCAGTCAGCGGGTATTCGGGCGGCGGCAAGTCGATGATCGCCGACTACGAAGCCGGCACGGCGGATGCATTCCAGCTTTATGGACTGGCGCTGCACCATAAGCACGTCACCGAGATGCAGCTCTATTCCGGATTGACCACGCGGCCGATCTTCATCCCCTCGGTCGCAGCCTTCGCCCAAGGCATGCTGGTCTCGATCCCCCTGCATCTTTCAAGCCTGACAGGCAAGCCCACGGCTGGCGATATCGCAACCGCGCTAACGGCTCACTACGATGGCGCCCAGCATGTCCGCGTCACCTCCGACGCTATCAACGCGACAAAAGGCAAGCTCGAACCGCAGGGCCTGAACGGCACCGACGACATGGAACTCTTCGTGTTTGCCGATGATACGCTCGGTCAGGCCGTCCTCGTCGCGCGCCTCGACAACCTCGGCAAAGGCGCTGCCGGCGCCGCCGTCCAGAACCTCAAGCTGATGGTGGGACTTAGCGACTGATCGGGGCTGCGAGCGCGGCCGCGAGTCCATGAAAAATGAACGCGCGCTAGTGGCCCGTCGCGCCAAAATCGCATCATAGCCGCAACCTCGTCCGATTTGGGCGCGACATCAGGGCCACTAGTAACATCAATGGCTTAGTGAGGCGTTTATCGAGCCTTAGTTGACTCAAGCCTCGCCGCACCATCGGTCAACTAAGGCGCGACGCCTCACTAGTGCGTCTCGAGATACAGCGCATGATAACGCCCCTCTTCATCCTCGACGAAAAGTTCGTCGACCTGCGGATGGCGCAGCGGTTTGCCGGTCTCGTCGGGAAGCAGGTTCTGCTCGGAAACGTAGGCGATGTATTCGGTCTCGTCGTTCTCGGCGAGCAGGTGATAGTAGGGCTGGTCCTTCTCAGGCCGGATTTCCTCAGGGATCGACAGCCACCATTCCTCGGTGTTCGCGAAGACGGGATCGACATCGTAGACGATGCCGCGAAACGGGTAGTAGCGGTGACGGACCACCTCCCCAACGCTGTACTTGGCTGCCTTCATCGTCCCGCTCGCTTCGATTGACCACGGCCCACTCATCCGCGTTCTTCTCACACCTCATTCGACGGGATACGCGCAATTCTGTCAACGCCACCTTAGGCATGTCGTTGACAGGCCGTGCGCGGCACCCGAATACCGATTTGGAAGCGCTACAATCCGTAGGCTTGGGCCCGCTCGGGGTCCTTGGCCGCGACGATTTCAGCCAGATCGACGATCACCTTCGCCTGCTTCCAGGTTGCATCGTCCTGCATTTTTCCGTCGAGCATGACTGCACCCGTGCCATCCGGCATCGCCTCCAGGATCCGCTTGGCAAAGGCAACCTCGGTAGCATCAGGGCTGAACACCCGCTTGGCGATCTCAATGTGCGTCGGATGCAGCGACCAGGCGCCAAGGCACCCCTGCAGGAAGGAGTTGCGGAACTGGCTTTCGCACCCCGCCAGATCGCCGAAATCGCCGAACGGCCCGTAGAACGGCTTAATTCCGTAGGCCATGCACGCGTCCACCATCTTGCCGACGGTGTAGTGCCACAGATCCTGCTGGTAGGCGGCACGCGGCGCATCCGCATTCTTTCCCGGATCGGCCAGCACCGAATAGTCGGGGTGCCCGCCGCCGACCCGAGTCGTCTTCATGCCGCGCGATGCGGCAAGGTCGGCCGGCCCAAGACTCATGCCGTGCATGCGCGGCGAGGCGGCCGCGATGGCTTCGACGTTCTTGACTCCCTCGGCGGTTTCCAGGATGGCGTGAATGAGGATCGGCCGCCTCACGCCGTGCGCGGCTTCGAGCTGGGCAAGCAGCTGGTCGAGGTAATGGATGTCCCACGGCCCCTCGACCTTCGGCAGCATGATGACGTCGACTTTGTTGCCGACTTTTGCGACGATTTCGGTAATGTCGTCGAGCGCCCACGGCGAGTTGAGGCAGTTGATGCGCGTCCAAAGCCCCGTCTGTCCGTAGTCGTGCTCACTTGCCATCGAAATGAATCCCGCGCGCGCCTGCTCCTTCTCACTCGCCGGAATCGCATCCTCCAGATTACCGAGAATGACGTCGACCTTGGCGATCATGTCGCCGAGCTTGGAACGGATCTTCTCGTTGTGCGGCGGCACGAAATGGATCATCCGCTCGAGCCGCACCGGTAGCGCGCGGTAAGGCTCCGGCGCTCCGATCGCGAGTGGAGCGTAATATTTGGCGGGCGTTCGGCTTGCGTTATCCATTGGCGGGCGGTGTCCTTATCAGTGCGGTTCCTATGTTTGCGCCGCACTGTAGGACTGACGGGCGTGGTGTCAATTGGGGCAGGGGAAGCAGTAACTTGAGCGCGAGGCACCTTGTTCCACAACTCGCCATCCCGGCGATGCTTGCCGGGGTCCAATGTTGCTCCGCCTCCGTCCGTCACCGGCCCCGATTGGAGAATCGTACGGCGCCGCGTGTTGCGACCGCGGGCATCACCGGTCATCTGAAGGCGCACTAAAAAACCCGCTCCTCATAGACCCGCTTGCCTTCCGCTTCGATGCCCTTGATTGCCGCGCGGCCATCGGGGCCGACCGCCGCGATAACGCGCATCTCGCCCTTGCCGATCAGCTTCTCAAGCCGCTTGCCCTCGCCTTCCGGCACGAAATAGGACTCGATCCCGTAATCGACCGGCGCTGATCCCATGGCGCTAATCCGCAGTGCGTAATGCTCGGGTACGCTGCCGCGCAACACGACATCGCCGCCGGCGACGCTGACTGGAAATGTAACGCTCACCGCCACGGGCATCCATCCAACGACTGGTTCGCTCTGCTGGCGCTGTCGCTCTTCACCCTGTCCGTCGTCGCGTTGGCCGGCCTCACCAGAGGGAAGTTCCCCCTTCCGCGCCGTCACGTAGAGGGTCCGCGTTCCGTCCGGCAGATCCTTCAGCAACGCACCATCGATCCGCGACAGCGCCCCGTAATTGAGGATCACGTAGTCGCCCTGGAACAAGCTGCGCGGATCGACCGGCTGCACGTCGAGTACGATCTCGCGGCCATGCTGCAAAATCCCGGCCCTGTCGACGATCATGTAGCCCAGCGCCGCACTCTGCACGCCCGCAACGATCAGGACCGCAAGCCACACGTTCAAACCGAAAATGCGCTTCATGACTTTGCTCCTTCGCCCGCCTGCATCGCTCGCATGCGCTTGTTGACGAGATAGGCCAGCACCGCCAGGCCGATGACACCCCCACCGGTGACGACGAAGAACAACGACGACCCGATGAGCGTGCCGACCGTCTTCACGAACAGGCTGACGACTTCAAGGAAGAACCCGACGTATCCAGTACGGCTTAGCGTCAGGTCGTGGCTCTTGAGCCCCCAGGCGATCGCCGAGATGGCCGCGGCGATCGAAACCGCGGCAAACACCAACAGCGACTCGAGGCTGCCATCCTCGATAAACTGAAGGGTGAACAATGCGGCCATGCCGATAGCAAAGCCCACGACTACCATCACCCGCCCGGCTTCGGCAAACCGCCCGAGCCCCTGTTGAATGGCGACCCCAGCCCCGGCAGTCGCCGTCCCGATCACCAACACCAGGATGTGCGCGTGGCCCTGCTCAAGAATGTAACCAAGCGAAATGACCCACACGCCGAACGCAACCGTCGCTGCCTTGACGCCATAGCCGCAGCCGATGTGATAGAGCACCGCCGCCACCGCACCGAGCGCGGGCAGGAACGGATAGAACACGCCGCGCCCGATTTCCGTTTCCCAGCCGCCCCACAGGCATACGAGACCGAGGCTCAACAGCGCGGAGGGGTTGGAGCGGAATAACAAGCCCGCCAGCAGCGAACCCGCCGCCCACACGATCACCGCGTCCGGCGGATTGCCGTAGAGATGGTACATCTGCGCGACCAACATGACGCTCGCCCCGAACAGCGCCGAGCCGAACAGCACCGCGCCGTGCGCGAACACGTCGAGACCCCGCTGGAACAGCACCGCGCCCGCGCCATACGACGCCCAGATGCCGCCGCCCATCAACGCCAGTCGCACGAGGCGCGGCATCTCCTGCCAGTTGGCGGCAACGAAGCTGATCGCCCCGGCCCCCATCAGGATTGCGCCGATCAGCGACAGCGCCGCCACCAGGCGGCCCGGCATTGCGAACGCTGCTTCGCCGCCCGCGTCGCGGTCGAACTCGGCGAGGATAGCGCGCATTCCGTCGGGCTTGACGTGACCCGCCTCCACCCATCGCGGCAGATCAACCGCGAGCCGCCGGCGGTAGTAGCTCGTATTCATCACTCCACCTGCTCGTTTCTCATCGCTCCACCTGTTTTGGTCGAAAAGCGCGCCTGTATCCGCGCCCAGCATTCCACCTCAACTGCAATCTGCACCGTGAACTTTGTTCATTATTGTGGCGGAATTAGTACGGCAAGCCGCCCAATACTCGACTGCCGACCGCCCAACTGCCGATATGCCGGTACACCGAAGCGAACTGCGCAGTCGCCTGACGATCCAACAGCGTGAGCGATGCCCGTGTATAGAACGATCGAAGAAGGCTAGTGAGGCGTCGCGCCTTAATTGACCCGGCGGTGCGCGAGGGGCCACTAGTGTGGTGATCTCGAAGTTCGCAATCACTTGACGCTCGCTTCTGAGCGAACTTCACGATCTGAACCACACGAGCAACTCTATGATTCTAGTGTCCCTTCTTGATTCCGAAGTTCGCTCGCGCGGTCTCTGTCGGGTGGTGGCGAACTTCGGAATCTGGACACTAGCGTTGCGCGGGCTCAATTGCAGGCGTGTGCAATTGGAAATCTGATCGCAAAAAAGCCCCGCGCAGATCTCTCCGCGCGGGGCCCATTCATCGCAGTTCCAAAAGTACCCGTCAGACTTTCGCCAGCCCTACTTCTTCTTCGGCGCTTCGGCGGGGGCAGCAGCAGCGGGAGCGCCAGCAGCAGCACCGCCGTCAGCCTGCTTCTTTTGCTGCTCGGCCTGATAGGCTTCGTAAGCTACCTTCTGGCGCTCGCGGATCTGAGCCATAAGCTGGCCGCGCGCCTGTGCATAGGCCTTGTTATCGACTGGTGGGCCATCATAGGCGGCGGTAAATCCGTCAAGCGGGACCGGGAAACCGATCGGCTGGGTTGCCGCATTCATGGCGAGAACCATGATGCCGCCGCCCTTCTTCATGCTGTCGATCATTTCCGGCGTCGCTTCGATTTCGGCCGTGCAACCAGCCGGATGGCACAACGAATACTTGAGCGTGAACGGCTTCAGCTCTTTATCCTCGACCTTCTCGTTCTTGGAGGCCTTGGCCCACTGGTCAGTCGTGTAGACGGCCGCGCGAACGCCCGCTGGAATCGCCATTCCAAGAGGCACCATCACCATGAGGCTCTGCTTGTCGTTGCCCTCGACCTTGCGCAGCGCCGCCGAAACTAGCACCATTCCCGTGTTGCCATCGAGGCGCTCATGGTGCGTCAGACAGATTTCCTTTTCCGTCTTTACTTCCTTGCCGTCTTTATCGACGTTCACCAGCGGCGCTTTTTCGCAAAGCTTGACCCAGGCGCTCTGCGGCTTTTTTGCACCTGCATCTGCAGCAGCAGGCTTCGTATCCTGTGCGAGGGCTGACCCGGCAGCACCCGCCAGTACCAGGAGCGCCGCGCCAAGCGCGTGGGTCTGCGACTTCGGAATCGTTGGCATCATAAGAATCATCGACCTTTTGTTTGAGAGCTGGCCCCGCCAGCTTAGCCCCACTGAACAGCACCCTTTGGCGCGCAGGTCCGGGCGCGCTGTGCGCCCCGCGAAGGCGTGTAAATGCCCCGAATGAGGCAATCCCGTGACGTAACAGGATCGTCCCCCGTGGTATCTGACGTCAACCGGCCGTTAAGTGACAAACCCGCCACGCGTCAACATAGAAACGGCCCACTTTGCCGCACTCTTGTGGCCGCACGACTTTCCGGCGACAACCACTCCTCCACCGACGCCCGGAGCCGATATGATAATGACCCTCGCACGCGCACTGCCGCGGGCCGCCAGCTTTGCAGCCGAACTGGCCATTGCCGCGTTGCTGCTTGCACACCCATCCGGCGTCGGAATAGTTGCGGCAGCCGACGAGACACCTGTCGCCGCCCGCCATGCGATTGCGATGCACGGCAAACCCCTGCTGGCGGGAGGCTTCGAACACTTCGCCTACGTCAATCCCGCAGCCCCTGAGGGCGGCACGGTAACTCTAGGAATTCTCGGCTCCTACGACAGCCTCAACCCCTTCATCATCAAGGGCGTGCCCGCAGCCGGCCTGCGCGACTTCCTTTACGAGAGCCTGCTCACGCGCGGCCTCGACGAGCCGTTCACGCTTTACGGCCACATCGCCGAAAGCATCGAAGTTCCCGACGACCGCAGCGCCATCACTTTCAACATTAATCCCAAGGCGAAGTTTTCCGACGGCAAGCCCATCACCTCCGACGATATCCTGTTCTCCTGGAAGACACTGCGTGATCACGGCCGCCCCAACCACCGCGCCTATTATAAGAAGGTGACGACGGCTGAACGCATCTCCGACTTGTCCGTGCGCTTCAACCTCGAACCCGGCGACCGCGAACTACCCCTGATCCTTGGATTGATGCCGGTCCTGCCCGCCCATCTCCTGAGCGAGGATTCTGTCCAGCTCACGACGCTTACCCCTCCCATCGGCAGCGGCCCCTACACAATCTCGCACGTCGATGCCGGTCGCGCCGTCGTCTACAAACGCCACAAGGACTGGTGGGCCAACGATCTGGCCTCCAGCCGCGGCCGCTTCAACTTCGACGACATCCGCTACGACTACTTCCGCGACGACGCCGCCATGCTCGAAGCCTTCAAGTCCGGCAGGATCGACATGCGCATCGAAGAGGACCCCTCCCGCTGGGCCGGAGGCTATGGCGAGCGCGAACGCGGCGGCGCCAAACTCGTCCGGCGCGAATTCGAACTCGGCCTTCCCGCAGGCATGAACGCACTGGCCTTCAATTCGCGCCGCACCGTCTTCGCCGATCCGAAAGTGCGCGACGGCATCATCAAGTTGTTCGACTTCTCCTGGATCAACAAGAATCTTTATCACGGCCTCTATGAGCGCACGCAGAGCTACTTCGAGCGCTCCGTTCTGTCCTCCGTCGGCCGGCCTGCAGACGAAAAGGAAAAGGCGTTATTGTCGGAATATCCCGATGCCGTCTCGCCTGACATCATGGCCGGCACCTACCGCATGCCCGACACGGACGGAACCGGCCGCAACCGCGCCAACTGGCGAGACGCCCTGAAACTCTTCGGCGAGGCCGGCTACCATCTCAAGGACGGAAAACTTCTCAACCAAAAGACTGGCGAACAACTCGCCTTCGAAATCCTCGCCGGAACCACCACGAACGAGCGCCTTTTCCTCGCCTTCTCCCGCGATCTCGAGAAGCTCGGCATCGCGGCCCGCGTCCGCGTCGTCGACAGCGCCCAATACCAGTCGCGCATCAAGAGCTACGATTACGATATGATTCAGACGCGCTGGCCCTCCTCGCTGTCACCGGGCAACGAGCAGATCTTCCGCTGGTCCTCGACGATGGCCGAGCGCGAGGGCACCTTCAATTTCGCCGGCGTCAAGAACAAAGCCGCCGACGCGATGATCGAGGCGATGCTTTCCGCCCGCGAAGAGGACGATTTCGTCGCCGCGGTGCGCGCCCTCGACCGAGTGCTGCTGTCGGGTCACTACGTAGTGCCGCTGTTCCACCTGCCGAGGCAGTGGATCGGCTATTGGACGCGCCTGCGCCAGCCGGAAAAGACATCGCTGTTCGGTTATCAGCTCGACACCTGGTGGGCGGCTGAGACAGAGGACAAATCCGGAAAGAAAACCCAACCGTGAGCGGCGCTCAAAACCTCAAATCGAAACCTCACGGATATTGCGGACCGCTGCCGCCGGAACGTTTCAACATGGCCCGCTATTGCCTTGCGGGCGCGGCCGCTACAACGCCCGACAAGCCCGCGCTCATCGTCGTAACCGCGCTCGATGCAAACGAGCCCGACGAGATCTGGACCTTCGCAGAACTTGAAGACGCCGTCCTGCGCATCGCCGCCGGTCTGCGCTGCAACGGTCTGCAACCCGGCGACCGTCTTCTGATCCAGCTCGACAACACGCCCCTCTATCCGATCGTCTTTTTCGGTGCGCAGGCTGCCGGTATCGTGCCCCTTCCGGCGTCGAGCACGCTCACCCCGACGGAACTCGAATTCCTTCTCTTCGACAGCCGCGCAAGCGCCCTCGCGATCGACGGCGCTTGCTCCGAAGTTGATGTGCCCGCAGGCGTGATCCGCTTCGCAACCGCCGAACTGGAGGCCTTTCGCCGCGACTGCAGCCGGGCAAACTGGGCCGACACCCGCGCCGACGACCCCGGCTACCTGATCTACACCTCGGGAACGACATCACGACCCAAGGGCGTGCTGCACGCCCACCGGGCCGCCTGGGGCCGCCGTCCGATGTATCAGGGTTGGTATGGGATCAACCCGGACGACCGCATGCTGCACGCGGGCGCGTTCAACTGGACCTATACGCTTGGCACCGGCCTAACCGACCCCTGGGCCAACGGCGCCACCGCCATCATCTATAATGGCGAGAAGAGCCCGCAGATCTGGCCATCCCTGATCGAAAAAACCCGCGCCACGTTGTTCGCCGCCGTGCCGGGGCTGTTCCGCCAGATCCTCAAATACGCCGATACTTCGCCGCGTTACTTCACCACGCTGCGGCACGCTCTCACCGCAGGCGAGGCCCCGCCGCCCGGCCTGTTCGATGCCTGGTACGCGCAGACCGGCACGCAGCTCTATGAAGCTCTCGGCATGAGCGAGATATCGACCTACATCTCAAGCTCACCGGCCGTGCCGCGAAAACCCGGCACCGTCGGCAAGCCGCAACTCGGGCGGGCCGTCGCCATCCTGCCTGTCGAGAGCGCTTCCAGAACACCGCTCCCCGCCGGCGCAGAGGGACTCATCGCCGTCCACAGAAGCGACCCCGGCCTCATGCTCGGCTACTGGAACCGGCCGGACGAACAAGGCGAAGTCTTTCGCGGCGATTGGTTTGTCGGCGGCGATCTGGGACGCATTGATGAAGACGGCTACGTCACTCACCTCGGCCGCGCCAACGATCTTATGAAGGCGCAGGGCTACCGCGTCGCCCCGCAGGAAGTGGAGGCCGCCCTTGTGGCTCATCCTCGGATCTCCGAAGTCGCCTGCACCGAATTGCGCGTGCGCGACGACCTCTCCGTCATCGCCGCCTTCATCGTACCGGTCGACTGGAACGCACCGCCCGCTGCCGACGACATCCTCGCCTTCGCCGCCGAGCGCCTCGCCCCCTACAAGCGTCCGCGGGAAATCCGCTTCGTGAAGTCCCTGCCCCGCACGCCCAACGGCAAGGTCACGCGCTCAAGGCTCGCGTCTCCGCAAGATTAGCCTCAACCCCTTCGACAGGACGTCGCGACGTCACAGCCGCTTCAGCACCCTGCCGTCTTCCTTTAGGATGACGTAGCGCGTCCCGTTGGTATCGACGACAAGTGTCGTCTCGCCGTTTCCCTTGCTCTCGCGGCCGTTGCCGCGCACGTGGAAATCGTAACTGTAGGTCAGCTCATAAACGCCTGGCTCTGATGTCTCTTCATGACGGAACGTCTCCTCGCGCACCCGGAAGGCCCGGTCGCTCCAGCGTTGCGCATAGTCGCGCTTGTCGGCGATGATGTCCTCGACGGCCTTGCGGCGCTCCCCGTAATAGTCAGCCTGCGACGCATATGTTTCGCGCAGTTGGGCAGCACTCATTTCTGCCGTGTGGTGGAAGACGTTCTTGACGAAGTCCAATAACAGCTCGCGGCTGACGACGGCGCGTTGTTCGTCGCCATTTTCATCCCGCCGGTTGCGATTCTGCTGATTCCTTTCCCGCGGATCATAGCTGTCGCCACGATCGCCAAGATCGCGATCGGTGTCGCGCTCAGTCTCGTCGCGGCGGTCGAAATCGCGGTCCTCGAAACGACCCGGATCGCGGTCCGCAAACCGGTCACGGTCGCCATACCGGTCACGGCCGCCATACCCGCGATCGGACCCTGTATCGCGGTCCCACGCCGGTGGTCGCTCTCTATCTAAAGTTTCGCTGCGCCGCCCGATGACGTCGATACGCGCCCCGCGCGGCGCCCGAGCTTCGATCACGATTCGTTCGATGAAGCGCCCGAACCTGCGCGTGCGCAGTTCAATTCGGTTCGAGAGCTGGCCTGCGCGAAACGGCCGCCGGAATGTGAACCGCTGCAAGGTACCATTGCCGTAGATGACTGCCAGCTGTTCGATGCGTGCGCCTGCATCCCTCACCCGCAGTTGCAGCGCGTCGAAGCGCCCGCGCGAAAACCCGACGAGGATCGTCAGCGGCTCGCTGTATCCGGCAGCCTCGACCGACCCCAGCGCTGCCCACCGGTCGCGCCCGTCGGTTGCTTCACCAGGAGGCGCGGTGGCTACTCCCGCCTCGTTGCGGTCTTCAAGTTCCGAAATGCGGTCGCGGTAGAGCCGGTCGAGGCAGCGCGAACGCGCGCGGCACGCCCGCCGGGCCTCGATCCAGTCGAGCTGCTCGGCGCGCAGGCGCTCGCGCTCCAACTCCGAAGCGCGCGAAAGCACATTCTCATAGACGTCGGATAATTCGACATCGAGCTGCGACAGCACCCGACTTTCGCAGACCGCCTGCTCATCGAGCGAAAGCCGGTCTGAACAATCCAAGCTTTGCGCATTTGCGCGAGACGCCAGCACGGCAAACGATCCGGCCGCACAAACCAAAGCCGACAGGAAACGCATCATGGAGATCACCTCAACAAACGATGAGCCCGACCAGTTTCGCAGCGCGCTCAAGTCTTTGCTAAGGCCAAATGTTGGCAGAATTAACCGGCACTGAATCCGGGACAGCGAAAATCACCATTTATTTCGGTAGCTTCGAGTTGCTGCGCAACAAGACCTACGCTGCCTTGCGGCCCTCGGCTGCCACGTCTGCAAGATTGGCGACGAACCCGCGAACGCCGACGAGGCGTTTTTCCGGCAGATCCCAGTCGCCCCGGAAAACGATTTTATGATCGCTCTGTAGCTTGATCAGTCCACGCGATGCCGCGATCAGTTGCAGCAGGCCTTCCGGGTTGGCGAAGCTGTTGTTGTGGAATTGCACGACTGCTCCCTTCGGCCCCGCGTCGACCCGCGAGATACCCGCCTTCCGGCACAGCCCCTTGATCTCCATGACGTCCAGAAGATGGCGGACTTCATCCGGCGGCGGACCGAAACGGTCTGCCAGTTCCTCGGCAAACCCGTCAATCTCTTCACGAGTCTCCAGCGCGGACAGCCGGCGGTATAGTCCAAGCCGGGTTTGCAGGTCGCTGATGTAGTCTTCCGGCAGCAGGATCGAGGTGCCAAGGGAGATTTCCGGGCTCCAGCGTTCTCCGGATTCGGCTTCCTCCCCGCCCTTCATCATGGCAACCGCCTCTTCCAGCATCTGCTGGTAGAGTTCGAAACCGACTTCGCGGATATGCCCGGACTGCTCTTCGCCGAGCAGGTTACCCGCACCGCGGATATCGAGATCGTGGGAGGCCAGCGAGAAGCCCGCGCCAAGGGAATCGAGCGAGTGCAAAACCTTGAGGCGTTTCTCTGCGCCGGCGGTCAGAACCTTGCCCGGCTCTGTGGTGATGTAGGCGTATGCCCGCGTTTTTGAGCGGCCGACACGCCCGCGGATCTGGTAGAGCTGCGCCAGCCCGAAGATGTCGGCACGATGCACGATCAGCGTATTGGCGTTGGGAACATCGAGCCCGGATTCCACGATCGGCGTCGACAGGAGGATGTCGAAACTGCCATCGTAGAACGCAGTCATCACGTCTTCGAGCTCCGTCGGCGTCATCTGACCCGTGGCGCGCGCGACGCGCAATTCGGGCACCGCCTCGGCCAGGAATTCCGACACGTCGGCGAGATCGGAAATGCGCGGCACGACATAGAACGTCTGGCCGCCGCGATAGCGCTCGCGCCGCAAGGCATCGCGCACCACAACCGGGTCGAACGGCGAGATATAGGTGCGCACCGCGAGCCGATCGACCGGCGGCGTCGTGATCAGCGAGAGTTCCCGCACACCCGTCAAGGCAAGTTGCAGCGTCCGCGGTATCGGCGTCGCCGACAGCGTCAACACGTGCACGTCTTCGCGCATCTGCTTCAGCCGCTCCTTGTGCGTGACGCCGAAGTGCTGCTCCTCGTCGATGATAAGAAGGCCCAGCCTCTGGAACTTGATCTGCTTGCCGAGCAGCGCGTGCGTGCCGATCACGATATCGATTTTTCCGTCCTTCAGCCCTTCCTTGACAGCGCCGAGTTCCTTCGGCCCGACGAGACGGGAAGCCTGCGCTAGTTTCACCGGCAGCCCGGCGAAGCGGTCCGAAAACGTCTTGAAGTGCTGGCGCGCCAACAGCGTTGTCGGCACTACGACAGCCACCTGCAGGCCGTTGAGCGCGGCGACGAATGCAGCCCTGAGGGCCACTTCTGTCTTGCCGAAGCCGACGTCGCCGCACACCAGCCGGTCCATCGGGCGTCCGGAAGCAAGATCCTCCAGCACCGCTTCGATGCTGCTCTCCTGATCTTCCGTCGGCTCGTAGGGAAAACGCGCGGCGAACTCCTCGTAGTCCCCTTGCGCCACAGTGAGCACGGGGGCTTCGCGCAACTGGCGCAACGCCGCGATCTTGATCAGTTCGCCCGCGATCTCCAACAGCCGCTGCTTCAGCCGCGACTTGCGTGATTGCCAGCTGGCACCACCCAGCCGGTCGAGCTGCGCCGTCCCCTCGTCCCCGCCGTAGCGCGAAAGCAGCTCGATGTTTTCGACCGGCAGGAACAGCTTGTCGCCGCCGGCGTAATGCAATTCGAGGCAATCGTGCTTGGAGCCCAGCGCCTCGATCGTCTTCAGCCCGACGAACTGTCCGATCCCATGATCCGCATGCACGACGAGATCACCGACCGACAGGCTCGTCGCCTCGCTCAGAACGTCGGCGGCCTTTCGCGTCCTCCGCCGCGGCCTGATCAGGCGCTCGCCAAGGATATCCTGCTCGCCGACAACCACAATTTCGGGTGTCTCGAACCCCCGCTCCAGACCGAGAACGCCCATCCCCACGACTTTTCCAGGCAGCGCGCGGGCTTCATCGAGCCTGCCGACATGGCGCGTATCGGCAAGACCGTGGTCGCCGAGGAGGCCAATTAGGCGTTCGCGCGCCCCAGGCGACCAGCTTGCAACGATCACTCTGCGGTTCTGTGCGATCATACCGCGAATATGAGCGACGACGGCATCGAACACATTGACGTCGACGTTCTGCCGTTCCGGCGCGAACGTCCGCCCTGGCACCCCGGACCATGTGCGAATCGTCTCGCCCTCACCGACCTCGAACGGATTGAGTCGGTAGACGCGCCGGTTATTCAGGAGATCCGACCAGGACGCGCCGTCCAGAAACATCCGCTGCGGTGGCACCGGCCGATAGGGCGGCGCCCCGAATGTCTGCACCTCCAGAGCCTCGAGACGCGATTCGTAATGCTCGGTGATCTGCCCAAAGCGCTGGCGCACGGCTTCATCTGCATTATGGTCGAACGATATAGCTGCGCCGGGCACGTAATCGGCGAGCGTCTCCAGGGATTCATGAAACAGCGCCAGCCAGTGCTCCTGGCCGGGAAAGCGGCTGCCCGCGCTGACGGCTTCATAGAGCGGATCCTCTCCGTGCCCGCCGCCGAACAATTGGACGTACTGCTGCCGGAAGCGACGGGTCGCCTCCTCGCCGAGCGCCACCTCGGAAATCGGCATCAGGATGACTTTCTGGACAGCCTTCGTCGTCCGCTGCGTCTGCGGATCGAACGCCTTGATGCTCTCGAGAGTATCTCCGAAGAAGTCGAGCCGGACGGGCAGCGCCCGCCCAGGCGGAAACAGGTCGACGATACCGCCGCGCACCGCATACTCGCCCGGCTCCATGACAGTTCCGGTGCGGGTGAAGCCGGCCATCTGCAGCCGCTGCAGGAGACGGTTCATATCGATGCGTTGGCCGGCCGCCATCTGCTTCAGGCTGGCGCGCAGAAAATCCCGAGGCGGCACGCGTTGCAAAATTGCGTTGACGGTCGTCAGCAGGACCGTCGGAGCCTTTCGCCGCCCGACCGAAAGCTTTGCCAGCGTCGCGATACGATGTGCGACGATTTCGGTATTGGGACCGATCCGGTCGTAAGGCACCGTATCCCAGGCGGGAAAGGAGAGGACGCGCACTTCAGGCGTGAAGAACGCCAGCCCGGCTTCGAGTTGCGCCAGACGGCGGTCGTCGCGGGCGACATGCAGGACGATACCTGGCTGCTTGTCGCTGTCGACTGGAATTTCGCGGACGAGTTGGCCCAGCACCCAGGCTTCCATGCCCTCAGGCACGCCGGCCAGTTGCACATCGCGCCCGAGCGCCGCTTCTGTTTTGTTCTGCATCGCCACCAGTTTGCGGATCCAGCCCGCCGTCAGAATTCCAATCCATACCCGTCAGCGGGAACCGCACGGTCAGTCGAAACCGCCAAACCGGCGCACGTCGGCAACCAGCGCCGAGAAGCCGATGTCGTGCATCGCCTCGCCTTTCATCACCCAGTCATAAAGCTGAGGCTCGGGGAGCGCCAGAAACTGTTCGAACAGCGTCATTTCGTCCGGATTCATGTCCGCAATCCGCGCCGCTGCATAGCGGCTCATCACGATGTCGAGTTCCTTCGTGCCGCGATGCTGCGCCCTGTAGATCGCCCTGCGGCGGCGCATCTCCATGTCGTCCATGCTTCAAACACCTTGTTTTGCAACTCGGGCGGCCCGCACGCCCCGCAGCAACGTGGCTCCGCAACCTATCGACAGTTATTCCACGCCCTGAAACTGCGCTCTTCGAGAGCCGTGGTATAAAGCCCGCCCGCCATTCCGCAAAACGCGGGCCGGATCTGCAAAGCGCGGGCCGGAATGTCCAGGCCAGAAAGCCGAAGTCGTGGAAGGCGCAGGCCGGAAAATGCGGGGCACCCGCAGAATTATTCGCACTCCGCTGCCACGTGAGTAACCAGAGGTCCAAGGAATAAAGTGCGTCCGAGCCTTTTGACACCCCTGTTCGCGCCTGCCCAGAGCCTCACCGGCATCGGGCCGCGACTTGTCGTGCTGCTCGGAAAGGCACTATCGCTTCCCCCAAACGTCACCGAAGCCCGCATCATCGACCTGCTTTGGCACCTGCCGACCGGGGTCATCGACCGCCGCGCCGAGCCGAGCATCGCACACGCTGCACCGGGCAGCATCGTCACACTCAAGGTGCGCGTCCTGAAGCACCGGCCTTCCCCGCGCGGTAACACCAAGGCACCCTATAAGGTTGCCTGCGAAGACGACACCGGCGAAATCGACATCGTCTTCTTCCACGCCGACCGCCGCTTCGTCGAAGCCCAGTTGCCGACCGGAGAAGAACGTTTCATCTCGGGCCGCATCGAGCAGTACGGCGAAAAGCTGCAGATGACCCACCCCGACTATATCGTACCGCCGCAGTCGCGCGGCGACCTGCCGCTGATGGAACCCGTCTACGGCCTGACCGCCGGCTTGTCGGGCAAGGTACTCTACAAGGCCATCCGGCAGGCCCTGAACAAGATACCCGCCATGGCCGAATGGCAGGAGCCGAACTGGATGGCTGGACGCAAATGGCCCCCCTTCCACGACGCCATCCGCCACCTTCACCGCCCCGAGGAAACCTCCGACGTCTCGACCGGCAGCGCCCACTGGCAGCGCCTCGCCTACGATGAACTGCTCGCCGGCCAGATCGCGCTTGCCATCGTGCGCGCCAAGCTGAAGGGCCAGCGCGGCCGCGAAATTTCCGGCGACGGGTCGATCCGCGAGAGTATCAAGGCCGCACTGCCCTTCGCGCTTACCGGTTCCCAGACCGGCGCCTTGAAAGAGATCGCCGACGACATGGCGGGGCCCTACCGGATGTTGCGCCTGCTTCAGGGCGATGTCGGCTCCGGCAAGACCGTCGTCGCGCTGATGGCGATGGCGAACGCCGTCGAAACCGGCGCACAAGCTGCCCTGATGGCGCCGACCGAAGTGCTCGCGCGCCAGCACATGGAAACGATCGAACCGCTGGCTGCGAAAGTCGGGCTGCGAGTCGCACTCCTTACGGGCCGCGAGAAGGGCAGGGCGCGTAAGGATATCCTCGAACTGCTCGGCTCCGGCCATCTCGACATCCTGATCGGCACGCACGCGCTCTTTCAGCCCGACGTCGTCTTCCAGGATCTCGCCCTGGCCGTCATCGACGAACAACACCGCTTTGGTGTGCATCAACGACTGGCGTTGCAGGCAAAGGGCGGCGGCGGCGGCGCCAACATGTTGGTCATGACCGCGACGCCGATTCCACGAACGCTTCTGATGACGCATTTCGGCGATCTCGATGTATCGCGGCTGACCGAGAAGCCCCCAGGACGTAAGCCGATCGTCACCAAGATGCTGCCCGTCGACGGCATGGAGCGGCTGATCGAGCGCCTCAAGGCCCAGTTCGAGGAAGGCGCCCAAGTCTACTGGGTCTGTCCGCTGATCGAGAGCAGCGCCAAGAGCGAACTGGCGGCCGCAGAGGAACGCGCAGCCCACCTCGCGCAGATTTTCGGAAGCGACTCCGTCGGCCTTCTGCATGGCTCCATGACCGGCACCGCCAAAGACGAGGTCATGGCGCGCTTTTCGGCCAACAAGCTGAAGATCCTCGTCGCGACGACAGTAATTGAGGTCGGCGTCAACGTACCGAACGCCAACATCATGGTGATCGAACATGCCGAACGCTTCGGCCTTGCCCAGCTGCATCAGCTGCGTGGCCGCGTCGGGCGCGGCGACCGACAGTCCTATTGCATGCTGCTCTACAAGACGCCGCTCGGCGAAGTCGCATCCGCACGCCTGCAGATGATGGAGCGCACCGAGGACGGCTTCGAGATCGCCGAAAAGGATCTCGAACTTCGCGGCGGCGGTGAAGTGCTCGGCGCCCGCCAGAGCGGACTACCCGAATACCGCGTCGCCAACGTGCCGAATTTCGAAGACCTGCTGGCTGCCGCCCACGACGATGCGCGCCTCCTTCTCGCCAACGATCCCGAACTCGACAGCCCGCGCGGCGATGCGATCCGCACGCTGCTCTATTTGTTCGAGTGCGACGAAGCCGTCCGCCTGTTCCGCGCCGCGTGAGCGAACGAGGCGGCTCCTCCCCAACGCGCTGTCGATTTTCCACTCCGCGACGTCATGTTCCCAACGGAACAGAATCGAAAGCCGTTCCCTGGCAAAGGAGACTGGCCCAACTCCCCCCGCTCGGCGTCGGGCTCATCGCTGTCCCCGCAGCTTCCAGTCACAGGGAACGACAAAAATGAAATCGAGTTTCGCCGCCCTCTTCGCCCTTCTCGCCGCCGCACTCGTCTACTTTACTCTCGCTCCAGCGCACGCAGCGATGACCGGCCTGTACAGCGCCGCCGCCAGCACCAGCGCCGCAATCGTCCAGAAGACTGCCGGCAAGGGCCGCCGCGCGATGCTTTCCGACGGTCTCGCATACGGCCTCGCCGTCGCATCCGAATTCACCGCCGGCAGGAACTCCACCGACTACTCCAGCAAGGGCCGCGAATTCGGTCGCGCGAAGGGCTGCCCGCCGAGCACGCACTCCAAGAGTTCAGCCGGAAACTGCTTCTGGAAGAACGACGATGGCAGCTACATATTCGGCAACTGAGTACACCTGTTGTAACAATACGCCCGGACCGGCCGCCGCTGGGCGCGGGCGTTTGTCGAGGCGCCGCCTAACGGCCGCGATTGGCAATGGACCCGCTTGGCTCCTCCTGGGTAATCTCGCCGGACGCTCAGCCACCAATCCGGGATACCCTCCATGCTCTACCTTGCCGCCAAGGCCATACTGTCCGGCATCATCATCGCCATCGTCTCAGAAGTCGCAAAACGCAGCCCCGGCCTTGGCGCGCTCATCGCGTCGCTGCCGCTCGTTTCGATCCTCGCCATGATCTGGCTGTGGCGCGACACATCCGACACGACACGGATCGCCAACCACGCCGAAGCGACTTTCTGGCTGGTCCTGCCGACGATGCCGATGTTCCTGGTACTGCCCTGGATGCTGCGTCAGGGAAATGGCTTCTGGCTTTCCCTCGGCGTCGCCTGCCTGATGACCATCGCGCTCTACCTGTTGACACTCTGGCTCCTGCCCAAGCTCGGCATTTCGATCTGAAATGCCGCCCCGGACTATGGCAGCTGTCCTTTTGTGAGAAGGTTCACAATTGGACTTCCGCCCACAGCCGATGCCTATTTTCGCGGCGCACCGCCGAGCCACCCCTTTCGCCAGGAATACCACAACAGTCCGGCGGCCGAAGCCATCATCAGCAGCAGTGCGAAAGGGTAGCCGAAGTACCAGCCCAGCTCCGGCATGTTCAACGGCGACGCGCTGCGGTCAAAGTTCATCCCGTACAGACTGGCAATGAACCCCAGCGGCATGAACACCGTCGCCACGATCGTCAGTGTCTTCATGACCTCGTTCAGCTTGATGCTGACGCTGGATATATAAACGTCGATCAGGCTGGAAGCGACCTCGCGATAGGTCTCGATGATGTCCATCAGCTGGATCGTATGGTCATAGCAGTCGCGCAGGAACGGACGGGTGTCGGCGCTAATCAGGGGATGCTCGTCACGAATGAGACTGTTGATCATCTCCCTGTGCGGCCATACCGCCCGGCGAAACATCAAGAGATCCCGCTTCATGTGATGGAGGTCGCCTGCATGCTCCGGATCGGGAAAGCGCACGACCGCGTCCTCGAGATCTTCCAGCAGTTCCCCGAAGCGTTCCAGCACCGGAAAATAGGCGTCGATTATCGCATCGATCAACGCGTAGCAAAGGTAGTCCGCTCCCGCGCTGCGAATTCGGCCCTTGCATTGACGAATGCGTTCGCGCACGGGCTCGAAGGAATCACCGGCATCCTCCTGCAGGGTGATGAGGAAGCCATCTCCAAGAAACAGTGCGACCTGCTCGGTCTCTCCCGATTTGCTCTCGCGAAGCATCCGCGCGATCAGAAACAAATGGTCGTCGTATTCCTCCGCCTTTGGCCTCTGGTGGGTATTGACCGCATCTTCGAGAGCCAACCGGTGCAGTCCGAACTGCTCGCCGATCGCAACGATGGCATCTGCATCCCCAAGCCCAGTAACATCGATCCAGACGATGGGAAACCGAGTCCGCAGGTCGGCAATCTCATCGAGTCCGGCATTACGCTGCTCGGCGAAGGTATCAGGACCATAGGCGATGACCTTCACATTCGTTGGACCCGATTGCCGGGGCGAGACCACTTGTCCGGGAGCAGAACCTGGCGCCAGTTGGCGCTTGATCTTGATGAGTGATTTTTTTTGGGTCATCGGCTGCCGCAAACGCGTTCGCAAATCACCATAAGCCGCTGAAACAATGTTGCCCGGCCCACCATTCTGCTATTCCTTCCCCGTCAACTCTCGCACCTTTGCTTCGTATTCCGGAACCACCATTCCCGCTGAAATGATGACCTTGGCGGCATCTTCCGCAGTCATATCGAGGATGGTGACCTCGTCGCGCGGCACAAAACAGATGAACCCTGTCGGCGGCACCACTCCCGTCGGCATGAACACTCCGACGAGTTCCTTGCTGCCATCCCCGGCCTTTGCGTTGATCTCGCCGGTCGCCTCGCTTGTGACGAAAACGATTGACCACAGCCCCTTGGAGGGGAACTCGACAAGACCGACCTTCTGGAAGCTCTGGCTCGTCCCCGCCGTCGATATGACGCCCTCGAACACCTGCTTCAGGGCCCGGTAGACGTTACGCACGATCGGCATGCCCTCAAGCATCATCTCGCCCGCCGAGATCAGGGAGCGCCCGAGCAGGTTGGCCGCCAGCGCCCCAATCAGCATCAGACCCACGACACCGAACATCAAGCCGATGCCGGGAACCGCGAATGGCAAATATGTTTCAGGCAGGTAGCGGTCGGGAATGAAGGGTTTGATGTAGGTATCGACGACGTGGATGAAGGTCCAGACGATGTAGATCGTGATCGTCACCGGCCCGACGATGATGAGACCTGTCAGGAAATAGTTTCTGAGCCGCGCCCCCAAATGCGAAGTGAAACCGCGTTTTGGCTCAGGCGCGAACGGACCGGGCAGGTCGCCGGAATGATCGCTCTTCCCCCTGATATGATTGTCGGAGTTGCCGTTGTCCTTGGCCATCGATTGCCTGCTCTCAGACGCCCGCCGTCCACACCGGCCACGATGGCACGGGAGCAACCCGCTCCGACCCCCGACTTTCGTTTGAGGAACCCAGGATTCGAAGCAAGCGCTATTTCTTGACCACCAGGCAATCGTAGCCGTCCGCCTTCAGCACCTTGCAGACCTTGTCCGTTTCGCTGGTCAGCGCGAAGGGCCCGACATTCACCTGGTAGAACGTCCCCATGTTGCCGAAGACGGTCTCGCTGATGTCGGGGACCCGCGCGCCGAGTGGCCCGGAATGCTTCTGCTTGAGCTGGCTGGCAAGCCGCTCGGCTTCATCGCGGGAGCGCACGGCGGCAACCTGCAGCTTATAGGCACCTGCCGGATCGGTCGCGACTGCGGCGGCCGCCGTCTTGCGCACCGCCGTTTTACGAACCCGCGCCGGATCGGCTTTTGCAACGCTTACCGAAGTTTCGCTTGACCATGCCGAGACGGCCGAAGGTGCGCCCTCCTCCGTCGCCGGAGCACCGATCGACGCAGTCGCGGAAGGTGCGGTTGCTGGAGGCGCAGACGAACTGCCGCCGCTGAACAGGTTCGAGAAGAAGTTCCCGACCCCCGACAACGGATTATCGGAAGAAGGCGCCGACCCTTCGGCTTCGCTTGAGACATCCGGCGCTTTGACGACCTGCGTTGCAAAACCCGCTGCTGGCGCAGCTTTGATGGATTTCGGGGGAGCCCCCACATCTGCCGGCTTTGCTGGCGAGACCGCTGGCGCTGCCACGCCAGACGCTTGCGCCGTCAGTGACGGTGTCCCGATGCTCGTACCGGGCGGTCCGGGATCCTGGACGCCGACCGCCGCGTAAGCCTTGCCGCGTGCTTCAAGTGCGGTCTGCTGCTCTTCCGGCGACAATCCGCCTTTCATCCAGACGGCATTTGTCAGATCCGCAATCGCTTGCGCCGACTGACCCGAACGCTGATAGGCGAGACCGCGATAATAGAACGCCTTGGCGAGGTCCTGCGAAGACAGCCCGCCAGATTTCACGGCACCGGAAAGCGTCGCCACGGCCTTGTCCATCTTGCCAGCTTCGTAGGCCTTGATTCCCTCGATCACGGTCTTGCGCCCGTCGGCGGGTGTCGCCTTGGTCTTCGTCTCGGTGGACTGCGCGACAGCCAAACTATGCGACCCGACAGGCAACGCCAACGCCAGCGCGCCCGCTGCAAGCAACAGGCAAAAGCGGGACAACGGTCCGACTGCGGGCGTCATCACGAGACATCTCCTGAATTAAGAACGGCACCGGATGCTGGGACATGTTTCCGGCAAAACCACGATTGAGCGTAGTAAATGCTGGAAGATTCGGCAAATATGAGGGCCAGATCGCTATAAATGCAACAAACCGCACAATTTATTCGACGGTAACCGACTTGGCCAGATTGCGCGGCTGGTCGACGTCCGTGCCCATGAACACGGCCGTATGATAAGCGATGAGCTGGATCGGAATCGCATAGAGCAGCGGGTTCGTGAAGGCATGCGCATCTGGAACAGTGATGTGCGCCAGCAGGTCGCAGCCCGCTGCATCGGACTTCCCATTCGAAATCAGCACAATCTGTCCGCCCCGCGCGGCCACCTCCTGGACGTTCGACACGGTCTTCTCGCTGAGGTCGTCTTCCGGAGCCACCACGATAACGGGAACATTCTCGTCAATCAGCGCGATGGGGCCATGCTTGAGTTCACCGGCCGCATACCCTTCCGCATGAATGTAGGAAATTTCCTTCAATTTCAGCGCGCCTTCGAGGGCCAGCGGGAAGTTGATGCCGCGCCCCAGATAGAGTACGTCGCGCGCCTTCGAGAGATCATGGGCAAGCTTCTCATAGGGTCCTTCGTCGGCAACCATCTCGGCTATATGCCGCGGAACTTCGAGAAGACCCTTGACGAGTTCCTGCTCGAGTTCTGCTGAGATTGTCCCGCGCGCGCGCCCAAGCGCCAGGGCCAGACCAGCCAGCGCCGCCAACTGGCAGGTAAATGCTTTCGTCGAGGCAACGCCGATTTCCGGTCCCGCCAACGTTTGTAGAACGACATCGGACTCGCGCGCGATCGAGGAGGTGCGAACGTTGACGATGGAAGCGATGCGCTGCCCCTGCGCCTTGCAATACCGCAGCACGGCGAGTGTGTCGGCAGTTTCTCCCGACTGCGAAATAAACAGCGCCAGCCCGTTTTCGGGAAGTGGCGGCTCGCGGTACCTCATTTCTGAAGCAACATCGACCTCAACGGGAACCCGCGCATAGCGCTCGATCCAATACTTGCCGACAAGCCCGGCATAGTAGGCCGTTCCGCATGCCGAGATGGTGATGCGCGAAAGGGTGCTGAGATCGATGCCGAGGTCCGGGAAGTTCACCTTGCCTTCGGCCATGTCGATGTAGTGGGCCAGCGTGTGGCTGATAACTTCGGGCTGCTCATGGATTTCCTTCGCCATGAAGTGGCGGTGGTTACCCTTGTCGACCAGCAGCGAACTCGCCTGTGACTTGATTGCTGTACGCTTCACCGGCTGACCGGCGGCATCGAAGATCTCCGCGCCCAACCGGCGCAACACCGCCATGTCGCCTTCTTCCAGATAGGTGATCTCGCTCGTGAACGGAGCCAGCGCTATGGCGTCCGAACCCAGGTACATGGCATCCTCGCCATGCCCGATCGCCAGTGGGCTGCCGCGCCGTGCGGCGATCATCAGGTCGTCATGACCGGCAAAAATGATGCCCAGCGCAAACGCACCTTCAAGCTGCGGCAGCGCCACCTTGACGGCCGCCACCGGATCGCCGCAGCGGTTGAATTCCTCGGTGATGAGATGCACGACCGCTTCGGTATCGGTATCGCTGTCGAAAACGTGGCCCTTGGCCTTGAGATCCTCGCGCAGCGCCCGAAAATTTTCGATTATCCCATTGTGGACCACCGACACGCGCTCCGACATATGCGGATGCGCATTCGTTTCGGTCGGCTTCCCATGCGTCGCCCAGCGCGTATGACCGATCCCGGTCAGGCCCTTCAGCGGGTCCTCTGCGATCCGCTGTTCCAGATTGCGCAGCTTGCCTTCGGCCCGGCGCCGCTCCAGATGTCCGTTCTCGACCGTGGCAATCCCGGCGGAATCATAGCCGCGATATTCAAGTCGCCGCAGTGCATCGACGAGATCACCCGAAACGGGCTGAGTACCGAGGATTCCGACGATACCGCACATGTCGCTTTGAATTCCCTTGCTGAACTTCGGCTCTGAGCGATCCACTCGATCGATACTGCGCCAAACCGATTCGGCCAACTCACGTTGTATTACTAACCCGGAGCGACGGGTCCAGCCCGTCCTGCTGTTCCCGCCATGCTCTCTGCGGTCAACACGAGCAAATAGCGTGCCGTACCCGTTTAACGCTTTTTCTGCGCTGCCATTTTGATGCGGTAGTGCGCCGCCCATTGCGGCTTTTCGGTCTGCGCGGCCCGCGCGATGGCCAGCGAATCGGGAGCAACGTCGCGGGTGATCGTACTTCCGGCTGCGACATAAGCCCCTTCGCCGATTTTGACCGGCGCGACGAGTGCCGAATTCGAGCCGATAAACACGCCCGCGCCGACATCGCAAAGGTTCTTATTGAAACCATCGTAGTTGCAAAAGATCGTACCGGCCCCGATGTTGGCGCCCGCACCAACCCGGGCATCCCCGACATAGCTCAGATGATTGGCCTTGGAACCGTCTTCCATCGTGGCGTTCTTGACCTCGACGAAGTTGCCGATATGGACATCCCGTCCGATTGCTGTACCCGGCCGCAGCCGCGCGAACGGCCCTACTTTGGCCCCCGCGGCGATCCTCAAGCCGGCGCGCGATTTGCCATCGATACCCTCAAGATAGCAGTTGGCGCGAATATGGACATCATCCTCGATCGTCACACCGGGTCCAAAGAACACGTTGGGCTCGACGACCACGTCGCGGCCGAAAGCGGTATCGTAGGCGAGCCAGACCGTCTCGGGCGCAACCATCGTCACCCCCTCTGCCATCGCTTCCGCACGTGCCCGCTGCTGCCAGATCGCTTCGGCGGCCGCCAGTTGATCGCGCGAATTGACGCCAAGCACTTCATCTTCCTCGCACGTCACCACGCTCGTCGAAAGACCATCGCCGCGCGCAATCTCGACCGCATCGGTCAGGTAGAATTCGCCCTTGGCGTTTTCGTTGCCTATGCGCTCCAGGAGACCGGCAAGATCGCCGACGCGAAAGCCAATCACACCTGAGTTGCACAGGCGGACCCCGAGCTCCTCTTGACTGGCATCCTTATGCTCGCGGATCGCAAGCAGGGCGCCATCGCTATCCGTCAGGAGACGCCCATAACCCGTCGGATCGGCGGCTACGAAACCGAGCACGCACACACCGGCCCCTTTGTCGAGCTGACGGCGCATTGCTTCAAGCGACGCTCTGCGCGTCAGTGGCGTATCGGCATAAAGCACCAGAACGTCGCCGGAGTGGGCGGCAATGGTCTCCCGCGCAGCCAGAACCGCGTCCGCCGTGCCCCTCTGTTGGCGCTGCTCGCAAATCTTCGCGTCCGGGGCCCAAGCCCGCACCTCGGCCCCTACATCCTCCATGTCAGGGCCGACCACGACGGCAATCCCCTCGGCGCCGAGATCCGCCGAAAGCGCCAGAACGTGCCCCAGCATCGAGCGTCCCGCAACCGCGTGCAGCACCTTCGGCTGCGCCGATTTCATCCGCGTCCCCTTGCCGGCGGCAAGGATCACGATCAGGAGGGGGCGGTCGCTCATGTCGGCACTCCGTCTTCGTTTTGCCTGTCTGGCCACTCGCGCCTGCGCCAGGCCGCGACAGCCAGCATCGTTCGCTGTGAGTTCATTATACCGGCAACTCCCTTACCGCCCGCTGTACTTTCGCGCAAAGCCCCTCAGTACACGTTTCCCCGACAGCCGAGGCCGGACCAGAATTGTTGCCTCTAGGAGACAGGTTCCTGAGCCCTCATTGAAAGATCACATTCAGGATGGAAAACGCGTCCGTCCACAGCCCCTGCACCGCCGAAACGTTGATTCGTAGGCCCGACTCAGCAGACGTTGCCCCGGTCGGTCTGCCTGCACAGGCCAGACGCGTATGTAACCGATGCGTTTGCCGCAACCGCGGCCACACATCGCACAGTCCCCGTGAAAAATCCGAACGACCGGAGCGCGTCAACGATGTCGAGTCCAGAGCCGCACAAACACACCCTGATCCCAGCCGGCCTGCCGGTTGCTTATATCGGCAGCTACGCCGTCGTCGGAATAGCTTCGCTCGCCTATATCAGCGTGATGATGAGCGGCCCCGGCCGCGCTACCCTCGATATCGCGGCCCCGGATCGCTTCGCCCACTCCACCGAGGCCGGGCCGCCGCGCTACCTCGCATCGACGGAAACCACCGGCCCCCGGCAGACCGAAGTCGAAGCGAGCTCAAATGAATCGACCGCCCTCGCCAATGACGCAGCTCCAACACCATCGCCAACTTCGCAGCAGGCCGAACTGATCGAGCCAGCTCCACCATCCCCCAATATCGAGACGAAGTACGTCACAACCCAGCAGATCCTCGCCTCGCGGTCAGCGCGAACTCCAGAGGCGGAGAGCGTCTCTGCCGTGACGGAGCAGCCGAACCTTGCCAACGACCTATCGGCATCGTCCAACATTGTCACGGGCAGCATCGCCGTACCACCGCCGCCCGAGCGTGCACCGACGCCGCCCGCCGTCATCCGCGCTGCCCTGAAACCCGCGGTCGCACCGGCACTTTCAGCTGCAAGTCCAGCCCCGCAACGCCCCGCCGCCAAACCGGTCGCCCCCATTGACTTCGGGCCTGCCGTCGTCACCGAAGCCCGGGTCCAGCCGGAAGCTACCGCCGCACTGGCCGTACTGCTCGCCACCGGGTCTTCTGTGGAATCGCTGCGCCTCACCTGGAACCTGCTGCAGGAGCGTCACGCCGCGGCTCTTGTCGATCTTTCGCCACGCTATATCGTGGAGACGAACCCCAGCGCCCCGGACCGCAGTTTCGCGCTTCTCGCCGGCCCGGTCGTCTCGGCAACCGCCGTCGCCCGTGTCTGCAGCGCGCTCGTCAGCGAAGGCCTAACCTGCCGCACGCGGCCGTTTGGCGGTAATTCGCTCTGAGGCGGCGACCCGAGGCGTCTCATAAACTTGTGCGGAGGATAGGGGACCCGAAAGAAAAAAGAGCGGCACCGATGCAACCGCTCATATTTCTGGATTTCAGCGCTTTGGATCGAGCATCATAGCTGCTCGTAGCCCAGTTCGAAGGCCGGCTGGCAGGCCTGGATCTGACCATCCTTGAAGCCGAGTTTGAACCAGCGCTGTCGCTGCGCGGCCGAACCGTGCGTGAAAGCATCGGGAACCACATAGCCCTGCTGGCGGCGCTGGATCATATCGTCACCGATTTGCTTGGCGGCGTTGAGTCCTTCTTCGATGTCGCCCGGCTCGAGCCGCTGTTTGAGCTGGTCGTTGCGCGCCGCCCAGACCCCGGCGAGACAGTCCGCCTGCAGCTCCATACGTACCTGGAGGCGGTTGCCTTCTTCCCTGCTGCGCTGCTGCTTGGCCGCTTGCACCTTGTCGGCAATGCCCAGAGCCTTCTGGATATGGTGGCCCACTTCATGGGCGATGACGTATGCCTGGGCGAAATCGCCCGGCGCTGAAAATTGCCTTTTAAGCTGATCGTAGAATGCAAGGTCGATGTAAATTTTCTCGTCGAGTGGACAGTAGAACGGCCCCATCGCAGCCTGCCCCATGCCGCAGCTCGTAGGCGTATTGCCGCGGAACAAGACGAGCCTGGGCTGCGGATAGTCCTTGCCGAACGATCTGAAAACCTGCGTCCAGACGTCTTCGGTATCGGCCAATACACGCTCGACGAAAACCTTCATTTCGTCATCCGAGGTCGCCTGTTTCTGACTGCTGCCGGGAAGTCCCGGAATATCTACCCCGGACCGCGGCCGGCTACGGTCGGCCTGCTCGCTGTTGGGAAGCTGCGGGATTTCGAAACCGCTGCGCCCGGGCGACCCGCCGCCATTCATGAGCACATCGAGCGGGTTGATCCCGAAGAACAGCATAATCGCGCCGAGGATCAAAAGTGTCGTCAGCGAAAAACCGCCGCGGCCACCGATTGGAATGCGCACGCCACCCCCGCGCCCGCCAAGTCCGCCCGGAAAGCGAAATCCGCGCCCCCCCTGTGAGCGCCGGTCCTCGACGTTCGAGCTGCGCCGGTCCTGATCGTCATAACGCATGACGGCTCTCTCCACTCGTTCTCGACACTGCGTTGCGCAAACCGTTCGATGAACCTATCGAACCGGGCCTTATTGCAGCGGCCATATTGCATGGCCTCCTCTAGTGTAGCGCGCCTGACGTTTGGTACCCGCTAGCAAGTGCAAAAGCTACACTAGATTCATAAAGTTGCTAGTGTTCCGGTTCCGACATTTGCTTCCCATTGCGGGCAAGTTCTGAGCAAATGGCAGAACCATAAGGAACACTAGCTGGCAAGTAGTCTTCAGCGCACGACTCAACGCTCAACCTTCGTCCGCCGTTCCAACTTTCTTCAGCTCGTTGCCGGTCACGCTGTCGGCGCTCTGATTGTCGGAACCGGACTTAATCACGGGCCTCGGCAGCGTCAACACGCTTCCCGCTTCGCCGCCCTTGCCCTTCTGCGACGGCAACAACGCCTTGACCGCACGCGAAGCCGCAATAGTTCCGTTGTTGGCATAGGCTTCGTGGTTCTTTTCGATTTCCTTGATCTCGTAGCGGTAGTTGACCATGAGCCCGTGCGCCTGCCGCAGACCCTTGTCCGAGGTATCGCCCAGCCAGTTGATCCGCTCCAGGCGCGCACCGTTGCCAAGATGGAAGCGCGCCACCGGATCCACCGGTTTGTTGCGCTCGGACTTCGCGCGCATGAAATAGTGCGCTGCCAATGCCAATACCGTGCCCTTGAGGTCTTCGTCGTCGCCGTGACGTTCGGTCCATTCGGGATCGCGCAGGTCAGCCAGGATCTTACGGTCTTCTTCGCCGATTAGCCCCTCGGTATCGTCGCCGCGCACGCGGTCCAGCCAGCGCGCGAACAGCGGCACTGGCGACAGCGTGACGAACGTTTTCAGGCTGGGCAGCTCGCGCACGAGTTCTTCCGCCACCTGCTTGATGAGGAAGTTACCGAATGAGATCCCCTGCAAACCGCCCTGGCAGTTGGAGATGGAGTAGAAAACCGCAGTCGTCGGCTCGCGCAGCGCGGCGCTCTTCCGCTCCTCGTTCAGGACAGGCGCGATCGCCCCCGCGATTTCGTCACCCAACGCCACCTCGACGAAGATCAGCGGCTCATCGACCAGCGAGGGATGGAAGAACGCAAAGCAGCGCCGGTCGGCGGGATCGAGCCGGCGGCGCAAATCTTCCCAGCCTTTGATTTCGTGCACCGCTTCGTAGGCGATGATCTTTTCCAGGATTGCCGCCGGCGTCTGCCAGTCGATCCGGCGCAACACGAGGAAGCCGCGGTTGAACCATGAATAGAGAAGGTGCCGCAGATCGTTATCGACCGTTGCAAATGCCGGATCGTCCTTTGGAAATCGCAGGAGGTCACGGCGCATGGCGACGATTTCGGCTGTCGCCCCCGGCGCAAGATTGAGCCGGCGAAAGAACTCCTGGCGCGGGCTGTCGACCGCCGATTGCAGTCTGGCGAGTGCCGCATCGCTGGGGTCGCTGACATAGCTCTCGGCGGCATCGAGCACCGCATCGGAATCGGGCTTCAGGACGGGAGCCGATGCCAGGTAGCGGAAGAACGCGCGCTTTTCATCGGTTCCCAAAATCTTGTAGTGGTTGAGGATCTGCTGGGCGATGGCGACGCCGGAGGCTTCCCCCCGCCCTGAAACGAGGGCGTCAACAAGCGCCTGCATGCCCCGCTCGGGTTCGTCACCGAACAGCGATTTGGGCAGCAGCGCGCGGCCCTGCTCGGCCACCGTATTGAGCAATTCTTGAAAGAAGGAAGTGTTCATTTCCGCCTCGCCGTTGACCGGTACCGATAGTATACGTTGAAGATGTCACACAGGCATGTCGAAATGAGCCCGCCGCCATAAGCAGTGTTTACCCTTTGTAAACCCTCACGGATCATCATTTGTTAACAAATCGATTCGCAGGCGTTCATCGGAGTTTCCCGGTCCATGACCGATGCCCTCAGCCAACCCATTAGGACGTCCGGCCTCAACAAGGTCAAGAACGACACCGGCCGCACGGCGTTCTGCGGTCCCTACATTCTGTCCGCACTGACCGGCTTTCCGATCAGCCGCGTCGAACGCGAGGTTAACCGCTTCCGCCGCGTTGCCGACACTGCCCCCATCAAGGGCACCAGCGCCATGGAAGTCGCCGCGGCCGCAACAGAGCTCGGCTGGGAAATGACTCTGCAGGACAGCTTCTGGCATCTCGAAAAAAAGGAACGGCCGACGCTGTGGAGCTGGATGCAGAAGCCGCGCAATGCGTGGGTTTATTACCTGCTCGCCATTCATCGCGGCAAGGACGGCCATTGGATACTCGTCAAAGGCGTCAAGCTTTGCGACACCTATACCGATGGCAAATGGCAGTTCGTGTGCGACGGTCCCCATCGGGGCACAAGGATCATGGAGATTTACCAGCTCCGTTCGCGCGGGTAACGGACGAATTGCGGGCATCAGGCGCCAGCGGCGGCACCCCCTCCGTCTCGACGACAGCAAGTCCCTTCTTCACGAGCCGCTTCTTTGCTGCCTTGAACTGAAGTTCGAGGCCTTCGAACTCCTCATCGGAACAATTCTCGACATCGATCAACTGTATGCGTGCTCTATCGACCGCATTCAGCAATTCATCGAGCTTGAGATGCAGCGCCCGCGAGTCGCGGTTCTGCGTATTCTGGATAAGGAAAACCATCAGAAACGTGACGATAGTGGTGCCTGTGTTTATGACCAGCTGCCATGTATCCGAATATTCGAACACCGGACCGGTCACACCCCACACGACCACCACGATGAACGCAGCGAAGAATGCCCACATGCTGCCCATGGCGCCAGCAACGGCGCGGGAAGCCGCCGAGAAGGTGAATTTGGAGTCGTTGCTTGCTCGCGTAACCATGAGAACCCCTGAAATGAAGCCGCGTCGCAATCAGCAACGCGCTTCATCGCCAGCGGTTCCATTGTGCAGATGCGGAAAAGGACTCTCAGTCCTTGGCACGCTCCACGTAACTTCCGTCATCGAGCATCACCACGACCCGCGTTCCAGCGGCGATGTGGGGCGGCACCATGATTTTGGCGCCATTGTCGAGCACGGCGGGCTTATAGGACGACGACGCCGTCTGACCCTTCACAACCGGATCGGCCTCGACTATTTCGTAGGACGCACGTTGCGGCAACGATATCGCGATCGGATTGCCCTCGTGCATTGAAAGGGTGCAGACCATGTTCTCCTTCAGCCAGATGCCCTGGTCGCCGACCACGTCCTTCGACACCATCACCTGATCGAAGGTTTCAGGATGCATGAAGTTGAAGCCCTGATCGTCCTCGTAAAGAAAACCGTAATCGACTTCCTCGACGAACGCCTTCTCGACCTGCTCTGTCGTGCGGTAGCGCTCGACGATCTTCACCCCGTCGGAAATACGGCGCATTTCGAGGTGGGTCACCGGCGTGCCCTTGCCGGGATGGATGTTGTCGGCATTCATGACAACGGCCAGCGCCCCGTTGATTTCGAGCACGTTGCCCTTGCGGATCGAGCTGGCGATCACCTTAACCACGTCGTTCTCCGTTGTTGATCCAGATCGCGGCGCGCGGAGGTATCTCCCGATAAGCGCGCTGACCGGCGGGTTCAAATTTCGATTCGGCGGTTCTACTCGCTCCCGGGGCAATCGCCAAGCCCGTCGATCTGCGCTATTCCGGCCACCGGATCGATCATAGCGACGCCTTGGCGTCCGCTGAATAGAGTGAAGTAGAGCCCGATGTCGCCCCCTGAACCCTGGTGGAACCCTGAACGCCACGCCGATAGGCGCGCCGGCCTGCTGGCACGAACCCGCATCAAGGCCGCTATCCGCGGCTGGTTTGAGGAGCAGGGCTTCGTCGAGATCGAGGCCGGCGCGCTAGTCGTCTCACCGGGAAACGAAACGCACCTGAAGGCTTTTCGCACAGAATTGACATTTCCAGGCGGCTCAACCGAGCCCCGATACCTCCACACATCCCCCGAATTCGCCGCAAAGAGGCTCGTCGCTGCCGGTGAAACAATGCTGTTCACCTTCGCCCCTGTCTTCCGCGATAACGAACGCGGACCCCTCCACGCACCCGAATTCACCATGCTTGAATGGTACCGCGCCGGCCCTGCCGCCGATTGCTACGAAACGATCCAGAACGACTGCATGTGCCTCCTCTCCATCGCCGCTACCGCCACAGGCCGAACCGATTGGACATGGCGCAACCGCACCTGCGATGCCACCGCCGCAGAAGTCGTCAAAACCGTTCACGGCCTCTTCGCCGACCTGTTCGGCATCGACCTCGCCGCCAATCTCAACGATGCGACCTGGGACCGCGACGCCCTCGCCGCAGCCGCACGCAGCGTTGACATTGCTTCCGCCGCCGATGAAACCTGGGGCGACATCTTCTCCAAAGTGATGGTCGAAGCCGAACGCCGCTACCCCGGCCTCCCGGAACTTCGTACCCCCGACAACAAGGAGCGACCGCTAATTCTCGATCAGTTTCCAGCCGTAATGTCTCCGCTCGCGCGGCCATCGCCTGGCGACCCGCGTTTCGCCGGGCGCTTCGAGGTCTTTGCCGCAGGCATTGAGCTGGCCAACGGATTTGCCGAGAATAACGACGCAGAACAGGTTCGCCGCAGGCTCGAAGCTGAGATGGACGAAAAGCAGCGCCTCTATGGTGAACGCTACCCGATCGACGACGACTTCATCGCCGCATTGTCGATGGTGCCGTCAGGAACCGCTGGCTGCGCCCTCGGTTTCGACCGCCTCGTCATGCTGGCAACAGGCGCAACCCATATCGACCAAATCATCTGGACACCGATCCCGCAATGACCAAGACGCTGCAAAAAACCCTGCACACCCTGCCCGAACTCAATGCCGCCGGGCTCATCTCCGACAACGAGACGAGTGCCCTGCGCGAAGTTGCAGCTCGCTACGCAGTCGCTGTGACGCAACCGATGGCGGCCCTCATCGATTCCGGCGACCCCGCCGACCCGATGGCCCGCCAGTTCATCCCTTCGCTCGCCGAGCTCGACCGCCGGCCCGGCGAACGCGACGACCCGATCGGCGATTACGACAAGAGCCCCGTGCGCGGCATCGTCCACCGCTATACAGATCGCGTCCTGCTGAAAGCCGTCGGCGTCTGCCCGGTCTACTGCCGCTTCTGCTTCCGCCGCGAAATGGTCGGCCCGCAGCACGACGCCAACCTCAGCGACAGCGAACTCGACAACGCCCTAGGCTACATCGCCGCACATCCCGAAATCTGGGAAGTCATAATTACCGGCGGCGATCCGTTGATCCTGTCACCGCGCCGCATCCGCGACCTCACCGCGCGCCTGTCGCAGATCGATCACGTCAAGGTCGTCCGCTGGCACACCCGTGTTCCTGTCGTGTCGCCGCAGCTTGTGACAGATGACCTCGCAGCTTGCCTCGCCTCCTCCCGGCAAACGGCGTTCCTGGCATTGCACTCCAACCACCCTAAGGAACTCACACCAGAAGCCCGTGTTGCCTGCCGCCGTCTTGCCAAGGCCGGCCTCTCTCTAGTCAGCCAGAGCGTTCTGTTGCGCGGCGTCAACGACGACGCCGACACTTTGGAAAGCCTGATGCGCGGCTTTGTGGAGATCGGCGTCAAACCCTACTACTTGCACCATCCCGATCTGGCACCCGGCACCGGCCATTTCCGCGTCGCGCTTGAAACCGGTCAGCAGATCATGCGCGAACTGCGCCGCCGCCTATCGGGTCTGGCCATGCCGACCTACGTTCTCGACATCCCCGGCGCGCACGGCAAGATCCCCGCCGGCCCGCAGTACCTTCACCGCGACAACAACGACGCAACTACTTATTCCATCACCGACCGCGCCGGCGAAGGCCACGCCTACCGGGACAGCTGTTGAACTCGCTGCGACACACCGGCGTCGAAATGAATCCAACCATGCATGGAACGCCCAAGCCGCACCAGCCTCACCCCGCCGAACAACGGGGTGCGGTTACATTGCAGCACCCAGCCCAGTGTGTGCTCACCTACGCCAAGCACCCCCCTCCGTCGAACTACCGCCGCCTTGGCAGCGACCCTCGGCGCACTCATACGCGCCCTTGCGGTGACCTACCAATGACCCGACAAATTAAAAAGCGCCGCATGGCGTTGCTTGCGGCAGCCAGCACAATCGCACTGACATCGCTTCTCTGCATGGCCTCGAATGCGACCACTGCCGCTGCCGAACCCGCTTCCGAAATCCTGCCCATCTGGCGCGAAATATTCGCGCGCCCGAACTTGTCCGAAATTCCAGCACCACCCACCAATCCGATCACGCCAATAAAAGGCATCCTCGGCGCAGCATTGTTCCACGACGCGCGCCTGTCGGGAGACAACACCCGCTCATGCGCGACCTGCCACGATCCGGAACGAGCGTTTACCGATGGCCGTCCGCGCGCAGCCGCCCGCGATGGAAAAACGCAGCTGTCCAACACACCGCCATTGCATAACCTCGCCTGGGCCAAGCGCTTCTTCTGGGATGGGCGCGCGCGAAGCCTGGAGCAACAGGCCCGCTTCCCGATCGAGCACCCCCAGGAACTCGCCGGCTCATGGCCTCAAATCACAGCGCGCCTTGCTGCAGATTCATACATGAAGTCGCTCTTCGAAGCTGCCTTCCCCGAGAACCCGGTGATTTCGTCCGAAAACATCACCGCCGCGCTGGCATCCCACCAGCGCCAGCTCTACTCGCCGGTTTCCCGTTTCGACCGCTTCATCGCCGGTGAAGAACACGAACTGACGCCCCAGGAACGGCACGGTTTCGCGATTTTCGTCGGCAAGGCCGGTTGCGTGACCTGCCACAACGGCTGGCGCTTCACCGACGATCGCCTGCATCGCACCGGCCTCACGCCGGAAGCGGTAAAGTCGCCGACACTGCGGGATCTGAAGCTCACCGCTCCTTACATGCACGATGGCTCGGTGCCGACACTGTCAGGCGTTATCGCTCACTACCAAAATCTGAAACCGGAAAACCTTGCAGTATCCCCAAGCCTCGTCCGCCCCTTGAATCTCGCCGATAATGAGAAGGCAGCCCTCATCGCGTTCCTTGAATCTATTGACTGATAACCCGCTAATCTTGCTAAGCGATAAGTTTACATTAATACAACTAAGGGTTGCCGGCATCGCCAGTGTGCCTACCGATACTCCCGGACAGCAGTCGCGAAGCAAAGCCGAGTTCTTCGCAGCCGCAAAAGGGACGAAAGAACCGCAACCTATCGGCCTCATTGGGGAATTATTTTTTCATTGCTGAAACTTCAGCCGTTTACACAGGGATGTTTGTGGAATAGCCTTTGGCAATTGTGTTCAGGCTGCCGTCAATACACTTGGATGGAAGCCTGATTACAATTGGATTGAATAGCCAAGCCATACGATAGCGTCTACCCCGCAGACACTTCGTTTGGCGAGGCTTACCGGGGGGTTTCCCCTGGATAACGCTCTCGGCGGCGCCCTCTGCTGAGAGCGTTATTTATTTCAGCCTTGCCATCATTCAGATGAGATCTTGCCCCTGCCTACCGGCCATGCACAACAGCAACCCCGCTGCGCACATTACAGCGTGCGAGATCCAGCGGAGCCTTTTTCCACAGGAATGTTTCGCTCAGGTCCTTGGAGCCAAGATAGCCCATTACCTGCATCTCGTCGCCGCTCAATCTGGTGATTTCCACGTCGAACTTTTGACCAATATCAGGGTCCAGAATCCATCCGCCGTCCCATACACCATCTCGCACAGGTGCGGCATCTCCGATGATCTCGAGTCCGCATGCCTCTGGCGGCGCACCTTCACGCACCCAGACCACATGACCGCAAAGTTTTTCCCCGCACTGCTTGAATTCAATAGCCCCATCGCCGCGGTGATCGAGATAGACACCGAGGGTCTCTGATCGTTCGGCCGTATTTCCAGTGACAGAAACAGCGGCCCCGACAGATGCTGAACGCTGCCCCCGATCCCCACCGATAACGAGCATCGTGACCATCGTGCAGCCAATCATTGCAGCCAGATAATATGGCGATAGTTTCATTATCTGCCCCCGCAGCATGCCTGCTCAACGCACCAACCATTGGCAGCAATGAGCCTTCGACGTTATGACCCTTGCCCTATGACGATGATCTCAAGCCGGCTGATTCGCTACGGGACAGCTATCAAAAACGACGCCCGTGCCGGCCGGGCCACAGCTATGAACGGGGACACCAAACAAAAAAAGCCCGGAAGGTTAGCCGGGCTTCATCGCAAGTTCTCGTCAGGCGGCTTGTCGCACGGAACAGCTCAGCGGCACTCCTGGCGCAAAATCCAGCCCTTCGTTTTGCAGACTTCCTGCCCGCTCACGATTTTGCATTTGCGATCCGGGATACGCACGTAGGAACAGTAGTACCCGCCGGCAGCCTGCCCGTCATAGCCATGCATCGGCTTCTTGAACTTGTACTCCTGCACTTCGTATTGCTTGCCGCTCTTGGCAAGAACAACATCGTTCGGCGCGAGCAGCAGACCAGTAGCTGCGGCAGAAAAGAAAGTGACCGCCCTGGTTATAGAAATTGCCATCTGACCAACCTCGCTGTCTCAGTGGTCCGACATTAACCCATTACGCTAGTAAACAGCTATCCCCGGCCTCGATCAAGGTGAAGCCCGCTCCATGGAACAAGAAAAGTTTCCGGCTAACCTCACCCGCAGATAAGAGCAGCGATCGCTGCAAGATCAGAGAGCAGCGCATCGCCGCGCACCGCCAGAAGATAGAGCGCACCGCCAACAATCGCCGCCAGCACCGCCGTGAGGGTAAACCGCCAGACTCGGGGCATGCCGATCCTGGCACTGCGCCGCTGGTCCTTCCTGCCGATCTGCCCGCTCTGAATCGTCATCGAAGTCTCCGTCCCGGCCTACTCACCCGGTTCCGTTCTGAGCCGCGCGACCGGCCGCTCCTCGATGGGCCAGTGCAGCATGGCTGCAAACAACCCGAGACCCACGCAAATCCACCACATTGCATCGTACGATTGCAAGCGGTCGTAAATCGCACCGCCGAGCCACACGCCTAGGAATGACCCAAGCTGGTGGGAGAAGAAGACGATACCATAAAGCATCGTCATCCATTTGGCACCGAAGAACGTTGCCACGAGGCTGGTCGTCAGCGGCACTGTTGACAGCCATAACAGCCCCAGTACCGCACTGAGCCCGATCACCATTGCCGGCGAAACCGGCAGGAACAGAAACCCCAGGAAGACGAACGTGCGGGCGATATAGATCAGCGACAGCCCGATGCGTTTCGAGTAATGACGCCCCCACTGGCCGGCCATGTAGGTCCCAATCAGGTTGCCGAGCCCGACCACCATCAAACCCCAAACGCCGACTTCCGCGCCAAGTCCCTGGTCGGCGACATAAGCCGGCAGGTGCGTTCCATAGAAGATCACGTGAAAGCCGCAAACGAAAAAGCCCGCGTTGAGCAGCCAAAAGCTCGGATGCCGGAAGGCTTCCCCGAGAGCCGCCTTCAGCGATTGCGGCGGCACTGCGCTAACGACCGTGGCTGGACGCCCGCTGACCGGCCATGCCAGCAGCAGGATCATGGACGCCGTCGCTGCCAGGACGAGAAGGCTCGTCTGCCATCCGAGTCCTTCCATCAACAGGTGCGCGTAAGGCAGCGCGATCAGAATGCCGATCCCGGCACCCATCCCGATGGAGGCGATAGCCGCAGAGCGTTCCTCGGGCGCCGCCGCCCGTCCGACCGCACCGACCACCGCGTTGACGCCGGCCCCGGCAACCCCGAAGCCCATGAAAATCCCGGACAGGAACAGCACCGTCTCGCTTTGAGCAGCATAGAGCAGCAACAAGCCGATCGTCGTCGTCACCGCACCGAATGCTACGACGAGCCCCGTCCCGTATCTGTCCGAAACCGCCCCTGTGAACGGCGCGCTGATCCCCCACACCAGGTTGGCGATAGCGATTGCGAGCGCGAAGGACTCACGTCCCCCGCCAAGGGACTCCGACACCGGCACGAAATAAAGACCCATTGTCTGTCGCAGTCCCATGCCGATGGCGGCAATGGCCGCTGCAGCAAGCGTTATCACCCACAGCGGTGTCGGAGGCGATGGCTGGTTCAGACTTTGCATGTGCCTCTGAGAGTCCCTTTGGGTGGTTCCGGCCGCCCACATGACCGGGTGTGAAATCGTGGCAATTGGAAGTCACGCGCCAGCCGTATCGCCGCTCAGGGCGAAGCTCGTCGTCAGCACGCGCCGTTCGAGCTCGGCGACATCTCCACCTTCGGCTGAAAGGCCGCGTCCGACAAGCTCGATGCTTAACATCCCCGCATCTTCGATAAAGCGCAGCAGATTGTAGCGGGCCAGCGCGTGCCGGCCCTTTGCCATACGGCTCATCCCTGCGGCCGCGATCCCGACCACCGGAACCCGGCCCTGCGCTCCATCTGCCCAGACCAGCGTATTCGTATGGTTGTGACCATGCAGCACAAGTTCGGCCCCGCACCGCGCAATCACCTCTTCGAACCCTCGCGCATCGAGCAGCCCCCGGCGGGGCGGCGCCAGCGAAACCATCGGCGGATGATGGATCAGGATGACCCGCGCCAGCCCCTGCGCCTTCAGTTTAGCCAAAACCCGCTCGAGTGCCCCAAGCTGTTGCCCGCCCAGCAGACCTGCGGCAACGAACGGCGGCATCGGCAGGGCCGAGTTGAGCCCGATCAGCGCGACCCGGCCATGCCGCCTCACAAATGGGAAACCGTCGGCCCGCGCACCGATTCCCACCAGGACTGCCTGGCCGAAGGCATCTGAAGCCATGTATTCGCGCCATCTGGCGACACCGGGATCCCTTTTGAGGCGCACATAGATATCGTGGTTGCCGGGAACGACGCTGACTGCCTCCGGTGAACCGAGCCCCTTGAGGAAGGCCGTCGCCGCCTCCAGTTCGGCCGGCAGCCCGAGATTTATCAGATCACCGGTCACCGCGAGATGATCCACGCGCTGCCCGGCCATATCCGCGATCAGCGCGTCAACAGCCGATCGCGTGAACGACAACTTGCGCCCCCGCTGCCAATTGAGGTAGCCAAGGGTCCGTTTTACCGTCCAGTGACGTGGACCGAAACCGCCAATTGTCGGCAGGTGCAGATCCGAGATATGGGCCAGCGTCAGTCGTTCACCGCCCGCCATGCGATTTGTCTCCTAACCCATCCCGCTTTCTGCCGCGACTTCGCCGTATAACGACAACTGAGGCAGCCACAATGAGAGGCACCGGATCGACATGAAGTCCAGGGGACTTGTGACGAAAACGCTGCAATACTATTGGCGCACTACCCGCGCCTTGACGCTTGGCGCCCAGGGTTGCGTTATCGCGGGAGACGGTAGAATTCTGCTCATTCGCCACACCTACCGTCCCGGCTGGCATTTTCCCGGTGGCGGCGTCGAAAAAAACGAGACGATCCAGACCGCGCTGGAGCGCGAGTTGTATGAGGAAGCCCGCATCCAACTGACCGCGCCGCCGGAGCTGTTCGGGCTCTATGCCAATTTCCAGTTCTTCCCCGGCGACCATATCGCACTCTTCGCCATACGCGAATGGCGCCAGGTAGAGGAGCCGAAACCAAACCGGGAAATCGCGGCCCACGGATTCTTTGCCCCTGCCGAACTCCCAAAGGACATCCATCCGCCGACGCGGGCGCGGATCAACGAAATTACGAGCGGCGTCCAGCCGGCGGACTCGTGGTCATGACTGCAAAACCCACCGGCGCGATTGTCCCGGAGAACCTTGACACGATTGGATGCCAGGAAAAATCGAACGCCTGCGTCCGTCCCGCCGAACCGGAGGATCTTGCCGCGATAGTCGAACTGCATCGGCGCGCCTTCGGCCCTGGCCGGTTCGCGCTGACCGCCTATCGGGTTCGAGAGGGTACGCCGCCGATCTCTCGGTTCTGCAGGATCGCCGAATTGGACGGCCGCCTTATCGCCGCCGTGCGTATGACCCCGGTCGAGATCGGCTGCACGAAGGGCGCGCTTTTGCTGGGGCCGCTCGCCGTCGAACCGGCCTATGTCAACAAGGGCCACGGCCGCGCCCTCATCAACGCCACCATCGCGGCAGCCCGCGAGCAGGGAATTGCGCTGGTCGTTCTGGTCGGCAACGCCTCCTATTACGGCCGCTTCGGATTTGCCCCCGTCCCGCCCGGCCAGATCACGCTCCCCGGCCCGGTCGATTGCGCGCGCATCCTGGCATTCGAAGTTGACCCCGGCGCGCTCGCAAGGTTCCGCGGCGTCATCCGCGCATCTAAACCAAGCGCTGTGAGCGCAGATTACTGATTCGGCACGAACAACAATCTGTTGTGCATGAATTCTTTCACGTGAAACGTGCGGGCATCATGAACCGCCCGCCGCAATCGCCAAAACGACGTCGTGCACGCACGATCAATCCTCGAAGGGATCGCGCATCAGGATGGTGTCGTCGCGCTCCGGAGAGGTCGACAGCAGCGTCACCGGGCATTCGATCAGCTCTTCGATGTGCCGCACGTATTTGACCGCCTGCGCCGGCAGTTCGCCCCATGAACGCGCGCCCTTCGTCGATTCCGACCAGCCCTCGAACGACTCCCAGATCGGCTTGATGCGCGCTTGCGCATTTTGCCCGGCCGGCAACCGGTCGACGCGCTGGCCGTCAAGCTCATAGCCAACGCAAACCTTGATCTCCTGGAACCCGTCAAGCACGTCGAGCTTCGTCAGAGCAATGCCGTCGATTCCGCACACCTTGATGGTCTGGCGCACCAGAACGGCGTCAAACCAGCCGCAGCGGCGCTGGCGCCCGGTCACGGTGCCGAATTCGCGGCCGCGCTCGCCCAGGCGCTGTCCGATCTCGTCTTCGAGTTCGGTAGGAAACGGCCCGGAACCGACACGCGTCGTATAAGCCTTGGCGATGCCGAGCACGTAACCTACCGCACGCGGCCCCACGCCCGAGCCGGTCGCAGCCTGCGCCGCCACCGTGTTCGACGACGTCACGAACGGATAAGTGCCGTGATCAATGTCGAGAAGAGCCCCTTGAGCGCCCTCGAAAAGAATACGCTTTCCGCCTCGCCGCGCCTTGTCGAGGAGATCCCAGACGACGTCCATGAAGGGAAGGATGCTGCTGCGCACTTCTTCCAGCGCAGCCTTCAGGTCGGCGTGCGAGTATTCCGGTTTGCCAAGGCCGCGCCGCAGCGCGTTGTGATGGGTCAGGATGCGTTCGATCTTGGGTCCGAGCGTTTCGAGATTGGCCAGATCGTTGAGGCGGATTGCACGCCGCCCGACCTTGTCCTCGTAAGCCGGACCGATTCCGCGCCCAGTCGTGCCTATCTTACCGCCGCCGGCCGCTTCTTCGCGCCACAGGTCAAGTTCGCGGTGCAGCGGCAGGATCAGCGTGGCGTTTTCTGCAATCCTCAGGTTCTCCGGCGTAATGGTCACGCCCTGATCCTTGAGGATCGCGATTTCCTTGCCCAAAGCCCACGGGTCGATGACGACGCCATTGCCGATAACGCCGAGCTTCCCCTCGCGCACTACGCCCGAAGGCAGCAGCGACAGCTTGTAGGTCGTGCCGCCGATGACGAGCGTATGACCGGCGTTGTGGCCACCCTGAAAGCGCACGACAATATCGGCGCGCTCCGACAGCCAGTCGACGATCTTGCCCTTGCCTTCGTCGCCCCACTGGGCGCCGACAACCACTACGTTCGACATTTCAGTCCTTTCGGCATGCTCAAGTAGACGTTTGGACGAACCAGCCCAGCGCCGCCGGTTACCCCCTACGGGGTAATTTGTCAAAAGAATGCCACGTCCGGCCTTCCGACTTCCGGTATATTTCAACCGTGCCTGGATAGCACGTCTGCTCGGCTGCTGCCGCTGGGAACCACAGTGCGTGTAAGCCGCCATCGCCCCAGGCCGACACCGGTAGCAGGCCGGAAGAGGGGCCTGCGGATCAATTATTGCGATAGACGATTTCACTGTCGGGCGGCCACTTCACCACATAGCCGAAATCGATCGTCTTTTCCTCGTCTGGACCCAGGGTGAATTCCCATGCAACCACCCCGCGCTCGTCGTCGACATCTTTTTTCGTCGGTTCCGTCCCGCGCGCTGGCGTCACCTCTATCTTTGCATTCCGCGACACCGGCAACTGATCGAGCACGGTGACATCGATTGACTGCTTGTGCAGGTTCTTCACCGTCAGCTTGTAGTTGCGGTCATCGGTACGCGTCGTCGAGATGAGTCCGGACTCGCCGCGCTTCTCCTGCACGATTGCATGCTTGACCCTCACGAGATCGTCTGCGCCGAATCCGAGTTCGTGTTCTTCCCCCGCGATCAATGGCAACTTGCCCTTGCCAACGAACGTGCCGTCGCGGAACAACGCAACCGGCCCCGCCAGCAGCGGCGTTTCGCCTTCGCGCTTGAGCTTGGCATAGAGGAACGCGGTCGCTTCCTTCTTTGGAACTGCCTTGATCTGCAGGGCCGGCGAGAAATCCTCGAACGCGATGACGACGTTCTTTTCTTCGCCAGTCGTATCGATGTCGGCGCGCCCGGGCACGGCGAACACCGCCTGGAACGGCGAGGCTTCAACGTCCGCGACGACGGGCGCTGCGGGCGCCGGCAGCGCCTTGGCGAGGACCGCGCGCCGCGCCTTGTAGCGTCCTGCCGCCTCTTCCTGAGGCGCCGCGTCGGACATACTCATCTGCCCCCCGCCGACGCTCATGTTCCTTTGTGGCTGGGCGACCGGTTCGGGCTTGCGCGGTTCGACGACGTCGATCAGCAGGGACCGAAGCTCCGGCGCCGTCGACCCCGATGTCGGCCGCGTCGTCGATAGCGCGATGGCGACCTCTTTCCAGAGTTCGCCCGTTCGCTGCGAAATAGTCGCCCGCCGCACCAGCTGCAGTTTCGTGGGCATGTCCTTGTCGCCTGTATCGAGCCGCGCTTCGTATGAAGGCCTCCACGACGCGCTGCGAACCTGGTATTTCACCGTCATGTCGGCTTCGAGTGCCGCATCGGCGATGACATAAACCTTCACCTCCGTGCGCTCGACGCGCCGGGGCGCCAACTCGGCGAGCTTTTGCTCCAGATCGGCGACCTTCTTGTCGAGGTCACGCATTTCCACGCGCGCCGCCAGCATTGTCTGATGGACTTCGCCGGTCCCCGCCGCGATCACGCCGAGCAGCTTTGTCCAATCGGGCTGCGCAGCCGCGCCTGCGTCGCGCCCAGGCGGCACATTCGGCAGATTGGCAAGGTTGCCCAGCAGGGTCTGTTGCGTCTGCGCACCCTGCAGGCTGCCTTCGAGCAGCACCCGCTGATCCCTCAGATTTTCGATTTCCAATTCGATGCGCCGCCGCTCCGCGCTGTCATCCCCGCCAGCTTGCGGCACAAACAGCCGCCGCTGATCGACCGAGCCGATCTGCAGCGTGCCGGCAGCCTCGCCCTCGACGCGGATCGACCCAGGCACCGTTTCGGCCGGCAGGTCTTCGAAGAGAAGCGTCGACTCGCCAGCAGGCAGGCTCACCTTCGCCGTCCGCGTCACCTCGGCGCCTGCGGGAAACACCATCACCGCATGGATCTTCGAGGTCGCCTTGACCTCGCCTGCCGCCGATGCCGCGACCAGACCCGCGATCCCAATACAGACGCAGACCGGCAGGGCGAGGAATCTGGAGACGATACGCTTCATTTAAAAAACCTTTCAGGAATGTCAGACTATTCGGCGACTAAGCCGTTGTCGGAGAAACCGCCCCTTTTTATGACCGCTCGCCAGCTAAATCGCAAAGCGCCGTGGCGCCCGTTCTCAAAAACCTAGCCGCTTGGCCCGCACCACATGCGGCAGCGCCGTCACCTTCGCCAGCACCTCATCGGTGATCGGCTCGTCGAGCGCGACGACCGTGATGGCGTCCCCGCCCGGCTTTTCGCGGCCGAGGTTGAACGTCGCGATGTTGACGCCGTGGTCGCCGAGCAGCTGGCCGAAACAGCCGATGAAGCCCGGCTTGTCGCAATTGCGAACGAACATCATGTGGGGCGTAACCTCGAAGTCCATGTTGATGTCGCGTACCTGGATGATGCGCGGACGCCCGTCCGAGAACACGGTCCCGGCGATCGAGCGGTTGTATTCGGCGGTCTTCACCGTCAGCTTGACGTAACTCTCGTAGATTCCGCCGGCATCGCAAAGCGACTCCTCCAGCGCGATACCGCGATCCTTCGCGATCATTCCCGCTGACACCATGTTGACGTCCTGCAGCGTCGGCCGCATCACGCCGGCAAGCGCCGCAGCCGTCATCGGCTTGACGTTGAGCTTGGAAACGTCCCCGCAGTACTCGATGCGCACGCCCTTCAGCGGAACTGCGGTGAGCTGGCCTGCAAACGACCCGAGTTGCTCTGCCAGCCGCACCCACGGCGTCAGCCGCGGCGCTTCCTCCGCCGCGATGGACGGGAAGTTGACGGCATTGGTGATAGCGCCCTTGAGCAGGTAGTCGGCCATCTGCTCGGCGACTTGCACCGCGACGTTCTCCTGCGCTTCATCCGTTGACGCGCCAAGGTGCGGCGTACAGATGACGTTGTCCATGTCGAACAGCTCGTGGGCTTCAGCCGGCTCCTGCGCGAAGACATCGAGAGCGGCCCCGGCAATGTGACCTGATCGCAACCCATTCGCCAGCGCTGCCTCGTCGATCAGACCGCCGCGCGCGCAGTTGATGATCCTGACGCCGGGCCTGGTTTTGGCCAGCGAAGCCTCCGAAAGGATGTTGCGTGTCTGATCCGTCAGCGGCGTGTGCAGGGAAATGAAGTCGGCCCGCCCCAGCAGCTGATCGAGGTCGACTTTCTCGACGCCAAGCTCTTGCGCCCGCTCCGGCGACAGAAACGGATCGAATGCGATGACCCGCATCTTCAGCCCCTGCGCGCGGTCGGCGACGATTGCCCCGATGTTTCCGCAGCCGATGATCCCCAGTGTCTTGTTGAACAGTTCGACGCCCATGAAGCGCGATTTCTCCCACCTGCCCTGATGCGTCGAGGCATTGGCCTGCGGGATTTGGCGGGCCAGCGACAGCATCATCGAGATGGCATGTTCCGCCGTCGTGATCGAATTTCCGAACGGCGTGTTCATGACGATGATGCCACGCGCCGTCGCCGCCTTGACGTCGACGTTATCGACACCGATGCCGGCGCGGCCGACGACGCGCAACCGGTCCGCCTTGCCGATCAGCTTATCGGTGACCTTCGTTGCCGAGCGGATCGCCAGTCCATCGAAGTTCGCGATCATTTCGGCAAGCCTGTCTTTGTCCTTGCCGAGCTTCGGTTCGAAGGTGACGTCGATGCCGCGATCCTTGAAGACCTGCACCGCCGTGTCCGACAGCGCATCCGAGATAAGAACCTTGGGGGCAGTCATGTCATGAATTCCTTTGAAAGCGTAACTAAGCGAGCCCATGCCGAGCATGCAGCGCCGCAATGGAAATTGGTTTCAGGAGTACCGCCGGCAGCTATTACGCCGCTTGGGCGAGCCCGGCCTTGGCCTGCGCGAAGGCCCAGTCGAGCCAGGGCAGCAGCGCTTCGACGTCGCTCGACTCGACCGTCGATCCGGTCCAGATCCTCAAGCCTGACGGGGCGTCGCGATAGGACCCGATGTCGTAGGCTACACCTTCGGCTTCGAGCATTGCCGCGATACTCTTTGCGAATGCCGCCTGCGCGTCTTCACTGAGGCCGAGGACTTCCGGGTCGACGATGCGCAGACATACCGACGAGTTCGAAAGCGTCGCTGGATCGACCGCGAGATTTGCAACCCAAGCTGTCCGCTCCACCCAGTCATAAAGCGTCTTGGCGTTCGCATCGGCGCGTGCGTTGAGTGCACCAAGGCCGCCAATCCCCTCCGCCCAGGCCAATGCGTCGAGGTAGTCTTCGAGCGCCAGCATCGAAGGAGTGTTGATCGTCTCCCCAGCGAAGATCGCGGAATTGAGTTTGCCGGATTTTGTCAGGCGGAAGAGTTTCGGCATCGGCCAGGGCGGCGTGTAGGTCTCCAGCCGCTCGATGGCGCGCGGCGACAGGATCAGCATGCCGTGCGCGGCTTCCCCGCCCATGACCTTCTGCCAGGAGAAGGTCAGGCAATCGACCTTCTCCCAATCGACCGGCTGCGCGAACACGGCCGAAGTTGCATCGACCAGAGTCAAACCTTCGCGGTCCGCTGATATCCAATCGTAGTTGGGGATCTTCACTCCCGACGTCGTTCCGTTCGCGGTGAACACGACATCGCGGCCGAAGTCGACCGCGGCGAGATCGGGAAGGTAGCCGAAATCCGCTTCGAACTTGCGCACGCCGGCAATCGGCAACTGCTTGACGACATCGCCGACCCATACCGAGCCGAAGCTCTCCCATGCCAGAACATCGACACCGCGCGCGCCCAGCAGGCTCCACATCGCCGCCTCGAACGCCCCCGTGTCGGAGCCCGGCATGATCCCGCAGACATAGCCGTCGGGCAACCCGAGCAGCGATTTAGTCTTGTCGATGGCAAGCTTGAGACGCGCCTTGCCGTCCTTCGCGCGATGCGAGCGGCCAAGAAGTGCGTTGCTGAGGTTACTGAGTTTCCAGCCGGGGTGCTTGGAGCAGGGCCCGCACGAAAAATGCGGATTGGCCGGGCGCACGGCGGGTTTGTTCAGATCGGTCATGAAGCTATCCTTCCAGATAGAAGCCTCCCGTTGGGGGGAGGTGGCCCACTGGCAGGTGTAGCAAAGTCGCGATTTTTCTGCAATTCCAACCAATGGGTCATGCAGAAAATTGCCGAGTCGAGGCGTGAACACGGGCCATTTGTGTCACACCGCTGACACAGGCCAAAACATGCTTTGTTCCCCTCCACGCGACTTCGGCGAATAGGATTGGCCGCAAAACATGCATCAAGTCCGGGATGGATTGCGCTCGGGAATGACTGCTGCTGAAGCCGGCAGCGCCATTAGGTGCGGCAAAACTTTCACCGTCGCCCCAATCTCAACAATTGAAGCCAAGTGCACGGCATGGCCATTCAACATCCGGAAACATCCCGACGAGGCAGCCAGCCCAATGGTTTTTGGATCGTTCGTACCGTGAATGCGATAGAGGGAATTTCCAAGAAACATAGCGACTGCACCAAGAGGATTTCGAATCCCCCCGAGCATTTTCTCTGGCAGCCGCGGATCGCGCTCCCTCATTTCTTTTGGCGGATACCAGTCCGGCCATTCAGCAATGCGCGAAACCTTTTCCGTACCTGTCCAGGTGAACCCCTCACGGCCGACGGAGATCGGGTAAACATAGGCTTCGCCCCCCGCAAGCGCCAGGTACAGCCGGCGGTTAGCGGTATCGATCACTATCGTTCCAGGCTCTTCACCGTGGTCCAAGGCTAGCTTTTCAGGCGCAGTTGGTTCGATGAACGGTCGAGGACCGCCATCTAGCAACGCAGGGAACGCTTGCGACCCGAACGTATCCTGGGGCACTGCGTGAGCAGGGCCGCGGCGCGGTCTCGCGTAACCGTCAAATCCGTCGCCAAAGGCTTCAGCCGCCCAAGACAAATCCTGTGATGATGCTGTCCCGCAGAACCCTACACCGATCGCGAGTACGCCGACCAACAGGCAGGCCGACCTTGCAGCAAAAGTCGTTAGATTATGCATTTGCATCACCGCCCTTCGCGAGAACAGGGGGCAGGCGATGGCGAACCTCATTGCCCGCCAATGATTGGAGCGCTTCAAGATCGATCAGGCGCAATCCACTCGGAGCCTCATACGCGATCAGACCGCGATCGAAGAGTTCGACAAGTGCATGGCGCAGCGTCGCAAGGTCCATTCTCAAGAACGAAGCCACAGAGCCACAATCTACAGTGTCGTCAATTAACTCGGCATCGCGGCCCTGCGCTTCATTGAGCCTGGAGGCGACGCATAGAAAGCCCGCCAATTGTCCAGGAGGCGTTTTCGGAGCCGAGTCGACAAGAGTTCGTCTGCGATGGATGAATTCGCGTTCCGTATCTATCGAGCGTCGTTGTCGTACATCGGGATCGAGTGATTCCAGAAACCCAATCGCATCCTTCGGCCAACAGCTGACCACGCTCTTGGAAATTGCGATGGCGTCGTATACGTGCTCATCGAGAAAGCCCAGCCCGAAGACCGTTCCCGACCCGATCTCCTCAACCAGTTCGCTGGTTCCCGAACCCGACATTTCGCTGATTCTTATTCTGCCGGATTCAACGCGGAAAATGATGCCTTTCGGATCGCCGATTCGAAAAACGGCCGTTCCCGGCAGCAACGTAGCTACACGAAGTGGCGCGCAAATCGCCGCCGGTCTCGGATCGGCTTCAACCTGCTCGCCAACATGAGTTGGTACGCAATCTTCACACAATTCAACCATGTCAATACTCAAACAACGCCGCACTGATGTGCCATAATGGTCACATTATTACAAAAATACCAGAAGGTCAGCATAAATGTCTTGACGTAGCGCACGATGCTACAATCTGCGTTTGCGGCGCCTGCACATTCTGCCTTTCCGCTTTTTTGCACGATAACAACCCTATTGCTGCCTTGGCGTGTCCGGCCTGAGGTCCGCATGCGCCACACGGTCGAAGTCGATTTCTTCCACATTCTCATCGATGATCGTTACGCTATGATGGTCAGGAACGAGCGCGGCCAGGAGCGGAAGACAGGCGACCGGCAGGTTCGCTTGCTTGCCGAGCAACCCCATACATTTTTCCATTCCCCAAAAGGGGACATCGAACCTGGGGTGGATAATAACGATATCGCTCATACGCACCTCTTCCAGCGTGACGGATTGAGGTAGCAAACGTTGTCACCGGTATTAGGTTGCAAAAAAGCTGTCACCGCCTTCCGGGTTACTCTGAGACCGCCAGTACAGGGGATGTGAACGCCAGGGCCTCGGCCGACCGACCGCACGGCAGGACGGCTCAACGACAACGGTGGTCGCGGGGCAAGACTTGATTGTGGAGGGCACGCAGCAGCACGGGTCGATGCGCCGGAATTCGAAAAGCGCAGCCCAGGAACTACCTCCAGCGACGCCTGATCCCCCGCCCTTCAGCCTATATCGGCAACCTCGATGCTGACGCTGCGACGCTCCCCGTTGCGCTCGACGACGACCTCGGCGACATTTCCGATGCCTGTCTCCTCCAGCGCGTCCGACAAATCCGAAGCCGTCAGAACCTCCTTGCCGTTGACGGCCACGATGATGTCGCCAAGCCGTTGCGCCCGCATGTCTATGCCCTCAAGCCCGACCTGCGCAGCAGGGCTTCCGGGCAGGATCGAAATGATGGGAACGCCCTCGACCCCCCACGCTGCGGCCGTCTCCTCTGCAGCGACTGACACACCGATCCCAGGCCGCTGCGGGCGTCCGCGGGTAATGATCTGCGGCACGATTCGGTTGACCGTATCGACCGGAACGGCAAAGCCGATCCCCGCAGACGTGCCGGTCTCCGAAATAATCGCGGTGTTGACTCCGATCAGGCGGCCGGAGCTGTCGAGGAGCGGCCCGCCTGAGTTTCCCGGATTGATAGCCGCGTCCGTTTGGATCACGCCCTGTATCTCGCGGCCCGTCTTCGCCGGCAGGGTGCGGCCAAGCGCGGACACGATTCCCGTCGTGAGTGTCCGCGAGAGCCCGAATGGATTGCCGATCGCGAACACGGCCTGTCCAATGCGCAACGCATTCGACCGCCCAACCGGGATTGGCAGCAGCTTGTTCGCGGTCACCTCGACCTTTAGGACTGCAAGATCGTGGTCAGGAGAGGCCCCGACAATGTGGGCCGGCACCGTTTCTCCGCTGTCGAAGCGCACGAATACGCGGCTTGCCCCCTCAACGACGTGACTGTTGGTGATGACATGGCCGGCCTGGTCCCACACGAAGCCCGACCCGGTTCCTTATGACACGGCTGTTCGCCCGAACATTGATCTCCTGGCAGTCTCGGTGAAGATGTAGACGACGGACGGCGCCGCCGCATCGAACACGTCGGTTGCCGTGCGCTCGAATTGGGCGAGTTCTCCGCGCGGCGCAACGGTTCGCGGTACGCGCTCGGCAAACAGCAGCGTCTGAAGCAGGCCGGTCGCGAACCATGCGAGGGCAGCCAGGACCACGCCGAGGAACGTCACGCGTATGAACGAGGTATTGGACATGCTGTCTCCGGCATCGAACGCGCGCAGGCGAGGTCAAGCCTTTCCACTGCATTGCCGCCTTGCAAAAGGGGCAACGAAGCGACCTCACCCAAACTGTAACGCAAAGATTTCAGCCAGGATCCATCCCGCATAGCCGCTGCAGTTCTGCTGACAAAGGCATCGGAAAGTTGACTAGTGGCCCGTCGCGCCTAAATCGCATCATAGCCGCAACCTCGTCCGATTTAGGCGCGACATGAGGGCCACTAGCAACATCAATGACTTCGTGAGGCGTTTATCACGCCTTAATTGACACGGCCTCGCCGCACCGCCGGTCAATTAAGGCGCGACGCCTCACGAGTGGCCCGTCGCGCCAAAATCGCATCATAGCCGCAATCTCGTTCGATTTAGGCGCGACATGAGGGCCACGAGCAACCTCAATAACTTAGTGAGGCGTTTATCACGTCTTAATTGACACCGGCCTCGCCGCACCGCCGGTCAATTAAGGCGCGACGCCTCACGAGTGTTCCGGTTCTGACATTTGCTACCCTGTCAGGCTAGGTTCCGAGCAAATGTCAGAACCATAAGGAACACTAGCAACTCTATGATTCTAGTGTAGCTTTTGCACCTGACGTTTGGTTTGGAATCCAGCCGCAAGCGGATACCAAACGTCAGGTGCGCTACACTAGCTCAACATGCGGACAATATAAACGCTGGATAGCTGCGTGGTGGATGCCGCCGGAACACGCGAAAACGGCGGCACTCCGTAAAGAGCGCCACCGTTCTCTAAAGGGCCCGTCCGCGTGCCCTTGACCCTCAGATCCGCGCGATCAGTTCACTTCGAACCGGATACCGGCGCGCAGTTGATGTTCGTGCAGTTCGCCGATCGAGATGTTCGAGTCGCCGCCGAAGTGGTCGCCACGACCGTCGATGCTAATTCCTGCATTCGTCGAGTCGATGAACAGATAACGGTAGTTGAGGTCGAGCAGCGCATAGTCGCTGATGCGATAACCCACGCCGACGGTTGCCATCGCCGCAAACGAAAGATCGTGCGTATTGTCCGTCACGCGCTCCGAATCGCGCGGCGTAGGCCGGCGTGTGCAGCCGTTCGAATCATCGCAGTTGCGCGACCCTTCGCTGGTGAAGTGCGTGCGGCGCAGTTCGTTCCAGGCAAAGCCAAGACCAGCTCCGACATAGGGCGTGAAGCGCGACTGCGGACCGCGGCTGAAGTCGTAGTAGCCGTTGAGCATGAAGATGCCGCCGCTCAGCGAGGTCTTGTCGCGGACCACGCCGCGCACGTCTTCGTAGTTCCCGCCGGCCGGTTCGGTGAAGTACTCGTATTCACCGCTCATCTCGACCTCGCCCTTGGTGCGCGTTTCCGCCGTGAGGTCGGCGCGGAAGCGGTCGCCGATGTACATGCCGACGCCGACGCCGAGCGTCACGAACGTGTCGAAATCGTCGTTGAGCCAGGACGAACGGGAAGGAAAGGAACCGTAACCGGAATCGTCGCCATAGTAGTACCCGGCCTCCGACGAATCTGGCGCATCGCCCATGCCGACCCCGGCATCCGCCCGGAAGTAGTAGCGTGCCGAATATTCGGGAACCGGAACGGGTGCGGGAACCGGGACAGCGGCCGAAATACCGTCCTTGATGCTGCCGGCGCCGTAGTTCCAGTCCGCCGAAGAAGCCGGAGTGCCGACCGCGGCAATGACCGCGACAGCGAGCGAAAGGCTGAGGACATTGAGCTTCATGAGTTCGATCTTTCTTTTCCGCGAGGCTGGACCGGAACGCGAAAAAACCGGTGTCACCGAGACTGACATTTGCAAACTTGAATGCCTGCCGGCTGGTTAGCTCCAGTCGTAGCGCAGGTCGAATTTCCCTTCGTGGGCGCGTAGGTCATGGATGCGCAGGCAAAACGAGCGCCATGAATCCATCGTTGCAACGGCCGCATGCGAATCCATCAGGCGCGCCCCGTAGGTGCTGCCATGGAGGTCTCCAGCCCCGGCAGTGCCGGCGCAAAAGGACGATAGGAGAGCGCTCAACGCGAGGGCGCTGCTGGTCCTGATCATGATACTCCTCATCGATCAGCCGGCTGTTGTGCCGACAGGACGTGCAACGCGAAACGTTTTGCTGTGTGGGAGTATTCGCCGGGAAGGCTTAAAGGAGACTTAACCGCTGTTTGCGGCTGGAGCGAATAAGCCTTGCCGGCATCAGGAGCGTTCGACTGCGTGGCCCTTTCGCCACGTAAGGCAAGAGATGGCGCACCTTGAAAACGGGCAAGCGTTCCGACTCTGACACTTGGTTCGAAAGCCCATCTAGAACGCTATGCAGCCCTTGCAGCAGCCGCCTGCACGGCTTCGCAGATGTCGCCGACGACAGCCGCGACGAGACTTTCATCGTCGCCCTCGGCCATGACGCGAATCACCGGTTCTGTGCCTGAAGGCCTGATCACCAGGCGTCCCGCGTTGCCCAGTCTCGCTTTCGCCGCCTCGATGACTTTCAAAACGCCGCTGTCTTCAAGAGGCTTACCATTGGCGTAACGGACGTTCTTGAGGAGTTGCGGCACCGGCGCGAAACATGAGCAGACCTCCGACACCGGCCTTTCACTCGCAACCGCGACGGCAAGCACCTGCAGCGCCGACACGAGTCCGTCCCCGGTCGTTGTGAAATCGGACAGGACGATATGGCCGGACTGTTCGCCGCCGACGTTGTAGCCGTGCTTGCGCATGTAATCGACGACGTAGCGGTCACCGACCGGCGTGCGCGCCATCGACAGCCCCATGTCCTTCAGGTGCCGCTCAAGCCCGAGGTTGGACATGACCGTCGCGACGATGCCTCCGGCCGCCAGCTTGCCGCGTCGCTGCCAGCTCTCGGCGATTACGGCCATCAATTGGTCGCCGTCGACGATTTGCCCCTTTTCATCGACGATGACCACGCGGTCCGCATCGCCGTCGAGTGCGACACCGATGTCGGCGCGGACTTCGCGAACCTTGTCGATCAGCGCGTCGGGCGCTGTCGATCCGCACTTGTAATTGATGTTGCGACCGTCCGGCTCGACGCCGATCTTGATCACCTCCGCGCCCAACTCCCATAGGACTTCCGGCGCGACGCGGTATCCCGCGCCGTTCGCGCAATCGACGACGATCCGCAGCCCATCGAAGCGCAGATTTCTTGGCAGCGTCCGTTTCGCGTATTCGACGTACCGCTCCTGAGCGCTCTCCACTCGCTTCGCCCGCCCGATATCCTCGGCCCCGACGAGCAGCGTGGCTGGATCCGAATCGATCAGTTCCTCGATCCGCAACTCCATTTCATCGGAAAGTTTGTAACCGTCCGGATCAAACAACTTGATGCCGTTGTCATCGAACCGGTTGTGGGAGGCTGAAATCATCACGCCGAGGTCGGCCCTGAGCGACCGCGTCAACATCGCGACCGCCGGCGTCGGCATTGGACCGAGCAGGAACACGTCCATTCCGACGGAGGTAAAGCCCGACATCAGCGCAGCTTCGAGCATGTAGCCCGACAGCCGCGTGTCCTTGCCGATGACGACGCGCGGGCGGTGGGAATGCGTTCCGGTCTGGAAGACTTTGCCGGCGGCCATGCCGACTTTCAACGCGACTTCCGAAGTCATCGGATGCCGATTGGCAAGTCCGCGTATGCCGTCTGTCCCGAAATAGCGTCTTGCCATTGCTTTCCGTCTCCGACCCTTCGCCGTGCCTAATGCAAGTAGGGCTCGCGAATCGAGCCCAATCATACCAGCGACTAGTTGGATCGTGCGCGCGGCAACCGTCAAGTCTGGCGAAGCCCCCCTCGAGACCCTGGACCGTCGCCGCGCGCTCCCCCAAAACAGTGGAGACGGGCGCACTATGACTCACCCGGACGCTTCGCACACATCAATTAAGATGAGCAAAAGTTACTTCAGAAATCACCTTATGGGGTCACTGAGGCTCCGAATACCGGCAACCATAGTAATTAGCAGCACGAATATTGCGACGCCGTCGGGTTGCACGAATGCGCCAGTTCCCGGGAACGGTGCCGTGGAACTCACCAAGTGGCTGACCCATCGAGGGAATCGACGCATATCAGATCGTCATTGAACAGTTCGGCGTCAGCTCAGGCTGGTCGGCGTTCGGCAACATCAGATGGACCGCACCATGGTCAAGTCGTTGCGGCGTTAAAAAATCGAGGGTGTCATGGGGTACTTTCTGGCCGTCGCCAATCGTAAGGGCGGTGTTGGCAAATCGACGATCTCGGTCATGCTGGCGCACGCCTTCGCCGTATGGGGCGGCAAGCGCGTGCTATTGATCGATCTCGACGCGCAGTCGAATTCGTCGCTGATCCTGACCGGCAACGCACACTGGATCGAAGCCCAGAAGAACTCCCACAACATCGCCGCCTACATCGAAGACCGCATGTACGGCCAGAATCCGATCGCCGACTATATCCTGAAAGGCGTCGGCGACATCGAGACCGACGACGCCCGCCCCGCCACGATCGACCTGCTGCCCGGGTCACTTCAGTTCGAAGACATGCAGGACGAACTGATTTCCCACTACTCGCGCCACAATACGCCCTTTCGCCAGGCCAAGGCACGCTGCGCCGAGCACTTCCGCCGCGCGCTGCAGTTCGCCGCTCCCCTTGCCGACCTCATCGTCCTCGATTGCGCGCCCGGCATCTCGAACGCCACCCAGGCCGCTCTCCGCCTTGCCGATCAGGTGATCGTTCCCTTCCGGCCCGATTCGGTGTCCGAATTCGCCGTCGACAAGATTTCGATGATTATCGAGAATAAGGACGCCGATGCTCTTCGCGCCACACCGCACAATGAACGCCGCTACCGCTGCCTTGCCAATTACGTCCGGCCCGGCGGCCAGGACCAGGTTTTCATCGACACCATCGCCGCCGATCACCCGACCCTGACGACACAGATGCCGATGTCGGGCGATCTGGCCAATGCCTTCTTCTGGTCGCCCGAGCGCCAGACCCTTGAAGAAAAATACACGACTGCCCTCGAGCCGATGGCTGCCCTCTACCGCGAGTTGACGGCCTATGTGCCAATATAAGAGGGTCGGGGTGACCGCAAAGTTTCGGCGGCCAATGCCGCTCACTAGTGAATGCGTCCGAACCTGCGAAAGACCGATTTAATGGCGAGCGCGAAAGCAACGACACGCAAACTGACCGGAAAGGCCAAGGACAACTTCTTCGACGCCGGCTTGTCACCCGAGGAAGCAAAGGCCGCCGTCACTTCGTTGCAGGTCCGCAAGGATGCCTGGCCCCTCTCCAAGGATTTGGCGCGCAGCCGTACCCATTCCACTGCATCTGCACCCACTCCCGAAGCTCCGCCCGCCAGCGAAGTCCCGCCCGCCAGTGAAACGGCCCCGTCGAAGCCCGCGGCAACGCCCGTTGCCGAAGCCTCGTCGTCACCGCCCGCCACACCACCTGCACCCGCACCAGACGGCGTCTTCGACCCCTACGTTTTCGGACTCGTCCCTATCTTCAAGCGCGAGGGTGTCGAAGGCTTGTCCGCCCGGCTGAATGACATTGGAGACATCGAGGATTTGCGCGCCATGGCCAAGGCCCAGCAGATCGTTCTGCCACGTGAGGTGCGCCGCGGCGCAGCCTCGCTCGAAGCCGTGCGCTCCGCAATTCTGGCGGCGGTCGACCAGCGCGTCAGCGATCGTAAGGCTCAACTCTGAGCAAAAGATGCGTAACAGTCTTTCCATTTTATGACAAAAGTTAAGAGCTTATTTACCGTTGCAGATCAATCTGCCTCTGCAATTCGTCAGGGTCGTGAGTCGGAACACTCCGGCAGATGCGAGATCAGGTTTGCGTATAGTTTGAGCCGTAAATTGATGGTCGGCAAAGGCCTGACCCGCGTGTGCGGGGAGGAATTTGTGTCTTGCCAGAGGTGAGCTACAGATTTGCTGATCGCACATGCAGCTATGCAAGCACTTTGAGGGGGCCGCTTTTCGATGAAAAGCGAAAACGCTCCCGGATCGTATCAATTGGAACCCGCAACCGCCGTGGTCAACGAAAGTTTCATAGCAGCCCCCCGTGGCTTGATGCGCCTCAAGACCGGTAGCTATCTGGCGCTTGCGTTCGGCACTGTTTGTGCCATTTCGACGACCCTTATACCCACCGACTATGACGACGTTCCCCAGCTGATCGATGCGCGCGACTGCGGACGGCTCTGCGCATTGGCCTCACACCCGGCAGCCTCACCCGACCCCGGCAGCAACACCGTTGAAGCCCCTCCCATCACCGTGTTCGATGTCGCTGGCGGAAAGGTTGACGAAGCGAATTCCGCGCCGGCGGCTAACGCCGCTTCCAAGGCACCGCCCGAAGACCTCCGGTCCGTGCACGTGCCGCTGAAAGATGCGGTTGCCGCCAGCGAACCGATCACATCGCGCCCCGTCGCCGACCGCCTCGATTTTGCCGGCGCCGCAAACTACAACATGCTTGCGGGGCACAATGGTTTGCAATCGGGACGGCTGTTCACATCCCTCCCGGCGAGCGTACTGGCTCCGCTGCCGCCAGCGCATGAGACTGCGGCTTTGACGGCGGGCCGGGAACTGAAGGCGCTCCCCCCTGAAGCGAAGTTGGCGGCTTTCCTCGATCAGCCCGTCTTGCAATCAACCAAGACACCTCAGGTTGCCGGCTGGCACTTGATCCGTGCGATAGAAACCGAAGAAATGCCGGAAGAAGCCAGCCTCGCCTCGCACGTGCTGCCGAAGCTGCCGATGCGGAAACCGGACGTCCCGCCATCCTACCTCACCGCAGCGCCCCCCAAGATCCCGCAATCCAAGATATCACGGCGCGTGCGTCATCGCCCGGCAGCTCCAGCAGCCAGCACCGCTAGCGACGGGTCTTGGAAAAACAGGGCATTGTTCCGCGATAATAATTGAAACGGACCGAGCACGCTTCACAGAAGCTTTTGAAGTCTTCCGCAGGCCGAATGTCGGCAGTACGCGGTGCGGCCAGCCCCCTGCCTACTAAGACAGAGATGAAAGCCGCCGAACGTTTGGCGGAATAATCCGGTCCTGAGAAGCCCCAGGAGCCGGCATCCGGCTTAATCCGCGGTGCGGGGATCGCCAGTCAGCGAGCCGCCCCCTCATCCCCCATAAGTGTAGCCATCCACACCGACAGCGCCTGCTTCGTTTCCGCAACGTCATGCACGCGCACGATTTGCACGCCCTGCGCAACAGATGAAAGCGCCGCCGAAATCGAACCCGGCACGCGCGCCTTCGCATTCTCGACGTTGCACAATTGACCGATGAGTTTCTTGCGGCTGGCACCCAGCAGTACCGGCACACCGAGCCCATGATAAATGCTCATCGCCGACAGCAGGGCGACGTTGTGCTGCAGAAGCTTGCCAAATCCGATACCTGGGTCGACGACGAGCTTGTCACGCGGGATGCCGGCGGCCATGCAGGCGTGCACGCGCCGTTCGAGAAAATCGAAAACATCGAGCACGACGTCGCTGTATCGTGGATCGTGATTCATCGTTTTCGGATCGCCCTGCGCGTGCATCAGCATCACCGGTAGGCCCGTCCCGGCGGCGATGTGGATCGCATCGGGATCGTACGTCAGCGCCGAGACATCGTTGAGAATGTCCGCCCCCGCGTCCGCTGCCGCCTGCATCAGGCGGCCCTTGCGGGTATCGACAGAGATCAGTGCCTCCGTCTTCGGACGCAATGCTTCCAGAACCGGAAGCACGCGGCGCAGTTCTTCCTCGATCGGCACCGTCTCGGAGCCGGGCCGCGTCGATTCCCCCCCGATATCGAGTATGGTTGCACCTTCTTCTTCGAGCCGCAGCGCATGATCGACCGCCGCCTGCACGCCATCGAACGAACCGCCATCCGAAAAGCTGTCGGGCGTCACGTTGACGATGCCCATGATCTGCGGCCGGTCCATCGGCAGACCGCAGATGCGCGCGCGCGGCTGGCGCAGGGCTTCGAAGATGTCGGCCGCGGCAAGCGTCTGCCGGCCCCAGTCGCGTTCAAAGAACTCGCTCAGCGAACAGATGCGCCGCTTGACCCCCGAACCAAGCCGCTCGGCGATCTCGAGTCCCATGAAGGCTAGCGGTCCGCCAGCCAGCGGTATCCCGCCCCAGACGTCATCCACACCTTCGGCACCACCACTCTTGTGCGCGATGAATCCGACCGGCCTGAGGTAAACGGAACGTTGCATCAGCAGGACACCTAAGCGTTTTCGGGATCGTGCACCTGAAACACTCCTTTTATGACGGTCGTGTTTCGGACGCTGATCTGGATATGGGTTTTGCTCCTGAAGCCAGATCCGTCATAGATCGGCGCGCCTTCCTGAAAAATCCCAACGACGGTGTCGAATGTGCTCAGATCGGCTTTATCGCGAATGTCGTGCAGGACCCTGATCACCGCGCAATCGAGCTTCCGCAGCAGCAGATCCTCGCCGCGACTATTGGTGGGCAACGGATCTCCCGCTGATGTCGCCAATTCTACCAGTGTCTGGTGAGCGGCGGGCACGCCGTCGACGCCAGCTTCCGTGGTCAAATCAAGACAAAGTCCCAATTCGACGACCGCGCCGACGACCGCAGGGTCCCATTGCGCTCTTTCCCGCTGCTTTTTCTCCCTCGCGAACTGGAGCGCACGTCGCGGATTCGACTGCCAAAAATAGATCCCGGGACCAAGCCAATCGTATTGGTTGTCGCTTGCCTTGAACGGCTTTCCCGACAACAGCGCCGTCGCCACCACTTGCGAGCATCCGTGGTAGCCCAAAACGAAGGACGTCGAAAGTCGGTGCACGTCAGCGGTATTTACTGGCAACACGCCCGGAGCGCGTCACGGCAACTGCCGACTAGCCCGGCTGCGGCTCCATGCTCCCGACATCAGGGTCAGGCTCGTCGCGCGGTTTTGTCTGCCGCCCTGCAACCGGCACCGCCGACCCGACCGGACCACTCGACTTGTCGTTGTCATCTGGACGGTTGATTTTCTCACCGCGCATCAGCCCTTCCACCTCGGCGCCCGAGACGGTCTCGTACTCCATCAACGCCTGGGTTATCGAATCGAGTTCATCGCGATGGGAACTTAGAACCTCCCACGCCTTGTCGTAGCCGGCATTGACGATGCGGCGCACCTCTTCGTCGATAAGCCGCGCGGTTTCCTCGCTCATGTTCTGCTGCTGGGACACCGAGTGCCCCAGGAAGACCTCCTGCTGGTTTGCCGAGTAGAGCAGCGGCCCGAGCTTTTCGCTCATGCCCCACTCCGTAACCATCTTCCGGGCGATACTGGTTGCCTGCGTGATGTCGCTCGAAGCACCGGTGTTGAGGTGCTCCTTGCCGTAGATCAACTGCTCGGCGACGCGACCACCGAAAGCCATGGCGATCTTGCCCTCGCACCATTCCATCGAGTAGCTGAGTTTGTCGCGCTCCGGCAAACTCATCGTCACGCCCAGCGCACGTCCGCGCGGGATGATCGTCACCTTGTGCAGCGGGTCGTTGCCCGGCACCAGAATGTTGACGATGGCATGGCCGGCTTCGTGATAGGCGGTCGCCAGTTTTTCTTCTTCCGTCATCGCCATGGAGCGCCGCTCGGCGCCCATCATGACCTTGTCTTTTGCGTCTTCGAATTCCGCCTGTGTAACGAGCCGTTTGTTCCGGCGCGCGGCTAGCAACGCAGCCTCGTTAACGAGATTGGCAAGATCGGCTCCCGAGAACCCGGGCGTGCCGCGTGCGATGACGCGCGGATCAATATCGGGCGCGATCGGCACCTTGCGCATGTGCACGCGCAGGATCTTTTCGCGACCGGTCACATCGGGGTTCGGCACCATGATCTGACGGTCGAAACGGCCCGGACGCAGCAACGCGGGGTCGAGAACGTCGGGACGGTTGGTCGCTGCAATGATAATGATGCCTTCATTCGCTTCGAAACCGTCCATCTCGACGAGCAGCTGGTTCAGCGTCTGCTCGCGCTCGTCATTGCCGCCGCCGAGGCCGGCACCGCGGTGACGCCCGACGGCGTCGATTTCATCGATGAAGATGATGCACGGCGCGTTCTTCTTGGCCTGTTCGAACATGTCGCGCACACGGCTAGCGCCGACACCGACGAACATCTCGACGAAGTCGGAACCCGAGATCGTGAAGAACGGCACGTTGGCTTCGCCAGCGACCGCGCGCGCGATCAGCGTCTTACCGGTGCCCGGAGGACCGACCAACAGGCAGCCGCGAGGAATTCGCCCGCCGAGCCGCTGGAACTTCTGCGGATCGCGCAGGAATTCGACGATTTCCTGAAGGTCGGATTTGGCTTCATCGACCCCGGCGACGTCGTCGAAGGTGACCCGTCCGTGCCGCTCGGTCAGAAGTTTCGCACGCGACTTGCCAAAGCCCATGGCGCGGCCCGACCCCGACTGCATCTGGCGCATGAAGAAAATCCACACAGCGATGAGCAGCAGCATGGGGAACCAGTTCAAAAGCACGTTCAGGATCGAGGGAACGTCCTCGTCGCGCGGCGCCACCTTGAACTTGACGTTCTTCTTCTCCAGCCGGTCCACCAGACCGGGATCATCGGGCGAATACGTCTGGAAGGACCCGCCTTCTTTCAGGGTCCCGGTGATACGGTGCCCCGAGAGGGTTGCGTCGGTAACGTTCCCGGCCTCGACGGCGCTGAGGAACTCCGAATAGGTGATCTCGTCGCCCTTGCGGCTCTGCGCGGTGTTGTTGTTGAACAGATTGAACAGCGCGGCCAGCAAAACCAGGATCGCGACCCAGACGGCAAGCTTCTGGAAGTTTGAGTTCATTTCGGTCCCTCTAAGCCCGGGAGATGCGGGCGGACTGTCCGCAAAATTGAGGTTTCAGCGGAGATCGACAACGTTGCGTTAAGATAGGTACCCAGCGAGCCTTTGCCAAGCGGCGGCGGCCAACGCCCCTAATCAACCACTCTATCACGCAGAAGGTTTCTCATATCTAACTGTGAATTAACGTTTAATTGGCGGCGGCGGATTGCTCCTCGATGTTTCAAGTCCGCTCAGCGGCCTCACTCAACCCTGTGAAAGCCGCATGATAAAGGGGGCGTTCGATCTCCTGCCCGATGCCCATGCAGATCGCCTTGATCATCGCCGCATCGTCCTGGAAGTACTTGTTGAAGAACGGGACGGATACGATCCTGCCCTCTTGCCAGATAGCCGGAAGAGTCGCCATGGCAGCCGCCGGCAGCGACTGCGTGCGATTCTCAAGTCCGGCGATATGGCGTTTCAGGCCCGCCCAGCCGTCCTCTCCGACCGCGGCGACAACGACGCGACCGGATGCTTTTCCCTCGCAGGAAACCCGAAAGCGATTGCCGTCCCAGAAAACCGTTTCCCCCGGCGCAACCTCCAGCCTGGGCAAGCCTTCGCGCCCCATCTCGCGGAAGACCCGCATAATCGGTTCGCCGCCGGCTTCCAGAAACTCCAGCTTGCAGCCCCCGAGCGTCAGCCCGCCCGCCCCCGCCATGGACGACCGGCCTTTCATGACTACACGCTTATAGAGCGCTTCCACCTGTGCGAGCGTCGCCTCGCGCGCGGCGCCTCCATAGGCACGCAGAACCCGCCGCATTAGGCGGACGCCCGCATATCTGTAGCCGTCTGCGGCGAGAGGCGACAATTTCACGCTCGCAAGAAGCCCATTGCCCCAATCCACCTTCCCGGCTTCCCACTGGTCACACAAGCGGCTGAGTGTATCATGCGCGTCAGCAATCCGGCGGGCACTGAGCGCGATGGCCGGACTGCTGATGCCGGCCTTGTTCAACAGCTGCAGGATCTGGCGCAATCGCACCCGTTCGAAGCGCTGATCGACATTGCTTGGATCATCCTTATAGGCACATTGGCGCAATCGCAGCGTCGCCAGCAATCGCGCCTTGGGCACGCCAAGAAACGGACGCACGACGCGGGCCGAAATTGCATATCGCCTTTGATCGTGAGGAGGAACGCTGAGTGTTTGTTCTCGTCGCACGCCCGCAAGGCCGTCGACTCCGCTGCCACGCGCCAAACGCATCACCAGGGTTTCGGCCTGATCGTCAAGATGATGCGCCATGACCAGCAAGCGATTCCAGTAGCTGAACCAATCGATCTTCCGGTCATGCAGCTGCCAGCGCTCTGCATCGAGAAGTTCCATCAGCATACGCTGCCGCAGCCCGCGCGCCCACTCCTGCACGCCGCTCGCGGGTGCCGACTCGTCGGCCCGCAGCGTCTGATGCGCAAATCCCAACCTGCTGGCCTCGACCGCAACGAACAGTGCCTCATCGGCCGCCTCGGGCCGCAGACCGTGATCGATGCTCACGACCACCACGCGGTCCAATCGTTCAACGCTGCGGAGGCCGCCGCTGTCGTCTGGATCACGAATCCATGCCGGCTCCGGTGGATTCGGCGGCAGGCGGTCGTTGCGCGGTCTCAGTCGGCGCGCGGGTTTTGGTTCCGACACCTTGTGATGACCCGCCGCAGCCCATTCCGCGACGAGATACATCAAGGCCATGCTGTCTGCCCCTCCCGAGACACAGAGCATCAGCGGGCGTGACCGCAACGCACTGAAGAAGACGTCCCGCTCCTCCGCCGAGATCGGCAGGGCGTCCTCGTTATCGGGTTTGGAAGCATCACTCATTGCGGTGGAACCCGATCAACCAACGGCAGGACAATTCTGCCCCCCCCGCATAACCACGTCATCCCCACGAAGCTCGGGACCCAAGCAAGCAGGACGGTACGGGCAGGCGCAAACGAAAAAACTCCATCAGTTCACATTCAGCACCCCGACCGGCGCCGTTCCGCATTTGCCTGCCGGCGAACGTCGGCGGGCGCGTTGGGGTATTGCGCGTTCAGCTCCGAATAAGACGAGCAGGCCGCATCCCGCTGCCCCAGCCGATCGAGCGACATGGCGAGCTTCAACAGGCTGTTGGGCGCCTTGGCGTTCTGGCGGTGCTTCTCGTAGCCTTCGAGGAATGCCGTTGCCGCGGTCTTGTACTCTCCGCGCAGATAATAGGTTTCGCCCAGCCAGTATTGCGCGTTACCTGAAAGCGGATCGTTCGGATAACGCTTCAGGAAATCCTGAAAGGCGATCTCCGCTGCCCCGTAGTCCTGCTGCAGCATGTATCCGTAAGCGGTTTCGTACATCTGTTTGGCTCCGCCGCCGCCGCCGCCGCCGCCGCCGCCGCCGCCGCTTCCGGCAGCAAAGCCATCCCCCGAAAGCAGCCCACCGATGCCGTCGTCACGTCCCGGCGTCACCGTCGTCGTACCAAAACTCCCACCGTATGCGCCCGGCGCGTCACTCAGTTGCTGCGCGGCGACCGGCGCCTGCGGTGCGTTCGCGTAGCTGCGCTCCTGCGGAGACGCCAATCCGCCGCGCTGGCCTGTGGAAAGCGCGCGCACATCGCGCGATAACTGCTCCATCTGCGCGGTCAGCGCCTGGATCTGTGTTTCGATCCCATCAAGGCGCGCCGCATCGGACGCGCCACCGTAGCCGCCTCCTGGTGGCGGCGCATAGGCTGGCCCCATGCCCGCGACAGCCGCTCCACCTGCCGCACTAGTCGATTCGAGCGTGCCGACGACAACCTGCATATCGACAAGTTGCTCTTCGAGTTGCTGAACCCGCTTTGCCAGCGCGGCCGCATCCTGTGCCGAAGCGACACATTGCGACATGGCGGCAAGTGCGAAAGCCAGGCTGGCGATCGTTGAGGAGAGTGCCGAAACGGTCGGCGCTTTGATCGTCATGATTCGCATGTCCTGTTGTGTGGCCTACGGTGCCGAGTGATAACCGGGATTCCGGCGGCCTGTCCACGCCAGCCGCCGGCCAGCTGCAATCACAATTCCACCCTCACCCTCCCAAAGCACCCCGTACGGCTGAAACACCAACGACGGAGTGCGCACCGGGCGTACCGTATTTCGCAGAATCCTACTGCGGCTGGCTGCCGTCGGTCTTGATGCTCATGACATGAATGACCGCCCGGCGGTTCTGCACCGCGCACTCCTGTTCGGGACAGTTTGCAATTGGGTCACGCCGGCCCAGGCCCAACACCCGCAGCCGATCCGGCGCAATCCCCTCTTCATTGAGCCGGTCGCGGACGGTCTCGGCTCTCTGCAACGCAACACGCTCGTCAGTTTCCACAGAGCTGCCCTCGTCTGCATGTCCGGCAATGATGACGCTCGCATTCCATGCACTCAGCCAGCGGGCCTGTCGCGACAGGACCAAGCGGGCCCGCGAACCCAGCTCCGCGCTGCCGGCCGAAAAAAACACTCGGTCACCGACGTCGAATCGCAAGCGCTGCGATGCAGTCGCATCGGATTTCTGCAGCATTTCCAGGGAAGCATCGGAAAAGGCCAAATCAGGCCCCGACACAGGCCCGGTTTCGGAATTTGCCGGCGCAGGCGGGCCCATCTGCAGGCTTTCCGGTAACCGCTCCTCGGGGGCGGCCGTTTGCCCACGCAGTCCCGGAGCCGCCGCGGCAATCACGGCGAAAGCTACGAGAACCGGTGCCGAAATCCGACCGAGACAGGCAATTCTGGAAGACTGGAGACTGTTACAAGGCAAACCGGATACCAACGTTGGGTCGCGCCTGCACGCACGCCACCTGATCTCACGGCTGCAGCAAACGGAGTTACGCTCGGTTCACAGCCGCTCAACCGGCGACGCGGCTGTTGAGCACCGTTTGGGCGCGGCGATTCTGCGACCAGCACGAGATGTCGTCGCAAACGGCAACCGGGCGTTCCTTGCCATACGAAATGGTGCGGATACGCGAGGCGTTGATCCCTGCGCGCCCAAGGAAACTGCGAACAGCCGTCGCGCGCCGAGCACCAAGCGCAATATTGTATTCCCGCGTTCCCCGCTCATCGGCATGCCCTTCGACGGTGATCGTGAACTGCGGGTACTGGCCGAGCCACTGCGCCTGCTTCTGCAGTGTCTGGCGCGCTTCCGGTGTCAGGTCGGAACTGTCTGTCGTGAAGTAGACGATGTCGCCCACGTTGACGCTGAAATCGCGTTGCGTTCCAGGGACCACGGGCCCGCTGGCACCGGGCGCCAATTGCGCTGTCGGATCGTTTTCGCCATTCCCGGCGCAAGCTGCCACCAGTAGGCCGGCGAGCGCTGCCACCGCAAGGCGCGCCCACGTGTTCCGGCGCCGGTTGATCTGGCGGATGAGGCTAACCATGGCTCTTCTTTCTCGCTCCGAGATTGAATTCTCGCATGCCCAACAGTGACACCGCCGGTGATTCTGTTGCTTGGATATTTGCGGTCTATCGAGTGGATCAGCCGAAATTGTGACGGATATCGCGTCCGGTTGGAAGTCCCAGGCGGTGCTTTGTCACAAGCACCTTGCCAGTACCCACAAGAAACCAGTACCCCACAAGAAAAAGGCCGGGCTACCCCGCATCCGCGTAGGTAGACCCAGCCTTTGTTCGTCCTCGTCTCGAAAGACGAGGAAGCCGTCCGCCGATTAGCGTGCGACTTCGACCGTAGCCGGCACGTCAGCGCCGAGCTTCATCGGGGTGTGCGGTACTTCGCGGCGGCAGGCGCCGAGAGCGACAGCAGCAACAACGGCGGCGATAACGAGTGCGCCCTTCATGATCGTATTCTCCTAGTTAAGTGTCCGTGGCCTATGGCCGATTATCAGCGAGCAACTTCGGTGGCCGAAACGTCGGCACCAAGTTTCATTGGCGTATGCGGAACCTCACGACGACATGCGCCGAGAGCTACCGCGGCGACGACAGCCGAAAGAACGATCAGCCCCTTAACACCCTGCATAGTTCAATCTCCTGATGCTTGTTCGGCACTAGCCGACTAATTGGGTACCGGTGCAGCGTTTTCGGATCAAGCTGGGACACCACTCGCGCATGGTTTTCCGTGGGCCTTGATGCGATTATGCCACTGCGTGTTCATTGCTCCTCAGTTCGCTATTCGAGACGCGCAACACCTATCCGAACATCCCTGGGAGCCCGATTGTTCCTGCCCACGCACAACACTCGGCATCAAGTTGATATGACTCCGGCTCCCGTTAAAATCGAGTTAATGGCCGAATCAAAGCGGGACCGCCCTGCGGTGGCAGAAGTCAGTTGAGGAGAGGTGACCAGGCCGGGTCGGATGCGAACGCGGGTGTCTTGACCACCTGTTCGTTGTATCCGGTGATATCGACTGAGTAGATTCGCGGACCCGTGTTCTGCCCCCGTTCTTCCCGGAAGAACATCAGGACGCGCCCGTTGGGCGCCCAGGTCGGTCCTTCGTTATGGAAGCCTTCGCTGAGGATTCGCTCACCCTGGCCGTCCGGTTGGATGACACCGATCAGGAATCGACCCATCAGCTGTTTCGTGAAGGCGATGTAATCGCCGCGCGGCGACCATACCGGCGTCGAGTATCTCCCGTTTCCGAAGCTGATGCGGCGCACACCCGAACCGTCCGCTTTGATGACATAGAGCTGCTGGGTTCCCTCGCGGTCCGATTCGAACACGATCTGGCCGCCGTCGGGAGAATAGGACGGCCCGGTGTCTATCGCTTCCGGCACGTTCGTCAGCCGCCGCGTCTGTCGCGACCTGAGATCCATCTCAAAAATCGAGGATCCCCCGCCTTCCTGCAGACTCATGATGATTTTCTGGCCGTCGGGCGAGAATCGAGGCGCGAACGTCATGCCGGGAAAATCACCGACAACTTCCTTCTGGCCAGTTTCCAGGTTCATCATGTAGACGCGCGGCTGCCCGGTTGCATACGACATGTACGCGATCTGCTGGCTCGAAGGCGAAAATCGCGGCGTCAGCACGAGGTCGGCACCGTTCGAAAGGAGCCGCGCATTGGCCCCGTCCTGGTCCATGATCGCCAGTCGCTTGACCCGCTTCTGCTTCGGCCCGGTCTCGTCGATGTAGACCACGCGAGTGTCGAAATAGCCCTTTTCGCCAGTCAGGCGCTCGTAGACCTGATCGGCGATGATGTGACCGATCCGCCGCCAGTTTTCGGCAATCGTCGTGAAACGTTGCCCCGAAAGCTGCTTGCCCGTCGTCACGTCCCACAGCCGGAACTCGGCGCCGATCCCGCCGTCTGGCTGGCGCAGTACCTTTCCCACGACCAGCGCATCGGCACGGATTGCTCGCCAATCGGGGAACCTCGGTGCTCTGTTGACGTCCTGGATCTGTTCCAGGAACGATGCCGGATTGAGCGACTGGAACAGCCCGGAACGCTGCAGGTCGGACGCCAGCACGCCTGCGATATCGGCGGCGAGCTTGGAGTCGTCGCCAAGGAAGTTGGGCACGGCGATGGGGATCGGTGCAACCGTGCCCTGCCGCTGCGTGCCGCTCAGGCCTTGCGCGGAAGCTGAACCGGCAAAGGTGCCCGCCATCGCGGCGAGCAACAGGGCAAAGGCCAAACCGTTGCAGAGACCATTGCGGGCTTGCTTCATCATTCTCCTGCCTTCATTGCTCGACCTTCTCACAGCATGTGCCTCGGGTCGAATTCCCAGGTGATTTCCTTCCAGCTCGCATACATATCGGGCGGAAGCTTGAATGGAGCAGCGCAAGTCACGGCACGCACGGCGGCTTCTCCAGCAATCCTGTAAACCGGATCGCTCCGTGAGCCGACAATTTGCGGCTGCCCGTCGAGGCTTCCGTCCTTCTGCAGCCGCCAGCGCACCGTGACAACAGCCGTGTCGATACCGCCACCGCCGCCGGGCAACCGCCAGCAATCGCGGATTTGCGAACTGATTCGGCCCTTGAGAAGATCTTCTTCCCGCGCTGTCAGCTGTGTGCCCTGGCCTTCGCGTTCACCAGCCGTCGGGCCGGTATAATCGCTGTCCTGCGACGTTCCCGAACGCTTCGAACCACGTTCTTCGGGCGTCTTGTCCAGAAGCGCAGCCATGCGCTTGGAGAAGTCTTCCTGTTTCTTTTTCTTCGCCTTCTTTTTTGCCTCTTCGCGCTTTTTCTTGGCTTCAGCGAGCTTTTTCTTCGCCTCGGCGTCCTTCTTGCGCTTCTCCTCAGCCTTTTTCTGTTCTTCCTTGATGCGCTGCTGCTCTTCCGCCTTCTTCTTGCGTTCCTCGGCATCGTTGTCGGGAACCGCCGGTATAGGCGGCGCCGCCGAGTCGATCTTGTCGGCGATAGGATCGGGCTCGGGCTTGGGGGCTTCGGCCTTGGGCGGGTCTGGCTCGGGCGGTTTTGGCGGTTCCTCGGCGGCCGGCGGCGGCTTCGGCGGCTCGAGCTTCGGCTTCGGCGCTTCTTTTTTGGAGACCTGAGGTTCCTCCTGCGGCGTAAGCTTGGCTTCGAGCTTCTTGGACTCCGGATCGCCCTTCTTGAGGTTGGTGAATTCCGAAAGCGTGATGATCTCCGCTTCAATCGTCGGCGCCGCCGGATCGGGCAGCTTTTGCACGCCAAGAATCTCCAGCGCCGCCCACAGCAGAAGTGCGGTGTGCAGCGAAATCGAAACGATGAGGCCGAAGGCCTGCACCTGGCGCTAGCCCTCCTCAAGCTCGGTTACGAGCGAGATCTTGCGGAATCCCCCGGCGCTGATCCTCCCCATCACTTGCGCCACGATCCCGTAGGTCACGCCTTTGTCGGCACGCACGAAGATCGTTTCATCGTAGCCGTTGGCAGCGATGGCTTCGAGCTTCGGTTTGATTTCGTCGAGATTGATCTTCGTCTCGCCGATATAGACGTCGCCATTTGTACGCACGGAAACCGCCAGAGGTTCGGTATTCGATTGCAGTTGTTTACCCTTCGATTGCGGCAGGTCGAGCGGCACGCCGACCTGCAGCAAGGGCGCTGCCACCATAAAGATAATCAGCAAAACCAGCATCACGTCGACGAACGGCGTCACGTTGATCTCGGCCATCGGCGCATGCCGGCTGGTGCGCCGCCGGCGCCCGGTGTTCTGATGCGCTGCCTTGATACTGGCACCCATGAGGCTCACTCCAAAAGTTGGCTCACCAAGCGGTCAGTCCCGCCCAACACCGGCCTGCCGAGTGTTGGCAAACGAACATTTAGCTGCCGCTGTCGATCTGCCGTGACACAATGGCCGCGAACTCATCTGCGAAAGCTTCCAGCCGCTGCGAGATTCGCGCAGAATCAGCCGAGAACTTATTGTAGAAGATGACCGCAGGTATGGCAGCCAGAAGACCAAGTGCCGTTGCAAACAGGGCTTCCGCGATACCAGGCGCCACCACCGCGAGGTTTGTGTTTTTCGACACCGCGATTGCCTGGAAGCTCGTCATGATGCCCCACACCGTGCCGAACAGCCCGACGAATGGAGCGGTTGCGCCAACCGTAGCCAGAAACAGAAGCCGCCGGTCGAGCCGCTCCATCTCGCGCGCAATGGTCACGTCCATGACTTTTTCCACACGCAGCTGAATGCCGCCCAGCGCCCGCGTATTGCCTTCAACCGAACGCTTCCACTCGCGCATTGCGGCAACAAACAGTGCCCCCATCGCTATCGGCTGCGCCCGCGCCAGCGTCGAATAGAGTTCATCGAGCGACTGGCCCGACCAGAACAGCTGTTCGAACTTGTCGGCTTCTTTGCGCGCCCTCCGGAAAGCGAAAGCCTTTTCGAAAACGATCGCCCAGGACCAGACGGACGCCAGCACAAGCCCGATCATGACGAGCTGCACGACGATATGCGCTTGCAGGAACAATTCGATGAAGGAGAAGCCGGTGGCCGGTGCGGCGCCGAGATTTTCAGCCGTAAGATTGCTTGGATTCATGAAGACAACCGCTCACCTCGCACGTCCGCCGCACCAGAGGAGCGCAATGCCGCCGATCACCACGAATGATCTGGAGCCACGGCGCAAAGCACCGGGGACCGCCCCTTGAAAGAACCGCCTGTCCGATGCCCAACCCGTCCGCTCCCCAGCTCAATGCTTAGCAGACGACTCCCCGTACACTCTTCGCTTGTTGCCCTGCAATATGACCAAACAAGGGCTTGGCCCCGTCCCACGCGCCACTCACCCCTCGAACGCCACCCGGATAGCATCGCTCAGCCGCAACGGCTTGCCGCCCACCGAAACCAGCACGACGGTGACTTCGGCTTCGAAAATACTGCGGCCGTCCTTCGAGATATCCTGGCTCAGCGTCACCGAGGCGCCGCCGAGTTCCTTGACCCGTGTCTCGACGACGAGGAGGTCGTCCATCCGTCCCGGCCGCTTGAAATCGAGCGACATCCGCCGCACGACGAATGCGGCGGGCTCATTTGACGCTTCACCCGAGATGAGCTGTCGCGCTTCTACACCGAGCAGCCGCAGGAAATCGGTTCGCCCGCGCTCGCAGAACCTGACATAGGAGGCATGGTAGACGACGCCGCCAGCGTCGGTATCCTCGAAATAGACCCGCACCGGCAGCCGGTGAAATTTGCCGCGCACATCTTCCCCCAGCCGCCCCGCGATATCCGCCCAGTTACCTTCGCTCAAGCCGCGTCTCCCCCAAGCTCGATAACAACCACTTCCGGCGGCACCCCGAACCGGATCGGCAGACCCGAGCAGCCCAGTCCCGACGACACCACGAGATGCCGGTCTTCCTCAACGATATGGCCGTAAACGTAGCGCTGCCCATAGGCCGACGGCACCGTTGGCGCATAACCCAGCACCCGCACCTGACCGCCGTGCGTATGACCGCTCAGCATCAACGCAACCCGTTCACTCGCCGGACCCATCTGCGCAAAGATATCCGGCTCGTGCGCCATCATTATTACCGGCGCTGCGTCGGTCACTCTCGCCAGCATTCCTTCAACATCGTCGGTGCCGATATAGGACCCTCGCGTTGGCGGGCGGTCGCCGATCATGTAGTAGGCCCACTGGTCGCCGAGCCCGCAAAGCCAGAACGGCAAGCCATCTTTCTTGAGGCGCAGCGCCGAATTCTCATGAACGGCTATGCCGCAACGGCTGAGGGCCTCTCCCGCCGGCGTCGAAGGCAGATGCCTGATTTGAACGTCGTCGCTCTCCCACCAGTCGTGATTGCCGAGAACTGCGTGCACCCCAAGCGGCGCCGCCAGTCTGGCGAGTTCGCGCGCCCAGTCGTCGTGGTCGACGACCGCGCCGCCGACCCGCCGCGCCCACTTTCGCATTCCCGAACTTGGGACGTAATCGCCCAGCAGCAGGATCGCATCCGCATCGAGCGCGTTCGTCCGCGCCACGATCTGGCGAACGCGCGCGAGCCCCATCCAGGGCTCGACGACGTGCAGGTCGGAGATCACCGCCAGTTTCAGGCGCAGCCCCGTCGGCCAGCCCCGCGGCGTCATCGAGTAGCTTGTCACGCGCAACCGGAACGGCTCTGCCAGCGCATACCCGCCAAGGCTCGTCCCCGCCGCGCCCAGCGCCAGGAGCCCTCTCAGAAATGTCCGCCGTGAGATCACGTTCACAAATGCCTGACCGTTTGATGCCACAGCAAAATGCCACCCGGACGCAAATTAGGCACCGGAAACATCGGCATATTTCCGGAACGCCCCAGACTGCCTTCTCCGCGACTGCAACGCGCAGGGCGACCCGGTTTCCGTCAATCCAGCGGATCGCCGCTCAGCTTCGGATCTTCGAACAAGGGCAGATCCTGTGGGACGCTTTTAGGGCCGCCCGACAGCCCGAGGTGACGATATGCTTTCAGCGTTAACACGCGCCCGCGCGGAGTCCGCCCGATAAAGCCTTGCTGCAACAGGTAGGGCTCGACAATTTCCTCCAGCGCATCGCGCGGTTCCGACAGTGCGGCCGCCATCGTCTCGATACCGACTGGCCCGCCTTCGTAGTTCTTCGCGATACATGAAAGATAGCGGTGATCGAGGGCATCGAGCCCTTCGCTGTCGACCTCCAGCATCCGCAACGCCTTGTCGGCGACCTCTGCCGTGATGCGGTCCGCACCCGCCACCGCCGCGAAGTCGCGCACCCGCCGCAATAGCCGGCCGGCAATTCGCGGCGTCCCACGTGCCCTCCGGGCGATCTCGTGCGCACCGTCAGGAGCCATCGGCGCACCGAGAACGCGGGCGCCGCGCACGACCACGCGCTCGAGTTCCTCCACCGTGTAGAAGTTGAGCCGGATCGGGATGCCGAAGCGGTCGCGCAGCGGCGTCGTGAGAAGTCCTGCCCGCGTCGTCGCCCCCACCAGCGTGAACTTCGCTAGATCGATCCGCACCGAACGCGCTGCCGGTCCTTCGCCGATGATGAGATCGAGCTGGAAGTCCTCCATCGCCGGATAAAGAATTTCTTCGACTGCAGGATTGAGCCGGTGGATTTCGTCGATGAACAGAACGTCGCGATCCTCGAGGTTGGTCAAAAGGGCGGCCAGATCGCCCGCTTTCGAGATCACCGGCCCCGAAGTTGCGCGAAATCCGACCCCCAGTTCCTTCGCCATGATCTGCGACAGCGTCGTCTTGCCGAGACCGGGCGGGCCGGCGAACAGCACGTGGTCGAGCGCTTCGCCGCGCGCTTTCGCCGCCTCGATGAATACTTTGAGGTTGGCGCGCGCCTGTTCCTGGCCCGTGAAATCGTCGAGCGACTGCGGCCGGATCGAGCCTTCCAGCTCATCCGCTTGCCCCCGCCCCGATGTCACCAGCCGGTCATCCTCTGTCATGAGTTGGTGGTGCATGTGTTCGCGCAGTCAGTCAAGTCGGGGCATCGCCACACTCACCCAACGCCATCCCCACGACCGCCATTCCCACCCACCAACGTCATCCCCGCGAAGGCGGGGACGAAAGCACGCATCCGTAGAAGACGACGCATCAATAAAAATACTGTGCCGAAAAAAATCCGCCTCGCTTAGGTTCCCGCCAGCGCGGGAATGACGTATCGGGGGCAGATGCAGCCCCCAACCCTACTCCGCCGCCGTTCGCGAAGCGCCCCTGTTGGCATCGATCCGCGCTTCGATTTCATGGCGGTAGTGGCGGATCAGGCCCTGGATCGGCCAGGCTGCGGCATCGCCAAGGGCGCAGATCGTGTGCCCCTCGACCTGCTTTGTTACATCCCACAGCAAGTCGATCTCGCGCTTGTCGGCTTCGCCTTTGACGAGGCGTTCCATCACGCGCCACATCCACCCCGTTCCCTCGCGGCACGGCGTACACTGGCCGCAGCTCTCGTGCTTGTAGAAATACGAGATGCGCGCAATCGCCTTGATGATGTCGGTGGATTTATCCATCACGATCACAGCCGCCGTGCCGAGGCCTGATTTTTGCGCCGACAAGGCATCGAAATCCATCGTCAGGTCATCACAGGCGCTGGCTGGAATACACGGCACCGACGACCCGCCGGGGATCACGGCTTTCAGGTTGTCCCAGCCGCCGCGCACCCCGCCTGCGTGCTTTTCAAGAAGTTCACGCAGCGAAATGCCCATCTCTTCCTCGACGACGCAGGGGTTCTCAACGTGGCCGGAGATCTGGAACAGTTTGGTGCCGGTGTTGTTCGGCTTACCGAGGCTAGAAAACCACGTCGAGCCCCTGCGCAAGATGTCCGGAACGACCGCAATAGATTCGACGTTGTTGACCGTCGTCGGCGCGCCATAGAGGCCGCAGCCGGCCGGGAATGGCGGTTTCAGGCGCGGTTGCCCTTTCTTGCCTTCGAGGCTTTCGAGAAGGGCTGTCTCTTCGCCGCAGATGTAGGCGCCGGCGCCGTGGTGGACGTAGAGATCGAAATCCCAGCCGTGGATGTTGTCCTTGCCGATCAGCTTGGCTTCATAGGCCTGATCGACGGCCGCCTGAAAGCGCTCGCGCTCACGGATGTATTCGCCGCGGAAATAGACGTAGCAGGTGTGCGCGCGCATCGCGAAGGAGGCGATCAGCGCACCCTCGACCAACAGGTGCGGATCGTGCCGGCAGATTTCGCGGTCCTTGCAGGAACCCGGTTCCGATTCGTCCGCGTTGATGACGAGGTAGGACGGTCGCGAGTCGTTCTTCGGCATGAACGACCACTTGAGGCCGGTCGGAAAACCCGCCCCGCCACGCCCCCGCAGGCCCGAGGCCTTGACCTGATCGATGATCCAATCGTGGCCCTTGTCGATGAACGATTTCGTCTGGTCCCAGGCACCGCGCGCACGCGCGCCTTGCAACCCCCAATCCTGGAAGCCGTAGAGGTTCTTGAAGATGCGATCTTCGTCAGCGAGCATGTCGTTCTCTCAGACAATGTTACGAGCGAATTGGAAGCATGTTTCCAGCGATTTCAGGTTTTGCAGCCTTGTCAGCACACGTCTTTCCAGCTGCGCACGAAAAGCCGCGCCACGAACCTCGTCGCCAGCGCCGCAATCGCTGCAATCAGGAGCCAAGTGGGGTTACCGGTCGCACCCGTCAGATAGACCCCCGCGAGAACAAGGACCAGCCGCAGGAAAAAGATGATCGCCGACGGAGACATCACCGTTTTTTCTCCACGGCGAGCGCCTTCGCTTGGGATATCCAATCCTCGCGGTCGATGCGGCCCTTGAAGCTGAGGTAATTGTCGACCCACGCGACCGCCCCCGGAGTCCAGACGGCGATCTGATCGAAATGATAAATGCCAAGCTCATTGAGCGTTTGCTCGAGCTTCGGACCGACGCCGCTGATGCGCTTCAGGTCGTCCGCCGTCCCCCCGCGCGGTGCTTCGAGCCCCGCCGGCCTGTCTGCGTCCGAAACGGCCGGAGTCATCACGACCTCGGCAACGGCTCCTGACAAACCGACCGCGCCACCGACGGCAGCCTGGGGCGAGATGACGGCGCCAGCGTGCGCATACGCGCGCAGCGTCGTCGGGCCGCCTTCTGGGCACGATGCCTGCCGCCCCGATTGCGAGCCCGGCGGCGGCGGCTTGCCCGCAGCAAAAGCATTTAACAGCTTCTCGAATGATGCCGGCGTCAGGTCTTCGTAGGTATCCTTCCATATCTGCACCATCGGCGCGTTGGCGCACGAACCGAGGCATTCGACCTCCTCCCAGGAGAAATTGCCGTCCGCCGAAAGCTCGTGTGGAGACTTCGAAATCTTGCGCTTGCACACCGCTATCAGGCTTTCCGATCCTCTGAGCATGCACGGCGTCGTGCCGCACACCTGCACGTGGGCGATTTTGCCGACGGGTGCGAGCTGGAACATCGTATAGAAGGTCGCGACTTCGTAGACACGGATGTAGGCCATGCCGAGCATTTCGCCGACGAGCCGGATCGCCGGTTCCGGCAGCCAACCGTCGTGCTGTTCCTGCGCCCGCCACAATAGCGGGATCACCGCGGACGCCTGCTGTCCCGGCGGATACTTGGCGGCAAGCTGGTCGGCCCAGGCCAAGTTTTCCGGCGTGAATTCAAAGCTGGCGGGCTGTTCGGGATGCAGGCGTCGGACGGCCATCGGGGCTCCTTGGCATTGCTCGTTTTTACGTCGACACTCGGCAGGCCGGTGTTGAGCCGGGGCGACAGAACCGCAGCCGCCATCTAGCGAGGCCTGCCTGCGGTTCTCAACTACGGTGATGTTAGCCTGCTGGCAAGCCGGTCAGAACGGCGCCAATGGTAGCAGTGGACTATTTTACCCGTAGCTCTGGATCATCCCAGCTGCGCGCCCCGCCTACGCCGCACACTCACCAGCCCGAATTACGACAAACTGGAAATAGATCCACCAGTCCCTTGCTCAGCAGAAAGCTTGGGGCAATGAAGGGGGCTGCGGACGGCGCACCGGGCCCGCCTGACAGAGAAACTACCGCCGATCGTCGTATCGGCTGCTGGAGCGATCACTCCGCTCTAGCAACTCCGTCGGCGATTTGTTCTGCCAGCCCTCGATGCCGAAACCGAGCGGAATCGAAAACCAGCCGATGATCAGCATGAAGGCTGCCGCAGGGGCCAGGAACAGGGAAATCTGCGAGCCGACGCGAAGAAAACCGGTCCAGAAGACTCCCAGCAAGAGGCCGCACCCGACGATGATCCAGCCGCCAAGATCCTCGCCGATCAGGAACGCGAACGCCAAACCGCACAGCAGCGAAACCGTTCCGATCAGGATCGGAATGAACGGCAGGTCGGCCTGCAGCGCCCCCATCGGCCAGTTGTATCTACGCGCGAAGAAACGGTAGGTGGCAAGGCTCAGGCCCCAGCCCGATGCGGCGATGGCGAGGAGGAACAGGTTGTTGACCATCATGGCGTCGCGTATTTCCAGTTCTCAGACTATCCCGGGGCGGATCAGCCGTGAGCGATAGCAGCCAGAGCTGAAACGAGCCCAAATTCTCCCGCCGACTGCCTATTCATGACACTAGGCACACAAATGGGCCAGAGTGGAAAGCGACAAGCGGTTAAATCCGTTAACTTTTCGGCCACCGACGCCAAGCTCCGAAAGCCAGCCCCAGGCACAATACGCCGGCGCTGACGTGGAAACCGACCGCCGCATCCGGCCCGCCGAACGCTGAAACGACCGCGGCATCACTGAAGCACACGAGGCCCCCCATAGCGAGCCACAGGAACAACGCGCGCCAGTCGCGCAGCAGCGCAAAGACGATTCCCAGCGCTCCCAGCCAGAGATCGCGCAAGCCGATGACGTAGTGCAGGTAGGGGCCTTCCCCGGCCCGCCCCAGGCCGAATGTTGCGGCCGCCCCATCAGGCGTAATGAGGAAGCGCAGGCCGATCACCATCAGCACAGCCCCAACAAACGCGGCGAGCCAGACGACATGCGTGCCTTCCACATACCAATTCGATTCGACCGGCGCCGGCGGCTGGGTCCCAGTCTCTTTCAATACGACGCTCCCGCTTGAGCCATTGCCGTCACCTGTTTCGTCGCCCGAACTACTCCAGCGCTCCGTTTATTGCAGCGCCCGAACTATTTCAAAGCCCAAGTTACTGTGACGGACGCCGACAGGCTCTGCTCTCCCGCCTCGATCGGCACCGCCGCCGACATTTCCCGCCGCGCCGCCATCATCGGTCGCGGCCCCTCGTAGCTGCCGCCCTCGCGAATTTCGATCACTTCGCCGACTTCGGCGCCAGCCGCCTTGGCGAAAAGTTCCGCCCGTCGACGCGCGTTTGCGATCGCGTCCGTCCGCGCAGCATCGGTGAGCGTCTCCGCTCCGCTCACCTCGAACGAGAGCCCGCGCATCTGGTTGGCCCCCAGCCCGATCATCTTGTCGAGGACGTCGCCGACCGCCGTCAGGTCGCGCATGGCAATGCTGACTTCGTTCGATACCTGATAGCCGTCGATTCTGGGCGCGCCGCCCTCGCGGTTATGCTGATAGCGCGGGCTCACGCTGAAGTTGGAGGTCTGGATATCCTTCTCCGCGATGCCGAGTGATTTCAGCCCGTCTATAAGGTTGGCCATGATCATCGTATTTTCCGCCGTCGCCTCCCGGGCACTCGATGCCTCGGTCTGCACGCCGCTCATAATCCGCGCCATGTCCGGCTTGGCCGACACGCTGGCTGTAGCGCTGACGGTCACGGTGCGTTGCATGGTGCTGCCTCCTGCATGGGCTGACCCAATTGGTGCGACGAGTGGCGCAGCACAAACCGCCCAAATGGCAGCGGCGGCGCTAAGCAAGATTCTGCGATTCATAGTCCAACGTTCCTTCATTGGCGTCGCTCCGGGGGCCGCCCAGCCCATGTTTTCCTGATACGAGTAGAGACGCCCACCATACTTGAGATCATGGATGAATTGCGTCACGCCGGAAGATTGCGGCAGACCGTTCTATCGCGCGAAGAACTCTGCTATAGCACCCGCCTTCACCCGGACCACGTAGCGATTTGCATCCAGGTGCGGAAAGGTGGGGCCCGTAGCTCAATGGTTAGAGCTGACGGCTCATAACCGTCTGGTTGCAGGTTCGAATCCTGCCGGGCCCACCATTATCAAAGCCTGAATGTACCGGGCTTTTCGCCGATTGAGACCTGCCAACTGCTCTAACAGCCGTGCGCGTCTCACCTTCGCAAAGATACCGCTCACATTCAGTCAGCGCGCCTGCTTCATGGCCGCAAGATAGGCCTCGATCCGCTGTTTGAGACCGGGCTCGGCAACCGAGCCGGCAAGTTCGGCCATGTCGGCGTGCCTATTGTCGGGCCGCGTCAGGCGCAGCAGCCGCACGAAGCTCTTGTCCGGCAAGGACGACACCGACCGGCTAAGCCGCACGACCTCCGCCTCCCATTCTCCCGACCCGACAACTCCCGTGAGAAAGCCCATTTTCAGCGCTTCGTCTGCATCGAACACTTTCGATTCGAGAAGAACTTCGAGTGCCGCTTCACGCCCCACGACTTCCGCCAGCCGGCGGGTCCCGAGCGCAATGCCGAATTTCAACCCCGGCATCCGAAAACGTGTGCCCGGCGCCGCAATCCGGTGCGTGCAGGAGGCGACGAGATCGGCAGCAGCACCGAAACAAGAACCATGCACGAGCGCCATCGTCAGGAACGGCGCATGATGCACAGTTTGGAGCAATTGTTCGAGGCGCAGGAACCGAAGCGCGAGATCGCCGTCGCTCTGTTCGCCAATGCCTGTGAAGTCAAAGCCGCCGGAAAACCCCTTGCCCTCACCCGCAAGCACAACGAGGCGAACCGAGTTCTTGCGTGCCTCATCAAGCGCCGCAATCAGTGCTTCGACCAGTTCGCGATCAAGCGAATTGAGCTTTGCGGGCCGGTTGAGCCAGATCCGGAGCGTTGCACCGTCGCGGTCCATACGAAGGCGATCAGACGAGGCGACCTGAGACATATCCATCAATTCTCTGTTGGCTGGTTGGCTTTTCCGTTTCGGCCATCGCATCGCCATGGCGGCTCGCCGATGATGCTGTCACTGCGCCCGCGACTGCCCAATCGAGTCTTCGGCGCGTTGGCAGACAGTCGCAAAACGCTTCCGTCAACTCAAACAAAAACAACTGCTGCGCCACTAGTGGCCCGTCGCGCCTAAAACGCATCATAGCCGCAACCTCGTTCGATTTAGGCGCGACATGAGGGCCACTAGCAACATCAATGACTTCGTGAGGCGTTTATCACGCCTTAATTGACACCGGCCTCGCCGCTCCGCCGGTCATTAAGGCGCGGCGCCTCACTAGGCGGCGGGCTAAGCGGACCGCCGCCAGACGAAGTCACCGCGCCTTACCGCATCTGCTTCATGCGGTGCGCTTCTCATCATCATCATCCTCCCAGGCGGTGAAGCCGGGGTCGAAGTTCTGGTCGGGGTAGGTCCCATACGGCGGGTGCGTTAACCCGAGGCCCGGAGGCATCCACCAGTCAGCCTTGCTAGTTCCGCCGGGCAGCTTAGCGGGCGCCACCAGAAATCCCGGAAACGGGTCCTGACGCCAAATGAGCCTGCCGCCGTTCGGCAGCCAGAACACTTCGCCGTCCTTCTGGCGGGCGGCGAATTCGCGATAGCCGTCTTCCGTATGGTCGAAACCGAGATGCTGATAAAACACCTCGCCGATATCGATGAAACTGCCGTCCTGACGCTTCCATTTGACCAATGGCATCAAGTGCCCTCCTCAAGTTTCGCCATCTTTTGCCCCGTTCATGTTAGCCCACTCGACGACGGCATCGTTTGATCTCGCTCCCACCCCCGTGCCAAGAACAACACCATGAACAGCACCCTCGCCGCGCCTCTCCGCGTGCTTCTCATCTCCGATGGGCGGCCCGGACATTTTAATCTGTCGGAGGGAATCGTCGCAGCGGTGGCACGCCGGCGCCCAGTCGAGGTGCACCGCCTTGACGTCCGCCGGCCGCGATGGATACCCGGCTGGACGATGGCGGTGCTGACCAACGCCGGAATCTCGCCGGTTCGCCTGCTGCAATCGCTATACGGCATCACCGAAGAAGGACTCGGCCAGCCGCAACTGATCGTTTCGGCTGGTGGCAATACGCTTTCCGCGAGCATCGCCGCCGCGCGCTTAACGAAGGCCCCCAACATCTTCTATGGATCGCTGCGGCGCTTTGCCCCCCGCGACTTCGCGCTCGTCATGACGTCGTACGCCGCCGACGCAAACGCGCCGAACCGCCTTATGTGGCTGAAGCCATCCAAACTCGATCCCGCCGACCATCCCTGCGCCACCAACTCGCGATCTGCAGCGATCAGCGCCACTGCCCCACAAAACCTCGGTCTGATCGTCGGCGGCGATGCCGGCACCGTCCGTTACACCGGCGACGACTGGGACAAGCTTATGGGACTGCTCGAAGCCTGCAGCAAAGCCTGGGGCTCCCGCTGGATCGTCGCCAACGCACCACGAACGCCGGAGGCCGTCTCCAACCGTCTCGCCGCGCAGACGAGCAGGCCCGACAGCCCCATCGCAAACTTCATTGACGTGCGTAGCGCCGGTCCAGGGACACTCGACCTGCTGCTTGGCGGCTCGCAGGCGGTGGTCTGCACGGCCGATTCCAGCACTATGCTGTCGGAGACGGTGTGGATGCAGCGTCCTGTGGTCGCCGTCGCTCCGCGAGACTTTGCGCTGCCAGAAAACGAAACAGCTTATCGCGACTGGCTGGAGAAGAACGGCTGGTCGCGGCAGATGCCGATCGACAGCCTGACACCGGGAACCCTGTCCGCAGCGCTAGCGCGCATTGTGCCGATTGCCCACAACCCGCTCGACCAGTTGGCTGCGGAATTGCAAAAGCGTCTGCCGGGGCTGTTCTCCTAACTATCCGCTTCGATCACGGCCACGTCGTCACCGCTGCGCACGGCTGCGAACGCGCGGACATCGTCGATCGCCTTCGCCCAGACATTGCACGGGCTGACGAGCCGGATCTCCTCGCCGCGCGACACCGGCGTGCGCCCAAAGCCTATCGCGATCGCGTTGCCACCCGGCCAGAATGCAATGTCGCCGAGATCCATGACGTCCTTTGCGCTAGGTTCCTCGCCGCTATTGATGTCGACTGTGAAGTAGATTTCCTCGCCCCACGTCTGCGCGCGCCCATAAATCGGCAGCGAACCCCGGATCTTGGAGGCAGTTGGCGTGTCGAGCAGCTCAGCGCGCACCGCCACCGAGCCTGCCCGGATGAGAATCGCTGTCATGACGCCTCTCCGCCTCTGATGAGTCGGCCGGCTTCCATAGCCTGCTGTACACCGACCGAAGCCAGCCCGGCGACGAACGACAGCCCCGGCAGCATCGCCCGGTCCGGCGCACCGGTCAAAATAGCAAATACCGCGAAGCCGACAACACCGGCGACCGCCGCCTCGATCCAGCCGAACCTGCCGCTGCCGATCACCTTCGGGATGACGATGACAGCCGCCAGCGCCGAAGGCAGCGCTGCCCATACGAATGCGGCAACCGCACTCGCACCAGCTTCAGGCAGCGGGTCCGGCAGCCAGCGCTGCATGCCGATCACCGGGCCCAGAAGCAGCGCGGCCGCGACCGTCAGCCCCGCAAAAAACGGCCCGACCAGCATATAGCCGAGAAACACCCACATTGCGCGCACCAGATTGCCGGGTTCGTTGCTGTTCGCTTTCGCCATTCCTGCCTCCGACGGTGAATTCCGATACGCGGCCGCACCGCGCTTGCTCCACAGGCTGGACGGGCGTAGCCCCAGCGCTCAGCCCGCCAGTTCCTTCAATCCGCGCCGGATAAGCTTCGCGGTATCCGCATCCGGCCCCAGATCCTTCAACGCCGCCGCCACCGCGCGCGCGGCTTCGCCCGGCTGATAGCCAAGGTTCGTCAACGCCGACATGGCTTCTGCGGCAGCGCTCGACTCCGAGACGGTGACGCCAGCCAGTTCTCCACCGCCACCCCCACCTGCTCCGACGCCGGCGATGGCAAGGCCCGGAGCCTTGTCCTTCAACTCGGCGACGATCCGCTGCGCGATCTTTTTGCCGACGCCGGGAGCCTGCTCGACCGCCTGCCAATTCCCGAACGCGATCGCATTGGCAAGATCGGCTGGCGACAGCACGCCGAGAACCGCCAGCGCCACCTTTGCGCCGACGCCCTGGACCGTCTGCAGCGTGCGAAACCAGCTCCGCTCCACCTCGGTGAAGAAGCCATAGAGCCGGATCGCGTCCTCGCGCACGTGCGTGTCGATGGTCAGCACCGCCTCCTTGCCGATTTCGAGCGCGCGCAGAGTGCGGGCGGAAGCTTGCACCTCGTAGCCGACCCCCCCGACATCGAGAATGACGATGCTTTCCCCGATGGCATCGACCTTGCCGCGTAGCTTCCCAATCATCATTGGCCCCGATCACTGCCGTTTCGCCCGAAATCATTCTGGCACATCTTACGACGCCTTCGGCGTCTTCGTCTTCATGATGGAAATCTATCCGCCGGACACAGTCAGCCCGTCGCGGTCCGGCGTGCCAGCCGCGCCGTTTCAACGGCGAGAGCCGCTGCCTTCGCCTGCGGGCCCGTGCGATGATTGGCATGGCAGATCGCGATTGCCAGCGCATCGGCTTCATCGGCGCTGGCGAACTTCGCGCGCGGCAGCAGAATCGCGATCATTGCCTGGATCTGGCGCTTGTCGGCGTGCCCGGTGCCAACGACGCTTTTCTTGATCAGGTTCGGGGAGTATTCGGCAACGCGCAAGCCTTTCAGTGCCGGTGCCAGCATGGCCATCCCGCGCGCCTGTCCTAGCTTCAATGTCGCCCGCGCATTATCGTTGACGAAGGTTTCCTCGACCGCGGCCTCGCGCGGCGAAAAACTCGCGATGACGCTGGAGACGCCTTCGAAGATCTCGCGCAGGCGATACGCGAGCTCTTCGTCGCTCGGTGAGGTTACATGCCCGGAGGCGACATAGCTGAGGCGCACCCCATCGCTTTCGACGATGCCCCAGCCGGTGCGGCGAAGCCCCGGATCGATACCGATTATGCGGACGGTGCGCTGATCCCCCATGGGGCTGGCTTACAGCGATTCGCCGGCAGACTGATCAGTCGGTCTATGTGATCTTCGCGAATGCGCGGGCATTGCCCTTGCGACCGGCCCCTCCGTCGGCAGGTTCGCCGATGCTCCACGGCAATTCATCCAGCGCCCGCTTCAGTTTCCCTCTGCGCGCTTCCTGGGACTTCCCATCCTCCAGGCTGCCCCAGTACATGCGGCTTAGGTTGCGGCCATAATCGTGAAATCTCTGACTGCCGATACGCATCGCTGTTACCTCGTGTCGAACGCTTCGATGAGGTCAGGATAGCAATGCCCCGGAAAGCTTTCGTTCACTACGGCGGCACAATTTTAGTCAGCTTTGTTTCAGTTAAGCGTCATATCTGCCGCGTCCGGTATCGACGGCCGCGCCACGGTGGCCAGCGGGAACCCACTCAGGCTGCCGTCAGCTTGGCCATGACCTCGTCGGAGATTTCGAAGTTGGCAAAGACGCTTTGCACGTCGTCGTCGTCTTCGAGGGCTTCGATCAACTTGAGGATGGTCGCCGCATTTTCCTCGTCAACGTCATTGGAGAGATTGGGTCTCCAGACATCTCTGACGCTCTTTGCTTCGCCCAGGCCTTCCTCGAGCGCGCCCGCAACCGTCCCAAGGTTGTCGAAACTGCAGCTGATAAGATGCCCATCCTCATCGGAGACGCAGTCGTCTGCACCGGCTTCGATGGCCGCTTCGAGCACGGCATCGGCGCTGCCCGCCTCGCTGGCGTAGATGATCTCGCCGACATGATCGAACATATGCGACACTGCCCCCGTCGAGGCTAGGTTGCCACCATGCTTGGCGAAGGCCGCGCGCACCGCGGCACTCGTGCGGTTTCGGTTGTCGGTTAGCGTTTCGACCACGACGGCAACCCCGCCCGGCCCATAGCCTTCATAGCGGATCGGCTCGATGTCTTCCGCGTCCGCGCCGCTGGCTTTCTTGATCGCCCGCTCGATATTGTCCTTGGGCATGTTCTCCGCGCGTGCGGCCTGCAGCGCAAGACGCAGCTTCGGGTTCATCGCCGGATCGGACAGTCCGTTCTTCACTGCGATGGTGATCTCGCGGGCGATCTTGGTGAACACCTTTGCCTTGGCCTTATCCTGCTTGCCCTTGCGGTGCATGATGTTCTTGAATTTCGAATGCCCGGCCATCGTCTGCGTCTCCGAATTCGTCTGCGCATTGGTGTCATGTCAGTGGCTGAATCGCTGCCCGCTTTTTGCGCGAGCCGAGGCCCACCGGTCAAGCCAGCCGGCTTGCATCGCAGCCCGTGCCGCGACGCTTACCTACCAGAAATCTGGTTCCGATGGCGACAGGCACCCGCCGATGCGCACCGCCCTGACGTGACGCGCAAGCCCGCTCGCATCATCGATATCGACCGCGACGCCCGAAATCGTCGCAGGCCCCATCGCCGGTTCGAAACGGTCTTTCGGGATCCGTGTCACGAATCGATGCAATGGTTCGTCCGACACCATGCCGAGAACCGAGTTGTAGTCGCCACACATGCCGGCATCCGACATGTATGCCGTGCCGCCTGGCAGAATGCGCTCATCCGAAGTCGGCGTGTGGGTGTGGGTGCCGACAACAAGGCTGACCCGCCCATCGACGAACGTGCCCAAGGCCTGCTTTTCGCTGGTCGCCTCGGCATGGAAATCGATGACGATGGCATCGGCCGCGTGCCCCAGGGGGCAGGAAATCAACTCCTGCTCGACAGCCCGGAACGGGCAGTCCATCTCCGCCATGTAGACCCGGCCCAACGCGTTCACGACAAGTACCTGTGCCCCATTGCGCGCTTCATAAAGCCCCGCGCCCCGGCCCGGCGTTCCAGGCGGAAAATTGATCGGCCGGATCAGCCGGTCCTGGCGCTCGATATAGACGAGCGTTTCCTTCTGGTCGAAGGAGTGGTTGCCGAGCGTCACCGCATCGGCCCCCGCATCGAGAAGCTCCATGTGGATCTTCTCGGTGATGCCGAACCCGCCGGCCGAATTCTCGCCGTTGATGACGACGAAATCGAGCTTCCAGCGCACTCGCAGCCCGGGCAGCGTCTCAAGAATTGCGCTCCGGCCCGCGCGGCCGACGATATCGCCGAGAAATAAAAGTCGCATACGATCTTTTTTGTTGTTGTTTCAGTTCACGAACAGCGGTGCGGCCCCGATGGCGTCAGCACCCAGTCGCAGGGCACGTCATAACTGTCGCGGGGCACCGCGTCGAGAAGCTGCTCGTCGTAGGCCAGTCCGATTGCGATAACCGGCTTCAACGCCCTGAGCTTGGCCAGCGTCCGGTCATAAAACCCGCCGCCGTATCCCAGCCGGTAACCCTGCGGATCGAACGCAAGCAGCGGCACCAGCAGGATATCGGGTAGAACTTCCGGCGCGCTGCCGAGGGGTTCGCAAATCCCCCAGGTCTTTTCTTCCATCGCATCGCCCGGCGCCCAGGCCCGCATGATCAGCGGCTTCGACTTGCCCGCGATCACTGGCAGGGCGAGCTTGAAACCTTCCTCATGCAGCCGGTTCATCAGCGGCGCGGCATCGATCTCCTCGCCGATCGCCGAAAAGCCGGACACGATCTGGCCTGGCTTGGTCGGGCAAAACGTTAAGCCGTGCGCAGCAATCATCTCGGCTGCACGCGCGCCATGCTTGTCGAACGCCGCTAACCGACGCTCCTTCGCTTTGACCCTCAGGGTCTTTTTTTCATCGTCGAGGCTCATCAGGATTCCAGCTGCAAATTGAAGTCGCCCCCTTGGGATCCCGCAGGCATCCTCCGATGGCAAGCCAAAAGTTTTCGCAGCCGCCCTGTCACCGCGCGCCACGCGCAAGCGGAGACTGGCTCCACACGACTTTAGGAAGTGTGGACCCCAGAGAACAGCTCCACACGACTTCAGGAAGTGTGGACCAAGAAAGGCAGCGGAGAATCGTACGGCGCCGGATGCGCCGAAGGCGTGGGCATCTGAAGGTGCAAAAAACAAAGTGCCGCGGAGGCCGTCGGAACGTTTGATCTCGCCGGGATCCCTACAAAAGTAAGGTGGGCGCCGTGTATCCGGGACCACGGTCCCGGTCAGGGACAGCTCCCTGGCAGATCTTATAGGCCCTGGAGATTCGTTGTTCCTAACGCGCCCCGCAGCATCACCTATCTAGGGTGGCGCTCGACCGGAATAAAGGCCGAACATCGCGGCTGGCCGACAATCCCCATCAATCCCTTGTCGAGGGTCACTGCCGAAAGGCACCCGAGAGCCTCAGTCGGAAGCCTCTTTGATAGCCTCGCGGGCGTCGAAAAGTTCATCCGCAATCATCAGCGCGGCCATGGCCAGCAGCCTGTCGTCGCCGACTTGCCCGAATTCCGCGATCAGCGAGTCGACTTTCTCACCCAGGTAGTCGGCAACGAGTTTGAGACGCTCTTCCTGCCCGTCAGCACAGTTGAGACGGTAGGAGCGCCCGTTGATTGTCGCTGTAACCTTGCCCATCCCCGTGTCCCGTCACCGGCTAAGCCCTGCAAATCAGGCCTTTTCCTCGACAATGTTATGCAGCGAATCGATTACCCAATCAATGCGATTGACCGCGTCCTTATGGGCCGCCTCGAGTTCACCGATTCGCGCGCGCGCCGCCTTCAGTTCGTTGTTGAGCGCATCGCGCTCCGCTTGCAGCGAATTGATCTTGGCTTCGAGCCGCTCGACGGCCGACGACAGGTCCGATTTAGCAGCCGCTTTGCGCGGTGCGGCCGGCTTTGACTTTTTCGGTGTTTCCCGGGTTGCCATTCTCATATCCAGTTCAAGTGGCTGGTCCAGCGCGTTTCCATGGATTCCGGCTCAAGCGCGTTCTAGACGAAGCACACACCGCTGGCGACGGGCGAGATCGCCGCAACCGCTCCCGGACCACAACCTCAGGCTCCAATGACGATCGGACTATGAAGCCGCCAGCTTCGGCCGGCAACGCGCTTAAGCATGAAAACGGGCCTTTTCCAGATCACATCGTCGCGTTTTAGCTTGCGCTCATTGACATCGGTGCGGCGCCGCCACTAATTGCCTCACAAGCTTGTGTAGCGCACCTGACGTTTGGTAACCGCTTTCGGCTGGACTCGAACCAAACGTCAGGTGCAACAGCTACACTAGAATCATAGAGTTGCTAGTGTTCCTTATGGTTCTGACATTTGCTCGGAACTTGGCCGCAATGGGAAGCAAATGTCAGAATCGGAACACTAGAATATCCGTGAAATATTCAAAGAATGACAGGCGCGATCAGGCCGGCTGCGAGGCTCCTGGCTCGGCCCGGCAAGGAAGGAGACGAACGTGTCAGTGAAAGTCGCGATCAACGGTTTCGGGCGCATCGGCCGCAACGTACTGCGGGCCATCGCCGAAAGCGGCCGCCGTGATATCGAGGTTGTCGCCATCAACGACCTCGGCCCGGTCGAAACGAACGCGCACCTTCTTCGCTTCGACTCCGTCCACGGCCGCTTCCCCGGCGTGGTCAAGGTCGACGGCGATACCATCGACATCGGCACCGGTCCAATCAAGGTGACCGCGATCCGCGATCCTTCCGAACTGCCCCACGGCGCGCTCGGCGTTGACATCGCGTTTGAGTGCACCGGCATCTTCACCAAGCGCGACAAGGCCGCCCTTCATCTAGACGCCGGCGCCAAGCGCGTTCTCGTATCCGCCCCGGCCGATGGTGCCGACCTGACCGTCGTCTACGGCGTCAACCATGACCAGCTGGCCCCCGGCCACCAGGTTGTCTCGAATGCCTCCTGCACGACGAACTGCCTGGCTCCCGTCGCCAAGGTGCTCAACGACTTCGTCGGCATCGACAAGGGCTTCATGACGACGATCCACTCCTACACCGGCGACCAGCCGACGCTCGACACCATGCACAAGGACCTCTACCGCGCCCGCGGTGCGGCCCTGTCCATGATTCCGACATCGACAGGTGCGGCCAAGGCCGTCGGCCTCGTCCTGCCGGAACTTAATGGCCGCCTCGACGGTGTCTCGATCCGCGTTCCCACGCCGAACGTTTCCGTCATCGACTTCAAGTTCGTGGCCAAGCGCGAAACCACGCCGGAAGAGATCAATGCCGCCATCAAGGCTGCCGCCGACGGCCCGTTGAAGGGCGTTCTCGGGTACACCGATCAGCCCAACGTGTCATGCGACTTCAACCACGATCCCCGCTCCAGCATCTTCCACCTCGACCAGACCAGGGTCATGGACGGTACGTTCGTTCGCGTCCTCTCCTGGTACGACAACGAGTGGGGCTTCTCGAACCGCATGTCTGACACTGCCGTGGCCATGTCCAAGCTCGCCTGAGACGGCCAGATTTGGAATTCTGCCTAGAATTGACGGGCGGGCGGGCTTTTCCCCCGCCCGTTTCACGTGAATCGCCCAAAACGGCAGGCTATCGATGCCGCTGGCCCAATTGCCGCTGCACCCAAGATGGCCGCTTTTCTGCCGCTATCTGCCTGCGAAACAAGTGCGGCGCAATTCCCACGAAGGCAAGTAATGGCCCCGACCCCGACACCACCTGCGACACAGCTCTATCTCGTGCTCGAATTGGCCGGCGGCGAACCCTCGATCGAGCGCCTAGCCCCGCTGTTCGACGCCAAGCGCGTGCCCTCCCTGCTCATCGTGCCTGATGCCGCCCGCAAGCCCGACCCGGCATCCCTCGAAGCCCTGATCGCTGTTGCCCAACATTCCGACGTAGCAGTTCTGATAGCCGATGATGCGACACTCGCTGCCGACGTCGGGGCCGACGGCGTTCACCTCTGCGCATCCGGAACAGTCGAGCGGTCCCCCGTCGAGCGCTACCAGCAGGCCCGCGACCTACTCGGCGCCAACGCCATCATCGGCGTCGACCCAGGCGCTTCCCGCCACGACGCCATGGCGCTTGGCGAAGCCGGCGCCGACTACATCGCCTTCGGACCGCTCGGCGAAACTGGCTCCCAAGAGCCCCTCTTACCGCTCGAAACTCAATTCGACATCGTCTCCTGGTGGGCCGATATCTTCGAAATACCCGTCGTCGCCCTCGATATCCCCGACGACGCGACGTCAAGCATTTTCGCCCAAGCCCGCGCCGATTTTGTCGCGCGGAAAATTCCCCTGGGAATGAGCGCGGCTGATCTTCGCGATTGGCTGGAGCGCGCCACCTCCTCTCTCAAAGTCGATCCGATTGTGGGCTAACCGACGGAGGCCCGAATGCGCAGAAAATCGTTCGCTGCAATTGCCTTCGCCGCTTCCTGGTTACCCGCCGCGCTGTGCGCCTCGGGTCCTGTTTCCGCCGAGACCAGCAGCTGGTTCCAGACGGCGCCGCCGAAAACCGGCGGCGCCGCGAAGGCGGCCAAGCCCTCCGCAAACCGTAAACCCGCTCCAAAAGGCGCCACCGGCCGGCTCGCGCACGGGGCCGACGCTCCCCCCGCGGCCGGTACCGGTTCCGGCAATTCGCAAGCCTACATCGCCTTCGACCAGGGCCGCTACCTGACTGCCCTGAAGCTTGCCGAAACCGCAGCCGCCAAGGGAGATCCCGCCGCTCACACCCTCATCGGCCGCATCTACGGCGAGGGCTTCGGCGTACCCCAGGACGAGGCCGCCGCTGTGAAGTGGTACACGCGCGGTGCCGAACTCGGCGACGTCAACGCCATGTTCGCCCTCGGTCTCATCGCAGCCGAGGGCCGCGGCGTAGAGAAGGATAGAACCGCAGCCGCAGAAATGTTCGAGCAGGCCGCTCGCAAGGGTCACCCCGAGGCCAATTACAACCTCGGTCTTCTGTTCCTTAAGGGTGACGGCAAGCCTCAAAACCCCCACCGCGCTGCGCAGCATATCAAGTATGCCGCCGAGCAGGGCCTGGCTGCCGCCCAGTACGACCTCGGCGCGCTCTACCAGAAAGGCGTCGGGGTGGAGCCCGATGCCTATGAAGCGTCCCGGTGGATTTCGCTGGCCGCCGAGCAGGGCTTGCCAGCCGCCCAGTACGACTATTCCATCATGCTGCTGCAGGGGAACGGGCTGAAGAAGGACGTCCACAAGGCGCTGCGCTACATGCATCAGGCTGCCGATAGCGGTATCGCCGGCGCCCAGAACCGCCTCGCCTATATTTACGCCGAAGGCCTCGGCGTCGTAGCGAGCCCTGTCGAAATGGCCAAGTGGCGTCTCGTAGCGAAGGCCGGCGGCCTACCCGATCCGGCCATGGACGAAAAGATCTCCGCACTGCCGCAAGACCAGCGACTTGCTGCGGAAAAAGCCGCCGTAGAGTGGCAGGAGCGTCGTCAGGTCAACCCGCTGGAGCCGTGACCGGGTCCGCTTCGGCAGACACCCCGTCTCAAACGCGAGCCGCCTGCCGCCCTTGCCAAGTCGGCGTCGGCGGGCTAGAGGATGTCCCGCAAACGGGTCGGCGGTTTTGCGGCTAGAACATACGACAAATCAAAGACTTGAGAAGCGCGGCCGTGGTTCCTCGAAATGCGATTGCTCTCTAGTGAGGCGTCGCGCCTTAATTGACCGGCGGTGCGGCGAGGCCAGTGTCAATTAAGGCGTGATAAACGCCTCACTAAGTCATTGATGTTGCTAGTGGCCCTCATGTCGCGCCTAAATCGAACGAGGTTGCGGCTATGATGCGATTTAGGCGCGACGGGCCACAAGTCCCACTCCCTTCGCAACCGCGCAACTCTTTGGCCTCATCAGCCGCGCCACCACACCGGAATCCGATTCATGGCCGCTTCACCCCTCATCAACGTCATGGTCACGGCCGCCCGCAAGGCCGGACGCAGCCTCAACCGCGACTTCGGTGAGGTCGAAAATCTCCAGGTGTCCGTCAAAGGACCGGCGAATTTCGTCTCCGCCGCCGATCTACGCGCCGAGGAGATCATCTATAACGAGCTTTCAAAAGCCCGCGAAGGCTACGGCTTCCTGATGGAAGAACGAGGCGTGGTTGAAGGCGCCGACAAATCCCACCGCTGGATCGTCGATCCCCTTGACGGCACCACAAACTTTCTCCACGGCATTCCGTTGTTTGCCATTTCAATCGGCCTCGAGCGCGAGGGCGAGCTTGTCGCGGGAGTAATCTACAATCCGGTGCTTGATGAACTCTACACCGCCGAAAAGGGCAAAGGCGCCTTCCTCAACGACCGCCGCCGGCTGCGCGTCGCCGGCCGCCGGGATATCGGCGAATGCGTCATCGCCACCGGCATTCCCCATCGTGGACGCCCCCAGCACGAGATCTTCCGCAAGGAGCTTCGCGCCGTGATGGCTACCGTTGCCGGCATCCGGCGCACCGGCTCGGCGGCGATAGACTTGGCTTGGACCGCGTCCGGCCGCTTCGACGGAATATGGGAGCGCAACCTCGGGCCCTGGGATATGGCCGCCGGGATCGTCCTCGTGCGCGAAGCCGGCGGCATGACGAGCGATCTCCACGGCAACGACGCCATGCTGGAACATGGCAGCATCGTCGCTGCCAACTCGGACATCAAAAAAAGCCTTTTAGCCATCCTCACGGACGCAACAGGGCGATGAGTGTTCCCTTGGGAACACCACCGATTTGAATTGTTTGGCCATTGTCGCAAGCACCGGTACAACAAGTCAGCCGGGAGAGCCCAATCTTGCCCGTTTCAGCTGTATAAGGGTTAGGCTAAGACAGTCTGGCCCAAGAATTCGCTGAACACCGCTGGAGGCCGATGCATGGCGAGACGACGCAAATCAGACCTCGGTTCAGGTACGTTCCACAGAACGCTGAAGCCGCCGGGGCTCTTCCTCGCGCGCATGGTGATTTTCCTCACCCTCGTCGGCTTCATTGTCGCAATTCTCTACCGGCCCCTGGCGGATGCCTTTGCGAACAACCCGGCGTTGAACGGCCTCATCGTCGCGGTTTTGTTCTTCGGGATTCTTTATTCCTTCAACCAAGTACTGCGGCTTTACCCCGAAATCCGCTGGGTGAACGCTTTCCGCATCGCCGACCCCGGCCTTGCCATTGCCCACCAGCCCCGCCTCCTCGCCCCCATGGCGACGTTGCTGCGCGACCGCACCGGCGCTATTTCGCTGTCGACCGCTTCCATGGGCTCGATCATGGATTCGCTGGCCTCCCGCCTCGACGAAGCCCGCGATACCGGCCGCTACCTTGTCGGGCTCCTTGTCTTTCTCGGCCTGCTCGGCACGTTCTGGGGTCTCCTCGAAACCATCAAGGCTGTCGGCAGTGTCATCGGCGAGATCGACACCAACGCTTCCGATACCGTGCAGCTCTTCGGCGACTTGAAGGCCGGATTGTCGGCTCCCATGAAGGGCATGGGGACGGCGTTCTCCTCGTCCCTGCTCGGTCTGTCCGGTTCGCTGATCCTCGGCTTCCTCGAACTCCAGGCGAGCCATGCCCACAACCGCTTCTATAACGAATTGGAAGAATGGCTGTCCGGCATCACCGAAATCTCGCCGATCGCCGACGCCAGCGAGGGCGCCGTCAACCGCCAGCTCGCCGCAACACTCTACGACATGCAGCGCGTGCTGGAGGAGTTGAACGCGCGCCTAGGCGAGGGCGGGCTCGCCGGCGCCCAAAGCGACGCCGAACCGGTCAAGGATCTCGCCCGCGGCGTCAGCCAGCTCATCAACCAGATGCGCTCGGAACAAAAGATCGTGCGCGAATGGGTCGACGAGCAGGCCTCCCAGCAGACCATCGTCACCGATACTCTTCGCGAACTCGCCCAAAACATCCAGCGGCGCGGGAGCTGACGGATGGCTCGAACACGGCGCGGCGCCGACTACGGTGAATTCTGGCCCGGATACGTGGACGCGCTGTCCACGCTACTTCTCGTCGTGACCTTCCTCATGTCGATCTTCATGCTGGCGCAGTATTTCGCCACGCAGGAGTCGTCGGGCAAGGACACAGCCCTCAATCGCCTTAATCGCCAGATCGCCGAACTCACCAGCATCCTCTCGCTCGAGCGCGGCAAGACGAAATCGGCCGAAGACGATCTCGCCGCCCTGCAGGCTTCGCTCGCCACATTGCGCGAGGAAAATACAAGGTTGTCCGGCTTTGCGCTGAGTGGCGACGACGCCCAGAAGGCCGCCACGGCGCGCATTTCATCGCTCACCACCGATCTCGAAAATCAGAAGGAAATCTCCAACGAGGCTCTCGCCAAGGTCGATCTCCTGAATCAGCAGATGCTCTCCTTGCGCCGCCAGATCGCCGCCCTCAACGAGGCGCTCGAAGCCAGCGAACGGAAGGACCAGGAAGCCCAGGATCGCATCAAGGATCTCGGTTCGCGCCTCAATGCGGCCCTCGCACGCCAGGTCCAGGAGCTAAAACGCTACCGCTCGGATTTCTTCGGCCGCCTGCGCGAACTGCTTGCCGGGCGCAAGGACATCCGCGTCGTCGGCGACCGCTTCGTCTTCCAGTCGGAAGTTCTCTTTCCCTCCGGCAGCGACCTGATGACCGCCGAAGGCCTTGCAGCCATGGACCAGCTTGCTTCGGCAATCATCGAGCTTGAGGGCCAGATCCCCAAGGAGATCGAGTGGGCTCTGCAGGTCGACGGCCACACCGACGTGCAGCCGATTAGCACGCCCCAGTTCCCCTCGAACTGGGAATTGTCGACCGCTCGGGCCATGTCAGTTGTGCGCTATCTGATCTCGCGCGGCGTGCCGCCGAACCGGCTAGTTGCCGCCGGCTATGGCGAATTTGCGCCCCTCGAACGCGGTAACGACATCGATTCGCTGCGCAAGAACCGTCGCATCGAACTCAAACTGACCAACCGCTGACGTCGGCCAGCGCCGATCCATCAAACAAATTCCGGGGCTATTCCGCCACGAATTCTAAAAAAACATTTCATCAATGGAAGTTGACGAAGAGAAAACTTGCACAAGTCCAGGTGTTACTTAGGTTATGTTGTGTGGTTACGATTTTGCAGTAGCATTGGCGTCGATGCCGCAGCCCCCATTGTCTCGAACTTGACAAAAAACGGCGAGAATGCGGCAATGCAATCAAAATTGGTGCGCCGCATCATCCGTGTCTAGGTGCCGCTGAAAGGGTCCAATGAACTATCATGCGTACGAGTTTGCGCACGCGCTGATCTCGCCCATGCGTATTGCGGCACAGGGCCTCAAGATGCAGATGCAGATGCCATTCAACCCGATCGCTATGACTCCGATGGGCAGATCGATTGCGGCTGCCATGGATGTGTTCGAGGGTATAACCCGCCGATACGGTAAGCCTGAATGGAACATAGACGCTGTCCACATCGACGGCATCGACGTCCCCATCCGCATCGAAACCGTCCGCCGCAAGCCGTTCTGCAACCTGATCCATTTCGCCCGCGACGAATGGGTCGGCAACGGCGATGAATTGCCAAAGGTCCTTATCGTGGCCCCGATGTCAGGCCACTACGCCACGCTGCTTCGCGGCACCGTGGAGGCCATGCTGCCCGAGCACGACGTCTATATCACCGACTGGATCGATGCCCGCGATGTCCCCGTCACCGACGGCCGCTTCGATCTCAACGATTACGTCGACTATGTCATCGAGTTCATCCGCCACGTCGGTATGCGCACCCACATCATCGCTGTCTGTCAGCCAGCGGTGCCGGTGCTTGTCGCAGCCGGTTTCATGGCCGGCGAGGATGATCCCTACCAGCCGATGTCGATGACGCTGATGGGTGGTCCGATCGATACCCGCCGTAACCCAACCGCCGTCAATCAGCTCGCCGAACAGAAATCGATGGACTGGTTCGAAAAGAATGTCATTTCGCTGGTTCCCTTCCCGAACGCCGGCTTCATGCGCCGCGTCTATCCAGGTTTCGTACAGCTGACCGGGTTCATGACCATGAACCTCGAGCGCCACGCGAAGGCGCACATGAACCTGTTTGAGGATCTCGTCAAAGGCGACTGCGACAGTGTCGCCCAGCACCGCGAATTCTACGAAGAGTATCTCGCCGTGATGGATCTGACCGCTGAGTTCTACCTGCAGACGGTCGAAACCGTCTTCCAGACCCATGCAATCCCCGAGGGAACGTTCGTGCATCGTGGCACACGGGTTGATTTCTCCAAGATCCAGCGCACCGCGCTCCTCACCATCGAAGGCGAGCGCGACGACATCTCAGGTCGCGGCCAGACCGAAGCCGCCCAGGACCTGTGCAGCAACCTGCCTTACGACGAGAAATTCCACTACGTGCAACCCGGCGTCGGCCATTACGGCGTCTTCAACGGCCGGCGCTGGCGTAGCGAGATCCAGCCGCGCATCCGCGACTTCATCCGCTCCACCGAGTTCCGCCGTGACCGCGGCGCTAAACTGGTCACCAATGGCCACCACAACGGTCCCTATCAGTCGCTGCAGGCCCACGACGACGCGATCCCCGAATGGGACCGCGCCGACGTTTCGAACATGAAGCACGGCTGAACCGGATGGCCCTTTAGAACATGTTCGGCAAAAGCCTGCCCCCGCGAAGGCCGGGGGTGCAAGCGGTTTCCTGAAGGTGACGAATAGCAACCGCGCGCTCTAGTGGCCCGTCGCGCCTAAATCGCATCATAGCCGCAACGTCGTTCGATTTAGTCGCGACGCCCCACTAGGCTACTCGGCAGCTTCCAGTCCGAACTGCAATTCGGCAAGCCGCCCATAGAGGCCGCCGGCTTGCGACAGCGATCGGTGATCGCCCACTTCGACGATGCGACCGTCTTCGATAACGATGATGCGGTCGGCCTGCTTCACGGTCGCCAGCCTGTGCGCAATGACAAGCGTTGTCCGTCCCACCATCACATCCTCCAGGGCCTTCTGCACATCCTGCTCGCTTTCCGCATCGAGCGCGCTGGTGGCTTCGTCGAGCAGCAGGATCGGCGATTCGCGCAGCAACGCCCGCGCCAGGGCGATGCGCTGGCGCTGCCCGCCCGAAAGCGTCACCCCGCGCTCGCCCAACTGCGTTGCATACCCCTCCGGCAACGCCCGGATGAACTTATCGGCATGGGCCGCCACCGCTGCCGCCTCGACATCCTTGAGCGAAGCCCCCCGCGTGCCATATCGGATGTTTTCGGCCACCGTGTCGGCGAACAAGGCGACGTCTTGCGGCACCAGCGCCATGCGCGCGCGCACCTCCTCAACGTCCGCCTGCCTGATATCGACGCCATCGACCCGGATCACCCCGCTAATTGGATCGAAGAAGCGAAGCAACAGGCTGAATATCGTAGACTTGCCCGCCCCTGACGGCCCCACCAAAGCCACCGTCTCGCCGGCCGCAATCTCGAAAGAGACATTGTCGAGTGCAGCATCGTCCGGGCGCGAGAAATAGTGGAAACTGACGTTTTCGAAAGCCACTTGCCCGCGTGGCGGCGTTGGCAGCGCAACCGGCTTTGCCGGAGAGCGTATTTCGGGTGCGACCGCCAAGAGCTCCATCAGCCGTTCGGTCGCCCCTGCCGCCTGGCTCATTTCACCCCAGACTTCGGCAAGTTCTGCAAGCGCGCCCGCCGCAAAAACAGCGTAGAGCACGAACTGGCTGAGCCGCCCGGCACTGATCTCGCCCGATACGACGGAAGAAGCGCCATACCACATCACCGCGACGATGCTGGTTGTCACGAGCCCGATCGCCACCGCTGTCAAGCCTGCGCGCGCGACAAGCCGCTGCCGCGCAGCCTGAAACGCTTCTTCGACAGCCACGCCATAGCGTCGCGAGACTTCGCCCTCGTGGCCGAATGCCTGCATGGTGCGAACTGCCGACAGGTTTTCGGCAGCATACGCCGAAGCCCCCGCGAGACGGTCCTGGGCTTCGCGCGATTTCTTGCGCACGACTTTGCCGTAAGCCATCAGCGGCAGCACGATCGCCGGGATCGCCACCAGCACGAGTAGCGAGAGCGTCCAACTCGTCACCAGCATCATGACGAGGGCGCCCACGAGCATGATCGTATTGCGCAGAAGCTGGCTGAGCGCCGTTCCCGCCGCCGCCTTGATCTGGGTGGTATCGGCCGTCAGCCGGCTCATCATCTCGCCGGAATGCGAGCGCTCGAAGAAGGCCGGGCCAAGTCGGGCCAGATGCGCGAACACGTCGGTGCGCAGATCCGAGACGACACGCTCACCGAGCCAATTGACAAAGTAGAAGCGCGACGAGCTCGCCAGCGCCAGAACGATCCCGATCGCGATCAGCATCACGAAGTACTGGCCGATCAGCGTATGGTCCGTGCCGGCAAACCCATGATCGATCATGCGGCGCACCGCGAGCGGAACGCTCAGCATCGCCACCGCCGAGACCACCAGGGCAACGCCAGCACCAGCCAGCACCCCCCGGTAGCGCATCACGTAGGGTTTCAAGCCCATCAACGGCTTTAACGAGTGGCGTTTGGCGGCGGCTTCAGCCTCACCGGGATTGTCGTTCTGCTTCTTCAAGGGAATCGAACTCTTTCATCTGACTGGAAAGGACGTGGCAGGCTGCGGGCAGGATGCCCAACCTTAACCCACCCGGCAAGGCAGCCGCCCCGCAAACTTCTACCCGCTATAAGGACAAAACGCCCCGCCCGCGCCGATTTTTCAGCTCGCCGCCTTGTTTCTTATTACGTTTCGGACTATTGAACCGGCTTGAATTCCTTGCAAGACAGGCGAATCCGATGCCTCGGCTACGGCCAGCGGCCTAACACAGGTTCGCGGGTGCTGGTTTCACAGCCGGCGGAGGCATCCTAAAGTGGACGGTACGCGATGAACAAAGATCCCGAATTCCACCCGCATTACCACCAGGTCAAGGTGGTCATGACCGACGGCACCGAGTTCATGACGTACTCGACCTACGGTCAGGAGGGCGACACCATTACCCTCGACATCGACCCGAACTCGCATCCGGCCTGGACCGGCGGCGACCAGAAACTGATGGACCGCGGCGGCCGCCTGAGCCGCTTCAAGAAGAAGTTCGAAGGCCTCTTTTGAGCTTCGGCTTAAGTCCAAAACGCCAAAAGGCCCGGGGAACGACCCGGGCCTTTTTGTATACCGGTGCTGCCCAATCTAAAGCCTCATCCCCGGACAGCCCTGCGCGTAGGCGGGATCCGATCACGCCGCAAGGCAACCCAAAGTTTTCCATCGAAAGCATAATTTACTGGCGTCGTGTTGCCACGCCACACTAATTTCCGAACGCCTGACGCAGCAGGTTCATCTGGGCGGCAACCGGGTTGCCGACCGACGGTTCATCGAGACAATCGATTCCGGGTGAATTCTCCGACCTCACTGCCTGGTCGAGCTTTACGATGCGGTCGTGCAGCGCGAAGCTGCGCTCGATGAGATCCTGCAGCGATGCGGGTAACTCCTCGAACCGCTTGATGTGACCTGGACGCCCGAGCGCCTTCAGCTTGACGCGCTGGCGCTTGCGCTTGGCCTCGTCGGCGTCGATCTCACCCTCTTTCAGGGCGCGGCGGATCAACAACCAGGAGGCAAGGTCGAGGAGCCGAGTCGTCAGACGCATGCTTTCGGTTGCATAGAGTACGGAAAGTGGTGGCTTGAGAGCCTTCGACTCGCGCCGACCTAACCCGTCGAGATAGGCGGCGACCTCTTCAACAAGGCCCATACCTTCCCGGAACACCGCATCGAATTGTCCCGAGGCTTCGAACCTCTCGCCAAACGACACTGTCACACGGTCTGCCACCAGGCCATTCTGCACGCTTCTAAACTCGCTCATGTCACACAACGCTACTTGAGTTACCGGACCCATCACTAAGATTACGCTGAAAACTTAAACCCGGATAGTTAACAACAAGGCCCAAAACGAGGCAGTTTTAAACTTCTCCCCATCTAGCCTGCAAGAGCGGTGCAAGATGGTACTTCTTGTTTGGGCCAACACGCGCTTGCGCAGTTCTGGACCAGTTGAAGGTCCTAAGAATCGGACCGCGCGGATGTCGCGACCACGCAAATCGCCGGTATCAAACCAAATGCCGTATCGTTGCGCCGAGCGCCAACAAAAAAGGAGCCGCAAGCGCAAGCGCCGGCGGCTCTTTAGTCAACAGGGAGGCGTCAAAACGAAGGTGGCGAACCACCCTCACAATCCAGAAGACTGGATAAGCCTCAACCTACCCCGCTATGCTTAAGGAAGGCTTACTGAACAGGTGTTTTTTGGGATGCAGAAAGGAGACGCCAATTAGGTTGCAGATGCGTACACAAGTGGCCAGGATCCGAACTCGTGAGGCGTCGCGCCTGAGTTGACCGATGATACGGCGAGGTTTGAGTCAACTAAGGCGCGATAAATGCCTCACTAAGCCATTGATGTTGCTAGTGGCCCTGATGTCGCGCCAAAATCGGACGAGGTTGCGGCTATGATGCGATTTTGGCGCGACGGGCAACTAGCGTCCCTGTAGGCGCGTAAAATCAAACGCCAGCAAAGGCAACCGCCGCTCCCTACCGACCGAACAATTGCGCGGCCGCATCGGCCTGCGCCTTCTTTTTCGCGGCTTCCGCTTCGACGCGCGCGATCTCGCCCTGGAGCGCAACGATACGCTCCTCAAGCTCTGCAATCCCCAGGTTTGACAGGTCCTCGCCGACAGTGACGGTCGCCGGTTTCTTCGTGGGTTCGTCCCAATCCATGCCGCACCTCATTCACTCGCTATTTCATTTGCAGCCATCGTCCAACGCCATGGAGGACCAGGTCAACCCCGGCTATGAAACCGGGATACCCGCCAAGCGAATACGCTCAAGTTTGTCCTCATCACGAGGCGTCGGCGCGTCACGCAGACCAGGAGACAACGCGACGCGCGATGAGGTTCACCGGCTGAGATTTTGAGGCAGCAAGTCTCTAAAGATCATGATCGGGCCGCCAGTCCGAGAGCGCGAGACGGGTCCCGCCAAGGGCTGCGAATGCCGGTTCGCGGCACGTCAACACGACAACCTGATGCCGCCCGGCCGCCATCCGCAACGCCCCGAACATCTGCCCGATGCGCTCCGCGTCGCTGTAGACGAGCGGGTCGTCAAGAATGATCGGCAGCGCTTCCCCGCAGTCGGCAATCAGCCGCGCATAGGCAAGCCGCACCACAATGCCGAGCTGCTCCTGCGTCCCATCGCTGAGCATCTCGATCTTTTCGAGCCCTCGGCCAGCCCGCTCCAGGCCCTCAAGTCCGAAGCCTTCCGCAAAGCGCGCGCGCCCCCCCCCGAACACCGCCGAAAGATAGGGGCCGACCCGCTCCTGCAATGGCGCCAGAAGCCGGTCGCGCGCATTCTGATGTGCGTTATCCAGGGCTTCGCTGAGAAGGTTCAATGCGTCGATCTCAGCCTCGATATCGCCAACATCGCCTGCCGCGCGCTGCAACTCCCCTTCAAGCTCGGCGACCCGCCTGCCAAGCCCGCTATCGCCCGCCATCTCGATGCGGGCGCTGGCAGCCGAAATCGCTTCGCGCAGGCGTCCCGATTCCGAGCGCGCCGCCTCCACCGCCAGGCTCGCCTCCCTGGCGCGCCGGCTCAGGCCTTCAAGGGCGTCGTCATCAGGCAGCACCTCTTCCAACGCGGCTGCCTTGCGCACGGTATCGGCAAGTTTCTCGTCCGCCTCCCTGCCGCGCGCCTCGAGCCGGGCTGCATGTGTCTCCCGCTCGTCCCGCGCGCCCAACAGCCGTTCCAGTTCCTCGATCCGCTGGCGCCGAGCGGCCGCAGCCGATTGCGCTTCCGCGAGGATTTTCGCCGAAGCCTTCTGCACCGCTGCGCACTCAGGGTATGCCCGCCGCGCCGCATCGAGTTCCTCGCTCACCTGCTGCAGACGAACACCAATCTCATCCACGGACAGCCCGCCAGCATCGTCGTCACCGGCATCATCAAACCTGCCGAGCTGGTTCTCGAGATCGGCAACATCAGAGCGCAGCGACGCTGTCCCATCGGGTGCCAGGCCTCGAAGTTCGGCGATTGCCGACGCCAGCCGTCGGTCGCGCTTCTGCCGCTCGCCATAGCGCGCCTGCACTTCTGCCACGTCGCCAGCGCCCAATTCACCAAGCAGGGCGTCACGCTCCGCCAAAAGCGAGGCGGAACGCGCCAGGAGTTCATCGCGGCCCTCACCGTCACCGGCGGCGATCTGGATGCGCCCGACGCCAGGAATCTGTAGGACGAGCATTTCGCGAACGCGCAGGCTGACACCATCGGCCAGCACCTCGCCATCCGCGAACATCCGTTGCCGTGCCCCGGCCTCATAGGCGATCTGCACCATCGGACTTTCGGCCGCGATGCGCCCTTCGGCCAGTTGATGCTGATGCTCCAGACGCTGCAAACGGTCGATGCGTTCACCGGTCACCGGGTCCGATCGCATGCGCTCGGTCACTTCGGCGATCTCACGATCGAGCCGCCCGGCCTCCTCCAGCACGCGCAACTTTTCTTCGAGTTTCGCCTGCACCTCCACCCGGTTGCGCGCAATCTGCAGCCTGCGCTCCTCTTCGCGCAGCCGCTCCCCATCGCCCCGCACCCTTTCGTAGGCAGCCTGCGAGTCGTCCGCCGCCTGGATCAACTCGGGCAGCCGCACATCGTCCTGATCGATACCCGCCATCAGTTCGGCGAGCCTTGCCGCTTTGGCGTTGAAATCGGCAAGGGCGGTATGCGCGGTCTTCTGTTCGTTGCTGCAGAACTGGACCGCCTCCTTGGCCTGTCGCACCCGCAGCCGTTGCCGCTCCGCCTCCTCGACCGACTTCTGGGCCGCCTTGGCCTTTTCCTCCAGGGCCGCAAGCTGCGGTGCATCGCCGATTTCGTCGAAGCGGACCTGGAGTTCGTCGAGTTCCCTCTGCGAACCCTCCACGCTGGCCAGAGCGCCGCGTTCGACGTCCAGCTGCTTTTGCAGCTCCGCCTGCCGCTCCAGCGCAACCGCATAGCGACTGCCTTTCCTGGGACCGCGAGTCGTCACGAGTTCGCTAAGCTGTTCGGCAACTCGCGCGCGCACCGCATCTGCGATCCCACTCCCGCTCATCGCGCCGACTTCGGATTCGATGGCCGCCATCAACGCGCCGCGTTCCCCCCGGACATCGGGCTGCGGCGCCACGAGCGACTCTTTCTGCCCGACCCAGACGAGACCGTGGGCACCAAACCCGGATGCTTCCGTCTGCAGCAACTTGCTGAGCATTTCGTCGGCCTCGCTGTTGCGGGCGAGGATTATTTCGCTGACCAAATCGATGAGTTGGGCGCGCGGTCCCTTGCCGAAGCGTTTGGTGATCCGCCACGCCTTGCCGCCGAGTTCGAGGTCCGCCTCGATCAGCGGCTGACCGCCGCTGTAGGGCGTCAACCGGCCGACCGCGTCGCTTTTCGAGCTGTGCTTGACGTTGAGCACCAGCCGCAACGCCCGAAACAGCGTCGATTTGCCCAGTTCATTCGGACCTGCCAGCACATCGAGGCCGCCTGAAAAGCCTTCGACGGCAACGGGTTTCTCGAACCGCCCCACTTCGCGAACGCGCACCGCCTTGATCTTCATGCGCCCCCCGCCGTCTCCCGGCGCGTCAGGACCGCGAGCCGGACCAGGGCCGCAGCCGCCGCCGGTTGCCGGTCATCGCTATTTTCGCCCGCCAGATTGCCAAGGAACCGAGCTGCATCGCCAAGTTCCTCGCTCACGGAAAACAAATCGAGGTCGTCGTCATCGGCACAAGGCAGCAGCCCCGATGTGTCCGCTTCCAGGTACTGCACCCGCGCCTCGAAATCAGAGCACCATCGCTCGACATCGGCGATCTCGCCGAGCCGCACCCCTCCAACAAAGCGCAACCGCAAAACCAGATTGCCGCTGTCTTCCGACAGTGCCGAAAGCTCCCGCCCGACTCCCACCAGATCGCCGGCGCCGCGGATCTCGAATTCCCGCTTCGCCCACACGAAGGCGTTGCTGGCGAGCGCCTGTACCATGGGCGCCGCGCCGCCAGCATCAAGAGTGACCGCCAGGACGGAACCGGGAGCATTGTCGGGAAACCTGTCAGGCTCAGGTGTTCCCGAATACCACGTCCGCGCGTTGATCTTCGCCGAACCGTGCCAGTCGCCCAGCGCCAGATAGTCCAGCCGGGCCTTGGCGGCGCGATCCGGAACAATCGACACGGAGCTTTCCTGGGCGCTGCCGAACCCTTTGATGGATCCGTGCGCGAGGCCGATGCGCAGTGTGCCGGCCGGTGTCGCCGCCGCATCCATCCAAGCCGTCGGATCACCGCTGAGGCTGCGCGCCGTCAGCGGCGCCGGCAGCAGGAACACGCCAGGCTCCATCTCTACCATATCGGGCGTATCGAGAATGCGGATATTTTCCGGCACCCCCTCCGCCCGCAATCGCTCCCAGACGCCTTTCGCCCGTGCCGGATCGTGGTTGCCCGGAATAAGCCACCATGTCAGATCACGAGCCTGCTCCATGCGGTGCACGGGTTGCATCAAAGTCTTGAGCGGCACGCTTTGCGCGTCGTAAATATCGCCAGCAACCATGACGTGACGCGCGTGGTGCTCGTGAGCGAGCCGAGCGATACGGTCGACGACCGCCAGCCGCGCTCCTTCCAGCCGGCCGGCCACCCGCTCCTCGAAATTGCGGAACGGCTTGCCGATCTGCCAATCGGACGTGTGAATGAAACGAAACGCCAAAGTGCCGGTCTCCTGCGCCGCGTTCCTCGCAGCGAATCTCTCCGGCATAAAGTTCCCATTTTGTTCTTCTAAAAGTCAAGCCGCGATTGAAGCTTTTCGACAGCTCTTTGCCTTTGCCAGATGAGCTACCCTGCAAGCAATTCGAGGCCCCATGCACAACGCTGAATTACCGAGCGCGGATATCGAAACGATTGTGGTCGGCGGCGGCATCGTCGGTCTGGCCGCCGCCCGCAGCCTCTCCGCGCGCGGCGTGGAAGTCATGCTGATCGAGCGCCATGATCGTACCGGCACCGAAACATCCTCGCGCAACTCCGAGGTGATCCACGCCGGGCTCTATTACCCCCACGACAGTCTGCGTTCGCGGCTCTGCGTCGCCGGCCGGGAACAGCTCTACCGGTTCGCAGCCGAGAATGGGGTGGCCGTCAATCGTTGCGGCAAGCTCGTTGTTGCCACCAGCAAGGAAGACCTCCCAGACCTCGAGCGGATTGCTCAGCGGGCGAGAGCGAACGGCGTCTGCGATATCGCCATGCTCGATCAAGTTGCCGCACAAATCCTCGAGCCGGAAGTCGCCTGTATCGCCGCCATTCATTCCCCTTCGACGGGAGTCATCGACTCGCATGGTCTGATCACGGCACTCGAAGGCCATCTCACCGCTAATGGCGGCAGCATCGTGCTGTCCACCGAGTTGACGTCCATCGCCTTGCAATCTGACGGTGTCTACGCGGTCACGACCCGCAGCACCGATAGCAGCGTGGATAGTGCAATCGCGCAAACAACGATCACCACCAAAAATCTCGTGCTCGCCGCCGGCCTCGCAGCGAGCGAAGTCGGCGCAATGCTGAAGCAGGGTTGGCGCAACGGCTACGTCTGCCCGACGATGTATCTGGCCAAGGGCCATTATTTTACGCTGGCCGCCCGCGCCCCATTCTCGCGGCTCATCTATCCGGTTCCAACCGGCGCCTGGCTTGGCATCCACCTTACGCTGGACATCGCCGGCCAGGCAAAGTTCGGCCCCGACCTGACGTGGATCGATTCCCTCGATTACGCTTTCGAGGATAAGGACGGCGAACGCCGCAGCCGGTTCGCGACGGAAATTCGCCGCTACTGGCCGAACCTGCCCGCCGACGCTTTGCAACCCGGCTACACCGGCATCCGGCCGAAGATCTACGCGAAAGGCGAGCCGCCCGCTGACTTTGCGATACACGGCCCCGCCACCCACGGGCGTGACCGCCTCGTTGCGCTCTACGGCATCGAAAGCCCCGGCCTGACCTCGTCGCTCGCCATCGGCGATTACGTTGCCGACATGCTGTTGGGCCCATCGCGCATCTGACACGGCCAGAGCATCTTGAAATCGGGGTTTGTTCTAACGCTTATGACCGGTGTCGAGGCGGCGCTCCAGCCACGCCGAATAGCGGCTCATGCCAAAGCAGAACATCCAGAACACGAACGCCGCGAACACGTAGCCGGTGGCTGCCGTCTGCGGCGAAAACCACTTCGCATCCGAAGCGATCGCCTGCTGCACGATGCCAAGCAGATCGAAAACACCGATGATCAAGACGAGGCTCGTATCCTTGAACAGCGCAATAAAGGAGTTGACGATTCCTGGAATGACGAGCTTCAAGGCCTGCGGCAGAACGATCAGCCCCATCTTCTGCGGATAGCTGAGCCCCAGCGCATCTGCCGCCTCGAACTGTCCGCGCGGGATCGCCTGCAATCCGCCGCGCACGACTTCCGCAAGATAGGCCGCCGAGAACAGCGCGACCCCGATCAGCGCCCGCAGAAGTTTGTCGAAGGTCACGTTTTCCGGCAGGAACAGCGGCAGCATCACGGAGGCGAAAAACAACACCGTAACCAGCGGCACGCCACGAACGAACTCGATGAAGCCGATCGCCAGCCATTTGATAAGCGGCAACTCTGATCGCCGCGCCAGCGCCAGGATGATTCCGATTGGAAACGATGCAGCGATCCCGACGCAAGCAACGACCAGCGTTACAAGCAGCCCGCCCCACATCTCTGTCGCGACGTTTTCCAGCCCCAGCCATTCAGCGCCGGTCAGCAGAAAGAAAGCGATGACCGGAAACACGACGAGCATGTAGATCGAAAGCCAAAGTTTTCCGCCCACGCCCGGCAGCATCAACGGCACAAGACCGGCGAGCGCCAGCACATAGGTGAGATTGACGCGCCAGATCTCATCAACGGGATACCGTCCATACATGAACAATTGGAACTTGTGCGCCACGAACGGCCAGCACGCGCCGGCGCCTTCAACCCGGCACGCCGAGCCGTCGTTGCCGCTGAAGACGGCGCTAAGCACCGCCCAGTCGAGCACGCTCCACGCAAGCCACACCGAGATCACGGCCCCAACGAGGGTCAGGATCGAATTTCCCCACGACGAGAAAAGATTCGCCTTCAGCCATCCAACCACGCTGATGGTCGGCAATACCGGCCGCAGCTTGAATGTGCCATTGGTCATCGCTGTCTCACCGCTCCACGATCGCGACGCGCGCATTGAACCAGTTCATGAACGCCGACGTGAGAAGGCTCAAAACTAGATACACCGACATCGTAATGAGGATCACCTCGACGGCCTGATTGGTCTGGTTGAGCACCGTGCCAGCAAAGACCGAAACGAGATCGGGATAGCCGATTGCAACTGCCAGCGACGAGTTCTTGGTCAGGTTGAGGAACTGGTTCGTGAGCGGCGGTATGATTACACGCAACGCCTGCGGGATCACAACGAGACGCATGATCTGACCATCATGCAGTCCGAGCGCCGCCGCAGCCTCGCGTTGGCCCTTCGGAACCGACAGGATGCCGCTCCGCACTATTTCGGCGATGAAGGCCGCTGTATAAAGCGACAGGCCGGCCAGCAGCGCGATGAACTCCGGCTGCACGACAAGCCCGCCTTTGAGGTTAAATCGGGCCGCCTCGGGATAGTCGAATGACAGCGGAGTTCCTGCCAGGAAGAATGCGACGAGGGGAACGCCGGTGATGAGGCCGGTTGCAGGCAACACCACGCTATTGGCTTCTCCCGTCAGGATGCGCTGCCGGCGCGCGTTCCAATAGAGGAAGAAAGCACCGGCCGAGCCGGCGATTAAGCCCAGCACGACCAGCCACGTCCCCTCGCCCCAGATCGGCGCCGGAAAATACAGCCCGCGGGTATTTAGGTAGCTCGAGAACGGCAGTTCCAGACTGTTGCGCGGCGACGGCAGCGTCTTCAACACACCGAAGTAGACCGCAAACAGCATCAGCAGCGGCGGAATGTTGCGCAGCGTCTCGATATAGACCGTAGCCAGCGTCGCGATCAGCCAGTTCCCCGACAGCCGCGCAACTCCGACTATGAACCCGATGAAGGTTGCAAGCACGATCCCGACGACGGCGACAAGCAGCGTGTTCAAGAGCCCGACGAGAAACGCGCGGGTATATGTCATGGTGTTGGTGTAGGCGATCAGCGACTGCGAGATGTCGAACCCGGCGGTGTTGTCGAGGAAGTCGAACCCCGACGCGATCCCCTGGGCCTCGAGATTGCGGATCGTATTATCGACGACTCCAGAGACGAACCAGACGAGCAGCAGCGCAACGATGGCTTGCAGCGCCAGCCCACGCGCCTTGGGGTCATAGACATAGTCGGATAGCGAGCGTGAAACCTTTGCCGGGGAAGGCCTCTTCGAAGGTTCCTTCAACGCTTCACCCCTCCTTGTGCCCGTCGGCTTGCAATTACGAATGCCTCCCCGCCACCATAGCAACCGCAGGCGGCGGGACGCCCACGAGGTCTGTCGCAATCGGCTAGTGAGGCATCGCGCCTTAATTAACCGGCGGTGCGGCGAGGCCGGTGTCAATTAAGGCGTGATAGCCGCCTCACGAAGTCATTGATGTTGCTAGTGGCCCTCATGTCGCGCCTAAATCGAACGAGGTTGCGGCTATGATGCGAATTAGGCGCGACGGGCCACTAGAGACAAAACAAAGTCGTGAGAAGCGCGGCCGCGAGTCCATGAAAGCGAACGCATTCTAGTGCTCCGACTTCGACACTTCATTCCCTAAGTATCGCCGCCGGGAAACTAGTGTCCCGTCTCCGAAGTTCGCTCTGAACCTAGCTCCAGATGGTAGCGAACTTCTGAATCATCACACTGGCCAGGTCTTTGTTTGCGTACTCAATTCAAAGCCGCTTGACGATCTGCAACCGGTAATCGACTGACGTTCGGGCCAGCCGATCGTAGGCATCAAACGGCAGATGTTCCATCCTAGCGGATCGGCGGCGCGTACTGAAGTCCGCCGTCTTTCCAAAGCGCGTTCTGTCCCCGCGCAATGCCGAGCAGCGAACCTGCGCCGACGTTGCGGTCGAACGACTCGCCGTAGTTCCCGACCGCCTTGATGATCTGGTAGGCCCAGTCGTTGTCGAGTCCGATGGCCTGGCCGAATTCACCTTCCACTCCGAGCAGCCGGCGAATTTCCGGGTTCTTCGAGTTCTTCATTTTGTCGACATTTGCCTGCGTGACGGCAAGCTCCTCCGCGTTGATCATGGCATAGAGTGTCCAACGCACGATGTTGGCCCACTGCGCGTCGCCCTGGCGGACGACAGGTCCAAGCGGTTCTTTCGAAATGATCTCGGGCAGCACGATGTGGTCGGCCGCATTGCCGAGCGTTAGGCGGATCGAATAGAGCTGCGAAACGTCGGTGGTGAAGGCATCGCACCGGCCGGCGTTATAGGCTGCAAGGACTTCCGGAAGCTTCTCGAACACGACTGGATCATACTCGATCTTGTTGGAACGAAAGTAGTCGGCTAGATTCAGTTCGGTCGTCGTTCCGGTCTGCACGCAGATGCTCGCCCCCGAAAGCTCTTTCGCGGAAACGACATCGAGCGACTTCTTCACCATGAAGCCCTGTCCGTCGAAATAGTTGATACCCGCAAAGCTCAGACCGGCAGACGTGTCCCGGCTCATCGTCCAGGTCGTGTTACGCGACAGAACGTCGATCTCGCCGGATTGCAATGCTGTGAAGCGTTCCTTCGCGGTCAGCGGCACGAACTTGATTTTGTTTGCGTCCTTGAAGATCGCAGCCGAGACGGCGCGGCACAAATCGACATCGAGTCCTTTCCACGTACCCGAGTCGTCGGGAGCGCTGAAACCGGCAAGGCCCGTGTTGACGCCACATTGCAGTTGTCCGCGCGACTTGACCGTATCGAGCGTGCTCGTCTGCGCGCTGGCCTGGCTGGCCAATTGGCTCACACCGGCTAGCAATGCCAGACAGCCCGCAACCCAATACTTCATGCGATTTCTCCTCCCCATTTAAGGGTGCTGCGATAACTTGGCGCTGGGATCGCGCCGTTTCGAAGTTGGTCGGCTCGCTCCAGCCGACGGCCGCGCACTCTTCCTGCAGATCCTTCTGAACGGTGAATAGATAAAGCGACGCGCGTATGGCCACAACAGTTCAGTGCGCCAGGATTTGGGCAAGAAACTCCTTCGTCCTTGGAGAGCGGGGGCTTGCGAAGAATTCCGCCGGCGCCGCCGCCTCGACGATCTCCCCTTCGTCCATGAATATCACCCGGTCCGCAACCGCCTTCGCGAACCCCATTTCGTGAGTCACGCATAACATCGTCATGCCCTGTTCGGCCAATGAGATCATGACGTCGAGAACTTCCTTTACCATCTCCGGATCGAGCGCCGAAGTCGGCTCGTCGAACAGCATGATCTTGGGGCTCATGCACAGCGCCCTCGCGATGGCGACGCGCTGCTGCTGGCCGCCTGAAAGCTGGCCCGGGTATTTCTCCGCCTGCTCGGGAATTCGTACGCGCTCGAGATACTCCATTGCTAGCCGCTTGGCTTCGGCACGCGGCATCTTACGGACCCATTGCGGCGCCAGACAAAGATTGTCGAGCACACTGAGATGCGGAAACAGATTGAAGCTTTGAAAGACCATGCCGACTTCGGAACGGATCGTATCGATCTTCCTCAGGTCGTCGGTGAGTTCATGGCCATCGACGACGATGCGTCCGCTTTGATGCACTTCGAGCCGGTTGATGCACCTGATCAGCGTTGACTTGCCCGAACCAGAAGGCCCGCAGATCACGATGCGCTCTCCTCGCGCCACTTTAAGGTTTATGTCCTTCAGGACGTGAAAGTCGCCAAACCATTTGTTGACGTCGACCATTTCGATGGCCGCAGAGCCCGCGGACTGCGCCCGGACGCTCGATTGCGGTTTGCCGAGTGGTTGCGCCATGATTCCCGAGCATCCCTTTTAGGTCGCGTTGTCAGACTTGGCGGCTTGGCCACTGCCATAAGGAATAGTCCATCGAGCCGGCACAAGCTGGCGCGCCAACCTATAACCGGAAACCGTGCGAGGCCAGCCCCATGCGCGCCGGGGTCACTGTCAACCTTGAAGGACGTTGCGAGCAAGCATGACGCTGTCGGTTGCCTCACCCTTGATGACCTTGCGCAGCGAGAACCCGTTTCGGTGATAGAATGGAATATTACGCGAGTTGTGCCCGGTCACGAGGTGAACTCCGCCCACTCCAGCCTGTCGCAGGTCGGCGAGGAATGCGGCAATCAAGCGCGACCCTATACCGCCGCTGCGAGCACCTTCTGCAACGTTAACGTGAAGATGTGCAGGATACTTCGCCGTTTCTTCCGCAATCACCTTGAAATAGGCGATATCGGAAAACCGCGCAGCGCGCGCCGGGTCGTCAATTGCTCCCGCCAGGTATCCAGCGAGGCGGTCGCCGCGAACGGCTACGTAGAACCAATCCCGGTCATGATCGAGATAACGTCCCAGCCACCGTTCGCGAAACGCAGTCCGCGCGGCTTCACCGGCAAAAGTTTGCGAGGCGCTCGATGTGAAGAAAATCTCATCGAGCTGCTTCGCGAAGTCCGGCATCGGCGGCATCTCGGCCAGCCTCACGATCTTCGTTTCCAACTCGGCTTTATCGAGGTCGTCAGTCATCGCACTCCCGCAGGTTCTCCGATCGATGTCGAAAACACTCGTGAGGCGTCGCGCCTTAATTGACCGGCGGTGCGGCGAGGCCGGTGTCAATTAAGGCGTGATAAACGCCTCACTAAGTCATTGATGTTGCTAGTGGCCCTCATGTCGCGCCTAAATCGGACGAGGTTGCGGCTATGCTGCGATTTAGGCGCGACGGGCCACTAGTGAGGCGTCGCGCCTTAATTGACCGGCGGTGCGGCGAGGCCGGTGTCAATTAAGGCGTGATAAACGCCTCACGAAGTCATTGATGTTGCTAGTGGCCCTCATGTCGCGCCTAAATCGGACGAGGTTGCGGCTATGCTGCGATTTAGGCGCGACGGGCCACTAGTGAGGCGTCACGCCTTAATTGACCGGCGGTGCGGCGAGGCCGGTGTCAATTAAGGCGTGATAAACGCCTCACGAAGTCATTGATGTTGCTAGTGGCCCTCATGTCGCGCCTAAATCGAACGAGGTTGCGGCTATGATGCGACTTAGGCGCGACGGGCCACTCTAGTGTTTTGGATCTAGCGCTTGATTCCCGGGCGAAGGTCCTCAAGCGTTAGTGAATCCAGAACACAAACAAGAGCTTGCCTAGTGTTCCGGCGGAGGCGCTTGGGAACCAAGCGTCGGAGTCGGAACACTAGGAGCCGGAAGAAGCCTTCGCCAGCTTGTTGCGGAATTCTTGCGGCAGGTCGTTTGGAATGTAGACCGGCGAGCCGCTGGCGTCAGCGTGCTTCAGCGCAGTGTAGCGACCATAGTTGGGACTGAAGGGCTCGGTGGGATCGTCCACTTCGCGCTTGCGCACCAGCGGCGGTGCAACCTGCGCTTCCATGCCGTCGTCCTCGATCTCGACGCGCCGCTGCTCATGCTGCTGACGATACCCGCCAACCGTTGCCTGCGCATCGGCTTGTGCGGACGGCTCGTACACTGGAGCCCGCACATACGTCGGCGCACGCGAAGCGCACCCGGCTACCGAAAGTGCGGACACCAGTCCCAAAGCAACACAAAGCCGAAAGCTCTTCCTCGCCGGCACCGGGCCGGGAAGATACGCAAATCTCAACACCACTAACGCTCCTGCAAACACACAACGCAACTTGCAGGCAGCGAACCACAACTCCGCCTAAGAAACGTTTAATGCCTGCACTGAATTCATACGCTCAAAACGCCAGATAGCGTTTCAAGGCTGGTCGCCTGACGATTTCGATCACGCAAATGCCAAATTCAGTAACGCGTTTGCGATGAATTGCTAGCGACCTCATCAACGCATCGTTCCGATAAAGTGATGCAATACTTGAAATCCTCGATATGCCAAAAAAAAGCTCGCAAAAAGCTGATCGGCAGATCCGCCGGCCTGCTCCACCGCAGGGGGCATGATAAACCCATAAAATCATGAAATAAAACAAGTTTACAAGACGCCGGCGTCTGCTTTCACGACCCTGGAAGGGTCCTCACCTTTGGCTCTCATCCAAGTGAGTTGGCCTTACCGCCAAGTGATTTCTTTTTCGCAGTTCGCAGCGCTAACTTTCAGTGACCCGGACGAAACTCCGGCCTCGCCGATAATGACTTGAATGCTACGGCGAGCAAATACACTGAACAGCAAAAAAGGAATCTCGCTATGAAGACACTCATAACCGTTCTTGCAGCCGCAGCCCTCTTCGCCGCGACCTCTTCCGTCCAGGCCGACTACGCGAAAGACTTCTTCGAAAAGCAGCAGCTCTATGGAGAAAATGCACCGACGGACATTTTCACCGAACAGCAGTTCTATGGCGAGAACGCCCCAACCGACATCTTCACCGAACAGCAGTTCTACGGCGAAAATTTCGACGGCTCTCGCCAGTAAGCACCAACATCCAGTGCCTAGATGAGCGTTCAAAAACTGCGGTGGAGTGAAGTTACGAATAAAGCCTCACACCACCGCATTCCTGCGTTCGAAAGAAATCGATTAACGCGCAAACCCAGCGTCCCTCAGGCCATCGAACAACGCCTGTACCGCGATCGCGGCCAGCAGAATTCCAAACACCCGCATCATCACCCGCTGCGCCGTGACTCCGAGAAGCCGCGACATCTCCGGCGCCGCCAGAAGCAACGCTAGCGTAATGGCCAGCACCGCTCCAAGACCCGCGAGCACACCGGCCATCTGCAGAACATCCCCCTGCGCACGCGCCGCCAGAACGATCGCCGCACTCATCGCTCCAGGCCCCGCCAGCAGTGGCGTTGCCATTGGGAATACAGCAACGTCCTCTTTGTGCAGGGCTTCCTCGCCTTCTTTCGGTGTCAGCTTCGAACGGCTTCCCGGCCCCGAAAAGATCATGTCGATCGCAATCAACCCGAGAACGGCGCCGCCCGCCGTTTTGAGCGCGGCCAGTGTCACTCCGAGCTGCGCCAGCAGCGGCTGCCCGAAAAGCGTGAATGCGAGCAGGATGATGCTGGCGATGAGCACGGCGCGGATCGCCAGCCGTCGTCGCTCGCCCGGCGCAAGTTCGCTCGTGAAGCCGGCGTACAGCACCGCCGCTTCGACCGGACCGATGGTGGCGAAGAAGGTGGTGAAACTGGTGAGTGCGATGTTGAGGAAGTCCAAAGCGCCTGCTCTTTTGTTAGCCGCCCCAAGTGGTGGCTGCCAAACACTTGAATTCGTGAAGTTTTTTCATGACTGCAGACCGATATCAGCCGTAACATGGTGAGCGCTCGAACTGAGTCGCGCCTTTACCCGCAACTGCACTGGCGCCAGCAATTTGAAGCCAGCAACCCGGAAGACCAAGACCACGAAGGAGCAAGTGCATGACGACATCGGACTTCACCAGACAGCTGCAGGGCTATGCCTTGACCACCGCTGAAATCCTCTACCGTCTGCCCGATCACCCGGCTCTTCTCCAGACCTTCATTTGGCAGGACCTGGACCTTCACCCCCGCTTTCCAAAACTGCGCGGTTTTCTTGATTTCTGGGAGGCCAATCTCGACGGCCCACTCTACAAGGTCACCGTCTGCCACCGTCAATTGATCTCGCCGGCCGAAGTCCGACTTCTCGATGGAGATTACCGCCTCCATTGAAGCTCTGCGCGATCCGGTCTCACAGGTCCGCTGCTGCGGTCTCCACCCTGAAGAACCGACCGCCGCTCCAGATCCCGGGCCGGCCCGTTGCGTCCTCCTCGACCAATTCGAGGAGGTCATAGGTAATCGCGCGCACCACCAGCGCCTGAAGCCGCCCCCGGACCCTGACATACGGCTTCAACCCGCCCGAACCCGGTTCCTCGACGAAATGCAGCCGATGATCGGCTCCACACGTGACGACGTCGTCGACATTCGTCCGGAAAATGAGCGTCTGGTCGCGACCCTCGCCGCGAGCTTCCATTTCGACGGCGAGGAACGGTGCGTCCGCGACGGTGACATCGACTTTTTCCGCCGGCGTAACGAGCAAGTAGCGCCCATCCTCATCGCGCCTCAGAACCCGCGCGAACAGTTTCACAAGTTTCGGCCGCCGGATCGCACTGCCCTGGTAAAGCCATGTTCCGTCCGCGGCAATCGCCAGCCCTATGTCCCCGCAATACGGAGGATTCCATTGCTCGACTGGAGCGTTGCGCGTTTCGCCTGCCGCGCGTATCAGCCCTGCAAGTGCCTGAATGCGCGGGCGCGCGGAGTGATCTTCAGGTTGCGACGTCATCGTATGCCTTCAATACCCGTCGAAAAACCGCAAAGTTCCCACCTTTGGCTAGGGGCCTTAACGAACATTCACTTGACCCTGCCCCGGCAGCCCTTGATCGTATCGCCGCCGTGGCCGGCCATGGCACGAATTTCGACTTAACATCGTTATAAAGCCTTTATGACCGTCTGCGGCAACACGCAGCGGACCACCCAGAACACTCTCAGGGACACGCCGCGCGCATGAGCATGACCATGGAAACAGACTCGACCATCGTTCCCCGCCTCGAAGCCGCCGCTGAGCGCGTCCGCGCTGCTCACAACAGTGCAGCGACCGTGATTTTCGGCCAGGACGAGGTCATCGAGCGGGCACTCATTACAATTCTGTCGGGCGGTCACGCACTGTTGATCGGTGTACCAGGCCTCGCCAAGACGCTGCTCGTCGAAACCCTTGGAACCGTTCTCGGCCTCGATGCCAAGCGCGTCCAGTTTACGCCCGACCTCATGCCCTCCGACATCATCGGCTCGGAAGTTCTCGATGAAGTGCCCGGTCAGCAGCGCTCGTTCCGCTTCATCAAGGGGCCGATCTTCACGCAGCTTCTGATGGCCGATGAAATCAACCGCGCCTCGCCCAAGACCCAGTCGGCGCTACTCCAGGCCATGCAGGAACACCACGTTTCGGTCGCCGGCGTCCGCCATGACGTACCCAAGCCCTTCCACGTTCTCGCCACCCAGAACCCATTGGAGCAGGAAGGCACCTACCCCCTGCCCGAAGCCCAGCTCGACCGCTTCCTCCTGCAGATCGATGTGACCTATCCCGATCTTGCGGCAGAGCGCCGCATGCTTCACGCCACGACCGGCACGGAAAAGAATGAGCTGAAAAGCGTTCTGTCTGCTGCCGAATTGATGGATATCCAACGTCTAGTCCGCCAAATGCCCGTGCCCGATCGCATCGTCGACGCGATCCTTAGCCTTGTTCGCTCTGCGCGACCGGCAACAGGAGCCGATGAAGAAACCGACCGTTTCGTCGCCTGGGGACCCGGTCCGCGCGCCAGTCAGGCCTTGATGCTGGCCGTCCGCGCCAAAGCCCTTCTCGATGGCCGCCTGGCGCCGTCGGTCGACGACGTGGTGGCACTTGCAGGCTCGGTCCTGAGACACCGCATGGCGCTCAACTTCACGGCGCGCGCGGAAGGCAAGCAGCTCGATACAATCATTGACCGCCTTGCCGAGCGGGTGGGATAACCCGCGCATGGCCGCCAGCCCTGACATCTATAACAACGCCGGGACCGCCAAGGTCGTCCAGCTCGAAGCAGCCGCTCACGCACTGGCCGAGCGGCTGCCCGAACTGATGCTGGAGGCCGCGCGCATCTCGCACACCGTGACGCACGGCGTCCATGGCCGTCGCCGCGCCGGTCCCGGCGAAACCTTCTGGCAGTTCCGCCAGTATGAATCCAACGACTCGGCGATGCTTATCGACTGGCGGCGCAGCGCTTCCTCGACCCACGTCTACGTCAGAGAGCGCGAATGGGAAGCCGCCCACACCGTCTGGCTGTGGCCCGATCTTTCCGCCTCGATGAATTTCCAGAGCACGCTCGCGCCCGTCTCCAAGCGCGACCGCGCCGTCGTCTTGATGCTGGCGGTTGCCGAGCTACTCGTCCGCGGCGGCGAACGCGTCGGCCTCCTCGGCCTGACGAACCCGACCGCCAGCCGTCGCGCCACCGCGCGCCTTGCCGAATCCCTAATCGCCCACGGCGACGAACCGGCGCTGACCTCGGGTCTGCCGCCGGCTGCGCGCATATCACGATTTTCCGGCACCGTCCTGATCAGCGACTTTCTCGATCCGCTCGATCAGATCTCGGATGCCTTGAAGCGGCTGGCCGGCGCCGATATCTCCGGGCACCTCATCCAGGTTCTCGACCCGATCGAAGAATCGCTCGCCTTCGAGGGACGCATGGAATTCATCGATCCCGAGCACGGTCAGCGCTGGATCGGCGATCGCGTCGAATCGCTGCGCGAGGAATACCGCGAACGCCTCGATGCGCACCGCAGCGGCCTGCGCGACCTCGCCAACCGGCTGGGCTGGTCGATGCTGGTCCACCACACCGACCGCCCGGCCACCGAACCCATGTTGAACCTCATCTCCCGCCTTCAGGATAATGGGAGGCGCCCCGGATGAGCTTTGGAGCCCTCGCCTTCCTCAGCCCCTGGCTGCTGGCCGGCCTCGCGACCCTGCCGTTGATCTACTGGTTGCTGCGCACCACGCCGCCGCGCCCGCGCCAGCAGACGTTCCCCGCCACCCGCATCCTTGCCGATCTGGAAAACCGTGAGAAGACCCCCGCAAAGACGCCTTGGTGGCTGCTGCTGATCCGACTGCTTGCAGCAGCCCTCGTCATCTTCGCGCTCGCCGACCCCATCCTGAACCCCGAGCGGCAAACGACGCTGTCCGGTTCCGGCCCCCTCGTCATTGCCGTCGACAACGGCTGGGCAGGCGCCGCCAACTGGGATATCCGCAAGGCCATGATCGACCGGCTGATTGCGACCGCCGAGACCCAGTCCCGACCGGTCATGATACTGCCGACGGCAGGACTTGGCGCCCGCGCGCCCGGGATCGAATCGCCAGGAGAAGCCCGCACCACCGCCCGTGCCCTCACCCCGATGCCCTACGCTCCCGATCGCAACGCCGCCGCGCAGGCTATGAAGACTGCCCTTTCCGCGGCCGATGGCACCAGCGTCGTGTGGCTGACCGACGGTATCGATCATGATGGCAAGGCCGGCGATTTTGCCGATGACCTATCCGCTGCCGCGAATGCGGGCACCTTCGCTTTCGTCGCCGACCCCGCCGGCAGCGAACCGCTCGGCCTCGAAGCCAAAGTCGCAGCCGACGGCGGCCTTGAGGCGCGCGTCCTGCGCGCCGCCGGCCCTTCGCTCGCGGGCCGGCTCGAAGCCTTCTCCGCGCGCAGCGAGCTTCTCGGCGCGGCAGACTTCACCCTCTCTGCGGGTGAATTCGATACCACCAGAAGACTCGAGTTGCCGCTCGAACTACGCAACCAGGTGACCCGCGTCGCAATCAACGGCATCCAGTCCGCCGGCGCCGTCAGCCTGCTCGATGCGCGCGCACGCCGCCAGCGGGTCGGTCTGATTTCAGGCGAATCCCGCGAACAGTCCCAACCCCTGCTGGCCCCCTTCTATTACATCGAGAAGGCGCTCGGCCCGACCGCGGAAGTCGTCAAGCCGGAAAACAAGAACATCGCCGCCGGCATCGAGACGGCGCTGAAACAGAACTCGAGCGTTCTCATCCTCGCCGATATCGGGACCTTGCCGCCCAATCTTTCGGACACGCTTTCCGAATGGATCGAGATGGGAGGCCTGCTCGTCCGCTTCGCCGGGCCGCGTCTCGAAAAGGGCGGAGACGATCTCCTGCCCGTACCGCTGCGCATCGGCGGACGCACGCTTGGCGGCGCTCTCTCCTGGTCGACGCCGCAGAAACTCGGCCCCTTCGAGGATACGAGCCTGTTCGCCGGCTTCAAGATCCCTGAAGATGTAGCCGTCCGCCGTCAGGTGCTCGCCGACCCCGCGCAAATCGGGCCTGAAGTCAGTGTCTGGGCCCGCCTTGCCGACGGAACCCCGCTCGTCACCGCCTCGAAGCGAGGCGAAGGCCTTGTCGTCCTGTTCCACATCACCGCCAACACCGACTGGTCAAACGTTCCGATCTCGGGGCTGTTCGTCGACATGCTGAACCGCATTGTCAGCCTCGGCCGCCTTGGCGGCACGCCCGTTGGCGACGTCACTGGCGCGGCCACCGCAAAAGCGGCGCAAGCCGCAACCGAGACCGGCGCTCTCAGCCCCTTCGAAACGCTCAACGGCTTCGGCCAGCCCGGCCCACCACCGCCGACCGCGCGCGCCATCCCTGTCGATGAATTCGAAGGCACCACGGCAGGCCCCAATCATCCACCCGGCTACTACGGGTCGGCAGGCTCGCCGCGCGCGCTCAACGTCATCCAGCCCGGCGCCGCCCTCGAGCAGCTTCCCGCGATGCCAGCGGGAGTGGCCAGGCTCGCCTACGCCAGCGCCGAAGCCGAACCGCTGAAACCGACGCTGCTTGCCCTGGCCTTCGCGCTTATCCTCGTCGACATCTGCGCCGTCCTGCTGATGCAGGGTATCGCCGGCATCTTCACATCCAGCTCCCGCCGGACCGGCCGGGCTTCGGCTTCGTCCCTGTCCGCATTCGCCGTCCTGGCGCTCAGCTTCGCCGGACTAGCCCTCTACCCATCGTCCTCGAACGCACAAGCCCAGCCGCCCACCCAGGCCCTCGGCGATCTCGAAACCAAGGCGCTGAAAGCCACCGGCAACGTCACCTTCGGCTATGTGATATCCGGCAAACCGCAGGTCGATGACACGAGCCGCATCGGGCTCGCGGGACTGTCTCGCGTCCTGCAATTGCGCACTGCGGTGATCCCGGGCGACCCGATGGCGGTCGATATCGTCAACGACGATATCTCGTTCTTCCCGGTGCTCTACTGGCCCGTCGAGGCGGACGCCAGCCCATTGCCCGAAAAGACGCTCGCCAAGATCGACGCCTACATGAAGCAGGGCGGCATGATCATCTTTGACACACGCGACCAGGGCACCGGGATGCCCTCGGGGATTGCCCTGAATGGCGGCAAGGAAACGCCCTTGCAGGCGATCATCGGCAAGCTTGACCTGCCGCGACTCGAACCTGTACCGGAAGGCCACGTCCTGACGAAATCGTTCTATCTCCTGACTCAGTTTCCCGGCCGCTGGGATGGTGGGCAGTTGTGGGTCGAAGCCGGCGGCGTGCCGGATATTGATGCCTCGCGCGAAGCCCGCCGCGCCGACGGCGTGACGTCGATCCTCATCACTTCCAACGACTTTGCATCCGCCTGGGCTCTCGACCCGCGCGGTCGACCTCTCTACCCGACGGTGCCCGGCGGCGAAATCCAACGCGAGATGGCCTTCCGAACCGGCATCAACATCGTCATGCATGCACTGACCGGCAACTACAAAGCCGACCAGGTCCACGTGCCTGCGCTGCTCGAACGGCTTGGTCAATAAGAACAACGCCAATGGCCTATTCGGCCACTAACGGAGCCTCATGAACTGGTCGATTGACTTCGCACCGCTGATACCCGAGCCGCTGTTCTGGACCGTTACGATCCTGGCAGCGCTGCTAGTCGGCCTCATGTTCCTCCGTGGGACGCGGGGGGCTCCCCTGCGCGCCCTTGCCGTCGCCGCCATGCTGCTGGCGCTCGCCAACCCGACGCTGCGCGAAGAGCAGCGCGACTACCTCGCGAATATCGCCATCGTCGTCGTCGACGAGACGACGAGCCAGGCTCTCGCCGGGCGCCCGGAGCAGTCCGCCGCCGTACGCGCGGAACTGGAAAGCCGGCTCGGCCGCCTCGACAAGCTCGAAGTGAAGTGGGTGACGGCGAGGTCCGACACCACCGGCCGTGTGACTGGCACGCAACTGTTCGCCGCTCTCAGCAAGGCGATGGCCAACACCCCTCCCGACCGCATTGCCGGCGTCATCATGCTGACCGACGGCCAGATCCACGACGTCCCCGAGAAGGCCGCCGCCCTCGGCTTCGACGCTCCCGTGCATGCGCTCATCACCGGCCGCCCCGGCGAATTCGACCGCCGCATCGAGATCATCACTGCGCCTCGCTACGGCATTGTCGGCCAGTCGCGTGACATAGAATTGCGCGTTGTTGAAACGGGAACCGCTGGCACCCGCAGCCCCATCGTCCGCCTCAAGGTGCGCCGCGAAGGCCAGCCCGACGAGACGCTGACCACCGAGATCGGCGCCAAGGAACTCATTGACCTGCCCTTTCCCCATGCCGGCACCAACATCCTCGAAGTCGAACTCGAGCCCGTTGAAGGAGAGTTGACGCAAGCCAACAACCGCGCCGTCGTTGCCGCCGAAGGCGTGCGCGAAAATCTGCGCGTCCTGCTTGTCTCGGGCGAACCGCACGCAGGCGAGCGCACATGGCGCAACCTTCTAAAATCGGATGCCGCCGTCGACCTCGTCCATTTCACCATCCTGCGTCCGCCCGAAAAGCAGGATGGTACGCCCATCAATCAGCTCTCGCTGATCGCGTTTCCCACGCGCGAACTGTTCTCCGACAAGATCAACGATTTCGACCTCATCATCTTCGACCGCTACACCCACCGCGGCATCCTGCAACTCGGCTACTACGACAACATCGCCCGCTATGTGAACGAACACGGCGGCGCTGTTCTAATCGCCGCAGGGGACGACTTCGCCGGTCGCTACAGCCTGTTCCGGACGCCGCTCAATCCGGTCATCCCCGGCAAGCCCCTCGGCCGTGTCATCGAAAAGCCGTTCAAACCGACGCTCTCCGAAGACGGTAATCGCCATCCCGTCACCCGCGATCTTCCCGGCGCCAAGGCAGCCAACGGCGAGCCCGACTGGGGCCGCTGGTTTCGCCAAGTCGACGTCGAAGTGCAAACCAGCCGCGGCAACGTGCTGATGAATGGCGCCGACGGCAAGCCGCTCCTCATACTCGACCGCCGCGGCGAAGGCCGCATCGCGCTCCTGACCTCCGACCACGCTTGGCTTTGGGCGCGCGGCTTCGAAGGCGGCGGCCCGCACACCGACCTCCTGCGCAAGCTGTCCCACTGGTTGATGAAGGAACCCGACCTCGAGGACGAGCGCATTATCGCGGATGCCAAGGGGCTCAACCTGACAATCGAGCGCTATTCCATGGGCGACGAAATCGAACCGGTGAAGATCTACTCGCCTGGCGGCGAGGAAGAGACGATCACCCTCGATAAGGTCAAGCCCGGCATCTGGCGCAAGACCCTCGAAGTCAAGCTTCCGGGACTCTACAAGGCCGAGAGCGAGGCCCCGCCGCCGGTCGGAAAGCTCTCCGCCGTCGCCTACGCCGGGACCGAAGACACCCGCGAGATGAGCGAAGTCACCGCCACCGCCGACAAGCTGCGGCCCATTTCCAACGCCACCGGCGGCGGTGAGTTCTGGACCAAATCTTCCGGACTTCTCGCTTCCGCCGATGCCGCTTCCGTCACCGTCCCGCGCATCTCGATGCTGAAAGGAGCCCGCATCTTTGCCGGCTCCGGCTGGCTTGGCCTGCACGACCGCGAAGCCTACATTACCCGAGGCGTCAAACTGACCCCGATGGTCACCGGCTTTGCCGCCCTCGCCATGCTGCTCGCTCTCCTCTCGCTCGCCTGGTGGCGTGAAGGTCGGTAGTTCAAGCCAGTGCCCAACAAGATCAACAAGCACGACCTGCCACATAAAATCTGCGCCACCTGCGGCCGGCCCTTCTCCTGGCGCAAGAAGTGGGCCCGCGTCTGGGACGATATCCGCTATTGCTCGGGTCGCTGCCGGCGCGGCAAGAACAAGGCGGACACGGTTTCCGGCCCCCTCATCATCCGCGCCAAGTGAGCGGGCACGTCACGCCTGCGCCCGCTTGCCAACCGCGATTAGCCCCGACTTGCATAGCGCCTCATAGCGGCACTCAGGCATCGCTCGATGACCTTCGAAGGCCGGTCAATTCCTGAATTGCGCGACTCACCCTACCCTGCACCGAATTCCCGGCGCCTTGAGAGGACGAGATCGCATGAGCCTTGCATTCAAAATCATCCGCGCCGCCCACGCTTCCGGCACCCATCACAAAATCGCGCTTGACGCGCTCCTCCACCTGAGCGGCCGGGACGCCGAAAAGTGGCAGCGGCTGTTTCTCGCCAATGCCAAGTCCTATATCGAAGGATCGAAGGCCCCGGACAAAGAATTCAAGGACTTCAAGAATCACGTCCTGCATCCCGGCGACGACTACTGGGGCGGCGCCCCCGAGAAGGCGCGCAACTGGTATGCCCACCTCGTCGAAGCCTTGCAAAACAGGAAGTGGAGCGAGGCTGCCTGGTGCGCCGGCATCCTCTCGCACTACTTCACCGATCCGTTGATGCCCTTCCACACCGCCCAATCGGAAGCCGAAAACGCGATCCACCGCGCCACCGAATGGTCGATCAGCAAATCCTATGACAGCCTCGTTGGCGCAGCTGAAATCCGCAAGGCGACCTCCGCACCGCAGCCGGCTCAAGCCGATGGCTGGCTCCAGGATTACGTCTGTCTTGGTGCCGAGACGAGCCACGCCGAATACGAAAGGCTCATTGCTCATTACGACATCAACACCGGCGTCGTGTCGCCAGAAAAGGGCCTCGACCCGGTTGCACGGCGCCTGATCGGTGACCTCCTGGTTTATGCACGCACCGGCTTTGCCCGTCTCCTCGACCGCGCCATTGCCGAAGCCGGCACCGAGCCGCCTGCCGTCGGCCTGACCGCGCAAAGTCTGCTCGCCACCTTGCAGATTCCTGTGCGTTGGATCCTCAATCGCATCGAAGACGCCGCAACCCGGCGCGAAGTCGCTGCCATGTACGATGAGCTGATGGCCACCGGCCGGGTAGAAACAACGCTTCCCGAAGACGATCGTGCGGTTCGCGATTTGCACAACGCCGAGATCGCCGCGCCGCGTGCTGCCGCAAGGGCCGCCGAGCGCGCCAAGCGCCTCATGAGCGGCAAAGAGAAGTCTGCCCGGCAGTCCCTTCTCGGCATCGCCCCGGCCAATCGCCCATCGGCTATTAGGGAAATCGAGAATCTGGTGAGGCCCGCTCCGGTTTACCCAGCAATCAGGGAAAAGCCGGGCGCGGATTCAAAGCCGGAAACGCCCAGGAAATCCACACCCCAACTCGCGGTGTTGCAGCCCGCCGGCGAGCGCTACCGCCTGGCACTGGCCGACGCCATCGAAGCCACCCCCTCGATTGGACCGAAGACCGCCGAACGCCTTGGCAAGCTCGGTCTCCTCACCGTGTCCGACTTGATGCAGGCCGACCCGGCGAAAATCGCCGCCAATGTCGGCGACAGCCGCATCAACGCGACAACAGTCGAGGGCTGGCAGGACGAATCCCGCCTGATGCTGGCAATCCCCGGTCTCAGAGTAACGCAATCGCAGTTGCTGGTCGGCGCTGGCTATCGCTATTCCGAGGACATCGCCGAAGCCCAACCCGAAGCTCTCGCCGCCGATATCCTGGCCTTCGCGGCAACGCAATCGGGCCGCAGGCTGCTGCGCGATGGCGAACCGCCTGACATCGAAAAGATCAAAGCCTGGATCGATGCGGCCCACGCAAATTCGCATGCCGCTTGAGGCAACTATCGGACAACGGGCCGACGAGCGACGCTCCTACTTGTCGAACATCAGCTTTCCAGTTGGCGAGCGTTTCGGCTGCAGGACAACCGCCACGAGCGCGATGACGGCAACGGCAAATATTGTTCCAAGGGTCAAGGCCGTCGCCCCCGAACCCGCGAAGCGAACAGCGTAATCAACGATCGTCTGATAGTTGAATGCGAAGACCGCCGAACCCACTATGCCGCCAATTCTCCCCATGTTCTCCATGTCCTTGTCGGCGCCGTCGAACGACTTGAAGAAGAAGAATACGAGCAGCAGCGCCCACAACACGTAGACTGCGAGGATCACCGGCGAGGCATCCCTGTAGACGCTCTCGTGCGCGGTTCCATAGAGCAGCCCCGACGATTGCAGGAACGCCAGGTTCATCAGCGGCCAGACCAGCATCGCCGAGGCGCCGATCAGCACGCCTCTCTGCAGCTTTTTCATGTAGGGCGCGTAGTGCTCCTCCAGCAACCGGTGGCGGATCACCAGCAGGATCGCAATCGCCAGGACCACAAGGAGAAAAAACACCTTCAGCGGCAGCAGGTAGCGGTGCGCTGTCCCGGTGACAGAGCGGTTCGCTTCGACTTCGTGCATCTTGTTGAGTGCCTCGCCAAATCGCTGCTGCGCCCGGCAGCACTGATCGGCATTGACGAGGCTCAGCGTCACGAAGCAGTGGAGTTTTCTGTCCCGCTCGGGTTGGGAATCGAACAGATCGTCGGGCGTGCAATTGCGCACGAACTGCGACATGCCCAGCCGCTTGGTCGATTGCAGGCGGACATTGGCCAGCGACTTGAGCACAGATGCGCGCTGGCAGGCCCCCGATCCTGCGTTACAGCCGGACGGCTCACCCTTGTCGGCTACTAGCACCCCCGGCTTGACCTCGAAGATCGATTTCAGCCCGCCGCCGCCGCCGATGATGTTGCCACCGACAAGCGCCAGCAGGATCGCGACGACATAGCCGATGGAAAAGCGGACGCGACCGTTGGGCACGTACGTCCAGTACATATCGACGAGAATGCTGGCTGGAACGTAGAAGGCAATCAGCGCCAGGATCCCGAACGTCGGGAAGAAGATGAAGAGGTGCGAATAATAGGTTGCCAATGCCGTCCAGTCGACCTGTCCGTCGAGGCCGTACTCGGAAAACAGAACGACCGTCGTCGCGATGAACGACAACCCGAGGATGATGAAATTGACCGCAACGAAGATACGTGCCCCAACAGACATGGTGCGCCCCTGAAAATACCGAACGGGGCGTAGCGAAGCGCGTTGCTGACCCGCTGACAAGCGCGATTCGGCCAATTCTGAAGCCGAAACCGTCTGGTGCGGGCAATTGAAGTCGTGCCTGTGTCTCATGCTCAACACGCGCTTGCGCCGTGTTGACAATCAGAAAGCCTCAACATGCACTCGCGCAGTCTTCGCCGCCCGAAAGCCCCTACACGCATCTGGACAGAATAGATGAAAGAACACCTGCACGAATTCCTGTTGAAACCAATCTGGAAAATGCGAATTCGCGTAAACCGCCCGCTATAAGTCCGCGCCCCCATTCTCCGGAGATCCAGACGCGATGGACACGCGCCACTATCTGACACGCATTTTGTCACTTGCCGCCGCAGTTATTCTCCTCGCGCTTGCTCTGCACCTTGGCGGTGGCCCGCGCTGGTTCGGGTTCTACGGGCCGGCAACACTCACACTTACCACAATCCCGTTTCTTGGCTGGATCCTGTTCAGGCGTTATCGCAAGCTGTCTCTCAGCCGCTGGCCTATCGTCGCGGCATTGTTACCAGCGGCAATCGCAGCACTCGTCCAGATCGGCTTCTGGCTTGCCTTCTTCACAAGCGGTCCCGATGGCATCACGCTGGCCGTTGGCCGATCTATGGTTCTGCCAATCATCGCCCCCGCCCTGCCAATTCTCATTGCCATAATGGCTGCTGTCACCGCCTGGCTCGTCGTCCGCGGCGCAATGAAGCGGTCCAGTTGACGCCCGGATAGCGCCACTAGAGACTACCCCATCGCCACGCCGCGGCCACCTTGGCCGCTGCAAAAAAACGCATGAGGAATCAAGCAAGTAAGGATGTCACCATGATCGTCTCCAACAAGCTCTTCCTGACCGCCGCGGCCCTTGCGCTTGGCGTTTGCGCCGGTTCCGCGACCGCCACGGCCGCGCCCTTCAACGCTGCATCACCGTCCGCCGCCAAATCTGCCGGCACTATCGTCGACGTCGGCTGGAAGCGCGATCGAAGGTACCGCAGGTATTCGCACTCCCACCGTCATCATCGCCACCAACGCTACGTCGAAGCCCCCTACACGGACGTCGATACATATCGTGGCACCGTCGATGTCGACGCTCCCTACGCCAGCGTTCGCCGCAGCCGCCGCGGCGTCCACGTCCGCGCACCCTTCGTCGACATCTACATCCCCCGCTGATTGGGATACGGTGGCGCCCAGCCACGGCGCGAGCGAGGCCTGGAGGAAATCCTATGGACGGCGATAAGCTGAAGGCGCTTCAGGCCCCGCTCAAGGAGCGCTACCGCAGCGATCCTGGTGCGGCAGTGGTGACGTTGAAAGCCGAGGGCCGTCTGGGGGAGGGTATCAGTTGCTCTCTGCAAACCCACAAGGCCGTTATCGAAGCCGGGCTGCACCCGGCCACGGGGGGAACGGGCATCGAGGCCTGTTCGGGGGATATGCTCCTTGAAGCCCTCGTCGCATGCGCCGGAGTGACGCTGAAGGCCGTCGCAACGGCACTCGAACTGCCGCTACGGGCCGGCACCGTCACCGCAGAGGGCGATCTCGACTTCCGCGGCACTCTCGGCGTTGACCGCGAGGCCCCGGTCGGCTTCCGCGCTGTCCGCCTTCGCTTTGATCTCGACGGCGACTTGAGCGAAGAGCAGATCGCCACGCTCGCCAAGCTCACCGAACGCTATTGTGTCGTCTACCAGACGATCAGCGAAGGCGTGGCAGTTGACACCAAGTTCGCCCAGAACAACTGATTTCAGGGCGCCCATTGGCTACGGCTGCCAACTTGAACATCAAACGCCTTCGCCGCGAAACAAACGGTCGCCTGGCGACCTGAGCGATACGGGCGTGTTCCGCCCGCAATGCACGGTCCCCATCGCTTTACCGGCAACACTTCGCGACCGGCTTGATGATGCCGATCGGTGCCGCTCGACTTTCCACGATCTTGCGCGCATGGTGCGGTGATCGAGTGTAACCGTCGAGGGAGCTATAGCGTGTTCGGGCGTAACCAGGATCAAAGACCTCCAGACCAACCGGCACCAGCGGCCCCCGCGCATCCGGCTCCACCAGTTCCCGCCCCGGTCTCGGTTCCAGCCGCCACGGGCGAATCTGTTATCGGTGAAGACCTTGCAATTGTAGGCGAAAAAATCACCGTCATCTCGCAGAGCCGGGTCAAGATCAACGGGACGATACAGGGTGACATCAACGGCAAGGAAGTCATCGTCGGCCCGAGGGGCCGGGTGTTGGGTACAGTGACCGCCAATCACATCCAGATCGAAGGACAGGTGAACGGCGCCCTGCGCGGCGCATCCGTCACCTTGATGCCGAGTGCGCGCGTCGACGGCGATATTTTCCACCAGAAGCTGGCCATCTCCGAAGGTGCCCAGTTCGATGGCCGCGTCCGGCGCCCGCAGGATCCTGCCGAAGTTACGCCCAATCTCGACGCCGGGTCCCTCAAGAGCACCGGCAGCACCAGCTGATCGAGGCTTCACCTATTTTCTTTGGACGCAGGGCGGCTGCCCGATCAGAATGGTCCCCGTCGCGGCAGCACCGGTTCGCATATGTGCTGAACGCGGATATCCCACCCGATGAACTGACACAGCTCGCGCTTGCTGTTTGGGTTATTGAGAATCTCGCGCGCGCTAACCCTCACACCGAACTCACGCCCCACCTGAACCAGATAAAGGTCCTGGCAATAGGGCGTGCCGAGCAGCTTGCCGTTAAGGACACGGTACCCGTCCTTGCAGACGACACGGGCATCCGCGGGCCCTGCGCCACCTGCCGCTGCGCAGGCACCGACGAGCACAGCCGACAACGCGGCCTTGAGTCTTTTCATCGAAGTCTCCTGTCTCGTCATTCGAAAGGCCAGGACGCCTCAGGTCAGCGCGCTGATCGCAAACGATGCCGCAGCGCTGACAAGCAACGTCACAATGACACCGGCATGAAACCGGAACAAGACGACACCGGCAAGAACAGCTAGCGCACCGGCGCGCCAGTCGAGCGAGGCGAGCACCGGCATGTCGAGATGCACGGGGCCGGCACCGAATGGCACGAAATCGGTAAACAGAACCTTCAATCCGAACCATATGCTCAAGTTCAGGATGACGCCGACGACCGCTGCCGTCACACCCGACAGCGCTGCCTGCGCCCGCTTCATCTGCTGCAGGCGCTCGACGTAGGGCGCCCCAGCGAAGATCCACAGGAAGCACGGCGCAAACGTCGCCCACAACGTCACCACTGCTCCCGCCATCCCCATCAGGAAAGCCTGGCTGCCCCCCTCCTTGAACGCAGCGAGAAACCCGACGAACTCCGTCACCAGGATCAGCGGCCCAAGCGTCGTCTCGGCAAGTCCGAGTCCATCGACCATCTCGCCGGCCTCGAGCCAACCGTAACCTTGCACGACTTCCTGGGCCATGTAGGCCAGCACGGCATAGGCGCCCCCGAACGTCACCACCGCGAGTTTAGAGAAGAACACACCGATCTTTACCAGGACGTGATCCCCGCCGAGCGACATCCAGAGAACCGCGATCGGGACGAGCCAGATCGCCAGCCATAAGGCAATCGTGAGAATCGTCTTCGGCTCGCCCATGGACCTCTGCGACAGGCCGTGGTCTTGGCTTTCATCGGCGCCAGCAGATGCTCCCGTTCCGCGCCACCCCATCACGGCACCGGCAAAGGCGGCCACGATGATCACGACTGGAAACGGGACGTGTAAGAAGAACAGCGCCACAAAAGCCGCTGCGGCGATGAACCAGTGGCCCTGCGTTTTCAGCGCCTTGCGCGCCACCTTCAATAGCGCTTCGAGCACGATTGCAAGCACCGCCGCCTTGACCCCGAGAAACAGGATCTCCATGGCCGGCAATGACCCATAGAACGCATAAAGACTCGCCAGCCCGAGCATCAGGAACGCGCCGGGCAGTACGAACGCCAAACCGGCGGCAAGGCCGCCCGCCACGCCGTGCATCCGCCAACCCGCATACGTCGCGAGCTGCATGGCCTCCGGTCCTGGCAGCAGCATGCAGAAGTTGAGCGCACTCAGGAAAGAGCGCTCTGCAAGCCAGCGTTTCTCGTCGACGAGTATGCGATGCATCAGCGCAATCTGCGCCGCCGGACCACCAAACGACAGGAAGCCGATCTTCACCCAGACGCCCAGCGCTTCGCGGAATCCTACCTGATCTGCTCGTCCGGCATTCGCTGTCATCTCCCCCCCAACCATCGCCAACGCCCCTATCACCACTAAAGCATCAACCGGCCATATGCGATCAATCTTCGCGATTTCGTCAGATCAGATGTTGCTTTGGAGCACGTTTCAGCAATACCGAGCCCGCCTCTTGCCGAAAGCGAGCTGCACGCTTGCAATTTGATAATGGGACAAAACAGCAGCCTGGAACGCGGTCACGGTTCCAAGAATGGTGAGCGCGGTCTGCCGCGACAGGGACGTTCCTTGAACGTTTCACTCCGAAAAGGGGCAGGCGGTTGAGCCGCGACCGCACGCGATGCTGCACCGCACCGCCCAATCCGGTTGCAAACTATTCGCAATTGCGAGAAGCCCTGCGACCTGCGGTCACGGTCAGTTCACGCAGGAAATCAAAAAGTCTTTTTGAATCAAGAACCACCAACCTTGATTGAAACAAAAATCACAATAAGAACGGTTGACGCTAAGGCTCAGCCGGTGTTGCTTCCCGCCGCCAGACCTCGGTCGGTACGCGAGATGCGGCCGGCCTACTCGATTAGCACGACGGCAGATAGGTTTCTGGTGTTGTGCTGCGGTTTAATCTGAAGCTCAGCGTCTGCTCTGCGAGCAGACATAGCTCCACCGACCTGATTTTGTCAGCCGCCGGAACAAATCTTCCGCGGACGAGAATCTTGTTGCGCCGCAGCACTGCCGTTCACGCAGGGAGAATATCATGCGCACGATTCTAGTCGCACTTGTCGCTTTGTTGACGTTCGGTTCGCTCGCTGCCCAGGCGGCCGGCGGCAAATGGAAATGCCGCGGCCCGGCTTACGCCTGCAACGCCAACCACTACAATGCTGCTACCAAGAATACCTATCGCAAATCCGCAACCCGCCAGACCACCAGCCGCAAGGCGGCCAGCAAGCACCACACCTACAAGAAGAAGCGCTATTCGCAGAAGGGTTACTCCTCGAGCAAGAAGCGCACTGCCAAGCGCAGCTACGGCAAGTCGAAAAAGTACGCCAAGCGCAGCTATTCGAAGAGCTACTCGGGCGGCGGCACTCTGCACGGCAAGGCTTCGTACTACTGGCAGCCCCAGGCTGTAGCTTCCGGCGGCCGCTTCAACCCCAACGCCATGACGGCCGCCCACAAGACGCTACCCTTCGGCACCCGCGTCCGCGTCACCAACAAGCATAACGGCCGCTCGGTCACCGTGCGCATCAACGACCGCGGTCCCTACATCAAGGGCCGCATCATCGACCTGTCGAAAGCCGCTGCCTACAAGATCGGTATGCAGAATGCCGGCGTCGTTTCCGTCTCCGTCGAGGTTCTCGGCCGCGGCTGACGTCGCGTCCCCCAACACCGGCTTGCCGAGTGTTGGGAACTAAAGAGAAACACCGGCTTGCCGAGTGTTGGGCAAGACAAACGGGCCGCTGGCAATTCGCCAGCGGCCTTTTTTCAATACGCACTCATTATCCCCTCTTCAAAAAACGGGACGCCGTCTGGCGGTCTCGAAACCAGCCGGCGTCCCTTGCCTGCCGACCGGTCCGAACGGTCGGCAAACCTTTGAAAATTGACGCCGCCGGGAACTCGTTGCGGGGGGCATCCCAACCTGGCGCAGGAATAGAGATAGTCAGCAAATGTCTTGGTGATAAAACCAAGCTCTCGATATGGCGAATTTGATCCCGTTCTCTCCTGCCTGCTGTTCCCTAGGGAACCGATGCGAAATGAATTGAAGGTCGCAGACTTGCAGGTCCGATGAATGGATGATGCCTCGACAAGCCGGGAATGACACCTGAAGGCGCAGCACGCGTCGGCATCCGGCCCAACATTTCGCAATGCCTCTTGTTGCCGATTGCTTCCGAAGCGCAAATCCCGGTAGTTTCCCGCAAGGAGCCGCAAGGCCCGCGCCGCAGCCCGGCATCGCCCGCGCAACTCACCGCCGATCCCGCGAAAAGAACCAATCGATGCCCGAGCAGAACCTTTCCACCGACCGCGCCGCCGCCATCGCCAAGATCCGCACTGCGATGATCGAGAAGAAGATGACGCAGGCCGAACTCGCAGATACTGCCTGCTGCCATGAGAAGACCGTGCAGAACATGATCGCCGGCCGGCAGGTGCGCGATCAGACGCTGTTCGATGTCTGCGCGGTTCTGGGACTGGATTTCGAAACGATCAAGCAGGGATGGAGCGGGGCCGCCGTCTCTGGACCGATGGAACTGAGAGGCGACGGTGGACACGCCGCACCCGTCTACATGGGCGCCTACACGAAGGCGGCCGTCGACCATTACATCGGCTGTTACCTCACCGTTCGCCCATCATTCTCCAAGGCCGACACCTATGTCGCCTACCGCACCGACATCGTCTGGGATCCCGACTGGCCGAGCCTGCTGTTTGAGGAAAGCGAACGCCCCGACGTCACCTACCAGCACCGCGGCCGCATCTACGTTCCCGCTTCCTCGATGTTCGTCCACCTCGTCTCGCTGACCAAGGGCGCGATGCGCATGGTAATGGTCTCCCAACTCGACCAGTCCGCCCACATGCGCGGGCTGATCACAACGCTCAACAAGCAGGGCGCCATGCTGATCCCCGTGGCAACCCCGATCGTCTTCGCCAAGCGCGACGACATCGCCGCAAATGAAGTCGGCGAAATCGCGCCGGCTCATCGTGCGCACGCGGCATGCAAGGCTCTGATCGAGGAGACCACGCGCGACGGTTACGCCAAGCTTATCGGCTGATCGCAGGCGTCGACACGCAGCTCAATCGCACCACGCCGGTTGCGATTGCAGCGTCTATCGAAATGCCGAACTGGGCCTCAGGCGCTCTGCGGCTCCGACCGCAAGGCCGGTTCGGAGTTCTCCGATACTTCGACCGCAGATGGCTCGATCGGGTTCACCGGTAATTGTACGTCGGCGGGCAACAGGTAGCGCTGCCTGAGGTCAATGCTGGCACGCCGCCCCACGTGCTTGAGATGCTGTTCGATCCACTTGCTGGCTTCGGTGCGCCCCGCGCCGAACAGATAATTCAAGACACTTCGGTCGGGCTGCATCTTGCTGTCGGGCTTCAGCGCACTCGTATAGCGGCTGGCTTCGACGAGATGGAAGCGGTGCCGCGCCAGCCGCACCATCGTCCCATGACCCGGGAGCCACGATGCGCGAAGCGCTTTGCGCGCCGTCTCGATGATCTCGACATCGCGCAGCAGCGGCGCGTTGAAGGTCAGCGTGTTGGCGTGATCGCTGATCTCGCGAACCCCCCTCGGCAGGCTCCCGATCGCGGTCGGGTTGAGCTGTACGATCAAGGTGTCCTTGACCGGGCTCTCGCTGGCCAGCGTGACAAGATCCGGATTCGCTGAAAAACCGCCGTCCCAATAGGCGCGGCCATCTATCTCGACGGCATGATGCAGTGTCGGCAGGCAGGCGGAGGCCAGTACCGCTTCGACGGCAAGTTCTTTGCGCCGGAAGTGCCGCGCCCTGCCAGTTGCAACGTCGGTCGCGGACACGATGAGTTCGATCGGGGCGCTCTGGCGCAGCCGGTCGAAATCGATGTTTTCGATGAGCAGCCGCCTTAGCGGATCAAAGCCCGTAGGATTGAATTCATAAGGTGAGAAAAGCCCCGCCATTTGCGTCACCGCCGGCAGGCGGCTGAGACTGTAGAGAAAAGGGTTGAATCGCATCAGGTCGGGCACGCCGGCCTTGTGAACGCTGTGCCAGACGGTGGCGAGCTTGTCGCGCGCGCCATCCCGGCCGCCATCGCAAAGCCCGGCCGCCAGCGCGACGGCATTGACGGCGCCGGCGCTCGTCCCGCTCACCCATCCAAATTCGATCCTCTGATCCTGCAACAGCCGGTCGAGGACCCCCCAGGTGAACGCACCGTGCACGCCGCCTCCCTGCAGCGCCAGATTGAGTCGGACTTTCGAACCGAAGATTCCCAAATTGAACTTTCCCGCCGAATGGCCTCGTCGTCCGTATACCCTGCCGGGGCGACTGCGGCGCCCGCATGTCCGCACCACAATTCGTCGCACTTCTGCGGCAACAGGCGCCACGAAAACTCCATGTCCGGCAGGTCAAGACTGATAACAGACCCAGGCATATCCGGGAATAATTCCTTCGCCACCGCGAGAGGCCGCATCGGATGGAAATTACGGTTATGGACATGGCGAGCTGGGGGTCCGGCGAGCCGAATGAGGACTGCGCGGGGCATGCCGCCGCCATGGCCTGGGTCATCGACGGTGCCACCGATCTCGTCGACGCCCCACTTGTCGGCGACGTCTCGGACGCGGCATGGCTTGCGGGAACGGCGCACCACAAACTCATGCGCATCGCAACGCATGCACCCCCACAGCTCGCCGACGTGCCCGAAATCTTGAACCGGGAACTGGCTCGCGACTTTCACGCGCAAGCGCGCCTGGCACCGCAACACCCCTGGGCCTGTCCATCGGCTGCCGCCCTTATCGTTCGCGCCGCCGGCAATGTCCTCGAGTGGGTCGCACTTGGCGACTGCGCCCTAATCGTGGAAACGGGCGCTTCGCTCGCCACGGTTGGCATAGGCGGAGCCGAGGCCGGGGACCGCAGCACGGCCGCCGAAGTCTCACGCCTGCACAAGCTCCACGGCATCGCCACCGACGCCCAGCGCAAGGCCCGGATCTGGCCGCGCCTGCGCGACGAGCGCGGCGCACGGCTGAATCAGCCTGAGGGTTATCCGGTTCTCTCGATCACGCCGCCGCCCGTCCACCTCATCGCGCAAGGAAGGCTGGACGTCGAGCCCGGCACCCACGCGCTCCTCGCTACCGACGGGCTCATCCGCCTCATTGATATCTACGCCCGCTACGATGCGCGCTCGTTGTTCGAAGTCGCAAAGACCCACGGCTTCGAATCGCTGCTCTGCGAACTTCGCCAGATCGAGGCGGATGATGCTGAATGCACCGCTCACCCGCGCGTCAAGCAGTCCGACGATGCCACCGGCATATTGCTGCGCTTCACATGAGATCGAGAACGGCCGCCCCTCAGCGATTGAACCCGACGATTATTTGCCTATCGCGCCTCGCACGATTCCATCGAGCCACTTGTTGATGTCCTCGATCACGTCCTCGGCCTTGTCGTTGAAATCGTCATCGAGCTTGCGGTAGCCGACCACCACCTCGCCGGGCGTGGCTTTCGTCTCGTAGACGAACACGACATAGGGGCACAGACCCATCGTGGCGGGATCGGCTTCCATCATGTTGCGTGAATGCACAGCCGAGCAGAACGCGAAATACTTCGCCCCCACATAGATGTCCTTGGCGCCCTCGGAAACGTCCTTGCCGGTTCGCTGCAACATCTGCCCGACATCGCCCTTGACGTCGATGACAAGTCCCTTATCGACAATCGCCGACTCGACGTCGAAGGCAATCCCGTCAAAAGCACCCTTGACGGTATACGTCTTCACACCGTCCGCAACGGCCGCTCCGGCAAGTGCCAGAAGACCGATCAGAAAAACTAGCGCACGCATGGGCATCTCCTCAGTTGATATCAGTGGCGGCAGCAGCCGATCCGATGGAACAAGTCCGATAGAATATGAACAGCACCCACACCCCGGCCTTGATATGTGTCACGATGCGGCGCAACCGGGCTCGTGCAAATCAACCCTTTTCGTCGATCCCGAGATCGGCGAATTTCACGGTGATACCGTCGAGGGTTTCACCGTCGATGCCTTTTAACAGCAGTTCGATTTTTCGCTGTCGCCAGTCGATATCGACGAGCCCGAAGTTTTCCTGGTGGTACATCTGGCTGATCCGCTCCGCCGAACGCCCATCCTGCGAGGGCCCATACGACCTGTTCAGCGAACTGGTCGTCATCTCCGGCAAGATCTGGCCATTGGCGAGCTTGCCCGAGTAGAATGCCCCAAAATGCCGGTCGCCCGACAGCAGCACGACACCTCGGGCACCGGTATCATTGACCAGCTGGAAAAACTTCTGGCGTTCCAGCGGCAGGTTGCCCCAGCGCTCGAAACCGTGCCCTTCGGCGAGCAGTTGGACCGACGTCACGACGAGGCGGACATCGGCGGCGTCCTGCAATCGTTCTTCAAGCCAGGCCCATTGCGCCTCGCCAAGCATGGTGCGGTCCGGATCCTCGACCGGCTCGAATTTGCCCCAGTAGCCGAAGCCGGCAGATTTCCTCTGTAACTCCGAGCGGAATGATCGCGTATCGAGCATGATGACCTGCACCCGGCGTCCTTCGGGGCCAAAGGTCTTAGCGTAGTAGATGCCTTTGTCGACAGGCCGCTCCGGTTTGATCTGCCAGAAATCGTAGAACAGTTTGGCCGCGTTGGCCTTCTGCGAAAAGCTGGCGCCAGCATCGTTGGCCCCGTAGTCGTGGTCGTCCCAAATCGCAAGAAACGGCATCGCCTGACGCGCCTTCGCCAGTTCCGGACGAACCGCCTGATCGCGGTACGCCTGCACCAGTTCCTTCGCATCCGGGCTCTTGATATCGCCATAAACGCTGTCGCCGATCATCATGAACAACTGCGGCCGCGGTTCGAGACGAAGTACGCCTTCCCAAATCGGCTGCGGCTGGTTCTGGCCAAGGCATGAGCCAACCCCGATCCGCGTCAAAGTCATGCCGGGATCGAGTTTCAGCCAGGGCGTCGACGGCGCAACGGAGGTAACACCCGGCAAGACTTCCGCGCGGCCGCTCCCCTGGAAGTACTCCTGCGCCGTGACGACCCTGGGCGCAGGAGCTTGCTCTGCCTGCTTGCTCTCCGCGTCCCGCCCGGGCACTTCCGGCGCAACCGTCTGCATCAAAAAGACGACGACCGCGGCACACAGCACCAGCGCAATGGCGCCCATGACGAGCGTTGACCATTTTCGCCGCCCCCCAACGGTGTTCCTGTGATCTCCGCTGCCGGTTTCGTTGCTCACGATGTTCTCCCCGCTGATAGGCCCGGTAATGCCCCCGAAACTCTCACGACCTCGCAACAGGAACAAGCGCGGATACCTGCGCGGCTCATGGACGTCTCGTTGCTCGCGGCGAAATCACATCTAACCGTTGGCCGCGGCAGCGCTACAGGGCGGAGTTCCCTGCGGAACTGCCCGCAGGACACGCGCTGCCTAATTTCCCCTCAAGCCAACATTTGTTTTGGGGTCGGACATGATCAGCACGAAGCGGCATCAGCACGAGCGCGACACAGCCGGCAGGTTTGCCATCATCGCCGTCAGTGATAGCGACGCCGCACCCTGGACGCACACTTTTGATAACATGGACGTCAAAGGGTTCAGTAGCCGCTCAGGCGACGGCGAAGGTGCGCAGTTGCAGCTTTTGGCCTTCAACCAGGGTTACGACGCCGTCTTCATCGCCGGCTTCGGCGCTGGTGCAGAAGACGCGCTGCAACTGGCGGCCCGCTTCCCCGACCTCATTAGTGGTATCGTCCTCTTAACTCCGCAGATCCGTAGGGCACCCATTAGGTGCCTCGCCGCAAACGTCTTTGCGCCAACACGCGCAGCGCTGCAGCGCCTCACGAGTTGCATCGCCTTGAAAACAGGCTTCGAATTTAACGTCACGCAGCCCAACCCAGCGCCAGCCCGCCTGTGCCTGCGCGATATCACTCAGCCGGTACTGATCTTTCACCCTCGCGCCGGTCGCAACGCAGATATCAAAGTTGCAGCAACACTCCAGCGCCGCCTCGGCGGCCCCGTTGAAGTCCAGTTCATCGGCCCGGGAGCCGATGTCGAAGCTTTCAGCCCCCTGAACCTGGCGCTGAGCCGGCGCTGCTTGGACTTTACCGCACGCGTGGCAGCCGGCGCCGAAGGACGGCGCGCCAAACGCCAGCAGTCAGCTGCCAACCAAGCTGCGCCTTCGGCATCCCCACTCCTCACTCTGATGCCCTCAGCGGTCAGCGGATGAACTGTATTCGGAGCCGCCCAGGCCGACCTAAAAATTGTTTCGAAGATACTATTAAGGCCTTCTAAGTAATTGAAACAAATGACGATACTTAGATAACGCCGTCCCCGGAACATCCGCGCCGGCAAAATTTCTACTGCGCGTTTCCTCCGGAACAGCGCGTTTGCGCCATCAGCGGCATTCTCCTTCTCAAGCAACCACCACCGGCTACAGCGGCTCGGCAAGCAAAACAGACCATCTGGCTCAAACAGAAACACCCGCGAGAAGGAGCGACGACAATGACCAAAGCAGCCCTCATCCTGGTAGCCCTCGCCACAGCAACGGCAGCCTTCGCATCCGCCCCCGCCCACGCTGGTGGCAAGCGCCTCCAGTTCGGCGGCCCGCTCGGCTCGTTTGTCGCGACCCCGTTCGCAAAGAGTGCAGCTCACAACACCCATTCCAACAACCGCGCACAGGCTGCCAAGCAGGCCGCCCAACGCCGCGCCGCAGCAAAGAAGACGGCAGCCCGCAACGTGCATGCCAAGAAGGTTGCTGCTCAGCAGGCCGCTGCCCGCAACGCTCAGCAGAAAATTGCAGTTGCTAAAGTTGAAACCAGCACCGAGACCAAATCGGATTGGAAAGCTCCGGTCAGGGCATCCGCGATTGCCGGCACGAACACGCTGAATCTGAACACTAATGACAAACCTGCAGAGGCCCGGACCGAAGTCGCCAAAGACGAACCAATTCAAACCGCCAGCTTCCAGAAGGAGCCCGCCGAAGTCGCAGAACTCGAATGCAAGCGCTACATCCCCAGCGCCGGCATGACGATTACTGTCCCCTGCGGCCGCTAATCGAGGCCTACGAACAACTAGATTACCAAGTCGCTACCCTCCCGAGCCCCGACGGCGTCGGCCTTAACCAAGGCCGGCGCCGTTTGCTATCCCCCAACAAAGAGGTCGATGCCGCCGGCACGTCCTGCTAGTCTGTTATCGGGCAGTGTCCGTACACTTCACAAAAGCCGATTTCCGTGCACTTCATAAAGACCAATTCATGCGCCGATCGTCCAGCGATGAGGAAGCCATAATGAGACGAATTTTGATGATTGCCGTTACCGCGATCCTCGCGACTGGCGCCTTCCTGAGCGCTACAGCCGACGCCGGCAACAAGAATCTGCATTTTGGCGGGCCGCTTGGTACGTTTGAAGCAACACCGCACGCAAAGAGTTCCAATTCCCGCCAAGGCAACTATTCCAAGAAGCCATCGCCGGACGCCGCTGCCCGCCGCGCCGCTGCAAAGAAGGCTGCGGCCAGAAAAGTTGCTCGCGAGGCAGCCGCCAGGAAGGCGGCAGCAGCAAAGCAAGCCGCGGCGGCCAAAAGAGCTGCTGCCGAGCGCGCCGCCGCCAACTCCAGACCGAACGGAGAAGCGACCGTCTCAAAATCATCGAGCGATGTCGACGAAACAAAAGCCGCCCCCGTCAAAGCGTCCGCGATTGCTGCAACCAACACCCTGAAATTCCGTCCCGAACCGCCTCCGGAAGACAGTGCCGGTGATGAAAACCCAAACGCAACGGAGACCGCCGACGCCGCGCCCGACCCCGAGTGCAAAAAATACATTCCCAGCGCCGGCCTGACCGTTTCCGTGCCATGCGCTACAGACCCGTAGCCGAGGGTCGGCCAGCCTCGGTTTTTCTCAACTTCCAGTCCGGCCAATGGAGGCCGGGCCAAAAATTCCAACACCGCCCCGCCAGGATATTGCCCAACGAGTCCCCCCCGTAACAGCGCCGCCCGCAAATGCAGGGCATTCTCCTTCTCAAGCACAGAGGCCGGCAACCAACGTCGGACCGAAACGAGGCTCAACAAAGATTCCGAGAAGGACTTAGGGGACAATGAAAAAGACAGCTTTCATTCTGGCAGCAATCGTTGGCGCCACGGCAGCATTCGCAACCGCCCCGGCAGAGGCTGGTCCTCGCCTCCAGTTCGGCGGCCCACTCGGCTCATTCGAGGCAACGCCCTACGCCAAGAGCTCGCGACACGGCCATAACAGCCATTCCAGCCAGCACTCCTCCCATCGCGCAGCGAAAGCCGCCGCTCAGCGCGCTGCAGCCAAGAAGGCGTATGCCCGCAAGCTTGCGGCCCAGAAGGCAGCGAAAGAGGCAGCGGCTCGCAAATATGCAGCACAGAAGGCCGCCCAGGAGAAGCTCGCAGCCCAAAAGCTCGCAGCAAAGCGCGCCGCCACCGAAAGGATTGCCGCTAAGAAGGCTGCAGCCGCCAAGAAACTAAGCCTGGCTCAGCGTGAACAGCCGAAAGACGAGCCAATCGCTTCCCCTGAACCGACGAGTGTGACGAACAAGGTTGCACCGGTCAGGGCCTCCGCGATCGCCGGCACCAACACACTGAAATTCGACCGTAACGAAGCTGAACTCGCAGCCCTTCCGGAACCGAAGCCTGCAACGGCCGCCGCCGGCAAATCCGCCGCCGAACCGGTCCAGGACGAAGTCGACGAGAAAGCCGAGTTGGAGTGCAAGAAGTACATACCCAGCGCCGGCCTGACGATCACGGTCCCTTGCGGTTCCTGAACCAGGAAGCTGGATGCTAATCTAAACACCGCACCGGACTTGCAAGAGTCGGGTGCGGAAGGTTCTTCAAAGGCTGTGCCTGGCACGCCGGAATCGCTAAAGCCGCGAATATGTTACCTTGAGTAGATTTCCGGCCTCAGGCGAGACGAATTAGAGACGAGGTGAATGACATGCAGGCCCGTACAGCGATTGAGGGTGGAGCGGATGCCGCGGCGGCAGGCCCCAAGCGCCGGTTGCGGATGGCACCGAAACTCGCTTACCGCAACCTGTTTCACGACAAGGTCAGCCTGTTCGTCACGCTGATCGGCATCGTCTTTTCGGTGGTGCTGTTGTCGTTCCAGTCGGGCATCTACCTTGGCATCGAACGCACCATCGCAGCAGTCCTAGACCAGACAAAGGGCGAACTCTGGGTGGTTCCGATCGGCACCAAGAGCGTCGACGATCCCTCCCTTCTGCCGGGCCGCGAGAAATACACCGTTTTGTCGGTTCCCGGCGTCGAGAACGTTGAAACTCTGTCCATGGGGTTTGCCCGCTGGCGCAAGCAGCACGGCGGCGCCACCACCGTGCTTGTCGTCGGCTCCGACTGGAACGCCGGCGGCCTCAAGCCATGGAACGTCATCGACGGCAGCGTTGATCAACTCGCAGCCCCGAAGATGGTCGCCGTGGACCGCACGTACTTCAAGGACCTCGACGTCAAGGGGTTGGGAGATCCTGCTGAGATCAACGGCATGACGGTAAAGGTCGGGGCGATCACCAACAAGATCCGCTCGTTCACGACCATGCCCTACATCTTCACCACGCTCGGCCGCGCCCAGATCATGCTCGGCGCCGCCCAGGAGCAGGGCTCCTACGCCCTCGTCAGCCTGAAGCCGGACGCCGATGTCGCCAAGGTGCAGGAAACCATCCAGGCCCGCCTGCCCGATGCCGAGGTGCTGACGCGGGAAAGCTTCCGCAACCGCTCCATCAACTACTGGCTGTTTCACACCGCGGCTGGCTCGGGCCTCATCGCCGGCACGGCGCTTGCCATCATCGTCGGTATCGTCATCGTCGCCCAGACGCTTTACGCCAGCACGAAGGATCACCTCAACGAATTCGCCACCCTGCGCGCGCTTGGCGCTTCGGCCGGCTACATCATCCAGGTCATCCTCCTGCAGGCCCTCTTCTCGGCCATCGTCGGATATGCGCTCGGCATGACGCTGACACTGGGGATATTCAAGCTTGCCGAAAATACCACGCTCAACGTGGTGATGACGCCGGGGCTCGCAGGACTGCTATTCGCCACCACCATCGCGATGTGCATGTTCGCTGCCATCTCGGCGATCTTCAAAGTCATCCGCATCGACCCTGCCGGCGTCTTCAGCCGCTGATTCCAAGCCTCAGGGGGCGGCGACGGACGTCCCCTGTTCTCCGGGGAACTGCCGTGAGGCGAAACTTCGTACAGGCTCTTCAAGATGTTAGGGAGACATCAAATGGTACATCGAGGAAGGACGAAATGAGCAACTTACAAGCCGCCCGAAAAAAGCCCAAGCCTCTGCTCGTGGCTGACAACATCGTCAAGGTGTTCGGCACGGGTGCAGGCGAGGTGCAGGTCCTGAAAGGCGTACATCTCGATCTCTTGCCCGGCGAGTTGACCCTGTTGATGGGACCCTCCGGCAGCGGCAAGACAACCCTGCTGTCGATCCTCGGATGCATTTTGAGGCAAACGCGCGGCGACCTCGAGATCGCGGGCACCAAGACCAACAACCTGAGCGCTGAAGCCATGGCCGATCTCAGGCGAAACCACGTCGGCTTCGTTTTCCAGTCCTACAACCTGTTTCCCACACTCACCGCGATGGAGAACGTCATGCTGGCGCTCGACGTGCGCGGTCGGCTGCCGGCCGATGCCCCGCAACGCACCAAGGCAGCCCTTGATGCCGTCGGCCTCTCTCACCGCATCAACACCTATCCAGCCAAACTGTCCGGTGGCGAAAAACAGCGCGTCGCCATCGCCCGCGCCCTGGCCGGGTCGCCCTCCGTGATGCTCGCAGACGAACCGACCGCTGCCCTCGATTCCGAAAACGGCCAGTCGGTCATGCAGTTGATGTCGGATGTCTCGAAGGACCACAGCCGCGCGGTTCTCTGCGTCACGCACGACCACCGCATTCTGAAATACGCCGATCGCATCATCCGCATCGAGGACGGGGTCATCTCGACCGACGAACGGCCCAAGGAAGACGCTGTAGCAAAGGCAAACATGGAACGGCTCGCCGCCGAGGGCGCCCATTAGAGTGACAACAGGCCGGCCGGTCCGCCATGTCAGCGGCCGCCGCAAACCGCCAGAACCAAATCGTGGGATCATTGCTGAGAGATCGGGAGCAAAGACGATGAAGCGAATTCGAAGTGCCATTGCAGTGCTGGGCGTGGTCGGCGCCAGCCTGCTGCTGCCCGGTTGGACCGGAACTGACGAAGCCCGTGCCGCCGAATCAGAAACGCCATGGGTCGTTGCCGCGCCGGGACGCCTTGAACCCAAGGGCGGCATGATCAACATCGGCACCGCAATCATCGGCCGCGTCGCAGAGGTCTACGTTGCCCTCAACGATGAAGTCGAGAACGGCGAACTGCTCCTGAAACTCGATGACGCCGAAGCCCGCGCGCGCCTTGCTGCAGCCGAAACGCAAGCCGACGTCCGCGAGAAGGCCCGCGACGACGGCACTCTCAACAAGGACCGCAAGCAGGTTCGCGACGCCGAGGACGAAGTCTACCGCGCCGAGCGCGCCGCCACCGGCGCCCGCATCGAACTCGACTACGCGCTGTCCGGACGCCGCAACGGCACCGTCACCGAACGCACGCTGCGCGATGCCAGGCGCCGCCTGGAACAGGCCGAAGACAGAGTCCAGAAGGCCCGCGTCAAGGTTGCCCGCGCCCAGGCCGACCCCAACCTTCCCGCGCCGACCCCTGCGGAAGCAGCCGTCAGCGAAGCACGCGCCCAGGTCGCCATCGCAGAAGCCCTTCTCGACAAGACACGCGTCCGCTCGCCCCGCACCGGGCGGGTTCTGATCCTGCGCGCCAAGTCGGGCGAGATGGTCGCTCCCAATCCTCAAGCGCCGCTTGTCGTCATTGGTGACATGAGCGCCCTGCAGGTCACCGCCGAAGTCGATGAAGCCGACGTCGCCAAGGTCGAAGTCGGACAGAAGGCCTACGTCACCTCGATCAGCTATCCTGACAAGGAATACGAGGGCAAGGTCTCGAAGGTCGCCCCCGCATTGGCCAGCCCGGAGATCATGCAGCGCGGCGCCCGCCGCCCGACCGACGTCGAAATCCTCGAAGTCACGATCGAACTTGAAGGGGACGTGCCGCTACTGCCGGGCATGCGGGTAGACGCCTTTTTTCGTAAGTAGCCTCACACCGGCTTCCGCCCCGGGCAATCCATCGAAGTCATACCCGACGATGATTGCCCGCGCCGAGTGACTTTCTCGACGCGATCCCACAAAGCCCGCCGCGGATCATCCCGGCGGGCTTTGTTGCGGTTTGCTGGGCAGCCCCTGCTACATTGGAAGAAACGTCATTAACTTCAGCATGTTCACCGGCCAATTTTAACGCTGTTCCTGTCGCCTGCGGAACAGCGCAGTGCGCCCGCAAGCCTCACACTCCTGTCAGCTGAAACAAGCCTGCCCCCTCACGACACGAGGCGGCCGGCACCGCTAGCGAAAGGAGCGTGCCATGCAAGGACGCATCGTCAAATTCCACGAAACTCTGAACGTCGGCGTCATCCGCACGGAAGACGGAAAGAAGGTCCGCTTCGCACCGGCCGATGTTCGCAACCCGAACGGACGCCTCGTCGGTTATGACGTCGATTTCGTCAAGCCGGGTCCAGGCCGCAAGGCCAAGGACATCATATTGCTCACCGGTTCCCCATGGCAGGTTTTCTCCAAGCCGCAAAAGACCAACGGCAACGCAGCAGGGTGGGCGTCATAATGAACCGGTACATCGAAATAACCGACGTCGCCCCCGCTCCGAAAGCAGCGATGCTGGCTGCCCTCTCGGCCGTCGTCCAGTCGGGCCGCGCCCGGGTCTTCTTCCAGGGCGCCCTCGAGGCCGACCGGAAAGCTGTCGAACACGCTTTTTGGAACGGCTACGACGGCAACATCACCGAGGGCGGCCTCGCCTTGCTTCGGCTGTGGCAGCTTGTCGAAGTCCTGCAGTCCCGCCGGTTGCAGCGTCTACTTCTGCAAAAGGGCTTCCGCTTTATCGAAGCTGCCGCCATTGCGGCCGGCGAACTGAGACTCAACCTCGAGTGGGGCTTCATGCCGCAACGGCTGTACTGGGCGATCTCCGCTGTCGAGACGGCACGTCAGGCCGAGCAGCAGCCGCGAACCCGCCTCACCCCTCTCGAACTCGCCGTATTGCCGCTTGCGGCGTGATCGGAGCGACGGCCACCCGGCACTCCACCGCCCGACGGCGAACGTCAGGCTCACCCACACGAATCTGTGGCCTATAAGCCCAGTGCGCGGCAAAGATCGGGACTTCGCCCTTGACAGGTGACCGCTCAGCCATGGCAAAAGCCCTAACTTGCCCAACTTGGCTTACCGAAACGTCCGGCCCAGTACCGGCTCTGTCACACGGGAACGATCAACGATGGCCATCACCGCCGAGGCGATCACCGAATCCATGCTCGCCAGCATGGCGAACTCGAAATCGAGCGACCAGCCCTACCAGCACTGGTTACTGACATCGTGCCTTCCCGATGACGCCATTGCAGCCACCAACACCCTGCCCTTCGCCGCACCCGAACTCGGCGGCGTTTCCGGCAAGCGCGAACTGCACAATAAGACCCGGACGTACTTTGACGCCGATAATATGGTTCGCTTCCCCGTCTGCAAGGCGCTCAACGAAGCGTTCCAGTCCGAGCAATTGACGCGCGCCGTCGCCAATCACTTCGGCACCGATCTCAACGGCAGCTTCCTGCGCGTCGAATACGCCCAGGACATCGACGGCTTCTGGCTGGAGCCGCACACCGATCTCGGCGTCAAGGTATTCACGATGCTGCTCTACGTCTCCGATAATCCGACCCATTCCGATCTCGGTACCGACATCTACGACGCAGAGAAGCGCCACTTCGGTCGCTCGCCGTTCCGCTCGAACGCAGCCATGGTGTTCATCCCTGGCGACAACACCTATCACGGCTTCGAACCGCGCAAGATCGAAGGCATCCGCAAATCGATCATCATCAATTACGTGACGAACGACTGGCGCGCCCGCGAGCAGCTTGCCTTCGACGGACATCCGATCAGCCATTGAAATAGACGGCGTTCATCCTCGATAGGGCGGCCAAGCGCTGAAGCTAGTCCACCGGGCATGAACTTATCTTACTCGGGCGCGCCCTTCGCGGAAACGTCGTATCCGCAGGCCTCCAGGTCGGCGATGACGCGCTGTAGGTGCGCTCGGTCGCGCGTTTCGATAACGACGTGCAATTCGGCGCCTTTGGCGGGCAGATCGGTGAAGACCCGCTGGTGGTAGACCTCGACCACGTTGGCTTCCGCCTCCGCGATTGCCCGAGACACCGTGGCAAGTTGTCCGGGTCTGTCGGGTATGTCGATCGTCAACTGCGTCAAGCAGCCCTGCCGGGCAAGCTCCCGCGTCAGCACGCTCGCAAGCAGGCGTGTATCGATATTGCCGCCGCACAGGACCAGCCCGACTTTGCGCCCCTTGAAGCGTTGAGGCTGTGCGATCATCGCCGCCAGCCCGGCGGCTCCTGCCCCCTCGACCACCGTTTTTTCGATCCCGATCAGCAGGCTGACGGCCCGCTCCAACTGCGCTTCGCTGACGAGAACGAAATCGTCGACGAACTTGCGCACGATCGGAGTGGTGATCTTGCCAGGCGACTTCACCGCGATGCCTTCGGCCAGCGTATCTCCGCGCATCGGCAAATCTTCACCACGGATCGCGTTGTACATGGAGGGATAAAGCCGCGCCTGCACGCCGATCACTTCGATCTCTGGCCTTATTGCTTTGGCGGCAATTGAAATCCCGGAGATCAGACCGCCGCCGCCGATGGGGACCACCAGGACGTCGAGATCGGGCACCTCGCCCAGCATCTCGAGTGCAATTGTCCCCTGCCCCGCAATCACCAGCGGGTCGTCGTAGGGATGCACGAAGGTAAGTCCATGTTCGCGGCCATACTCGTGCGCGAATTCGGCTGATTCTTCGAGTTGGTTGCCCTTGAGGATCACGGTGGCGCCGTGCCCGCGCGTATTTTCGACTTTCACCGTCGGCGTCGGCTCCGGCATCACGATAAAAGCCGGAATCCCGAGCCGTTGCGCATGATAGGCAACACCCTGCGCATGATTTCCAGCCGACATCGCAATGACACCCTTGCTTCGTTCCTGTTTGTTCAGCGTCAACAGCTTGTTCAGCGCCCCGCGCTCCTTGAACGAACCGGTGAACTGCAGGTTTTCCCGCTTCAGCCACACCTTGGCGCTGAACATTTCCGACAGCGTCCGGCTGCGGTCGAAGTCCGTCACCTCGACGGCACCCGCGATATTTTTCGCAGCCGCCTCGACCGACGCCAGCACCACTGCCGCGGTTTCGGCGGCTGCCTTTGCTGCTTCCTCGCCCTTAAATTTCGCGCCCAACCTGTCACCCTCATCTCGACGGGACATGCCCCGTACAGCCGATCAACCTTTCCGAACGGCACTTTTCCTTTGCCCGGACCCGTCCACACTGGCTACAAAGCCTCCAAATCACAAGCCAACACTTCAGAAGTGTTGGCAGCAGCGACGCCCGGTACGGCTGTCGAACGACGACGACAGGCAAGCCTCTTGCCGGCTCGTCGAGTAGTGCTGCTGCAGAGCCCAAATTCCAGCGATAAGGAGCGAGAAATATGGCCAAGGTTGCATTCATTGGACTGGGCGTCATGGGTTACCCGATGGCCGGCCACCTCCTGAAAAAGGGCGGCCATGACCTCACCGTCTATAACCGCACCTTCGCCAAGGCGGAAAAGTGGGTCGCGGAATATGGCGCCGGCCGCGCTGCCCGTACACCAGCCGAAGCCGCCAAGGACTGCGATTTCGTCTTCTGCTGCGTGGGCAACGACGACGACCTGCGCGCCGTCACACTAGGCGAAAATGGGGCTTTCTCCGCCATCAAGGCCGGCGCTGTCTTTATTGACAACACCACGGCCTCCGCCGACATCGCCCGCGAACTCTATGCCGCCGCCAAGGCCAAAAGTTTCGGCTTCATCGACGCTCCCGTCTCCGGCGGCCAGGCCGGCGCCGAGAACGGCGCGCTCACAGTGATGTGCGGCGGCGAGGAAGTCGTCTTCCAGCGCGCCGAGCCGGTCATTTCGGCTTACGCGCGCATGGTCAACCTGATCGGCGCACCCGGCGCCGGCCAGTTGACCAAGATGGTCAACCAAATCGCTATCGCCGGCCTCGTTCAGGGCCTCTCGGAGGCCATCCATTTCGCCCAGAAGGCCGATCTCGACATCACCAAGGTGATGGCGACGATCTCCAAGGGCGCCGCCCAGTCCTGGCAGATGGAGAACCGTTGGGAAGGCATGACGGCCGGTAAGTTCGACTACGGTTTCGCCGTCGACTGGATGCGCAAAGACCTCTCGATCTGCCTCGATGAAGCCCGCCGCAACGGCGCCAGCCTGCCCGTCACGGCGATCGTCGACCAGTTTTATTCGGAAGTGCAAAAGATGGGCGGCAGCCGCTGGGATACCTCCAGCCTGATCGCGCGCCTCAACGCCGCCGACCGCAAGCTAGTGTAGCGCATCTAACGTTTGGTCCCCACTAGCGGCTGGCGTATCGACCAAACGTTGGATGCAAAAGCTACACGAGTGGCCCGTCGCGCCTAAATCGCATCATAGCCGCAACCTCGTTCGATTTAGGCGCGACATGAGGAACACTAGGTTGATCGCGAGGCCGCAGTCGTGAGCGATACCGCAGCCGATGATCCTGAGGCCCGAGCGCTGAAGGAAGCCATGGCCGCCGTCAATCCCGTCTACCAGTGGCTCGGGATCGAGATCCTGCGCGCCGGTACGCAAAGCGCCCGTTTCGCCATGGACGTCAAGCCCCAGCACGCCAACACGTTTGGCGTCTGCCACGGCGGTATCGTCTTTGCGTTCGCCGATCTTGCACTTGGCTTCACTTGTAATGCCCGCGGCGAGCGCGCCGCCACGGCGAATGCGGCCATCGACTTCCTCAAGCCCGTGCCGCTTGGCGATCGTCTAATCGCCGACGTGACCCTGACGGCGCTGAGTGGGCGAAACGCCTACTACGGCGTCGTCTTGGGCCTTGCCAGCGCACCCGGCGTCCCGGTCGGCCTCGTCCGTGGCCGCATGCGCATAACCGGCGGTCCGCTGTTCTCCTCCTCCTGAGCCCGCGCGTACGCATCGGGGTCGCGTGACACTTCCGTCACGCTGGCGGGTGCCGGTTTCGCGTTTCAACGCTTGGTTTGATTGCCCTTGCCGGCAGTAAGCGCGAAATGCAGCGGCAGCGCCGTTGTGTACTTGATCTGCTCGATAGCGAACACCGACGACACCTTGGCGATCTCGATCCGGGAAATCAGCTTTTTGTAAAATTTGTCATAAGCGGCAATGTCCGGCACCACTACGCGCATCAGATAGTCGATCTCGCCAGCCATCCGGTAGAACTCGACGACCTCGGGAAAGTCCACCACAGCCTCGTGGAATCGCTCCAGCCAGTCGTTGCTGTGCTGATCCGTCTTGATCTGCACAAACACGGTCACCCCGGCATTAACGCTTTCCGGATCGAGCACGGCGACCTTGCGCTTGATGATGCCAGCCTCTTCCAGCTTCTGAATGCGCCGCCAGCACGGCGTGGTCGACAATCCGACCTCCTTGCCGATCTCCGCGACAGCGCGGGTCGCATCCTCCTGCAGGACGCGCAGAATCTTGATGTCCATCTCATCGAGCATCAACCTCCCCCTTTCTGTAACGGCATCTGCTTTGGGATCGCTGATCCTTCGACGTGCAAAACCAATCAAGTATGAACGACCGCGTTGAAGCAGCGATGAGATAAATCAATTCGTCGCCAACCTGCGACCAACTTTGCATATCACGTACGAAAAATAGACTAGACGCAACATCAAATTCACGGGATCGACTAAAAGCTTTCCCCCGTCGATTATCTCGCTCAGGACTATCCCAGGATCCGGCCCACCAAGGCACGAAGATCGGGCAACAATTCAGCTTCGAACCAGGGATTGCGCTTCAGCCACGCATTGTTGCGCCAAGAGGGATGCGGCAGCGGCACCATTGTCAGTCCGCCTTCGCGGCCGAATTCCCGCCACCCAGCCACCGTCTCACTTAGCGTTTTGCGATTGCGCGGCCCCAGATGCCAGCTTTGCGCAAACCTGCCGACCAGTAGCGCGACCTGAAGATTTGGCAGCTCGTCCATCACCCGCTGGCGCCACTTCGGGGCGCATTCGCTTCGTGGAGGCAGATCGGCACCCTTCGCGGAGTAACCTGGAAAACAAAACCCCATTGGCACGACCGCAACCCGCGCACTGTTATAGAAGGCTTCCTCGCTGATCCCCATCCACGCCCTCAGCCGCACGCCTGAAGGGTCGGTGAAAGGGCGGCCGCTCCCATGTACTTTGAGCCCTGGCGCCTGGCCGAAGACGCCGATCCGCGCCGTTCTGCCGACTTGCAGGACGGGGCGCGGCTCGTGCGGTAAGGGCGGCCCGATCGGCTGCTCCGCGCAAAGGCGGCAGGCCTTGATCTCGCAGACGAGTTTATTCAGGCCTTTGCCCCCGTATCTGGATCTTCCATCTGCCATCTCGCCATCCGCTAGACCTCGATCACCAGGCCGTCGTGCGCGATCATCACGCGTGGCTCCTCGACGTCTTGCAAGTGTGCCAGCATCGGCCGGCTCATGTGTGTCAGTAGGATCCGGCTGGCAGTGATATCGCCAAGCTTTTCCCGCAGCGCCAGCCAGTTCGTATGGTAGCGCAGCCCGCCCGTGTAGGCGAAACACTCGTTGATGTGCAGATCGACACCTTCAGACAGTCCAAACAGCCCGTCGACCCACTCCGTGTCGCCAGAATAACTCAGCGCCTTGTCGCCGAATTCGAAGCGCAATCCGTGCGATGGAGCCCCCGATGGATGACAGACTTCAATCGCCGTACAGCTGAGTCCGCGCCATTCGAATGGCGCCGCCGTATCGTGCTCGTGGAACTGAAGGTCGAAGTAGGTCTCTTTTTCGGTGCTGCCCGGAAACAGCGCCTCCGCGGTGGTCACATAGCGGGCCTCGATGCCCTGCGGCCCGACGATGACCAGCGGCCGTGTTCGCTTTTCGACATGCCGGGCATAAAGAATCCACCAGATGAGCCCCGCGAAGTGATCGCCGTGCAGATGCGAGATGAAAATGGCGTCGACGCCCGCCGGATCCAGTCCCGCGCGTTCCATTCCGATCAGGCTCGACGCGCCGCAGTCGATGAGAAAGTTGAATTCCCCCGTCGCCACATGAAAGCACGTCTGGAGTCGTCCGCCCGAGCCGAATGCATCGCCTGAGCCGACTATGGTCAGCTTCATTGTTTGTGTCCTGTCCAACCCTGCCGGTCAAAAGTGCGGGCACACACGATAGATCGTCTGTTCCCCAGGGAACAGGCAACAAAACGCGACAGTTGCAAAAAGCCGCACCACGGGGCGATCTATCCCTTATCCCTCAGGCTCTGGCGCTCGGGCGCGCCGAAACTTCGTCATACCATCGGGTGACACCTGCCAGCGACAGAGGCCGCTCGATCCGCGCAGTCGTCATGAAGTCAATTGCCACAAGCAACGTGATATCGGCGATCGAATACGTATCGCCGGCAAGGAACGGCGAAGACTGCAGGCGCTGATCAAGGATCTTCAACCGCTGCAGCGCCTTTTCCTTATTGGCTTCCCCCCATTCCCTGACCTGCGGAACCTCCCGCTCGCTCATGCGCGGATGCAGGTGGCGGAAGGCCTGGGCGACGGCAAAAAAGAAACCGAGTTCGGCCCGCCGATTCCACATTTCGATTCGCGCCTTTTCAATAGGCGTCGCGCCGAACAGCGCCGGGCGCAAATTGAGTTCCTCAAGATAACGGCAGATGGCAATCGTCTCTGAAATACATTCGCCATTGTCGAGAACCAGGATTGGAACTTGCCGCATCGGGTTGAGCTCGGCGAATTCCTCAGAACGGATATTATCCATGTTGAGCTCGAATTCCTCGAGTGGAATGTGCAGGCCCTTTTCCGCGAGAAAAATGCGCACACGTCGCGGGTTTGGCGCCGCTCGTGTTTCTATGATTTTCATATCATTAAATCTCCGTTAATTCGCCAGCCGGATCATGCCAAAGCAACTTCAAGTGATCCGGAAATCGCGTTTGGCTGCTCCATCAGATCGGATGAATTCGCACTAATGCCGGTTCGGCAATATAGAGCAGCGTCCACACCCGCTTTTGATCAAAGTCCGATATTGCGTTCCCTGCGCCAATCCCGTGGCGGCGTGAATTCGCCGGCCCAAAGCCCTTTTCCACCACCCTTCGCTGCTTTCTCTTCTTCGCGAAAGCGGCCATAGGCCACCGCAAAGCCTTGCGCCACCATTTCCCGGTTGAGATCGACGTTGCCCGCACTGCACAACGCCAGAAGCCGGCCGTGCTTGTCGATTTCGTGCCCCTCGCAAAAGACTTGGCCGCCCCCGATCAAGCGGTGCAGGAGTTTCCGCGCCTCGTCCCCGCACGCGTACTCACGGCCATCGCGACGGCAGGATTGCCTGCCCTCGGGCGCATCGATGCCTTCCATGCGCACTTCCCGGCCGGCAACATAAAGACTATCTCCATCGATAACGCGCGCCGAACCCTCGACATCCAGCACCTGCCCGGCCGGCCATAACGCGTTGAACGCCAGACCGACCAAAACGAGAACAAGTCCGACCCACTTCAAAGGGCCGAGCATTTTTAAGAGTTGTAAAGCCCGTTTCATATTGTTGCCATAGCGGATTGTATCAATTTGATAAACGATACGTTAGTGAATTTGGTAGAAATTAACCGGCATCGAATGATAGGATATCGAATCCTGTTGCCAAACTGGTGTTCTGGATCGGCCGCTCAGTTCCCGAGTGCAGTGCGTCAAGCGGTGTAATTCCAGGATGAAGACAAGAATTGGCTGGTTTTGCGGCTGCGACACTTGGGAAAAGAAGTGTCGGAGTCGGAATACTGGCATACTATCTCCTGCAATCACGGCATTCGATAATAAAGAACAGCCCGAATTGGGAACTGCGAACCGGATGGATAAGTCGGTGAAATCCGAAGAAATCGCTCGACTGAGAGGCCGGCGCGAGGCGCGCAGGCGATCGAGCGAACAACTGCGCACGATCCGCACCCAGTTGTCGACGGGCTCCACCGTCAAGCCGGAGTTCGAGTACGAACTTCTCTCGATGTTCGTGCGCAACGAGATTGCAGCCGCCGCAACCATGCCGGCGCTCTCGATCATCCTGTCGATTGCCTCGATGCTTTGGGCGACCCCGCTCGAAGCGGCGCTCTGGCTGGTCCTCGTCATCTCCTCCAAAGTCTTCCTCCTGGAGTTGTGCCGCCGCTTCATAGCCTTAAGCCAGGCCGACGTCGACATTCGCGTCTGGCGCCGCCGCTTTGTATTCGCCGAGTTGCTGAACGGCATGACCTGGGCCGGCTTCGCGCTGGTCGGGATCTCGAACTACGCCAGCGCCAGCGATTCCCTTTTGTTCTCCTCCCACGTCTTCATCTTCGCAATGCTGATCGTGATCCTGGCAATCCGCATGACGTTCGCTTCGACGATCATGCCGATCATGCACGCCGGCACGATCCCGATGACGACAGCCGTCGTCGGTCGTCTCGTCATGCTCGGCATTCTCGTCAACGACCCGCTCTATTACGCGCTGGCTTCGATGGCGGTTGGCGTTCACCTCTATTTCGTGTTCCTCGCCGCCGGACTTCACTCGACGGCGCTGGCCATGCTCGAGTTCCGCTCGCAAAAGGACCTGCTCATCGCCGAACTCGAAGAGGAAAAGTCGATTTCAGACGAGGCCCGACGCAGGGCCGAGTCCGCCAACAAGGCCAAATCGCGGTTTCTAGCCACCATGAGTCATGAGTTGCGCACCCCGCTCAATGCAATCATGGGCTTCTCCGAGGTCATGAAGCAGGAAGTGCTCGGCCGCATGCCGAACGCCACCTATCGCGACTATGCCGACAGCATCCATGCCAGCGGCAGTCATCTCCTGCATCTGATCAACGAGATCCTCGATCTCTCGCGCATCGAGGCCGGCAAGTACGATCTCCACGAGGAACCCCTGCGCCTTGCCGATATCGCCGACGACTGCAACCGCCTGCTGGCGCTGCGCGCACAAGGCAAAGGTCTCGAAATCGTCGAGGACTACACTCCCGGTCTCGAACAGATCTGGGCCGATCCGCGCGCCATCCGGCAGATCTGCCTCAATCTCATTTCGAACGCCCTGAAGTTCACCCCACGCGGCGGCTACATCTTCGTCTCGGTCCACCACACCAGTGAGGGTGGCCAGCGCCTCAGCGTGCGCGACACCGGCCCGGGCATTCCCAAGGAAGAGATCCCCAAGGTCCTGCAGGCGTTCGGTCAGGGCTCCCTGGCGCATCAGACCGCAGAAGGCGGCACCGGGCTCGGCCTGCCGATCGTCAAGAACCTCATCGAACTCCACGGCGGACGCTTCGAACTGCACTCCGAACTGCGCAAGGGTACCGAAGCCATCGTCTATGTCCCACCCAAGCGCGTCCTGCATGCTGTCGGCCCGCTGCAGCCCTTCGGCTTTGAGCGCCATCGCGAAAGCGTCTCGACCCGCCGTCCGCGTCTCATCAATTCGCCGGCCCACGCCGAGCAGCGATCGACACACGCGCCAAGCTACGCCCGCGCCTGACTCTGGCATCCGTATTTGAACAGCTGCCACGCGCGAAAGACGTCTGCTGGGCAACGGCCATCCGTAGCGGTATGATTTCGCCACACGACCAGACGGCGGCGCCCCGAGCGGCGCCCCCAAACCGCAACCCCGAGACGCCAAGGATCTGACATGCTCGGCTGGATTGTCCTGCTTCTCGCTCTCCTCGTCGCGCTGTTCTATTTCCTGACCGGCGAGGGCAGCAGCGTTTCCGATCTTTCCGGAATCGAACGCTGGATGTTCATCGCTGCCGGCACGATGTTTGTGTTCTACGCACTTTTGATGCTCGGCGGGACCACCAACCGGCTTGGCCAGTCGCTCAAGCAACTCGGCGTCTGGGCCGCACTGATGCTGCTCCTGATTGCCGGCTACAGCTACCGCGGCGAACTCGGCGAGATCGCCTATCGTGTCACTGGCGAATTGACCCCTCCCGGCACCAGCCAGCAACTGACACAATCCGGCGGCGACATTGCCGTTCGTCTGCGTCGCCGCTCGGATAATCACTTCGTGGCGCGTGCCGCCGTCAACGGAGCCGTCATGACCCTGCTCGTCGACACCGGCGCTTCCACGGTTGTCCTGAAACCTGCCGACGCCGAACGCGCCGGCATCGACGTGAAGAACCTCGCCTTCACCGCCCCTGTTTCCACCGCGAACGGGACCGCCTTCGCCGCCCCTATCCGGCTGCGCTCGATCGACGTCGGCGGCATCGTCCTCGAAGACATCGAAGCGCTTGTCACCAAGCCTGGAAGTCTTAACGAGAGCTTATTGGGTATGAGTTTTTTAAGACGTTTGCGCTCTTATGAGTTCTCGGGCGATTTCCTGACGCTCCGGAGCTAGGCGATGGCCTGCGGCACCGGCGTTTAATTCCAGTCATCGGGCGCAAAGTATGACGAGTGCCACCCGCACGTTGATGGGCGAAATCTTGAGCTGGGCAGCAGTTGCTGTCGTGCTTGCCTACGCCATGGCCAATTTCGAAACCGTCAAAATGTTCTCCGCAGCGCTTCTCGGCATCGAACTGCCGCAGGACGGCGAAGCCGCCGCGACGGCAAAATCAATGAATATCCGAACCCAGGACCGCAACAGCCGCCCACTTGGCTACGTGGAGTTGTCGGCCGACGGCAGCGGCCATTATCGCGCCGATCTCGAGATCAATGGACGCAGCGTCGGAGCCATGGTCGATACCGGCGCGACTTTGGTCGCCATGAGCCATGAAGACGCCCGGCGCGCCGGCATTCTGCTCAGCTCAAAGGACTATACACACCGGGTGCGCACCGCCAACGGCATCGCCAAGGTAGCCCCCGTAACGCTGTCGCGCGTCCGCCTCGGCGACATCACGGTGCGCAATGTCGAAGGCGTCGTTACCGAACAGGGCGCCATGGACGGCACACTCCTTGGCATGTCCTTCCTGAGCCGCCTGTCCCGCTTTGAAATAAGCGCTGGCCGCCTGATCCTCCAGGAATAGCGCCGCGCAGTCATCTCCAGGACCGCGATGATGCAGCAGGCATTTCGGCCGCCTACCAATTCCTTGTCTGCGCCACACATGCCGGTTAAGCCGTAAGTGAAACCGCCGCTACCGGATGCCGATCTTGAGCAACGACGCCGCCAGTTCCCTCGCCGCGATACGTGACGCCGACCCCGGCCGCCCGTTCGTGGTCGCCCAACTTGGCCAATCCCTCGATGGCCGCATCGCGACTGCAACCGGTGAAAGCCGCTGGATCAACCGCGACGCAGCCCTCGATCACCTGCACAGCCTGCGCGCGGCCGTTGACGCCGTCGTTGTCGGCATCGGCACCGTGATGGCCGACGATCCTCTCCTGAGTGTCCGCCGCGTCGCGCTTCCCGTTGGAAAAGGTCAGCCCGCCCGAGTTGTTATCGATCCTTCGGGCCGCCTGCCCGCAGCCGCCAAGCTGCTTGCCGACGACGGCGCCGAAGTCCTCGCCGTCAATGCCACCGATTGCAGCACAACGCCGCCATGTCCGGTGCTGAGGATCGAACGCAACGCCAACGGCCTGTGCCCCAGGGCGATCGTTTCGGAACTGTTCAACCGGGGCTACAGACGACTGCTGCTCGAGGGCGGCGCTTTCACGATTTCCCGCTTCATCGACGCTGGCGCCGTCGACCGCCTGCACGTTTTGGTGGCCCCTATGATAATCGGTTCGGGGCAGGCCGGCATCGAACTGGCGCCGGTTGCGAAGCTAAGTCAGGCCCTGCGCCCCCCGACAAGCGTTCACGTGCTCTCCGACGGCGACGTCCTTTTCGATTGTGATCTTGCCGGGGCCCGTGCAAGTCTGGGGGAATCGTCCAGTTGACGGAACAAAGCGATCGAGGAATGACGATGCCGAGGACGAACATCCCCACCGTTGAAACGACTTCGGGTGCGATCGAGGTCTACACGCCGGCCGCCCGCGCCTTCCACTGGATCGTCGTGGCGCTGATTGCCATCCAGATCCCTGTCGGCCTTTACATGACTTATCGCGGCGGCGCGTTGAACATCTGGGACGCGACCACGAACAATCTCTACTCCGCCCACAAGCTTGGCGGTGTCATCATCCTGCTGCTGGTCATCGCACGCCTCGCCTACCGGCTGACGGCAGGAGCACCGCACCCGGAACCGACCATCGAACCCTGGCAGCGCGTCGTCAGCGAAATCAACCATTGGGCGCTTTACGGGCTGCTGCTTCTGGTCCCGATCCTCGGCTACCTCGGCGTCTCGATGTTCCCGGCGCTGAATCTCTTCGGCCTGTTCGACCTTCCAGCCCTGGCCGCTCCAGACAAGAAGATGTCCGAGACGCTCTTCGAATTCCACAAGCTTGGAGCCTGGGCGCTCCTGGGATTGATCGCCATGCATATCGGCGCAGCGCTGTATCACTACTTTATTCGCAAGGACAACGTGCTTGGCCGCATGTTGTCCTCGGCACTGCGCAAACCCTAGTGGCCCGTCGCGCCTAAATTGCATCATAGCCGCAACCTCGTTCGATTTAGGCGCGACATGAGGGCCACTAGCAACATCAATGACTTAGTGAGGCGTTTATCACGCCTTAATTGACACCGGCCTCGCCGCACCGCCGGTCAACTGAGGCGTGACGCCTCACTAGAGCGGCATCGCCAGCGTGTCGGTGTGACCGATATAGACGCCGCTCAGTCTACGTGACACCCAGGATTTCAAAGTCGCCGCGTCGACGCCACCGATCTCAGCGATAGCCATCGCATGGCCGGCCTGCACCTCATCCATGAGTGCCTGATCGCCCCGCCCAAGTTCCCATGGACTTTCGCCTTCCTGCACGCTGTACTCTGCGAACTGGAACTGGTCTGCCAGATGAATCGGCGCCATCGGCCCCGCCGCGGCCCCAAATCCCTTGTCGCTCAATTGGTGGCGATGAAAGGCTGACGCGACCGCGTTGTCGGCGGGATGATGCGGTTGCCAGCGCGAAATGCCGTTATAGGTCAAGACTGTGTAGAAGACCGCCCGCCGCGCCGCCACCGCTTTCGCAAACCTCTGAATGAAAGCTTCAGAGGCGAGATCGAAAAACGCCGCAGCCGTGACGAGATCGCAGGTTTCGCCGAGCGCCGCGTCGAGATCGGCCGAAAGATCCGCCTGCCGGAACGATACCGAGATGCGCTTGCGTCCCCTTTCGAGGCTGAGTTGATCGCCCGCATCATGAGCCGCATCGGCCCAGGCGGCGAGTTCGACCCGTGCCGATCCGAGCAAGCCGGCGTCGTAATCGACCAGTGTCCAACTTTGTTTATCCGGCAGCAGATCCGCCGTGCCGCGCAGGTTCGACCCCGTGCCGCAGCCGATGTCTGTAACCCTGACCATTTCGCGCAGCGCCAGCCGGGCCGACAGCGCTTCCGCCAAGCCATTATTGCGTGAGCGGTGATCGGCGCCTTCGCGCAGCTTCAGCCAGTCGCTTGAAAAACCGGTCATGCAACCCTTCCCGAATTGACTAAAGCAACATTCGATCTAACGGAATCGCCGCAGGCGATTCTTGGATCGGATGAAGTTGCTCTATCATCATAATGCTAGAGCATCTTTATCCGACCATCCGATCGCGAAAAGCGGTCGTGTATGGTCGGATGATGCTCTACCAGACACATCGAACCTATGCCCGCCCCCGGGACGGTCCAGCAAACGACACGCCGTTCAGACTTTGAGGCCCATGATCACGGCCGCGACCCGGCGCGCCGTCTCGTTCCAGGTCGGAAGCTTTCTCCCCGCGTCCCAGGACGCATCCGAAAGCCGTGCCCTAAGCTTGCGCTCCTTCAACATGCTATCGAGTGCTCGCGTCAGCGCTTCGGCATTACCAGGAGGCACTTTGATTGCGGCGCCTTCTGGAACCGTTTCGATTGCCGCCACGCCGGTCGTACAGACGATGGGCAGGCCGCGCGCCATCGCTTCGCCAAGCACCATGCCATAACCTTCGAATAGCGAAGGCAGAATGAAGATGTCCGCGCTTTCGTAGTAGCGCTCGAGCGTCGCCGGCACCACGACACCGGCAAGGGTCACTCGGTCCTCCAGGCCCGCGGCAGCGACCTGAACCTTGAGCGCCGCCGTCGCATTGCTGTCGCGGTCGCTGGCTCCCGCAATCGTCAAGCGCCAGTCGAGATCCTTGAGCGGCTCCAGCGCTGCAATCAGGACGTCGTAGCCCTTGCGCGGCGTCACTGTGCCCACGCTCAAAAGTTGCATCGGCGTTCCCGTTCCCGTGGCCCTCGGGGCCGGATCGGTTCCAGGTTCAGCGACCGTGATAGCCTGCGCGGCGACGCCGAATTCGTCTGCCAGGATGCGCTTCGTGACGGCGCTCGTGACGATGACCTCGTCGACCAGCGCCAGCGCCTTCGTCTCACTCAGCTTCAATTCGTCGCGCCGCGCTTCAGATAGCCCCGATTCAAGTGCTAGCGGATGATGCACGAGGGCGATGATCCGCTGTTCAATGCCCTTCACGATGTCTTCGGGCAGAGCGCCGAAAGCAAGCCCGTCGACCAGCACGGTCGCTTCCGGAGGAAGCTTGCCGAAGATCTTGGCGACGCTGGCACAGTCCTTCGCCGATGGGGCCGGAAAACTTCCCGGCAGCGCCACATGCGTCACGGCCACGCCAAACGACGGCAGTTCGGCGATCAGCCTGCGGTCGTAGCCGTAACCGCCGGTCGGCGCGTCGATATCGCCTGGAACTGCGAAATAGACTTCAGTCACCGACAGGGCCCTCATAAGTGGCGCGAGCCAGATCCGTTTCGTGCAAAGTAACCCGAATTTTCGCGATTCCCTGGCCGTCTTCGCCAAGTTTCCCCGAACTGGCCGCCTCCACCATCTGGTCAAAGATGTACTTGGCGAGGAATTCGGTGGTCGTCAGTTTGCCCTTAAATTGCGGCAGTTCGTCGAGGTTCTTGTATCCAAGCGGCTTCAGGGTTTCGCTGAGGACGCTGAGGGCCGCGCCGATATCGACCACCACGTTCTGCTTGGTCAGCTTGGAGCGAAAGAAGGCGACGTCGACGACGAACGTGGCCCCATGCAGGTGCTGGGCCGGGCCGAAAAACGGATCGGGCAGCGAATGGGCGATCATGATGCGGTCGCGGACTTCGACGGAAAACATGTGGCTTGCTCCTGTTGAGGCGATGGCGCGTTCCGATCAGGTGTAGCCGATCACGGGGGCCAAGGCAGCCGATTCGGGACTGAGAATGCCTGGAAGAAGTTCTGGAGCATCCTCGAAGGCGATCTCTTCGTTAACGAGCAGGTCTAATTCAGGGCAGTCCAGCAAGTTCATCGCCGCGGCGATCCTGCGTCCGTAATCCCAGCGCGGACGCCGCGAGGCCGCCACCTTGCCGACCTGCGAGGAAATAAGTTGCAGGCGCCGCGAATGGAAGGCGCCGCCGAGGGGAGCCGCTACCGGCTTGGCGCCGTACCATGACATTTCGACGATCCGGCCCTCCATCCCGGCAAGGCCCAGCGCCGTCGCCAGCCCCCCGGCCGTGGCGCTGGCATGAAAAACGACATCGCGGTCTTTGGGCAGATTGTCGCCAGGAACTGCGAATCTGGCCCCGAATGACTTGGCGATCGCCGCCCGCCCGGGATTGGAATCGATCACGATCACGTCAGCTCCCGGCAGGCGCGCCGCCAGATAGGCGGTCAGCAAACCGACAACCCCGGCACCGACGATGGCAATACTGTCGCAGGGGCCGCTTGCCGCATCCCAATGCGCATTGAGTGCTGTCTCCATGTTAGCAGCCAAGGTGGCCCGTTTGGCAGGCACATTGCATGGCACCTCCGTGAGTGAATCAGGCATCGCCAGGAACACGTCCTGGTGTGGATGGAGGCAGAAAAATGTGCGCCCTATCAGGTCTTTAGGCCCTCCCTCGACAATCCCTGTCGCGCAATAGCCGTATTTTACTGGGAATGGAAATTCGCCGACCTGCAGCGGGGCACGCATCGACTGGAACTCGCTCTCGGGAACGTTCCCTGAGAAGACGAGCCGTTCGGTCCCCCGGCTGACGCCACTGTAAAGAGTCCGCACCAATGCCATGTCATGTGATGGAACTTCGAGCCGCTCCGGGCGTAACTCAACCTTCAGCGGTTCCGCATACCACAGAGCCCGCGCGTCGACGTGATTCGCATTTCCAAATCGTGACGATGTTGTCCTGGTCATGAAGGCCACCTGCCGGAGGAGCTTGAACAGAGCCCGCGGCGGATTAGAGAGATGAAACTATGAGCCATACCGTCGAAACCGCTTCGAAGCTATCGGTTGCCCCGCGTCGTCCAAGGCTTAGCCTGCCGACCCGCCTCCAGTCCATCGCGGACCTGCGCCGGCGCCGCATCATCTTCCTGTCGCTCAACATCGTCAGCTACGTCGTCCTCCTCGCCGGCGCCGCTAGGCTGATGAGCGCGGGCGGCTGGACCCCAGTCGACATCATCATGTTCGCCTGTTTCGCCATCGGCACCCCTTGGGCCATTCTCGGCTTCTGGAACGCCATTATCGGCCTCTGGCTCCTGCACTTCCACGCCAACCCTGGCAAGGCGGTCGCCCCTTATGCCCGCGCGGGTGACCTCGATACGCCGCTGTTCGTGAAGACCGCGGTCCTGATGACGCTGCGCAACGAGGACCCCGCCCGCGCCATCGCCAGGTTGAAAACGGTCAAGGAAAGCCTCGACCGCACCGGCCACGGCAAGGCCTACAGTTACTTCATTTTGTCCGACACCAACGTTGCCGAAGTAGCCCACGCCGAAGAACGCCTCGTCATCGAATGGCAGGCCTCGACCGCCGACAGTGACCGCATCGTTTATCGACGCCGCACGGACAACTCCGGCTTCAAGGCCGGCAACGTCCGCGATTTCTGTGAGCGGTGGGGTGCCGGCTACGATCTCATGCTGCCGCTCGACGCCGACAGCCTGATGTCGGGCAACGCGATCGTGCGCATGACGCGCATGATGCAGGCCCATCCGCGTCTCGGCATCTTGCAGAGCCTCGTCGTCGGCATGCCCTCGCAGAGCGCTTTTGCGCGCATCTTCCAGTTCGGCATGCGCCACGGCATGCGCTCCTACACGATGGGCCAGGCCTGGTGGGTTGCCGACTGCGGCCCGTTCTGGGGCCACAACGCCTTCGTGCGCATCCGCCCGTTCAAGGTGCACTGCGATTTACCGGTGCTGCCGGGCAAGCCGCCGCTCGGCGGACATATCCTCAGCCATGACCAGGTCGAGGCCGTGCTCATGCGCAAGGCCGGTTACGAAGTCCGCGTACTCCCCTACGAAATCGGTTCGTGGGAAGAGAACCCGCCGACCATGATCGATTTCGTCAAGCGTGACGTCCGCTGGTGCCAGGGCAACATGCAATACGCGAAACTGCTCGGCTTGCCGGGCCTGTTGCCGCTGAGCCGCTTCCAGCTTGCCTGGGCGATGTTGATGTTTGTCGGCATCCCTGCGTGGACTCTGATGATCGCGCTGCTCCCCGCTGCCGCTTATGAAGCCCAATCGGTCGCCGATTATCCCGTCGGTCTCGCCATTGGCCTTTATGCGGCGTTCTTCACGATGTACCTTGCGCCAAAGATCGCCGGCCTCATTGACGCGACGTTGACCAAGGGCGGCATGAACAGCTACGGTGGGCCGCTCCGCTTCTTGGCAAGTGCTGTCATCGAGCTAGTCTTTTCGTTCCTTCAAGGTGCCGTTTCGACGATCCGCACGACCATCTTCATGATCGGCCTCGCATTCGGCAAATCGGTCACCTGGGGTGGCCAGTCGCGCGATGCCCATGGCGTATCCTGGGCCACCGCGTTCGAGAACTTCTGGCCTCAGACCCTGTTTGGCATCGTTGTCTGCGCAGCGCTCTACTACGTTTCGCCGACCGTCCTGCTGTGGAGCCTGCCGCTGACGCTCGGTTATCTACTGGCCATGCCGTTCGCCGTTATCTCTTCGCAGCCATCCGTCGGCCGCTGGCTGCAGCGTGTGGGCCTCTGCGGCATCCCCGAAGACTACCGCACGCCCGACGAGATCCGCGCCCTCGAACGCCACGATCAAACCGATGGTCCTCCCTCGCCCCTCACCCGGCAAGCTGCGTGATCGGTACCGCTTGGATGGCGAATATAACGGACGAACTGATCAAGCGGCTGAGTGGCGAATTCCCCAGCCTGCGCCGCTCGCTCGATGTCTATTACGGCGATGCCGCGCGAGACGCTGCGATGGACCGGGTCTATGCCCGATTCATACGTCCCGGTGCGCTTGCCTTCGATATCGGCAGCCACGTCGGCGACCGCATAGGCTCGTTCCGCCGGCTCGGCGCACGTGTTGTCGCCCTCGAGCCGCAGCCCGATTGCGCGCAGGTCATCCGCGACATCTACGCAGCCGATGCGGACGTCACGCTTGAAGAAGCCGCCTGCGGAGCAACACCGGGGCGCCTAAGGATGCGTGTAAACTCCGCCAACCCGACGGTCACGACCGCGTCCTCCGACTTTGTCGCCGCGGCTGAGGGAGCCCCCGGCTGGCAGGGTCAGGTCTGGGATCGTGAAATCGAGGTTCCCTCGACGACGCTCGATGCCCTGATTGCGACCCATGGGCTGCCGGGCTTCGTCAAGATCGATGTCGAGGGCTTCGAGGACGCAGTCCTGGCTGGCCTCTCAGCCCAGCTTCCTGCATTGTCCTTCGAGTTCACCACCATTGGCCGCGACGTCGCCTATCGTTGTCTCGACAGACTGGCGGTTCTCGGCCCATACCGTTTCGATATCGCCCTCGGCGAATCCCAGGAACTGACCTTTGGAGAAGGCCATGACGTCGATGCCGCTTGGATGGCTGCGCACCTGCGCTCTCTCGCGCACGAAGCCAACTCCGGCGACGTCTACGCAACGCTGCCCCGATAGATCAGCGATGCCCGTGCCGGCACTCAGGTTGCCACGACCCATCGTCGCCTTCGTCTTCACCATCATCGCGACCAGCCTTTTCCCGGCTTTGGCGGCCGCCGAAACCGCCGTCAAAGTCGATGCACCAGACGAGCAGGTGAAAAGCGTTCCGGTCGGCGTCAGAATCGAGAACCGCTCCGAACCGGTGCTGTGCGCGGAAAAAGACAACGTCACGCTCACCTTCGCCCACCCCAAGCTCACGCAATTCAGAATCGAAGCCGCACACCCCAGCTACATCAACGCCCTACAAAAGGACTCGTTTGCCCCCGACTGGACCTCCTGCGACATCGCCGCCGAAGCCACCTCGCAGCCTCCCCCAGAAAAGATCACGCTTTATGAGGACGTCAACATCTGGGTCGTCGGCTTCAGGTTCCCGAACTTCTGGCGCAAGCGCGAAGTCCCCTTCCGCGTCGGCGCCAAGACGTACGACGGGCTGCATCTCGTCCAGGTCTGGGTCCGCCACGACGAGCGCGCCGAGGAGGTTCTCGTCGTCTACCCGACCGACGGCTACTGGCGCGCCCGGCCGCTTCCGCCCAGGCACCTTGGCTGGAGTGCTTACGGTTCGTCGTTCATGGTCGGGCCGATCGAGGATGCTGGCCGCCCCGTCGTCAATCTTGCGAGCATCGGCTTCGATCCCAGGGATCGTAAATTCGCTCTCAAGTTCGCAGGCGGCGGTCTGGCGACCCTGGTCATGAGCCAGCTCGATCGCGAGGTGCAGGTCATCGACGTCGCGTTCGAAGAACCAATCAACGGCCCGCCGTTCGCAGCGCTTCGCTCAATGTACATCACGCGCTTCAACAACGACGTAGCAGAAGTCGCCGTCCTCGAAGACGGCGCCGCATCCTGGCGCGAGCAGTCGGTCATGGCCTTTGGCAATGCCGCCTCCGCGCACGAAATCTGGACCGGCCGGCTCTATCCCTCGCGCCACAACACCTCTGCCCCGGACATGGTGTTTCGCAACTTCGCGGCACCGATGCCCGCCTCCGCGCCACCCGCAGCCGCCGGCGCTGCGAACGACAGGCCCGCCGCGTCAAAGCCTTGAAAATTACCACGTGAGATGCGCCATCGCGGCCTTCGCCGTTGGAGAGTCCCGGTCGAACAAGCGCCCGAGCCGCGTCGGGCAGATCACACCGTTCTCGACGGTGTCGTCGCGGTGGATACCGCCGGCAATGAAGAGCGCATCGACGCCGAAAGACTCTGCCCCCTTGAGATCGGTGCGCACAGCATCGCCAATGACCAGAACACGGTTGCGCGCAACATTCTCCCCGCGCAACTCCTGAGCCACATCGAGCGCCGTATCGTAAGCGACGGCATGCGGCTTGCCGGCCCAGAAAACCTTGCCGCCCATGTCTTCGTAGAGGTCGCCCAGCGCGCCGGCGCACAGGTAGAGCCTGCCCCCGACATCGACGACGAGGTCCGGGTTGGCGCAGACGAACGGCAAGTCCCGCTCACGCGCCTCGGCGAGCATCCTGCGGTAGTCTTCGGCTCCTTCGCTCAAGTCGTCGTTCAGCCCCGAACATAGGATTGCATCTACCGCCGACAGCTCCGGCCGCAGCGCACCGGCCATTTTGAACAAGGCCTCGTCACGGTCTTGCGGGCCGATTGGATAGAGCAGTTGATATCCACGCTCGGCAACATGACCCAAGGCAATATCGCCGGAAGACACGATTGCGTCGTAAGCTTGGCGCGGCAGGCGGCGCTGTTCGAGCATCCTGGCAACCTGGCGATTGGGTACCGGCGCGTTGGACACAAGCATGACCGTCCCGCCCTTCCGGCGAAACCGCAAAAGCGCATCCGCCGCCGCCGGCAGTGCGGCATGCCCGTCATGCACGACACCCCAAACATCGCAGAACAGCACGTCATAGCGCTGCAGCAGGTCGCCCGCTTTTTCGATGATGGGCGGCGCCATCGTTAGGGTCATGCGTAGATCCTGAATGAAAGGTCGTTGCGAGACGTCATATGGGTATTAATTGGCAAGACCGAAAACCGGCCGCAACTTGATCCCGAGCAACGACCCGGCAAATGCAGCTGCAAACCACACCCAGCCATGCAGTGAGCCCGACGCGATGCCGCCAAGGAACGCGCCGATATTGCAGCCAAACGACAACCGCGCCCCGTAACCCATCAGCAATCCGCCGAGAATCGCTCCTGCAATACTGACAGCGTTCGGCCACGGCCCCTTGCCGAAAGTACCGGCAAGCCCGGCCGCCAGCATCGCCCCGAGCATTAGTCCAACATTCATCACCGATTGCTGGTTGGTCACCAGCGCTGAAAGGAGGATATCCGGCGACTTCGCCCAGCCCCAGAATTCGTAGGCGCCGATATCGACGCCGGCAAGCGAAGCTGCCGTCGCGCCCCACAGCGCGAACCCGTACGTCACAGCCCAAGGCAACCCGCCAACGAGGATTGTCGCGACGTTGAGCACGACGAGTGCAGCCCCCGCCCACACGAGGCTCCACGGCCCCCGCCACATCCATCCGGCTCGCGGACCAGCGGTCTGCGATACGCTGACAAGCGGCCCTTGTTCCCGTCGGTATGCTCGCTCAAAAAGCCCGATCAGCCACCACACACCGGCAAGACCGGCAAGCCCCAGAAGGAGCGCACCCGGCACGCCGAATTCCGTTGCAAGATTGACCGCGCCGATCCCCGGCAGCTTCCACCACGACCATTGCAGCGAAGCCAGCAGCGAACCCGCGATGAACCCCGGCAGCGTAAACAGCATCCGCTTCGAACCGCCGCCGAGCGTGAACAGTGTGCCCGACCCGCAGCCGTTGCCGAGCTGCATCCCGATACCGAACATGAACGCGCCGATCACCACTGTCAGGCTGACCGGTGCAATGAGGCCGCCATATTTTGCTTCACCCGGCAGATATCCCGCAATGATCGGCACGAAACAGATCATCGTCGCCGCGATCACCGCCAGTTGCGCCTTTAGCCCGCGTCCATCCCCCCGCGTCACGATCGTCCGCCACCCCGACGTGAATCCGAACGCGCCGTGCAGCAGCGCAAATCCGAGTCCCGCACCGATCACGAAAAGCACCGCCTTCTGTGTCGAAACCTGTGTCGAAAGCAGCCCGGCGCCGAGCGCCAGAAGCCCCAGCGCGACGAATACGGTAGACTTGTCAGCACCCTCCAGAAGACTGCTCCTGGCGCCATCGGGAAGTCGATCGCTTTGCAGATTCGCCATGAAACCCTCGGACTACGGCAGGTGGCATTCGGCAAAAAAGTCGCCTGAACAATCGCGATTGCAGGCTTTCGACACGATTACAGCGAACACGGCCCCAACACAAAGGCCGCGCCCGCAGGGCGCCCATGGCGGGCACTTGCCCTGGATATATCAGGAGGAATATGGCGCCCGTTCGCCTCAGCGGCGGATCCGACGGCGCTGGAATGAAGAGGCCGGCTGCGGTTGCGGCGCCTCCGCACCGCTCTCCAATGCAGCGCCATTCGCCTGCGGGTCACGCCCCGCCGGTCCGCTCGCCACATCTTCCCTGGGCGCCTTGCAGCCCGTCAGCCAAACGTCGAAAACCGGATGCTCGACTGCATTTAACGCCGGACTTTCCGCCAGCATCCAGCCTGTAAAAAGCCGTTCCGCCGTTCCGTCGAGCTTGGTTTCATCGATTTCGACGAACGAGGTGGTCTTTGGCCGTTCGGTCGGCGGTCGCGCGAAACACACCCGCGGCGTTACCTTCAACTGACCGAATTCAACGGTTTCGTTGATCGGCACTTCAAGCTCGGAGATGCGCGCCGTTACTTTGTCGAGAGCCGCGAAAACGGCCACGCCGTTCTCGATTCGCTCCGCCATCGCCGGCGTTGCGAAAGCAACGCCCACCAGGGCAACGAGGAGAAGTGCGGCTCGGCAAACGGCTGTCATGACGGTCAAGCTACGTCCCAAAAATGACGGTTTGCGGTCGAACGCGTGAAATGCAGACGACACGGTCCCCGGTTTGCTCGCCAGCCCCTAAACGGACGGGCTACTCCGGACGCCACGCTGAATAGTCACCCGTCGCTTTCGGCCGCGATTGCGGCGTCAGGATGGAACCGTCCGGGCGATAGGCATGCGAGGTTCCGGTCATGTTCATTTCGTGCGGCTTCTGCCAGGGCTTCGCTTGGTAGTCTTCTTCGGTCGGCGGCGTGTCGACAGTATAGTGCAGCCAGCCGTGCCACTCCGGTGGCACCTTGGACGCATCCGCGAGATCCTTGTAGACGACGAACCGGCGCGGCACGCCGAGCGGCCCCACGCCGTTCTTTTGCAGATAATAGCTGTTACCGAACTCATCGTCGCCAACGAAGGACGACGTCTTCCAGATGGTCCACCGGGTTCCCCAGGTATTGCCACCCCACCAGCTGAAGATTTCGCTGAAAATGCTCACCGCTCTTGTTCCCGCGATTGTGGCCGTCGGCCGCTACTCCGGATATGGCGCCAGCTTAGACCAGACACCCTGGGAATTGTCTATACGGCGGAACGGCGCGGCATCCCTGCCACACTCTGTGCCCCTGGAATCGCGTTATCATCCACCAGCAGGTCGGAAACTTGTCCCCCTGTCTCCCGCTGACAAAACCGGCGCGGTTCGGGCGCAGGTCAGGTGGCCATGCCTCCACCTACTCAATTCATCGGCACGCCACCAACAGGTTATCCACAGCCTCCCAACATCTAGTGGCTGGTCGATGCAACAACAGAAAATCACACAAGCAGTTGTATCAGGTGCTGTTGTCCCACCACGAATCGCCATAGCTTTTGCTCTGTCCGCGACGGTTATGGATCGCCCCGTGCTTTACCGCCGGTGCCCGTCGCCCTTGTCCCGAGTCGTTCACTGATCATCAGCCACGTTTGTCTCCCGCGCCTCTAGGTGGCTTTGGAGAAGCGAGATCGCTTGGCCTGTAACTATGCGTCCAAACAATAACGCAGTGCCCCCTTGTTCGCCGTTGGTCCTGCCTACCGACAACTCTTTGCAGCCACGACCGTCGGTCGCTTGGCGCAGCATCACGACACTGGGGGACATTAATCTCATGAAGATCACGCGGCGTTTTACAGAAGCCGGAAAATCACCTTACGACCTTATCCCCTTCCGCCGCGCCACTTCGGAGATCCGCAATCCCGACGGCTCGATCGTCTTCAAGCTCGAAAATATGATGGTGCCCGAGCATTGGAGCCAGGTCGCCGCCGACATCATCGCCCAGAAATACTTCCGCAAGGCCGGTGTGCCAAAGCGCCTGAAGCGCGTCGAGGAAACCCAGGTCCCATCCTGGCTGTGGCGCTCGGTAGCCGATGATCGCGCACTTTCCGAACTCCCGCCTGCCGAACGCACCGGCGGCGAAACCGATTCGCGCCAGGTCTTCGACCGTCTCGCCGGCACCTGGACCTACTGGGGCTGGAAGGGCGGCTACTTCACCACCGAGGACGACGCCCGCGCGTTCTTCGACGAGCACCGCTACATGCTTGCCATGCAGATGGCCGCGCCTAACTCGCCGCAGTGGTTCAACACCGGCCTGCACTGGGCCTATGGCATCGACGGTCCCGGTCAGGGTCACTACTACGCCGACCACGTAACCGGCGAGATCCGCGCGTCGACGTCGGCCTACGAGCGTCCGCAGCCGCACGCCTGCTTCATCCAGTCCGTCAACGACGACCTCGTCAACGAGAACGGGATCATGGACCTGTGGGTGCGTGAAGCGCGCCTCTTCAAGTACGGCTCCGGCACCGGCACCAACTTCTCCAGCCTGCGCGGCGGCGGCGAAAAGCTGTCCGGCGGCGGCAAGTCGTCGGGCCTGATGAGCTTCCTCAAGATCGGCGACCGCGCCGCCGGCGCTATCAAGTCGGGCGGCACCACACGCCGCGCCGCCAAGATGGTCGTCGTCGATGTCGACCACCCCGACATCGAGGAATACATCAACTGGAAGGTTCGCGAGGAGCAGAAGGTTGCAGCCCTCGTTACCGGTTCGAAGATCTGCGAAAAGCGCCTCAGCGCCATCCTCAAGGCTTGCATCAACTGCGAGGCCGACGGCGATGACTGCTTCAACCCCGCGAAGAACCCCGCCCTCAAGCGGGCGGTGAAGGAAGCCCGCCGCGATCATGTGCCGGACAACTACATCCGCCGCATCATCCAGTTCGCCCAGCAGGGCTTCACCGATCTTAAATTCGAAACCTACAACACTGACTGGGATTCGGACGCCTACCTGACCGTGTCGGGCCAGAACTCGAACAACTCGGTCCGCGTCACCGACGACTTCCTGCGTGCCGTCGAGAACGATGCAGATTGGAACCTGACGAATCGCACTGGCGGGAAAATTTCCAAGACCATCAAGGCTCGCGACCTGTGGGAACAGATCGGTCACGCCGCCTGGGCCTCCGCCGATCCCGGCATCCAGTTCCACTCGACGATCAACGACTGGCACACCTGCCCTGCTTCGGGTGAAATCCGCGCGTCCAACCCATGCTCTGAGTACATGTTCCTCGACGACACCGCCTGCAACCTGGCGTCGCTGAACCTGATGACGTTTCGCCGCGACGATAAGAGTTTCGACACAGACAGCTACGCCCACGCCTGCCGTTTGTGGACGATCGTGCTCGAGATCTCGGTGCTGATGGCGCAGTTCCCATCGCAGCGCATTGCGGAGCTTTCCTACCGCTACCGCACGCTGGGTCTGGGTTTTGCCAACATCGGCGGCCTGTTGATGGCTTCCGGCATCCCCTACGATTCGGAGGAAGGCCGCGCCATCTGCGGTGCCGTCTCAGCGATCCTGACCGGCGTTTCCTACGCCACTAGCGCCGAAATGGCGGCCGGACTCGGCCCCTTCCCCGGACATGAAGAGAACGCCGACGCGATGCTCCGCGTGATTCGCAACCACCGTCGCGCCGCCCACGGCGAAACCAGCGGCTACGAAAAGCTCGCTACCCCGCCGGTCCCGCTCGACCATGGTTCGCTGAAGGACAAGCGGCTCGTCGAAGCCGCCACCAAGGCGTGGGACGAAGCCCTGGAACTCGGCCAGCGTCACGGCTTCCGCAATGCCCAAGCCTCCGTCGTTGCCCCGACCGGCACCATCGGCCTCGTCATGGATTGCGACACCACCGGCATCGAACCCGACTTCGCGCTCGTGAAGTTCAAGAAGCTGGCCGGCGGCGGCTACTTCAAGATCATCAATCAGGCCGTGCCCGAAGCACTGACCACGCTCGGCTACACTGAAAAGCAGCTTGCCGACATCGAAACCTATGCGGTCGGTCACGCCACGCTCGTCGATGCGCCTTACATCAATCACAAAAGCCTGAAGGCAAAAGGCTTCGACGACGACGCCCTCGCTCGCATCGAAGGCGGACTCGAAAGCGCCTTCGACATCAAGTTCGTCTTCAACAAGTGGACGCTGGGAGAAGATTTCCTCACCGGCAAGCTCGGCGTTCCCGCTGAAAAGCTCGTTGATCCAAGCTTCGAACTCCTCGCCCAACTCGGCTTCAAGCGTAACGAGATCGAAGCCGCCAACACATTCGTGTGCGGGGCGATGACACTTGAAGGCGCCCCTCACATCAAGGCGGAGCACCTGCCCGTCTTCGACTGCGCCAACCCGTGCGGCCGCATCGGCAAGCGTTACCTGTCGGTCAACAGCCACATCGACATGATGGCCGCCTCCCAGCCGTTCATTTCGGGTGCGATCTCAAAGACGATCAACATGCCCAACGACGCGACAGTCGCCGACTGCGCCGAAGCCTACCTGCGCTCCTGGCGTCTGGCGCTGAAGGCCAACGCCCTCTACCGCGACGGTTCGAAGCTGTCCCAGCCGCTCAACTCCCAGATCCTCGGCGAGACCGACGAGGAGCAGGATGAAGCTCTGGAACGGATGGCGAGCGACAAGCCGCAGGTCACGCGCGCTGCCGCCGCGGCTGAAAAGATCACCGAGCGCATCGTCGAGCGCCTTGTAGCCCAGGGCCGCGAAAAGCTTCCCGGCCGCCGCAAGGGCTACACCCAGAAAGCCGTCGTCGGGGGCCACAAGGTATATCTCACCACCGGCGAATACGAGGACGGCCGCCTTGGCGAGATCTTCATCGACATGCACAAGGAAGGCGCTGCGTTCCGTTCGTTGATGAACAACTTCGCCATCGCCATTTCGCTCGGCCTCCAGTACGGCGTGCCGCTCGACGAATACGTCGATGCCTTCACCTTCACCCGCTTCGAGCCAGCCGGCATGGTCACCGGCAACGAGACGATCCGCAACGCCACGAGCGTTCTCGATTATCTCTTCCGCGAACTCGCCGTCTCCTATCTCGGCCGCAACGACCTCGCCCACGTCGATCCGGGTGAAATGTCGGCAACCGCCATCGGCGAAGGCGAATACGAGACTGACACCACTGCGGCTCCCTCGGTGCCCGCCGCCCGTGTCATCAGCCACGGCTTCACCCGCGGCGCACTGGCCGGCCGCATCGGTCCCGGCGGACGCTCCACGACAAGCGGTGTCGCCGACATCCAGCGCGAAGTGGCGACTGCCTTCGCCGCCGACACGACGACCGGCGGCGGCGCCAAAATGCTGAAGCAGACGACAACCGAAACGATGGTGATCGCCACCGAGGGCAACCTTGCCCTCAAGCACGACGTCGTCGCCAACCGTATCGTCGAAGCCAAGATCAAGGGCTACGAGGGCGAAGCCTGCGGCTCATGCGGCAACTTCACCCTGGTGCGCAATGGCACCTGCCTCAAGTGCAACACCTGCGGCGGCACGAGCGGGTGCTCGTGACGTCCTAACCAACGAATAATGGCCCGTTCTGACTGGTTTCTTGTTGCGTCGTGAAAGTGAGTAAACCGAATGATCTGCCTGTTTTTGATATGCGTGGTGTTGTTCTTGGCTGCACTTCTGGTTTGGCTACTCATAGTCGCCCGATCACAACCGGGTTCGCTTTCAATCAAGCTGGAATGCGAGAGTTCACAGAATGAGAGAGAGCCAACTTTGCCCGATCGCGCCCCACCCAAGCGCAAGGCACTGCCACGTCGAGAATCAAAACCAAGGTGCAGAGCACCGGTCCATGGATCCCGGCAATAAATGCCGGGATGACAAACAAGGATCGGGAGAGTTGGACCATACGGCGAGCAACCCACCAACCCGCAACTATCATCCCGGGGCTTGTCCCCGGGACCCAAGGTGCGTCTAGGAGTAAAGCTCACCGATAAAGCGCAGCCGGCACGTCCGGCTTGCAATAGTAAGAGTTGCTGCTTGTGGCTCGTTGGATCCCGGCAATGAATGCCGGGATGACAAAGTGGTTATCCGGGAGGTGGATAGTCGGGTGAAACCGCTTATTCGATCTCTTCCCAGTACCCAGGGTGCGTCAATCGTGACCACGACTAGAGTACTGTAGCGCGAGCAGCTGTTTTTGCTGCAATCGCACAGGCCAAATAACGGGATGACAAACAGTGGAAGCGGGCTTCCGAGCATCACCCCGGCCTGGACGAATCAACGATACTGGTTTGTGACAACGACCACACGAGCGGGGGACAAGGATATGGCTGGGTTCGATCACGGGAACAAGACGCGCCGCGTCAGACCACAGCATCTGCCACCCGATGTCGCCGCACGCCGCGCAGCGCCGGTTGTTTTTACCGAGACGGTTGGCGAAGACCGCTACCCCGCCGACATCATGCATCTTGCCGAACTGGTACCGGTCGTGCGCCAGCGCCTCAACGTGCCCGCGGACTTTACCGACGACTCGATCCTCTCCAGCCTGAAGCGCGTGGCCTCCAAGACTTCGGATCGCGAACGCTGGCGCTCGGCGTTCGATTGCAGCCTCGCCCGCTACCTGTCTGTCCGCGGCCGCGATCTCGGCCACGCGCTGCAGGAACTGATCACCCTGATCCCGCCGCCGCGCATGTGAGGCCTCGCGTCGCACCCGCCACTCACCACGCTTCGTAAGGCGCGCAAAAGATACAGCCTGAGGAGGCTTACGATGAAACAGTCGGGCACCACCATCCCACCCTGCGTCTACCTCGTCGCAGACCACCTCGATGCGGCCCTCGCCGCGGGCGAGGATCTCATCGCATCGACGGAAAACTGGGCGACCGGCGATCCCTCCGACCCCGGCGTTGCCGGTGCGCAGCGATGGGCGCTATCGCGCTACAGATGTCACGAGTTGAACCTCGTCGCGCGGATCGTCCAGGCCCGCGAGCATGTCGCTGTGCTCGGACGCAATGCACCCAGGTTCCGCCCCCTGGCGCAACTTTTCTGCGCGGCTACCGCCGACCTCGCCGCAGCCTTCAATGAATTGAACGAACAGGTCGAGGCCGATTTCGAAACCGGCGGCGCGATGACCGCCTATCTGAGAACACGCGGACTGATCGACCCGGAAGCAGCAGGCGTCGGCGACCTGGACACACCCGAGATTGGCGACGAGTTCCTCGTTGCCGCAAAGGTACCGCTCGGCGTCTGCCTCGATCTTGTCGCCGAATATCTCGACGCCCTCGACATTGCCTTCGACCTCTATCCCGAAGACGAGCTTTCACCGGCCGCAACGGTATCGGCCAACGGCCCCGAAGAACCTGACGACGCCACTAGTACCGCCGATCAGAAGTCCCTGCATCATGCCAGTCAAACACCGTCAGGGACTTCTGATCGAAAAGCGGCACTAGTAACAATATCTTGCTAGTACCCTTTACTTTCCGAAGTTCGCTCCGGTGGTCGCCGCGGGTGACTCACGAACTTCGGAAAGTGGGTACTAGTGTCACTAGCGCCGCCTGATTTACCGGGCCGCTTATCACCTCGCTAAACAAAATCTAGCCCGTCATCCCATAACGCGCGGTGCTGGGCGTAAAGGGAGGCGCCGGCCGTGGCGCGCGGCCGGGAAGCGGCCGGAACGGGAAGCCATTCCTGCCCTCGAGGCCACCACGGCCCCCGACGAGCGACAACCCGCCGAGGCGCGGCCGCAGCAATCTTTCCCAGTCGTCCTGATCGGCGGCCCCGACTTCGGCGGTGCGGATCAGCTTCACCGCCGTGCGGGTTGCCTGCATCTCGATCACGCCGGATTCCGCTGCTGTATCGACCATCGCAACAGCAGCCAGCTGGCGCCGGGGCGAGATGGCCTCGCCTTTGGCGCGAACCGCAGCCGCGCCCACGTCCGCGATTGCCACCGGCTTCGACGTCCTCGCACCGCCCCATGTCGGCGCTGCCTTGATCTCAAGCCCTGCCGTTTTCATCGCCTTTGTTTCGACCGGCTTCATTTCGGCAATCAGGTTCATCGTCTTCAGGATTGGCTCGAGCTTCTTGCGGTCGCCCGTCTTGCGAACTTGCTCGTCACCGCCTTCGGTTCGCGCGGCAACCAGCGCCGCCGCGCTGCTCGATGGCGCCAGCGCGCTCGCCGCTGTCGCATCGAGGATCATCAACGCCACGGCCGTCCTCTCGGCGCCAGCCAGGCTTTCGAACGTGCCGATGAATCCGGGTAGAGGGCGGTAGTTGCGCTTGCGGATATAGCCGGCTTCCCGCTTGTTGGGCGCCGACAGGATCTTGGTTTCAAGTTTTGCAACCCCACGCTTCTTGAAACCGAGCTTGTCGGCGGCGGCGTAAGACACGTCGAGCTTGCGGTCGCCCCAGTAGGGACCAGCATTGTTGATGCGCAGTACGGCAGCCGCCTTTGTCGCCGGATTGCGTACCAGCAGCACGGTGCCATCCGGGTAGATCGGGCTGGCGGCATTATCCGAACGGTCTGGATGGAATTCCTCACCCGACGATGTCAACCCGCACGGATTGTAGCGATCCTTGCTGCAGTCGTTATAATGGGACGCAACCAGCGGGATCGTCTCGCCGACAAGAGCGGCTGTTTCCGACAGCGACTTCACCTTGTGGCACTTGCCAACGAAGCAGTAGGTCGAGCCCGGCGTCTTGGCCTGCACCGACTGAACCATGCCAAACATGCCAAGCGTCATAGCCGCGACGAGACATCCCGCCGTGACGATTGCGTGGCGACTGACGAAATCGAACATACTTTTCACCCCCGTAGTTCTGCGGCCATGACAGGCCCTCGAACCGGTTCGACGCTCCAGAGCTCTGCACCTGCGAAGTCACAGGTGACCTTTTCTGAGAGCTGCCAAATTGGACGTGATTGCCGGGACGTGGTGGAGCACGGTGCGTGCATGAGACCAGCACACCATCCTCGCGCCCGCAGCAATCGTTTGCCCGTGGGCGCAATACCCAACGAACCTAGGCCGGAGCGAGATAGAGTTAACAAACAAGGTTAATGCAACAGGCCATGGGCCGCAGCGGCATCCTGCCGCCTACAGATTATTAACTATCTGATTTGGCGATTGGAATTCCGACATTTGTCAATTTTTGTCGCAGCGCATCATCGGCTTCCGAGAGTGCTTCCGCGTCAATCGACCGCAGAACCAGTTCGCACCGCATCAGCCCTCCAGCAAACGATGGGTAACTGCCCATTATGACCGCGGGAAACGCCTTCTGGTGATCGGCAAACAGGTCGGCGACTTCACTCTCGGGCGCCAGCACCTTGATGCTTTGGCTGAGCATTTTCCGCCCCGTGCGCAGTCCTGGCAGAATTTCGTCGAGCATGGCCTGCATGATGGAGGGCACGCCGGCCATGACGAAGACATTGCCGATTTTGAAGCCGGGCGCGGCGGTAATCCTGTTATTGATAAGATCGGCCCCCTTGGGCAGCCGCGCCATGCGCAACCGCGACGGCGTCAACTCAAGCCCCCGCGATTCATAATACGGCATCATCCGCGCCAGCGCCCGTTCATCGACGTCGATTGCGACCCCGAACGCCTTGGCGATGCAGTCGGCGGTGATGTCGTCATGGGTCGGTCCGATACCGCCCGTCGTGAACACATAAGTGTATCGCACCCGCAAGGCATTGAGCGCGTCGACGATGTCGGTTTGATCGTCTGCAACAACGCGAACTTCGCGAAGCCGGATGCCTGCGGCCGTCAACACATCTGCGATATAGCCCGCGTTGGCTTCCTTCGTCCGCCCGGACAGGATCTCGTCGCCGATGACGAGAACGGCTGCGGTGACATCTTCATTCGGCGGCTGCGGGATCTGGGTGCTTTGCGGCTTGGTCATCGGTCATCCTGACTGAATTGCAGGATGTCTTAGCATACCGCTGGCGATTTGGATTGTGCGGCACAAGTTCACCGCAGCGATTGAACCCCGCGACGGACATGGACCCTTTCAGCCCGTCACGAATGAGAGCAGCCAGCCGAAAAGCCCGCTGCTCTTGGCGGCAGCCCCGCCGGGCTTGCCTGCACGGATTTCCGCGACCGCCGCCGCCACTTTCGTTTCGATCAGCGCCCCGCCCCATTCAGCCCTGGCAAGCCGCGCGTCGCCCGTCGCTCCCTCGCTGTCCGCCGCGGCCTGGCCCAAAACGACCGCATCGGGCCTCACGAACAGCAGTTCCGAAGTATCGCGCACGCCAGCATGCGTACCGATCTGGGCAGCCGTCAGCCCCTGCGCCTTGAGGAATTCGTCGCCTCCATTGCCAGCGTAGTAGCCCGCTGCAGCCAGAACGGCGACACCCTCAGCTGCCCACTCTTGCGACAGCCGCTTCGAAAGGCGTCCCTGCGCAGCCTGGTTGCCGCCGGAATCGCCGACAAAGACAATGCGCTTGAAGCCATGCGTCTTGAAGCTCAAAGCAGCGTTTTCGAGGACTTTCTCATAGACATCGTCGGGTAGCGAGAGCGTGCCGGGGTAAGCCATATGCCCGACCTTTAGTCCCGGGGGTCCCTCCGGCACGTAGCCGAGAACGGGAGCAACGAGCGCATCGCCGAGCTCAAGGGCAATACGCCGTGTCGTCTCGCGGACGATGAAGTTGTGCTTGCCGAGCGCCATGTGCGCACCGTTCTGCTCGGTGCCCCCGGTCGGGATCAGGATCGTCGTCGCGCCTGCACTCAGCCGGTCGCGCACCGCCACCCAGGTCAGCTTTTCGATCTCGACTTCGCCCTGCCCGCCATCGGCATGCGCCTGCCCAAAGAGCATCAGGGAGAGGAACATCGCCGACAGAACCGACGCGAAGATCGAGCGGAATACAAAGTTTACGGGCATGACAGGTCCGGGACGCTGGAACAAAAACCGCCCGCAGGCTAACCACACAGCATTAATTTCGCGTTGATATTTGCGCGGATCAAATCCCCTCCCGAACGGAACCGAGCAGACGATGATTTTTCCAAGCCCCCTACGGCGCGGCCGCCTCTTGAAACGCTACAAGCGCTTTCTCGCCGATATCGAACTGGACAACGGCGGCACAATCACGGCGAGCTGCCCGAACACCGGCTCCATGATGGGGCTGAGCGATCCTGGAATTAACGTTTGGGTTTCGGCAAGCGACAGCCCTACGCGAAAATATCCCTACACACTCGAACTCGTCGAAAACAACATCGGCAACGCAACGACACTGGTCGGTATCAACACCGGTCACCCCAACAGAATCGTTGCCGAAGCAATCGGGAAAAACCGCATCCCCGCTCTCAAGGGCTACGCTTCCCTCAAGCGCGAGCAGAAATACGGCAAGGCGAGCCGCATCGACATTCTGCTCGAAGACGATAACCGCGGCCGCGTCTACGTCGAGATCAAGAACGTCCACCTGATGCGCAAAGCCGGTCTTGCCGAATTTCCCGATTCGGTTACTGAACGCGGCCTCAAACATCTGGACGAACTTGGCGATATGGCCGAACAGGGTCACCGGGCCGTGATGCTGTTTCTCATCCAGCGCGGCGATGCCACCCGCATGAGCCCATGTGCCGACATCGACCCCGCCTATGCCAAAGCGCTTGCGCGCGCCATGTCCCGCGGCGTCGAGACGCTCGCGTACCGCTGCGAGATCACCCCTGAACGCATCCAGCTGGCGAAATCCGTACCCATACGCATGCCTTGAGACGAAATCGGCACAACCCCGAACCGGCACCGCAGGCCGGCACCTGCTGCACAGGGGGCGCTGCACACGCTTGTGAACACAGTTGTGCTGACAGAGAAGGGATTTGCCCCCAAATAGAGGATAACCCCGGTCGGACCCGCCGACCTGCCGGCAGTGGCGATGGCAATGCCACGATATCCGGCATAAATCGATTGCAGAGGACGACGCCGCGATGAACATTGACAGACGGACGTTCGGATTTGGAACCCTTGCGGTCAGCCTCGGCCTGACTGCCGCCGAACTCTCAGCTGGTGAGAACAAGCCCATGGACTTCGAAGTTACGAAAACCGAAGAAGAATGGCGCGAGTTGCTGACGCCGGAGCAGTTCTACGTGCTGCGCCAGCATGGCACCGAGCGCGCTCGGACAAGCCCGCTCGACAAAATCTATGACCCGGGCGTCTACAAGTGCGCCGGCTGCGGCCAGGAATTGTTCACCTCGCAAACGAAATTCGATAGCCGAACCGGCTGGCCGAGCTTTTATGCGCCGATTGATGGCAAAGTCGGCACGTCGAGCGACCGCTCGTTTTTCATGGTGCGCACCGAGGTCCATTGCAGCCGCTGCGGCGGACATCTCGGACACGTCTTCAATGACGGTCCAAAACCGACCGGACTCCGCTACTGCATCAACGGGCTCGCCATGAATTTCGAGCCCGCGCAGGCGGCCGCTGCGAGCGAAAAATCCGGCAGCTGAGTGGAGCTACCTTCATGTTAAACAAGCAGACAATCTCACTGGGGCTCGCCATCGTCGCCATAGGCGCGTTGCTTGCCGCCGTGCGCTTTGGCGGCGGACCGGTGCCGCAACCAGTTGTCGCCGCCGAAAAGGTAACGACCGTGCCCGCCGAAGGCCATGAAGTCGCGACCTTCGGTTCGGGCTGCTTCTGGTGCACCGAATCTGACTTCGACAAGGTACCCGGCGTCGCCACCACAATTTCGGGCTACATGGGCGGCAAGACCGAAAACCCGACCTACCAGAGCGTTTCGAGCGGCCGCACGGGCCATGCCGAAGTCCTGCAGATCACTTACGATCCCAAACGGGTCAGTTACAAGACTTTGCTGGACTACTATTGGCGCCACGCCGACATCCTCGACGGCGGCGGCCAGTTCTGCGATCGCGGCAGTCAGTACCGCCCGGTGATTTTCGCCCATACGCCTGAGCAGCGTCGCCTCGCCGAGGAGGGGAAGGCCGCCATCGATGCGACAAAGCGCTTCGACCGTCCCGTCGCCGTGGAGATTGCCGACGCCAGCACGTTCACGCCGGCCGAGGAATATCACCAGGACTATTACCAGACGCATCCCTACCGTTATTCGAGGTATCGCAACGGATGCGGCCGCGACCGGCGCCTTAAAGAACTGTGGGGCGACGAAGCCACGCACTAATGTCTTATTCGGCGGCCTCTGCGTGCCCCGACACCACCTGATCGGCCAACTTTCCGGTGAGTTCGGCAAGATGGTCGAACCTGGCGGTATAAGTGCCGACGCCCGCCGTCGCCGAACGCAACTCGATGATCAGGTCCTCGATCTCCGAGTCGGGGATGTGCGCTTCGATGACATCCCAGCCCGGCCACCCATGCCGCGCATCGAACCCCAGGATCTGCCCTCGGCGCTGCGGGATGATGCCGTTGATGCGCGCCGTCGCATCGGAGGGAACCATGATCGACACCGCCATGATCGGCTCCAGAAGTACCGGTGCGCATTGCGGCATGCCTTCGCTCATAGCCAGCCGCGTCGCTGCCCGGAACGCCATGTCGGATGAATCGACGGAGTGAACGGAGCCGTCCTTCAATGTCACCGCCACATCGACGACCGGGAACCCGAGCGGTCCCTTGTTGAGATAATCGCGCGCGCCGTGCTCGACGGACGGGAAGAACTGTTTGGGCACGACGCCGCCTGTGATCACCTCGTCGAATGCAAAACCAACACCGCGCGGCTGCGGCCTTATCGCGATCACGACATCGCCGAATTGGCCATGCCCGCCCGATTGCTTCTTGTGCCGGCCGCGCACTTCGGCGCTCTTGCGAATGGTCTCTTTGTAGGGAATGAGGCGCGGCTGCCGCTCGACTGAAATCGCGAACTTGCGCTGCAGGCGTTCGAGCGCGACCCGCAGGTGCATTTCGCCCTGTCCCTTGAGCAGCAGCTGGTGGGTATCGATTGAATTCTCCGCTTCGAGCGAAGGATCTTCCTCGCAGAGTTTCGCCAATGCCGACGTCAGCTTGACTTCGTCCTTGCGATCCTTGATTGCGAGCCCGGTGACGTAGACCGGCTCCGGCGGCGGCGGGCAGGCGACGGCCTGTGCAGCCGCCCGCTTACCCCCTATCGCCGTCTCGCCGGTCGCAATCCCATCGAGACGGCCAAGCCCGACGACGTCGCCGGGGCGCGCAGCGCCCCGCTTGAGGTACTCTTCACCGTGAATAGCAAGGACTCCAGAGATGCGTTCTTCGGCGCCGCTGCTGCTGCGAACGATCGCGCCGTCAGCAAGCGTATCGCCGAACACGCGCGCAAACGAGATCTTGCCGCCATGGGGGGAATGGACCGTCTTGAAGACGAACGCCGTTGCCGCGCCGGGTTCGAGGCCGATCCTTTCCGCCGTCGTCGCCGCGTCAGGCACTTCGTGGCGCAACGCCTTCAACAGTCGCCCGATACCATTGCCATGTTCGGCGCTGCCGATCAGCACCGGGCAGATCGCGCCCTCGCGCAACTCGGCAGTCAGGTCTTCGAAAATCTTGTCCAGCGGCGGGATCATGTCGGCGAGCAGCTGCTCCATCAGATCGTCGTCGTAATCGGCAAGCTGCTCCAGCATATGGAAGCGGGCTTCCTCCTCGCGGCCCTTTATGCCCGCCGGCAATTCGACGATTTCGGAGGGAGCATGCTCGCGATAGACGTATGCCCGCTCGGACGCCAGATCGACGAAGCCGGTCGCGATCCCGTTTTCCCAGATCGGCACCTGCCGTAGGACGAGCGGCCTTTCGCTGGCTGGTTGCAGCATCGGAATAATGTCGCGCACCTGCAGCCGGCAGCTGTCGATCTTGTTGAGGAACAGGAAGTGGGGAATGCCGCGTTCTTCAAGCTGCCTCAGGATCAGCTGCAGGGCCGGCACCCGCTTAGCATCGGGTTCGCACACGACCACCGCAGCATCGCAGATCGTCAGTGCCGATGCCCCGTCGGCCAGAAACTCGACCGAACCCGGACAATCGATGAAGGTGTAATCGCCGCCAAGATAGTTGGTATCGAACACGTTGAGCGCAACGCTCATCCCGTGCGCGCGGGCCTCCGGGGAAGCATCCCCCTTTGTCGTCCCGTCTTGGACCCGCCCTTGCTGGGCAATTGTTCCGGTGCGGGCCAGAATGGCTTCGAGCAACGTCGTCTTGCCTGCCAGATATGGGCCGACAATCGCGATTGCCCTTGTACCACCATCACGACTACCGCCGTCACGATCCGTCGCGGCACCGCGACCCGTTTCCTGCGCCATGCTGATCTCCAATCCGTTTGTGGTTCGAATCCATGCTTGAATTGGCATTGGCGCGGGAAAAAACGGGCGCCATTCGCTGGTCATGTTCGCGCCGCACGCTCCAAATCGCAAGAGGCAACCCCTCTCAAGGAAAAACCAATTGAAAATTGCAAGTTTTTGATCGGCGGCATCCAAAGTGACGCTGTCGCAGGGCGATGGCTGCACTGCACATATGAATCAAGGGTTTCGCTGCACCCGCGAAGGAAACGAATGCGAAACCACCCGCTGAAAATTATCTTGACGAGATGCTTAATAAGCACATGATGGCTGTATACACGTCCCCCGCCGCCATCAACGAGCGGCAACCAATGGGGCGGTAACCGGGAGGTGCGAGAGCGCCAAGGAGTAAGACGATGAAGACGCGATCGATTAAGTCAGCGGTCTACGCGGCCGGGGTAGTATTCGCGCCCTCCGAAGACGTCCCCGGCATCGGCGCTATTCCGCGCGGCAAATCTCGCACCAAACGCCGCCAGCGCAATGCAGCGGCCGCCTACGAAGCCAAGTACGTTGCTGCTGAAACACCGCAGCCGCCTTCCGCAAACTGGTGGCGGATGCTCGACTTTGGCTGGCTGACCGGCCGCGCCACTGCTTAAGCCACCATATAAGCGCTTATAGGCCTTCAGCGCCTGCCTTGCCTCGTCAATTCGCCAGGCGGCGGGTGGACGCTTGCAGCTTGGCTTGGCATTGCCGCTGTCCTCAATTGGTCCGCCGCCCTGGTCCGCCAGCAAGCCACACCAACACGTCCCGGTAGTGCCGCGTAATCCAGAAGTGGCCCGCATCTTCGACCTCGATCACGTCGAGATCCGGAATATCACCGGTCAATTTCCGCGCCGCCGGCAGCGGCACGTTGCGGTCCATTGCGCCAAGCCACATCCGGCTCCGGCTCCGCACGCCGCTCAAGTCGAGCCCCCAATCGCGGCTGAAGCACGCCATGTCGATCGCCGGCCCCATCACCCCGCGCGCCAGCCCGGCCTTAAATGCCTTGACGAGATCACCGGAAATTTCCGGTTCGGCGAGAAGTTCGCGATCCGGCCTGCCCGCCCGCACCGCCTTTGTCCGCATCGCTAGCCCCGGTGCAACGGCAAGCACGCCGCGAAAGTAGGAAAACACGAAGGAAACGCCACCCGGCACCCGCGGCAAAGCCCGGAACGCGAACCAGTGGAACCAGCTGACACCGTGCCGCTGCGACACCAGATCAAGGGGGGCCACCGGGGCAACCAGCGCCAGCTTCGATACTCTCTCCGCCAGAACAGTTGCCAATGCCGCAGCATAGGGACCGCCACCGGAGACTCCGACGACGCCGAAGCGTTCGATACTCAGTGCCCCCAGGAGGCTCTCAATGTCGCAAGCGTAGTCCGCAAGCCTGGGCCTCCCGCGCGGGGCATCCGAAAGCCCATAACCCCAGCGATCTGGACTTATAAGCCTCAAACCCAGCCGCTGCGCTTCCCGGTCGGCAATCGCGAACTTGTAACGCGAACCCGGCGTGCCGTGCAGCGCCACCACCGGATGCCCGCCCGGATCGCCGTATTCGCAGTATCCAAGCCGCCGCCCATCGGGCAGACCGTGCACGAGTTCAAGCTTAGCCAAGGACGTGTCCCACCTGAATTTCCTGCGAAATGAGGCAAATGCGCAGCCGGCTGGACGCCAAGCCGCCAGTTCGCAGCCGCGCCGGTCTCCAACCAACATCCGCTAGCCGCTAGTCGGCCAGATTATGACAATCTGACGGCCTCTCGGCTAAACAAATCGTGCCCTCCCACTAGTGTAGCGCACCTGACGTTTGGTACCCGCTTGCGGCTGGACTCGAAACCAAACGTCAGGTGCAAAAGCTACTCTAGAATCATAGTGTTGCTAGTGTTCCTTATGGTTCTGACATTTGCTCCGGACCTGGCCGCATTGGGAAGCAAATGTCAGAACCGGAACACTAAGTTGACGCGCCGCAAATCCCAGTGCGAGCCTCGCCGCAAAACCGCCGCATGCAGTCAATCAGAATTGCCCGAAGTCAACAGATGATCCTGCAAAGGAGCCGCCGCAATGCTTCGTACTCTCTTGGCCTCGATCGTTCTCGTACTCGCGACCGCCACGGGCGCATGGACCCAGAACGTCGAAATCATCAAGCAGCGCCAGGAGCTTTTGGACCAGATGGGCAAAGCCGCCAAGGGGCCGGGCCAGATGATGAAGCAGGAAATTCCCTTCGACGAAGCTACTGTCCAGGCCGCCCTCGATACCATCATCGCCAACGCTGCAAAGCTCCCTGAGCTGTTCCCCGACGATTCGAGGACCGGGGGCGAAACCGAAGCTCTGCCCGCCATCTGGGAAAACAAGGCGGACGTCATGAGCCGTTATGAAAAACTCGTCGCCGATGCGCAGGCCGCCAAGGTCGCCGTCAGCGACGAATTCGAATTCATGGAAACCTGGCCGAAGGTCGCCGGCAACTGCGGCGGCTGCCACAAGAAATACCGGGTCGAGAAGAAGTAGTCCGCCCTGCAACGGCGGTCCCGCAACCAATGCAGGCGACCTCACAAGACCGACGCAAGCCGAGGACCGGGCCCGGGGCCGATCCACGAGACGGCGGCCGCATGGTCGCGGCCTGGGATCTGCCGACAAGGGTGTTCCACTGGCTGCTCGTTGCGCTGGTCGCTGCCGCCTGGGCATCGTTTGAATTCTCCGAAGCGCTAGGCGACGCCGTGCTCAAGTGGCATCGCTGGATCGGCCTCGTTATCCTGACGCTGCTGATCTGGCGGATACTGTGGGGCTTCTTCGGCGCATCGACGTCGCGTTTCACGAACTTCGTTCCAGGCCCCGCGACCGTGATCGACTACGCCGCCTCTGTAACGCGCGGCAGGGAGGCCAAATACCTCGGGCATAACCCGCTTGGCAGCGTCATGATCCTCGCCCTGCTCGGGCTTCTCCTGACGCAGGCCACCCTCGGGCTCTTTACCGTCGAGCACAACGATCTGACCGCCGGTCCGTTGTATCTTTTTTTGAGCGAGGCCGGGCGCAAGTCCGCATCGAGTTGGCACCACTTCCTGTTCGAGTCGGTAATACTGTGGCTCATAGCCATTCACTTCGCCGCCAACGCTTTCTACGCCCTCGTTCGCGGGGACCCCTTGATCAGGGCAATGTTTACGGGGCGCAAACCAGCCCGCCAATACCAGGATTGCGATGAAGCCATGGTTGCGGGCCGGCCGCTGCTGCGCGCCATCGTTTTGCTCATCGTTGCCGCGGTCATTGTCTTCGGCGGCATCTCGGCTGTCGGGGGCAAGTTCCTGTCGATGCGGCTTTGGTGAGCCTCCACGCCGGCAGGCTCACAGCCCAAGCTTTGACATGATCACGTTCTGCGCTTCACGTATGTTCGGCGACCATTCGGCGACTTTTGAAGCATAAAGGCTCGCCTCCGATTTCAGGATAACGCCATCGTCGAGTATACGCAGACCGTTGGCCTTCAGCGTCGAACCGGTCGTCGTTATGTCCACGATGAAATCGGCCGTGCCCGCAGCTGGCGTCCCCTCGGTTGCTCCCAGACTCTCGACGATGCGATAGTCGTTGAACCCGTGACTGACGAAGAACTGCCGCGCCAGATTGACGTATTTCGTCGCCACCCGGAACCAGCGCCCATGAGCGCTGCGGAAACTGCTGGCCAGTTCGTCGAGGTGGGCCACCGTGCGCACGTCAAGCCAGCAATCCGGCACCGCCACAACGACGTCGGCAAACCCGAAGCCGAGCGGTTTGAGAAGTTGCGCACGCGCCTGCCAGTCCGTCATCCGCTCCTGCACGAGATCCGCACCCGTGATCCCCATGTGCGCTTTTCCGGTCTTCAGATACCATGCGATTTCGGACGCCGAGACGAACAGCACGTCCGCCTTTCCGATACCCTCGATCTCGCCGTGATAGCCACGCTCGTTACCCGTCTTGCGGACCACCAGTCCGGCCTCCGCGAGCACCGTGGTCGCTTGTTCCATCAAGCGCCCCTTCGAGGGCAGCGCCAATTGAAGCCGTTCGGTCATCGCTTAAATTGCCCTGTGAGCGTGAGACCCGCTGCTGCCATCAAACTCGTTGCCATCAAACTCGTGACCATTAAATTCGTTGCCATCGATCCTGCCGCCATCCGTCCAGCCTCCAGCCCGAACCTTCAGCCGCGCACGGCCTTCAGCAAGCGCTCCGTATGAATGGCGCCGCCTACTGCAGCCACTTTTGCCGGTGCGCCACACATCTTCATCAGCCCGTCGTAGCGCCCGCCCCCCGCCACCGGACTTCCTTCGCCAAGGTCGGGCACCTGCACCTCGAACACGAACCCGGTGTAGTATTCAAGCGAGCGCCCGAACTCGGCGGAGAATTCCGCCTTCGCCACATCGACACCGAGTTCGGAGAGAAGCTGAAGCCGCCTGTGGTAGGCATCGAGCGCCGGGGTGATATCGATGCCGACGTCGCGAATGAGATCCTTGACACGCGCCCCGGCTGCCCGCGCCGGCGCCCGCACACCGATGTAACCCTCGATCAGGTTTGCGGTTTCGACCGGCAGCCGCTCTGCCCGCCGATCGGCAGCAATTCGAGCCAGCTGCAGTGAAATCTCTTCGAGTGTACGTACGCCCTGCAGCTCGATGCCGTGATCGTCGAGATACCGGGCAACCTTGCGAGCGGATTCGGAGGAACGAGCCGGATCAAGCCCCTCGAGCAGCTCCTCCGGAATGCCGACGGCATGTCTTTCCACAGGCTTCGTCAACCGCTCAAGTTCCTCGCGGAATGCGAGCGGCCGCCAGAACTGATGGCGCAGCCGCTCCCGCCAGCGTTCCGGCATGTCGATCGCCGACAAAAGCGCCCGGAACAACCCCAGATCGCCAATCCTCAGCTTCCACTCCTTGAGGCCGGATTCCTCCAGACCCTTGAGGATCAAAGCGAGCGTGTGCGCGTCGGTGTTCTCACGATCCCCCGCCCCGATCGACTCGATCCCGCACTGGCGGAATTCGCGCGGATGGGCGGCGTCCGCACCGCGCGGCTGGAATCGGAATGCCGAACCGTTATAGCAGTAGCTCGCCTTGTCGGAGCCTTCGGGATGCCGCTCCAGGTGCAGCCGGCAGATCGGCACCGTCAGGTCGGGCCGCAAGCAGAATTCGTCCCCATCGGGATCGGTAAAGACGTAGCTGCGCGCGCGCAGCGCTTCGCCGATGACGTCGAGATAGACGTCCGCGGGCTGCAACACAGCCGGCGCCACCGCTTCATGCCCTGCGGCGACGAACGCCGAAAGAAGCTTGCGCGCCTGCTCTTCGAGCGCTTCGAATTCGCGTGCGGTTTCAGCGACCATGTTCAATCCGTATGCCGCGCGATGATTCTTTTCACCTCGGCGACAAGGTCGGCTTCGGCAACCGAAACCTGCGCCGGACGGCTTTCCTTCCATTCCTTGTTGTCGCCGATCGACTGCGCCGCCTTGGCGCCCTCGATCAGATCCTTGATCTGCACTTCACCCGCCTCGCGCTCGTTCGAGCCCTGGATAACGACACAAGGAGCGCCGCGCTTGTCGGCGTACTTCATCTGCGCCTTCATGCCCGACGTGCCGACATACATTTCAGCACGAACGCCCGCTTCCCTGAGCAACTGCGCCATGCGCTGATAGCGCGGCAGCTCGGCGCGGTCCATCACCAGCACGACGACGGGACCCGGGCTTGCCGCCTTTTTGTTGCGCCCAAGCGCCGTGAGCGCCGCCTGGAGGCGCGACACGCCGATGGAAAAACCCGTCGCCGGGACCGGTTTCCCCGTAAAGCGCGCGACCAGATCGTCATAACGCCCGCCACCGCCAACGGATCCAAAGCGCACGGGACGGCCGTCGTCGTCGGTCACTTCGAACGTCAGTTCAGCTTCGAAGACCGGCCCGGTGTAATATTCGAGACCACGCACGACGGAAGGGTCCATGCGCACGCGACCGTCGCAATATCCGGCGACATCGAGCAGGCTTTGCATCTCTGCGAGTTCGGCGAGCCCTTGCTGTCCGGCTTCGCTGTCCACCACCAGCGATGCAATCGCCTTGAGGGTGTCGCTGCCCTTCTCCGTGCCGGAATTGACGAACGCCATGACCTTGGCGATAGCCGCCTCATCGAGCCCCGCACCTTTCGTGAAATCACCCGAGTCGTCCTTGCGACCCGCCCCGAGCAGAAGCGACACACCCTCTGCGCCAAGACGGTCGAGTTTGTCGACCGCGCGCAGGATGACGAGCCGTTTCGCGCAATAGGAATCGGCAGGATCGACGCCAATTCCCTCCAGCACCCCATCCAGCACCTTCCGGTTGTTGACGCGGATCACATATTCGCCGCGTGCAAACCCCAGTGCCTCCATGGTGTCGGCAGCCAGCATGCAGATTTCGGCATCCGCTGCGACGTTTTCCGTCCCGACCGTATCCGCATCGAATTGGGTGAACTGCCGGAAGCGCCCCGGCCCCGGCTTCTCGTTGCGCCACACGTTTCCCGTGGCATAGCGCCGGAACGGCTTCGGCAGCCTGTCGAAATTCTCCGCGACATAGCGCGCCAGCGGCGCCGTCAGGTCATAGCGCAGGCTGAGCCACTGCTCATCCTCGTCCTGCAGCGAGAAGACGCCCTCGTTGGGCCGGTCGCTGTCGGGCAGAAACTTGCCTAGCGCCTCGGTGAATTCGAATGCAGGCGTTTCCAGCGCTTCGAAGCCGTAGTGCTCATAGACCTCGCGGATGGCGCCAAGCATGGCCTGCGTCTCGCGCAGTTCGTCCGCCTCGATATCGCGGAAACCTTTGGGCAGTCGCGCGGTCGGCCGCGCGGGGTTATTCGTTTTAGCCATGGAGCTGGGTCTGAAGCGCTTTCAACAGGTTCGAATCATAGCCGCCGGAGAGGAGAAGCCGCTCCGGGGCGCGCCCCCTTACCATGCTTCCCCAAGCGGCGCAAAGCGCTGTGCCAGCGATGTTTGCGCTGATACCGCGAAAGCACATCGTTCGTCGTGCCTAACTCGCGGGAATCGGTGTTCCGGCTTCCCCGACGTCGGGTCGCGCATGCCGCTCCAACTGCCGGTCGAGGTAATGGTCGGTGGCGACCGCGCTGAGGAAGATCGACAACAGCGCCAACCAACCCGTCAACGCGAACACAGACGCATTCGTCAGGCTGCCGACGGCACAGCCACCCGCCAGCATTCCGCCGAACCCCATCAACGCCGCTCCGAGAAGATAGCGCGTCATCGAGGGACCGCCAGAGAAGCCCTCGAGTCTGAGTTCGCGCGCCCATGCCGACGCCAGGAACGAACCGATCACCACGCCTGGAACAAGCGCTACATCAAAGCGCCAGATTCCCGTGGGCGGCGACAGGAACAGCATGAGCGTATTGGCGGAGGGCCCTGTGAACGTCAGGCTCTCGATCTTGACGGGGATGAAAACTTGCCCGTTCAGCATTCCAGTCCAGGCCCAAGCCAGCCCAACCGCGACGCCGACCCCTATCCCGCCGAGCCAGCCTTTCAGTCCGACCCCGCTGCGCAAGGCGAAGAATATTCCTGACGCCAGCCACACGAGACCAATCAGAATCCCGGCAACATGGTCCATCCCGAGGTTGCCGAGAATATCGAGCCGCTCGCCTGAAACCACCCAAAGCCCGGCAAGTTCATCGCGCACGGGATGCAGAATCCCGCGCAGCGAAGCCTGTGCCGTGACGGCGAACACCAGCCCGTTGAGGACGGCGCGCAGATTGCCCTGTCCGGCCAGAACCAGCATCCGGCTCGAACAGCCACGGGCCAGAACCATCCCCGCCCCGAACATCGCCCCTCCGATGATCGAACCCGACAGGCTGCCCTGCAACGTCAGTTGGCGGATTTCACTGGCGGCGAGGATTTCGAATCCAAACAGCAGTTGCGTCAGGATCACGCCGGTCGAAAAAGCCAACAGCCAGATGGCGAGCTTGGCGCCGAATTCCGCACGTGAGAACTCAACGGCCGCCGAGCGCAGGCAGAACCGGCTGCGCTGCGCGGCAAATCCGAAGATGATGCCGATGACGAGCCCGCCCAGCGCTAGCAGCCCGCTTTCGCCGAAGACGTCGGTGAACGAGAGGAGGTAATCCATGGCGTTGCCCAACGAATAGAGGAAACCTTCTCATTTGATAGGCCGCGCCGATCAATCGCCACTTGTCCCAAGTCAAACATATAACAAAAGTTGAATATGTATCTGTTTGGATTTTCGGTCACACGGCCCCGGCGATTCAAAGGCGCGGATCGACTGGCTCGCATTCAAGCGCCAGGATCGCGAAGACGCACTCATGCACGCGGCGCAGCGGTTCGCGGGCGACGAAGCGAAGCAATGCCTCTTCGCCCAGCGCGAACTCCCGCATGGCAAGCGAGCGTTTGAGGCCGAGACCCCGCCGCCGCAACCGCGCAAGATTGCCTTCGAGATCGTATTCGGGGCCGTAGATGATGCGCAGGTACTCCGGCCCTCGCACCTTGATCGCCGGCTGCACCATGCCGCGCAGCCCGCGCACCGAGAAATCGAGCGGCTTGACGACCATTCCTTCGCCGCCTTTGGCAGTCTGTTCGAGCCACCATTCGGTCGCACCCAACCGCTCCGCCTCACTCGAAAGATCGACCACTCGATAATTCGTCGCCATCAGACTTGGCAAACCTTCGGCCGTGATGAGGGCGAGTTCCTGCATATGCCACAGATGGTCGCGGTCCATGTGAACCTTGCCCTCGCTGGCCAGCAGATGGAACGGCGCGAACTTGTAGTCATCGAGTGAAGCGACCGGCCAGCAGTAGCGCCGGTAGGCTTCGACGTATTGATCCGCCCGCGCCTTGCGCGACATGAAATCCGCAAGCAGCTCGGAAGTCTCAAGACCTGCCTGTGCTGCTTTTTCCAGCAGCGCCACAGCCTCCCCCAAGCCCGCCGTCGCAGCCGCACCCGTTGCCGCGTATTGCTCCCGGATCAGCAACTGCGCCTTGGCCGACCATGGTATCAATTCGGCATCGAGAAGCCCCCAGTCGGTATCGAACCGCTGCCAGAAGTCACAGGCCGTCATCGCATTGCGAATACGGCTCAGCATTTCTTCGCTCGTCGCCGCCTCCTGGAAGAAGGACCGCCCGGTCCGGGTATAGAGTGCACCCGTCTCGCCAGACCTGATCCCGAAGCGCCGCATGGCCGCGTCCGCATCGCGGCAGACAACCGCGAGTGCCCGTGACCCCATGTGCTTTTCTTCGACGACGACGCGAGCCACGCCTTCCTTTTCGAAGTACGCGAAAGCTTCGTTAGGGTGTTCGAGAAAGCCTTCCCGCGTTGACGTCTCGCACGGCGATATTGTCGCTGGCAGATGGATGAGCCACTTCGGATTGATGGCAAACCGGCTCATCACTTCTAGGGCCGCCGCCGCATTCGCTTCGGGCACCTGGATCGTCCGCCCCGCCGCCGTCGCCACGATGCGTTTGCCAACGACGTCGTCGAGATTGAGCAGATCATCATGTAATGCTTGCTGGGAAAGTTCGACTCCGGGCCGCGCCGGCGGGTGCCCCATCGGCCGGATCGGCGGCGTGTAGACTTGGGCTGCGGCAACCGAAACGATCTCCTTCTCGGGCCATTTCAACGCCGTCAGCTTGCCGCCGAAGACGCACCCGGTATCAATGCACAGCGTATTGTTCAACCATTCGGCTTCCGGCACCGGCGTATGACCGTAGACGACCGTCGTCTTGCCGCGATATTCGGCCGCCCAGTTGTAGCGCATCGGCAGGCCGAATTCGTCGGTCTCCCCGCTGGTCTCTCCGTAGAGGCAGAATTCGCGGATCGCCCCTGATGCCCGCCCGAACATGTGCTCCTTGATGCCTGCGTGGGCAACGGCAAGCCGGCCTTCTTCGAGCCAGGCGTGACTGACCAGACTGTCGATGAACTTCTTCACCGTGTTCCTGAACTCGGGCGGCTCGCGGTCGAGTTGCGCCACCGTCGCATCGAGACCGTGATTAAGCTTGACGTTGCGCCCATTGAGGTAGCGCAGAAGCTTGACATCGTGGTTGCCGGGCAGTGCGATCGCCTGGCCTTGCCCCACCATGTGCATGACGATCCGCAACACGTCAGGCGAAGCGGGGCCGCGATCGACGAGATCGCCGACGAATATCGCCCGCCGTCCCTCGGGCACCGAAGAGAACACGCAACGCTCCTCGCCCTCGCCTTCGAGCCGCACCGCATAGCCAAGCTTGTCGAACAACGCCAGAAGCTCGTCGCGGCATCCATGCACGTCCCCGATGATATCGAACGGGCCGTCTTCGTCGCGCTGGTCCGTCCACAGCCGCGTCCGCTCGATCTCGACCGCATCGATCTCCTCGGGGGAACGCAACTCGTAGACGTAGCGGAAGCCTTCCTTGTCGATTCGCTTGATATCCCGCTTCAACGCCCGCGTATGATTGCGCACGACATGGGCGCCGAATTGCCGGTCGGGACGTGTGGCATTGCGCCCATGGCAGATTTCCTCACCCGGATTGATGACGATCGCGACGGCCAGCGCGTGATGCGCCTTCGCGATCTGGACGAGCCGCGCCCGGTCTTCCTTGCGCACGTTGGTCGCATCAATCACGACGAGCTTGCGCCGCCTCAGCCGCGTCTCGGCGATGGTGTGCACGAGTTTGAACGCATCGTCGGTCGCATTGAGGTCGGTCTCGTCGTCCGAGACGATACCGCGGCAGGCGTCCGAGGAGATAATCTCTGTTGGGAGAAAGTGCCTGCGCGCAAACGTCGATTTGCCGGAACCCGAGGCGCCGACGAGGGCGACAAGGCAGAATTCCGGAATGGATATCTTCATGCTCGTCCCAAATTCAGTTGGCTCCCTCCCCGCCTATCAGACTCGGCCGAATACCGCCATCTGCGAGGGCGCCCCGCAATCGTCATCCTCTTCGCTGATCCCGTAGAATTCGACAAAGTATCCAAACCGCGCGGCCACCGGCTCCGCCCATGCCGCAAACTCGTCGCGGGTCCACTCGAATCGGTGATGATGTTCACAATCCAATACCGCAACGATGCGTCGGGCAGGCCCTCTTCGTACCTCTCGGATCGTGCCCGTCTTCTGGTTAGTCGGGCCGCCCCGTCATGTCCGCATCGTAGAGGAAGTCGTCGGATACGTAGCGTTCCGGCTCCGGCACATCGGAAACGAAGCTCCGCAGCTTTTCGAGTCCGCGCGGCACCGGCCCGCCATACGCCCAGTCCAACAATTCGACGGTGTGCGCGATGGGCAGGTCCATGCCCTTTTCCAGATGCGCGATGCAGCCGATGTTGCCGGTCGCGACGAGATCCGGTTTCGCCTTGCGGATGTTCCCCACCTTGCGGTCCCGCAGCGTCGTAGCGATTTCCGATTGCAGGATGTTGTAGACGCCCGCTGAACCGCAGCAGATATGCCCCTCCGGCACTTCCGATACCGTATAGCCCGCCTTGCTCAGGAGTTCCTTCGGCTCTTCGGTGATGCGCTGGCCGTGTTGCATCGAGCAGGCCGAATGATAGGCGACCCGCAGCGACGAATAACGCTTCGGCGGACCCAGGTCGTAGTCGACGATGAACTCGGTGACGTCCTTCGTCAGATCGGTGATCTGCCGCGCCTTCTGCGCATAGGCCTCGTCATGGCGAAGCATGTGCGCGTAATCCTTGACCGTGGTACCGCAGCCGGATGCATTGATGATGATCGCATCGACCGGCTCCCGCTCGATCTCCTTGATCCATGCGTCGACGTTGCGCCGCGCCTGGCTGAGCGCTTCTTCTTCCCGCCCCATGTGATGCACCAGCGCCCCGCAGCATCCCGCCCCGGCCGCCACGACGACTTCGACACCGCGCCGCGCAAGCAGCCGGATCGTCGCATCGTTGATGTCTGGCCGCAGCACCTGCTGGGCGCACCCGGCAAGCAGGATGACGCGGGCCCGCCGCCGCATGTCCGATTGCGCGGTGCCCGGTCCTTCGTACTTCGGCGTTGTCGGAATTTTGTCCGGGGCGAGTTCCACCATGGCGGCGAACGCGTCGAGTTTCATCCGCCGCATGATCTTGAGGAAGGGCCGCCCCAGAGGCGCCAGCTTCAATGCGAAACGAAACCGCTCGGGATAGGGCACGACCTTCGCCAGCACCGAGCGCACCAACCTGTCGGCAAACGAGCGGCTGCCGGTCTCCTTTATGTGAACGCGCGCGATATCGACGAGATGCATGTAGTCGACACCGCCCGGACATGTCGTCATGCACGACAGGCACGACAGGCAACGGTCAACGTGATGCTGCACTTCCGCGGAAGCCGGCCGGTCGTTTTCCAGCATGTCTTTGATCAGGTAGATCCGCCCGCGCGGCGAATCTCGCTCATCGCCAAGCACGACGTAGGTCGAGCACACCGCCGTACACAGCCCGCAATGCACGCACCTTCTGAGGATTCGTTCGGCCTCCTCGAGCTTCGGATCGGTCAATTGCTCGGGCGAAAAGTTCGTCTGCATATAAGGGGCCTTTGGTCGCACACCACGTAAAAAACGGAACCGGCGACCTTTAGAGATTGGCGTACATGCGGCCGGGATTGAGCAGCCGCAGCGGATCGAATGTCGCTTTGAGCCCGCGGACGATCCTCTCCGCCAGCGGCGATTGCGGCTGGAACACTTCAACCGATGAGCGCACTGCAGGATCGGCTCGAATAAGTGTTGCATGACCGCCGTGCACCGCAACCGCGCGTCGGATATCCGAAGCGCCCGCGTCCGCACTCGCCGCAACCTCTACCCAAATAAGTCCGCCTGACCAGTCGTAGTAGACTTCCGTGGGCATGTGCCGGCGGATCGCCGCCACCACCTTCGGACCCTTCATCGGCGTCGTCGAAATCCGCCAAAGGCAGGTATCCGCGTCGTATGGCAATATCGACAAGCGCCGCAGTTCGTTCCAGAACTCCAGAGACGTCGTCGAACCAAGGATGATCGGGTCCCCATAAACCTTGAGCGCCGCCTGCATCGCATTCGAGCGGTAGTCGACGGACTTCTCGAAGTTCTCGAGCCTCAGGGCCGTGATCGACTGCCCTTGTTCGGCGAGCACAGCCGTCTCGAGCCGGCCGGCAACCGATTGCGGCAGATGCGCGGTACCGGAAACCTCGAAGGGCAGCCGCATCGCTGCGCACATCAACTCGACGCCGATATCGTCCGGCAGCCCCAGGTAGACGAGCGTCGCTGTCTTCTCCGGAGCGGGCAGAACCTTGAACGTCACTTCCGTCAGCACGGCAAGTGTCCCCCAGCTTCCCGACAGGCCTCGGCACAAATCGACCCCGGTCACGTTCTTCATGACCCGGCCACCCGAACGGAACAGTTCAGCCCGCCCGGACACCGCTTCTATTCCGAGCAGGTGATCGCGCGCCGCACCCACCGTGATGCGGCGGCTGCCGGAACTGTTGGTTGCAAACACCGAACCTATCGTTTGCGTGCCGCGCCTTCCCCCGCACGCCGGCCCGATATCGCTGGGCTCAAACGCCAGCATCTGGTTATGGCCCGCAAGCTCCGCCTCGACCTGCGCCAGCGGCGTACCGGCGTGAGCCGACATTACGAGTTCGGTTGGTTCATACATCCAGATGCCGTGCATGGAAGCGGTCGAAATGGACGCGGCTGTCTGCATCGGCCGGCCAATCCGCGACTTCGACCCCGATCCCAGGATTTCGACCGGTTGCTGGCGTTCGACAAAGGGCGCCAACATGGACTGGAGTTCCCAGGACGTCGCGGCGCGCATGATCTCGCTCAAATTCCTCTCCTTCAGGCGGCGTTCGGAATCCCGCTCCTCGTCAGCATATCGAGCGGAAACACCTTGCCCGGGTTGAGCAGCCAGTCCGGGTCGAACACGGTCTTGATCCGCATTTGCAACATGAGATCGGTCCGCGAGAACTGCGTCGTCATCAGATCGCGCTTCTCGATGCCGACGCCATGTTCGCCGGTCAGGCACCCTCCGACCTCGACGCACAGCGTCAGGATTTCGGCGCCGGCCAGTTCGGCGCGTTCGGCCTGATCGGGATCGTTGGCTTCATAGAGGATCAGCGGATGCAGATTGCCATCGCCGGCATGGAAGATATTAGCCACCTTCAGCTTGTGGGACGCACAGATCTCGCTGATCCGCCGCAGCACCAGCGGAAGTTGTGAAAGGGGAATCGTGCCGTCCATGCAATAGTAGTCCGAAATCCGACCGATCGCGCCGAAGGCCGACTTGCGCCCTTTCCAGATCTTGGCGCTCTGCGCCGGCCCCGAACTGATCTGCACCGTCGTCGGCGCGAACGGCTCGGCGATCCTGGCGATCCGCCCGAGCAGGTCGTTGATTTCGTCTTCCGAGCCTTCCACTTCGACGATCAAAAGCGCATCCGCATCCATCGGATAGCCGGCCTTCGCAAAACTTTCGCAGACCTCGATGGCCGGTTTGTCCATGAACTCGATGGCGACCGGTATGATCCCCGACGCGATGATCGCCGAAACGCACTGACCCGCCGCCTCGCTCGATGGGAACCCGATCATCATCGGCCGCGCGCCTTCCGCCGCCTTGATGATACGCACGGTTGCTTCAGTGATCATCCCGAACTGGCCTTCTGAACCGACCATCAGCCCGAGCAGGTCGTAACCTTCGGCATCGAGATGCGGGCCGCCGATGTCCAGGATCTCACCGTCCATCAAGACGACTTTCATACCTAGCACGTTGTTGGTCGTGACACCGTACTTGAGGCAATGCGCCCCTCCCGAATTCATCGCCAGATTGCCGGCCAATGTGCAGGCAAGCTGGCTTGAAGGATCAGGCGCATAAAAGAAACCTTCCGCACCCACGGCTGCCGAAATGGCAAGATTGGTGATGCCGGTCTCCACCCGCGCGAAACGGTTGTCGTAGTCAATCTCCAGAACCTTGTTCATCCGCGACACGCCGACGACAACGGCGTCTTCAAGCGGCAACGCCCCACCGCACAGCGAGGTCCCCGCGCCGCGCGCCACGACCTTGATCTTTTCGCCATGGCAGTAGCGCAGAACCGCGGCCACTTCGTCGGTTGTTTTCGGCAGCACGACGACGAGCGGCATCGCCCTGTAGGCGTTCAATCCGTCGGTTTCGAAGGTGCGCCGCCCGTCCTCATCGGCGATCACGGCCTCCGGTCCGGCGATTTTCGCGAGCGCCGTGGCGATCTCCGCCCTGCGCGCGATCATCGCCTGGTCGGGCTGCGGCATCCTCAGGCTCATGGCGGACGTCCTTCATGCAAAAAAAATCTCCTGCTTCAATCCCTGCAACCGCCCTCCCCCTTTGGCAAGACCTAACCGTGCCGCCGCTTCAAGTTGCCGGCACATTTCAATGAATCCGAACAAAACATATGCTAAAAACGAAACGCAGCGGCAAACTTTCGCCGGTCCGAGGCGCAATTCAGGAAGGTGAGGCAGCACGACTGAGCGAATCTGGATCTTCCAACGCAAGGGTTCCAAGCATGACCGCAATCACCGATCTCGAAATTTTCGCGCGTGTTGCCAGAACCGGTAATATGTCGGCCGCGGGCCGGGAGATGGGACTGTCGCCGGCAGTCGTCTCGAAGCGCATCTCCCTTCTCGAGGAGCGTCTTAACGCGCGCCTCTTCCAGCGCACGACGCGCCAACTGACCCTGACCGAAACCGGCGAAGGCTATTTCAAGCGCGTCGTCGACATCATCGCGCTTTTCGAAGAAGCCGAAGATTTCGTCTCGCGTCGCAATACCAGCCCGCGCGGCCTGCTCAAGGTCACCGCCCCGACCTCGTTTGCGCGCCTGCATATTGCCCCGCATCTGCCGATGTTCGTGGAGCGCTACCCCGACATCGAACTGGATTTCCAGCTGACCGACAACTTCGTCGACATCATTCGCGACGGCTTCGACGTCGCAATCCGCATAGGCGAACTGGCCGACAGCTCTCTCGTTGCCCGCAAGATCGCCCCCGACGACCGCCTGCTGTGCGCTTCGCCGAAGTACCTTGCCGATAATCCCGCCCCCCAGAAGCTCTCCGATCTCGAGCGCCACAACTGCCTGTTGGCCGGCTCGCAGGACGGATGGCGTCTGAAGGACAAGGACGGCCGCGAACACCAGGTGCGCGTTGAAGGCTCAATCCGCTCGAACTCGTCCGACTTTATCCGCGAAGCCCTCCTCCTCGGCCTCGGCCTCGGACTGCGCTCAACCTGGGACGTCGCCCCGGAACTTGAGCGCGGGGATCTCCAGGTGGTTATGCCCGACTTCTCCGGTTCCTCGAACTTCGCGGTGCATGCGGTCTATCCATGCCGCGAATTCCTGCCCGCCAAGGTCCACGCCTTCATCGATTTCCTGACCGAACTCTACGGCCCGGTTCCCTACTGGAATAAGTCCATGAAGATCCAGGCAGGCGGCGTGACCCCGCCAAGCAATAACAGGAAGAAGAACCCCACCCGCCGGACGACCGGACGCTCGAGCGCTGCCGAAGCGAACCAAGCCGCCGGCATTGATGGCGGCATCTGAATGTTCGCAGACGTCCTGCTTACCAGGCCCTCGGCGGCCATTAATCGAATTCAAAGATAACCGGCCAGGGACTTGGCGAAGCCGGCAAACGATGCGAAAAAACTCGTCCTACGTCTGATAACTCGCCACCCGCAAGCAAGGGGAACAAGGTGCCGCACAAGCACGTGACCGCAGCCGTCGCCGCTATACTGGTCGTTATGGCCGGACTGCTGCCGGCGTCCGCCGTCCCGCGCTGGGTGCCGCTGCCCGTGGCGAAGTCGGCCGCCCTGAACGAAGTTCCGCTGCCCGGAGACACGACGCGCGGCGCCGTTCTTTATGCCAAGTGCCAAGCCTGCCACGAAGCCGGTGAGGGCGCCGGCCACCGCGTCGGCCCGGCCCTGACGGGCATCATCGGCCGGCCGGCTGCAGCCTACAAGGATTACGATTACTCCGGCGCACTCGCGCAGGCCGGCAGCGAGGGCCTGATCTGGACCCGTGAATTCCTCAACGAATATCTCGAAGCCCCCTCGAAGTTCCTGCCCGAGGGCACGATGGCCTTCGTTGGCCTTGAAGCCGAAGCCGACCGTGCCGACATCATCGCCTATCTGGCGACCTTCAAGGCGCCCAAGACCGCCCCTTGGCTGTTCCGCAACCAGTCCCGCGCCGATATCCCCCTGCCGGCCAGAAGCCCTATTCTCCGCTAAGCCGGCACAGCCCCCGGCGCGGCAGTTTTTCGGAAGCGCTTGACCCGGTTCCGCGGCTCTTAGCGAAGAGCGGACATTCAAGGGGGCAGGCGGTTTTGACCCACTTAGACGAAGTGCCGATGCGCAACACTCGTGTTGCTTCGATAGAAACTACGCGATTTGGCACGTGACGCGCAGTGCGATTTTCCGCATTGTCGCGCCTGTTGGACGGCAATTGTTAGAAGGAGTCCTCAGCTTAAAACTTTTCATATTGCACCTCGAACTCAAATGAATTGCCTGGTCTGTGTCGAACTTCATTATATCGCCTCTGAAAATTGATGATGCGTTCAGGACTATACCACCACTGATTGCGATCGTATGTGAATGCCGATTTCAGCAAATTTGGTGCAATTGATGCGATGTCGTCGGTTGGGTTGCTCCACGTGGAAGCCGCGGTCATTCTGATGATCCGAAAGTCGACCCCATTGGTGACCGTTCGCCATTTGCCCGGTCGCGTTGCGAAATCCACCATAAAGGCTGAACCCTGGACTGCCTCCTTTCCGGTGCACACACGCAAAATGTCGACTTGCCCATCCTGCGCCAGCGCCCGCTCCCCCGCGCGACAAAGCCGGGATGGAATTATAAGAACGCGGTCATCGCTCAACCTGTAGGTCAGTGCATCGCCGTACTGCTGCTGACAGCCGGCACTGTTCATCATTGCGATCCATCGCCGCGAGCGGGAATTTTGATGCACGACGGCCGCTGAGAGTTTCTCCCCTTCGATATCGACGTCCGCAATTACGCGTGCATTCACCGTATAGGTGCAGGTCGGATGAAAACTGTAGACTGGACTGCGCCAGATGGTGAAGCCGATCAAGATCAGCCCGACCACGGCCAAGGAGCGCCATGGCAGTCGGACGACAGTCGGCCCCGGTTTCTCATCTGGCAGGCGAGGGTTTCGAGACATCGGCAACTCGTTTTTTAAGCGCTTCGGAGGACTGCTCGCGTCGCCATAGATTTGGAGTTGCGACGGTCAAGCCCATTACCGCAGCGAAAAATGCACCGATCGCGAGCACGGTGAATACACCAGTCGTCAAGGTAGAGGTCCCCGTGCGAGGCGTTGCGCAGTCGTCGGATAGATCGTAAGCCAATATAATTAATGCTCTGCAGGCAAATCAGGGCTTGCGCTTGCAGTTGCCATCAGTGTCGTGGACAGACCAAGAGCGGGGATCGACCGCTCCGACTATGCGTCAGGCGAACGAACGCGCTATGGGCTGTGGTCACATCCGCAATCAACAAGGCAGAGGACCTTAGATGCAGTTGCGAGGCGGCATGCCGAATGCGGAGCAGCAAGTCTAGCGTTGCCCCTCCATCGGCAGACAGATGAAAAGCACACGACGTTGATCATCCGTGTCTCGGGACGGCAGGATTTGCCCCACCCCATCACCTCGCAAGTCCGCCACGTCTCCCCCGCCTCCAAAGCCGAAATACCCATGACCCGGCTCACTCCTTTCGCATGCCTTGAGGGCCTGCGTTGAACAACGTACGTTCAAGGAGAGCCAAAACATGATTGTCGGCGAGAGCCGCCAACCGCCACTCCAGGACCCCGATGAGCGACACCGCCAGCAATCGCCCGCGCGTAGGACTTTTCGTCACCTGCCTCGTCGACCTGTTCAGGCCGTCGGTCGCAATGGCGGCAGCCAAACTCATCGAACACGCCGGCTGCGACGTGGTTGTGCCCCGCGCCCAGACCTGCTGCGGCCAGCCCGCCTATAATTCCGGCGACCGCCCCGACGCCAAGGCGCTGGCCCTGCAAACCATTGCCGCCTTTGACGGCTGCAACTACGTCGTCGCCCCATCGGGTTCGTGCGCGGGAATGCTGAAGGCGCATTACCCCCGCCTGATGGATGCGGGCACAACCGACTACGCCCGCGCGGCAGCCTTCTCCGAACGCGTCCACGAACTTGTCTCCTTTCTGGTCGACGTCCGCGGCCTCCGCAACGTACCCGGCAATTTCACGGGCACCGTCACCTACCACGACAGTTGTTCAGGCCTCCGCGAACTTGGGATCAAGACCCAGCCGCGCCAATTGTTGACATCGATCAATGGCTTGGAACTGAAGGAGATGGCAGATAGTGAAATCTGTTGCGGCTTCGGCGGCGCCTTCTCAGTCAAGTTCCCGGACATCTCGAATGCCATGGTCGAGAAGAAGTCCGCCAACATTGCCGCAGCAGACGTTGACGTTATCCTGGCCGGCGACCTCGGTTGCCTGATGAACATGGCCGGGAAACTGAGACGACAGAAAAGCTCGACTGCCTGCCGGCACGTCGCCGAAATCCTCGCGGGCGAACTCGACGATCCTCCGATCGCCGCTGCCCTCGACTAGTGTAGCGCATCTAACGTTTGGTACCCACTTGCGGCTGGCGTCGACCAAACGTTATATGTAAAAGCTACAATAGCATCATAGGCTTGCTAGTGTTCCTTATGGTTCAGACATTTGCTCTTAGACCTACTGCAATGGGATGCAAATGTCGGAACCGGAACACTAGGGTTGAGGAATTTCGCGGACCGGTCAGCAATGAGGAAAACACCAAGGAGCCCGCACGCGCATGTCTCACGTTCCCCACGAACTCGCCGAAGAATTTCCCGACCATAAGGACCGCATCCACGACCTCAAGATGAACAATGCGCACTTCGCCAGGCTCGCCGACGAATACCACACGCTGAACCGCGAAATTCACCGCATCGAGGCCGCCGGTATCAACGTCGACGACCCGACCTACGAAGACCTCAAGAAGCAGCGCCTGGCGCTGAAAGACGAGGTTTTCGCCATGCTCAACGGCGGTTGACCATGACCAATTGACGATTGCCTCATGACAGATTGGCCTTGCAGCCGGGCGGGCCGTGCGCCAGCTTGGTGACATGCAGCCAACCGCCCATGACTTCAAATCGAACGCCCGTGCAGCTCTGGCCGACAAGCAGCTCCAGGACGCCCTCTCCGGGCTCCCTGGCGGACTTGTCGCCCAGCGCGCCGCCGCCCGCGCCCGCCTGCCCGAATTCGACGGCTTGCGCGATTACGGCCGCGATCTCCGCAATCACACCCTCGAGCACCTCGACGTATACCTCGAGCGCTACGAGACAGCCCTGATCAAGGCCGGCGGCCACGTCCATTGGGCGGCAAACGGCGAGGAAGCCTGTGCGGCCATCCTGCGCATCTGCCAGGAAGCTGGCGCAAAGCTCGTCACCAAGGGCAAGTCGATGGTCTCCGAGGAGATCGGTCTCAACGCCCGCCTTGAAGGCGCCGGCCTCGAAGTCGTCGAAACCGATCTTGGCGAATATATCCTGCAGATCCGCCACGAAACCCCAAGCCACATTATCGCGCCGGCAATCCATCTGACACAGGGACAGGTCGAGGCCGACTTCCGCCGCGAGCATGCCCACTTGCCGGCGAACCGCCGCCTCGTCGATCCAGCCGAGCTGGTCGATGAAGCCCGCCAGATACTGCGCGAAAAGTTCACCGGAGCCGATGTCGGCATCACGGGCGCGAATTTCCTGATCGCGGAAACCGGATCCTCGATCATCGTTACCAACGAGGGCAACGGCGATCTCACGCAATCATTGGCCAAGGTGCATGTCGTGATAACGTCAATCGACAAGGTCGTGCCGACGCTCGACGACGCATCTGCTTTGCTGAGACTCCTCGCGCGCTCGGCGACCGGCCAGGAGATCACCTCCTACACGACTTTCTCGACCGGCCCCCGCCACGATGGCGACCCTGACGGCCCCGAGGCCTACCACGTCGTCCTGCTCGACAACGGCCGCACGGAACTGCTCGGATCGGAGTTCAGGGAAGTCCTGCGCTGCATCCGTTGCGGCGCCTGCATGAACCACTGCCCCGTTTACAACGCTGTCGGCGGCCATGCCTACGGCTGGGTCTATCCCGGCCCCATCGGCGCCGTACTCAACCCCGGCTTTATCGGCATCGAGGAGGCCGGCAACCTGCCAAACGCCTCGACCTTTTGTGGCCGTTGCGAAGCCGTCTGCCCGATGCGCATCCCGCTGCCCAAGCTGATGCGCCATTGGCGCGAGCGCGAATTTGCAGGCGGCGGCACGCCGTTCTCGACGCGGATTGCCTTGAAGTCCTGGGCGGCACTCGCGCGCCGGCCCTGGGCCTATCATTTCCTCGCCCGCCTGACGAGCCGTGCCATGAAGATTGCCAGTGGGCGCAACGGCGCCTTCCGCTGGCTGCCATTCGCGGCTGGCTGGACGGGCGGGCGTGATTTCCCTGCCCCGCAGGGCAGCACCTTTCAGGAACTTTGGGCCGCGCGTCAGAAGCAGGCGGCAAAAAAGAGGTCGGGCCGATGAGCCATCCTGGTGGTGCAAAGACATCCCGTGATTCGATTCTGTCAAAAATCCGCGCGTCCCTTGGTGCAACGCAGAACGACCCGGCCCGGCTTGCTGCCGCCGAGAAGCGTCTCATTGCAAAGCCGCGCGCAGCTCCCCCCCAGCGCGTTGCAGCAGCAGGAACCGACCTTGTCGCCCGCTTCAAGGAGGAGTTGCAGCGCCAGCTCGCAACCGTCGTCGAGACTGCCGGCGCCCCAGAGATCCCAGCGGTGATCGCTGAGTATCTGCGCGCCAACAATCAACCCCTGCGCCTACGCCATGGCAACGACCCCTATCTCTCGTCATTGGATTTTGCCGAAACTCCCGGCTTCAAAACCTTTCAAGGCCGCGCCGCGCCGGACGATACGACCGGTTTGTCAGCAGCCTTCGCGGGGATTGCCGAAACCGGCACGATGGCGCTCACCTCAGGGGCCGACAACCCCGTCACATTGGGTTTCCTGCCGGACACGCACATCATCGTGGTGCCCCAAAGCCGCATTGTCGCAACCTTCGAGGACGCATTCGCGCGGCTTCGCCAAGAACGCGGACACACGCCGATGCCGCGCACGCTGAACCTCATCTCAGGCCCCTCGCGCACAGCCGACATAGGTGGCCGCATCGTCATCGGAGCGCACGGCCCCCGCCGCCTTCTGGCGATCATTACCGGTGATCATTAGCCAAGCCCGTCCGGATTCGTAAAAAGGCTAGCCTTAACGCCGCAGGCAGCGCTGCATGCAGGCCTGCAACTGTCGATCGCAACTCGGGCTGCCTTGCGTCTTAACGCGGCACTGGCTGTGGGCCGCACGGCATTGGGCGGCACACGAATTAGCCACCAGACTAGGCTGCATCACAAAACTATCAGCCGCCACCACACCGGCCGAAAAAGCCAGCATCGCGCCCGCGAATATGAATAATCGGCGTCTCAATTTAATCCCTCCACGGATTCGGCCCGCCGGGAGGTCGCCCGCTACAGCGCCAAAACTCCTTACCTCGGCAGAACGATATAGAACCAGATTTCGCCAGCTGGAAAGATAGTGCCACCTCGATGAACACCCGCTGAATTGTCAGGGCGCCCATTTCCCGGGGCTCACAACCTTGCAATGAGGGGGGAGGCGCGCCCTTCGATCCGATCCAATCAAAGCCACGGCGATAGCCGGCAGCGCGGAGGAGGTAGGATCAGGCCGCACGGACGGGGGGGCATCGATGATGCGCGGCCTGATCCATCGCGCCAGAGCGATCAGTTGGCTTCCGCGTCTGGCAGCGTTTCGAGTTCTTTTTCGCTCATGGACAGGTTCAGTCGATCCTGTCCCTTCGAGAACTTGTCGGCGTTAATCTTGACGCTCCGAGCACCAATTCCGAGGAACCCACCGATGTCGGCGTTCACCGACGTGAGCTTCCCATCGCTGCCCATATCGACTGCAGTCACATATCCGACGTTCTTGCCGTCAAAGGTATAGACGGGCCAGCCGATCATGGCGGCATTGCTTGGCTCGGTGGTGGGAGCCTTTTCAGCGGCGGGCGATTCAGCAGCTGAAGGCTGCTGCATTTGCTGCCCCTGCTCTGCTGGAGTCTGCTCAGTCGGCGACTGCTTTTCTGGAGACTGCTGTGCGATAGCCGGCGCCATGCCAAGCGTAATCGCCAAGGCCGTCCCTGTTAGCAACTTGGTCCACATAATTAACCTCCATCGTTAGTTTAGCCTTTGTTTCAAAGGCGGAACGTAACCGTCGACGGCCATGCATCCCAGCGCATCAAGCACGCCATGGATTAACCGGCTGATGCACTGGTGGCGGTCTGAACGCCAAACACCGGCAATGGGTTCCCGCCGATGGCCCCACCGAGCGTGCCGTGGAAAGGCTGGAAGCGCGGCATTTCCGCACTCGTGTTCGCACGCAAGCTCGGCACCAAATAGGATACTGGCTGATTGAACGAGTGGCCCGGAAGCGGGGACGCGGAGCCGCAGACTAAAGCGGTGGAAGCACTCCAGGGCCACGACTGTTGGACCGGCTGCTCAACAACAGCTTGCTGAGTGTTGACCACAGGAGCGCTGCCCCGCGCACCGCCAGGTCCGAAAGGCCGATTGGCCCGTTAGCGAAAAAGCAAGATTGTTGCCGCCTAAAGCGGACACGATCTGCGGACACGATCTAGAGAGCAGCTTCCGCAAATAGCGGCTCGACCCGTCCCCGCCACGCTCCATGGAATTTCTCCAGGTATTGGTCGGCATTGGTCATTCCGCTCTCAGCGATTTCTTCGAGAGGTGAAAGGTAGACCCGTTCATCCTCGCCTGCCGCATCCTTCAGGCTCCGCGCCTTCAATCCCTCGGCGGCAATGTCAAGCACCCGTTGCGCTAGATCCTGAACGCTCCCCCCTCTAAACGGGGTCTGCAGGGCCAGACGCGGCACTTCATCGCGCAACGCCTGCCGTTCTTCGGCGCTCCAGCCCTTGACCAGGTCCCATGCTGCCGCGCGCGCCGTCTCGTCGTAAAGCAGCCCCGCCCACAACGCCGGCAGCGCGTTGATCATCTCGGCGCGACCGCCGTCGGCGCCACGCATTTCCATGTAGCGCTTGACGCGAACCTCGGGAAACTGCGTCGTCATGTGATCCGCCCAATCGTCGAAATTCGGCCGTTGACCTTCGAAACCCTCGAGTCTTCCGGCCAAGAAGTCGCGAAACGAAGCCCCGGCCGTATCGATATAGTTGCCGTCCCGGTAGACGAAGTACATCGGCACATCGAGTGCGTAATCGACGAGTCGTTCATAGCCCATGCCATCCTCAAACGCGAAAGGCAGCATGCCGGTGCGTTGCGCATCGGTGTTGCGCCAGACTTCGCTGCGCATTGACTTGAACCCGTTGGGCTTGCCGTCCGTGAACGGCGAGGACGCAAACAGCGCTGTCGCTACCGGCTGCAGCGCCAGCGCGATCCGCAGCTTTTGCGTCATGTCCGCCTCGTCGGCGAAGTCGAGGTTGGTTTGGATGGTCGTGGTGCGGTACATCATATCGAGCCCCATCGTCCCGACCGTCGGCATATAGCGCGACATGACGGCGTAGCGCGGCTTCGGCATTGTGGTTATGACCGAGCGTGACCATAGCGGCGCGAAGCCAGTCGCCATGAACGACAAACCCAGAGGTCCACCCGCCTTATGGCACTGCCGTAGATGCTGTTCGGTTTCCGCCGCGGTCTCATGCACCGACATCAGCGGCGCACCCGACAATTCGAACTGCCCGCCCGGCTCCAGCGATACGTTCGCACCAGGTTCCCCCAGCGCACGCTTCAACGCGATGATGTTTTCGCCTTCGAAAATCGGCTCCCACCCACAGCATTCCATGAAGCCGCGCATCAACGCGGCAATGCCCTTGTCGCCGCCATAGGCAACCGGCTCGAAGGTGTCCTGGCGAAACACGAACTTCTCGTGCTCAGTACCGATCCGCCATTCGGCCCTTGGTGTTCCGCCCTCTTCGAACCAGGCAACAAGTTCGTCGCGCGAAGTGATGGGAGCGCTTGGCTCGGTATTTTGTCGGGTCGACATGCGCTGGACCTGTGATTATCGCCTTGAATTCCTGCAGGCAGCGCGAGGGCGGCCAACTCGGGACAGCTTTTATGGCGGGGCAGCCGGGTCGTTACAAGAACTTCGCGAGGCGCACCAGCCATAAGTCGGCTTCCCCGCCTCAACTCCCCGTCCCGGTGGTCAGCCGCGAACTCGCTCGAATGCGATGCGGGCCAGCTCTTCCGCATGGCGGTTGCGGTCTTTCACATACACGTTACCCATCACCAGCCTGTCCATTTCGGTGCGCAGATAACACGAGACCGCCTCCGCCGGCGTCGTGACGATGGGCTCGTGGCGGTTGAAGCTGGTGTTGATGACGACAGGCACACCCGTCAGATTCCCGAACGCTTCGATGACGGCGTAGTAGCGCGGGTTGTCTTCCCGCCGCACGGTCTGGATTCGCCCCGTGCCATCGACGTGCACCGCCGCCGGAATGACATCGACCTTGTCGGGGCGCACCCGCGGCGCCATTGTCATGTAGGGGTCGGGCTGATCAACCTCGAAGAACTCCCCTGCACGTTCCACAAGCACGGCCGGCGCGAACGGCCGGAACGGTTCGCGGTACTTGATGCGGGCGTTGATCAGTTCCTTGATCTTCAGGCTGCGCGGATCGGCAAGGATCGAACGGTTGCCGAGGGCCCGTGGCCCGATCTCGTAGCGGCCCTGGAACCAGCCGACGATCTTCTGGTCGGCCAGGTCGTGTGCGACCCGCTTCAACAATTCCTCGTCGTCTTCGATCCGTTCATAGTTCAACCCGGCGGCATCGAGAGCCGCGATCACCTCCCCCTCGCTGTAAGCCTTGCCGTAGAATGGATGCGTCAGCTCGAAGCCACGCTCATGGCCAAGTGTCTGATGGTGATGCCACAGGGCGCTGCCGAGCGGCGCACCTGTATCGGAGGCGCACGGCGGCACCCAGACCCGTTCGAAACTTGTATCCCGGAGTATGCGCGCGTTGGCGACGCAATTGAGCCCGACACCGCCGGAGATGACGAGGTTCCTGGAGGCTTGCGTCTTTTCGACCTGGCGCACGATGTGAAGCACCGCCTCCTCGGTGATCGCTTGCACTGCGAAGGCGAGGTCTCGGTGGCGATCCTTCAGTTCGCTGCCCGGTTCCCGCGCCGGTCCGAATGTATCGAGGAACTTCTGGGTGAAGGGCCGGAGCAGCCCGTATGTATCGACACTGACGTAATCGCGATTGAGGTGGAAACGGCCCTCGTCCTCCAGAACGACGACTTCGCGGAAACGGTCCACGTAGGTAGGCTCACCGCACGCAGCCAGCGCCATGACGGTCCCCTCCTCGAACGGCTTGAAACCGAGGTGCTGGCTCGCGCAGGTGTAGAGCATCCCGAGGCTGTCGAAAAAGCCGAGCTGCCACTGCTGCTCCAGGCGATTGCCGCGACCGGCATACGCGCTGGTTGCCGAACGGTCGCCGTGTCCATCCATCACGATTACGCTGGCTTCCTCGAAGGGAGAAACAAAGTAGATCGCGGCATGCGCATCGTGATGGCCGACCTGCACGATCGGCGGCAGCTTCAGCGTCTTGTACTTGCGCCTGAGGGCGATTTGCAATCGCATCCACAAATTGACGACGCGGGGATCCTGGGTTGCATGCGCGGCGGGCCGCAGAAGATTAAGGCTGGCCGGCAGCTCCCGCGTCACGATGCGGTAGAAGGACGTTGCCAAGACCTTGGTGTCCCACGGCATCGTCAGATAATCGACATCGGCAAGTGACAGCCCTGTGTCGTCGAAGAAGGCCTCAAACGAACGGTCGGGAAACGCCTGTGTATGCTTCTGACGGTTGAACCGCTCTTCCTCGAAAATCACGTCAGGAACGCCATCGCGCAGAAGTGCGAGACCCGTGTCGTGAGTGCGGGAAATCAACCCGAGTATATTCAGCGAGCGAGCCATGATTACCTTGTTGTTTTTCTGACGATCACGCTGAGGTATTATTCTCAAGCCTGCGCTTTCTGCCCGGAACATCAGCAATCCGCAAGTCTTGACCAATCTCCAATTGGCCGCACCCTGTAACGCCGTTGCGACAACTGAGCCCCTCGGCTATGCCGTTGATTGCAATTAACCATCCGCCATGCACGCCCGGCGAGCATAATTCAAGTCCGCGCGGGGGGGGGTATGTTGACATCGCGTCGAGCAGGCAGCAGTTTCGCCGGAAACACGGATAAATTGTGCGCAAGGCAACTTTGCCAAAGATTGTGTAAGCTGCCCATATGGGGAAGAACAATGATCCATGCCAGCCCAACCATCACCCTGATGATGACCGTCCTATACGCGCTCGGCGCAATGGCGCACCTTGCCGGCCCTGTTCAAGCCGCGACCGAGCCTCAAAAAGTCGCTTTCGTCGGTTTCCGCATCATCAACGACTCGATGGAACCGCTCAGCGAAGCAGAGAAAAATCGCGCGAGGCTGCTCGACGCCCTGTTCAAGCAGAAGCTCGAAGCCACCGGCCGCTTCAAGTTCGTCGGCATACCCGAAGCGGTACGCGACGAGATCGCATCAGGTCCCTTCATCGGGGAATGCAACGGTTGCGAGGTCGACTACGGCCGCAAGCTCGGGGCCGATCTCATCGCCTGGGGCACGGTCCAGAAAGTTTCCAACCTCATCCTCAACTTGAACGTCTATATGGGCAGCGTCGAAACCGGCCAGATGACTTACATCAAGAGCGTCGACATCCGTGGCAACACCGACACGTCGTGGACCAAAGGACTCGAATGGATGCTGAAATATTATATGCCCGGCGCCGAACCCGCCGGCCAAACTCAGTAAGGGTATGGCTTGCCGAACAGCGCCGCGTAGAGCTTGGCATCGCGACGGTAGACATCGGGTCGGAACTGAATGTCTCCGTATTCGTCCCGCCACGCTGTCGAGTAGGTAATGTGCACCTCGATCGGCGCTTTCAGCGAAACCACCGTGCGCGCTCCACTCGCGACCACTGCTTCGATGCGCTTGCGATCCCAGCCGGGCACCGATGTCGTCAACACCTGCTCGGCCATGTCGATCGGCCGGGCAAGGCGGATACAGCCATGCGAGTACGCCCGGCTCGCGTTCGCGAACAGCGCGCGCGCCGGCGTGTCGTGCATATAGACGTTAAAGCGGTTGGGGAACATGAACTTCACTTGCCCCAGCGCATTGTTCGGCCCCGGCTTCTGGCGCAGCTGGACAGGAAAATTCCCCGCCGAATATCGGCTCCAGTTGATCGCGGTAAGCGGCACCGGCTTGTCGCCGATAACAGCCTCGAACCCTCTGTCTGAACGTGCCGCCGCCGATTTTTGCAGCTTTGGCAACTCTTCATTGATCGCAATCGAACGCGGCACGTTCCAGTAGGGGTTGATCTCGACGTATTGCATCGTCTCCGAGAACACCGGAGTCTGGTGATACGGCTGACCGACCACCACCCGCATAACGTCCTTCACCTGGCGATCCTGCACGCGACGCAACTGGTAGCCGGCGATGTTGACCATGATGTAGTGCTTGCCGAGTTCCTCGGGCATCCAGCGCACGCGCTCCATCGAAAGAACGATCTGGCGGATGCGGTAATCGATGGGGATATTGAGCTGGAACAACGACTTCTTACCCACGACCCCGTCGTCGTCCAGACCGTGTCGGCGCTGGAAACGCATCATGGCCTCGACGAGATCGCCCCCGTAAATGGTCTCCTCGCCTGCCGGAGCGGTGGCCGCAACCCCTTCCGTCACGGCGAGCCTGCGGCGCAGGTCGCCAACGATCGCGTTCGTCTCGCCGGGTTTCAGGACATCGATGACGGGAACCGCCGGCCATCCGCCATTGGCCTCGATCGCGCGGTATTCACCCAAAGCGCGCTTCAGAGCCTTGTAGAGCGGAATTTGCGGCTCCCAGGCATCGAAAAACACGTCGATCTGGCCAATCTCCGCGATCAGCTGAAGCGCGGCACCCATGTCGATGGTTTTTTCCTGCCAAAAGAGCTTGTCGTCCATCTTCGTTGGCAGAATGCGGCCCTTCTTGATTTCGCCCGCATACTTCAGGAAAGCCGCCGACCAATAAAGTTCCCGCAACGCCGCCTGATGCAAGTGAGCCTCGCGCGACAACGCGAAACGGTTCACACGGGCTACCCGCCCAAGCTGCTCGACAAGATTGGCATGGGATTCGAGCCCGTCCGCCTGTGCGTTTGAAAGCCGACGCAGGAAGGGGGCGGCGAGTGCGTCGTCCTGCCACAAAACCCGACTTTCCGGATCTTTGTAGTAGGCCAGCAATGCTTCGCGCCTCTGTCGCACGGGCAGGATCAGCCAATCGGGCTCAGCGAGCATGTTAAGGATCGCAGCCCTGAGCGGATTGGCGGGCGGCGCTTGCGGAACTTCGACGGCCGCCGTTGCGGCAGGCTGTTGAGCCGTTGCCAGTTCGGCGTGGCTACCGACGGCGGCAACGGCAACTCCCAAAGCGACCGCAAACCTGAGGGCGGACCTCAAGCAAAACGATAACCGGGCGCTTGCCTTTCTTGAATTCATCGACGAAGCCTTCGTTTCGCGCCAAGCCGGATTCTTCCATCCAGCCTGACCAGCTGAACTGTCGGCAAGACAACGTCAATAGACCGACGAAATGTTGAAGAGGTTGCCCAATGCCGGCAAAACACTTTCTAAAGTGCCAATGAGCCAAAGTCCGACTTCATATGATGCGATTATTCTCGGTGCCGGCGCCGCCGGGATGATGTGCGCTGCCATCGCCGGTCAGCGCGGTCGCAAGGTGCTTCTGGTTGATCACGCCGGCCGTGCAGGCAAGAAAATCCTGATCTCGGGTGGTGGACGCTGCAATTTCACCAATATCCACACGCGGCCGGAATGCTACTTATCGCAGAATCCGCATTTTGCCAAATCGGCGCTGAAAAGATACCAGCCTTCCGATTTCATAGAGCTTGTCGACAGCTACAAAATTGCCTGGCACGAAAAGACCCTCGGCCAGCTTTTCTGCGATTATTCCGCCCGCCAGATCGTCGAACTTCTGCTAAGCGAATGTGCCAAAGGCGATGTTGAAATCGGCTTGCGTTGTCCGGTGCGCGACATCGCCCACGCACACGGTCAGTTCCGCGTGGCGTTCGACGACCGGACGGCAGCTGCCGCGGCCCTCGTTATAGCAACCGGCGGTCCTGCCATTCCGAAAATGGGGGCAACGGGCTTCGCCTACGACGTCGCGCGCCGTTTTCGGCTTGAGGTGATCGCTCCGCGCCCGGCCCTCGTTCCATTGACGCTTGCAGAAAGCGAGAAGGATTTCGGCCAACTGACCGGGCTTGCCGCCGACGTCGTCGCCCGCTGCGGCAAGGCCGCATTCCGCGAAGCGGCTCTCTTCACACATAAAGGCCTATCCGGCCCGGCAATCCTTCAGGTTTCATCCTACTGGTCCAGCGGCATGCCGGTTGACCTCGACCTTCTTCCCGACCGGCCTGCGGGCTGGCTGACAACCGCCAAGCGCGCAAAGCCGAAATCGTCACTAGCATCGGCTCTGACGCAAGTTCTGCCAGCTCGCCTGGCGCAACTGCTGGCACAAAGGGTCTCCACACAAGGTGATCCGGGCGGCGTTCTGGCAAACGTTTCAGACACCAGCCTCAAGGATATCGAACGACGTCTGTCGGCCTGGCGCTTCATGCCGACCGGCACCGAAGGTTTCGCCAAGGCGGAAGTCACCGCCGGCGGCGTCTCGACAAGAGACCTGTCTTCGCAAACCATGCAGGCCAAGGAGGTTCCCGGCCTTTACTTCATCGGCGAAGCCGTCGATGTCACCGGCTGGCTTGGCGGCTACAATTTCCAATGGGCCTGGGCCAGCGGCTGGGCCTGCGCCCACGATCTTTAGTTCGAGGCCGATGGTCCCTTCAGAGCGGCTTCACCGTCACCGCTACGCCGACTGTATGCTGGCCTCCGCCGAGCAGCACGCCGCTTATCGGACTGACGTCGTCGAAATCGCGACCATAGGCAATGGTGATATGTTCAGGTGAATTGACGAGATTATTGGTCGGATCGAAGTCCACCCAGCCGGATTGCGGATCCCACACCGAGACCCAGGCGTGCGAAGCATCCGTCCCCTCGAGCTTGACCTGCCCTTCGGGAGGATGGGTAAGGATGTAGCCACTGACGTAGCGCGCCGGCAGACCCAGCGAACGCATTGCAGCGATCATCACGTGTCCGAAATCCTGGCAGACGCCGGATTTCTGTTCGAGCACCTGCTTCACCGGCGTCGACACGTCCGTCGTTGTATTGTCGAAGCGGAATTCCTTGTGAATCCGCTCCATGAGACGACGCGCTCCTTCCAGGAGCGGCGCCGCATCGGTGAACGAGTCCCGCGCGAAATCGAACAGCTGCTGCGTCGCCGCCGCATACGGCGAAGCACACACGTACTGGGCGATATCTGCTGGCAGTGTCTGGCGACTGCCGGCGACCGTCTCCCATGGTACGGAAGCCTTGAAATCCGGTTTCGGGACCTCCAGAACCTCGATTTCGCAAAACGAGTTGACCGACAGTTTCGAGTGCTCTTCTTCCACCGAGATGAGCGTCATGGGATTACCGAAATAATCGATACGGTCGCTTTGCCACGCCGGCGCCGGCTCAATCATGAAGTTGTGCCGGAGGATCTTCTGGGATTCGATCACGCGGGGAGCCAGATGCAAAAGGTGGTTCGACTGGATGACCGGCGAACTGTATTCATACGACGTCCGATGGCTGATCTGGTAGCGGGGCATCTTGTTATCGCTGCGGGTTGAGATGGAGCCGTTGCGGCTGCTCGTCTGCGAGACTGAAGTAATGGCGCGAGACAAGCTCCGATAGCCGCGGCAGTTCCCGGATGACATCGGAAAAAAGCTTCTGCAGCGCAACGCGCTGGCCGTCCGGGCCAACCTCCGACAGCTCCATGACGTCGGCGAGCCGCACCTTCGTCAAAAGCTCCAATGCCAATCGTTGGTCGGGTGCCCGCACTGCGTCATCCGACGACTTCGGTAATTCCCCGATGTGATCGGAGATCGTTGCCAGTTGGTAGGCAAGGCTGCGCGGGTTCATCTCATCAATGACCAGGAGATCAAGCACGAGATGCATTTGCGGTGCGAAGCGGTAGCGTGAGCGGAATGTGATGAAGCTATCCGCCGTCTGCAGTGCAAAGACCATATCGTCGCTGTCGAGGTCGTCGCCTTCCGAGGCCTCGAACAGTGTCAACAACAGCGTCGACATCTGCAACGCCCGCTCGATGCGCCGGCCAAGGTCCATGAACACCCAGCCCCGGTTGCGTGTCATGTTCTCGTGCGACATGCCAGCGAACGCCGCAAGCCTGTCCAACAGGCTTTCCGCCGCCTCGATAATATCGAGGGATTGGGCAGCAAGTGCAGCTGGCAAAGCGTCTTTGCCAAGCGAGGTCGGCGGCAATTCCCGCGCGATCGGCTCGGCTGAAAGTCCTGTCAGTATCCGCCAGCTGTCTTCCGAAAGGCGGTCCCGGCACCGCACTGCTATGTTGCGGATGTTCTCGAAAGTTTTTGGAAGCGCCTGGAACTTGTCCGGATCGGTGCAAAGTTCGTTGACGATTTCCCAAAGCATTTCCGGTTCGCCGTCGACCACGGCTCCGGCCTTTGGTGTCCCTCCCTCTTTGTCCAGGATGGCGCGCAGCGTCTTGATCGGCCGCTGGCTTGATGAAATTGCCAAAAGGTCGGCGGCACTGCGTTGCAGCGCCTGCCGCATGACCCTGAGCGTGCCGTCGGCTCGCTCGCCGTAGCGGCCGAGCCAGTAAAGATTGTCGGCCGCCCGGCTTTGCAGGGCCTGAGACTTGCGCTGCACCGTCATTTCGCGTGAGGCGAGCCGCTTCAGGCTGATATTGGGAGGTACGCGTTCTTCACCGACCACCCACACGTCGCGCGAACGCGCCTGCGTCGAGGTCAAGGCGACCGTCGAACCGTCATCGACCGACAAGGCGAGCCCGCCCGGCATGACGGCAAAGCTGTCGCCGATCAAGCTGACATAGATTCTCAGCGCATAATGCTCCGGCCTCAAGCCATCTGGCGTCCACGCCGGCGCGGTCGCAAACCCGATTGGCCGCTCGGCGACAAGGCGCGGACCGTTGAAGCGGATATCGGCTTCGAGCCCAGCCCGCTCCGCCTCGGTCATGGTCCGCACACTGCGTCCCGGAGCTGCTTCCCCGGGACTTCCGGTGCCTTCCTGCGCATTGTGGATGATGTACTGGTCGAGGTTGGCGAGAACGTCGCTGCGTGCCTGCTGATCGCCGAGCCAAAGCCTGGCGGTATCGGGAATGACGAGATCCTCGCCGAGGAACTTATTCGACAACGATGCCAGATAGCCAGAAAGCCCACGGTTTTCGACAACCGCCGTTCCCAGCGCATTGACCATCAAGTCCGGGTTCTGACGGCAGGCTTCCACCAGCCCGACCGGCCCATCGAAGCCTACGCCGGCAAGCTCGAGCGGGTCCGCCTTGTGCCCTTCGATGGCACGCACCAGGAGGTCGATCTTCTGCAGTCCATCGACCGTCTTCAGATAGACGCGGTTGCCGACAACCCGCAGATCCGAACCCTCGATACGCTTCTGGCGCATGTACCGCGCCATGAATGAATGGCCGACAAAGCTCGACTGATCGGGGCTTGGCGCCAGCACGGCCAGCATCGGGTCGTCGACGCCGGGCAGGCTCAAAAGATCATCGATGAGACTTTGATAGAAGGGTGCGATGCGCAGTGCATTCGATCGTCGGAAAAGGTTCCCCGAAACTTCCGAAACGACCATCCGGTTGGCGAGCGCGAAGCCATGTCCTGCAGGCGTTTCCGTATGGGTATCGATGATCCGCCAGTTGCCAAGCGGGTCGCGTGCGAAATCGAGCGCCAGGAAAGTCAGATGCCCGCGTGTTGGCAGGATGCCGTGCACGGGCCTCAGGAAGCTTTCGTCGCTTTGCACCAGAGCCGCCGGGAGAAGCCCCTCGGCGAAAACGTTCTGGGTGCCGTAGATGTCGGCAAGAAGATGGTTGTAAAGGCGCGCGCGCTGCACAGCGGCGCGCGCGATCTGCGTCCACGTCTTTTGATCGAGAATCAGCGGAACGAGATCGAGCCGCCAAGCCTGCCGCCCGCGCTGCGGATCAAAAAAATTCTCGAAAACGAGGCGGTCTACTTTCTGGGCGTCGGCCAGCTGCGCTTCCGGACTTGATTGCGCGAACCATTCGGCGCAAGCCCGCCATGCCGGTCCGATAGTCCCGCCGGGACCTGCCATCTCGTCGAACACGCCCGGGAGGGGCGTGTAGGCGGGAACAGGTGAGCCTCCATTGACGACGATGGCAGCATTGGTCGAGTTCATGTCGAGATCGGCTCCCGTTCCCAGCTGTTGTCGGGACGGCCACATCCAATGAGGAAACCAGGACGATACCACTGTGGCAACCTACAGTGAATCTCTCGTTCACCAAGTCGAAGGCGAACCGAGGGGCTGAAATCCAGCAGACTGATGTAACGCGGCTACGTCATGGTCAGTGTGCTGCGGCAATCTAGAGCACGAACAAAGGAGTAGCCGAGGGGTTCCGGGCTGAAGCTGAAACACCAAGTGTCAGCGTCGGAACCTAGTGTCCCGTCGCGCCTAAATCGCATCATAGCCGCAACCTCGTTCGATTTAGGCGCGACATGAGGGCCACTAGCAACATCAATGACTGGCCTCGCCGCACCGCCGGTCAATTAAGGCGCGATGCCTCACTAGTTGAACAGCCTCAGGTCCAGCGTCGCAGGATAATCCCGGTTACGCCGCACCGGCGGCACATCGACGTGTCCTGGCGAATGGCCTTGCGGCTCGAAACGGGCGTGCCTGCGGCTTTCCGCCTCGAACGCGTTGATCGGCACGGTATCGAAGTATTTGCCGCCTGGATGCGTGACATGATAGCGGCATCCCCCAATTGCATGTCCGCTCCAGCTATCGATGATGTCGAACACCAGGGGCGAATGAATCCCAATCGTCGGATGCAGGCAGTTCGGCGGCTGCCACGCGCGGAATCGGACCCCCGCGACCCCTTCGCCCTTGGTTCCGGTGTCCTGTAGGGGGACGCGCTCGCCGTGACAGACGACGACATGCCGGTCTGCGACGAGCCCCGTCACCTTCACCTGCAATCTTTCCAGGGAAGAATCGACATAGCGCGCCGTACCGCCGACCACACCCGTTTCGCCCAGCACGTGCCACGGCTCCAATGCCTGTCGAAGCTCCAGGCTGACACCCTCATATGTAACCTGTCCAAAGAACGGGAAGCGGAATTCGTAGTGCGGAGCAAACCACTCGGCATCGAACTTGAAGCCGTGCTCGCTGAGATCTTCCAGAACAGAAACGAGATCCTGCCACAGATAGTGCGGCAGCATGAAGCGATCGTGCAGGTCGGTTCCCCAGCGCGACAGCCGGCCCTTGTAGGGCTGGTCCCAGAACCGTGCAATCAGCGCCCGCAGCAACAGCTGCTGGGCGAGGCTCATCCGGGCATGCGGCGGCATCTCGAACGAACGGAACTCGACGAGGCCAAGCCGCCCCGTCGGCCCATCCGGCGAATAAAGTTTGTCGATGCAGATTTCGGCGCGGTGGGTATTGCCCGTCACGTCTATCAGCAGATTTCGGAACAAACGGTCGACGAGCCACAGGGGAATCTGATCCCCATCCGGACCCGGCACCTGGGCCAGCGCTATTTCCATTTCATACAAGCCTTCGAAGCGCGCTTCGTCGAAACGCGGCGCCTGGCTCGTCGGCCCGATGAACAATCCCGAGAACAGATAGGACAGCGCCGGGTGATGCTGCCAGTAGGTGATGAGGCTGGCGAGGAGATCGGGGCGGCGCAGGAAGGGGCTGTCCTGCGGCGTTGCCCCGCCCACGACGATGTGGTTGCCACCTCCCGTTCCCGAATGGCGTCCGTCGACCAGGAACTTGTCGGTCCCAAGGCGGCACTGGTAAGCGGCTTCGTAAAGCGACTCCGTCGTCGCGACGGCATCTCGCCAGCTCGTCGAAGGATGAATATTGACCTCGATAACCCCCGGATCCGGCGTCACCTTGATAACGTTGAGGCGCGGATCGAACGGCGGCTCATAGCCCTCTATATGCACCGGCTGTTCGAGCGCCGCTGCGGCCTCCTCGATGGCTGCGACCAGCGCGGCATAGTCGGCGGCATTCTCCAAGGGCGGCATGAAGATGCAAAGGTGCCCGTCACGCGGCTCAAGCGTCATTGCCGTGCGCACCGAACCCGAAATCTCATCCATCGCCGTTGGCTGGATCGGCGGCGCTTCCAGCGTCTCGATGCGGCGTTGCTGCAAAAGCCGAGCGCGCTCCGGCAATGGCTGCAGGTCGGACAGCGAATCCTGCGGCAGCACGTGCGGATAATTGACCTGCGGAATGTATGGTAGCGCGCCCAGCGGCAGACGGAAGCCGACCGGAGAATCGCCGGGCATCAGAAAAAGTCTTCCTCTACGGAATTTCCACCGTTCCGTCGCCCAGCGCCGCCCCATGTCCTTCGTCTGCCACGCCTGGATTGGCAGCACGTATCCGGAGGCCTTGCCGAGACCGCGCTCGAACGCCTTCACGACGCGCAGCCGCTCGGCTTCATCTTCGATTTTGTTGTCTTCGACCGTCAGGTTGACCGGCAGTTTCTGCTCGACGAGTGCAAAGTGTGCCGCGTCCTCGTAGGCGGGAAACCCGCTGTCGCTGGGCAGACCAAGCTGATCGCAAAGCGTCGCGACGAACTTCTCCGTTGTCTCAATATCAGCCGGCTTGAGCGGCTTCTCCTTGTCGATGAGCTGCGGCCGCTCCCACAGCGGCTGACCGTCGCGGCGCCAATAGCAGGCAAACGCCCACCTGGGCAGCTGCTCGCCGGGGTACCACTTGCCTTGCCCGAAATGCATCAGCCCGCCCGGCGCAAATTCCCCCGCCAGCCGCCGCACCAGTTCTTCGGCGAAGGCCCGCTTTGTCGGCCCGACTGCCTCGTTGTTCCACTCGCCCGCCTCCATGTCATCGACCGACACGAAGGTCGGCTCGCCGCCCATCGTCAGCCGCACATCGCTGTCCTTGAGGCGCTGGTCGACCTTGTCGCCGAGTTCGAGAATCGATTCCCACTGCTGATCGTTATACGGTTTGGTCACACGCGGCGTTTCGACGATCCGCGTCACGCTCATTTCGAAGTCAAATCCGACGTCGGCTTTCGTGTGCGCTCCCGAAATCGGAGCGGCCGAAGATGGACTGGGAGTTGCTGCAAGCGGAATATGGCCTTCGCTGGCAAGCAGCCCCGAAGTGGGATCGAGACCGACCCAGCCGGCACCCGGCAGGTAGACTTCCGCCCAGGCGTGCAGGTCGGTGAAATCGACATCCGTTCCAGCCGGCCCGTCGAGCGGCTTGACGTCCGCCTTGAGCTGGATGAGGTAGCCCGACACGAAGCGTGCAGCGAGACCGAGATGGCGCAGAATATGTACGAGCAGCCACGAGGTATCGCGGCACGAACCCGAAAGTTTACCCAGAGTTTCCTCGGGCTTCTGCACCCCGGGCTCCAGCCGGATGAGATAGCCGATGTCCTTTTGCAGTTGCGCGTTAAGCAGGACCACGACGTCGAGCGTCGTTGCAGTCTTTGGGAACGACAGCCCTTTCATGTAGGCTGCAAGCCTGGGCCCGGCAGGTTCCACCGAAAGATACGGACGCAGATCCTCTTTCAGCCCGGCGTCGTAGTCGAACGGCCATTCGCGGGCGTCCTCCTCGATGAAGAAGTCGAACGGATTGATGACCGTCATGTCGGCAACCAGATCCACCGTTACCGAGAACTTCCGCGTCGACTCGTTGGCCACCATTCGTGCCAGGAAGTTGCCGAACGGATCCTGCTGCCAGTTGAGGAAGTGGTCCTTCGGCTCCAGGGTCAGCGAGTAGCTGACGATGCCCGTACGCGCATGCGGAGCGGGCCGCAAACGGATCACCTGTGGACCAAGCGTGACGTCCCTGTCGTAGGTGTATGACGTGCGGTGCGTGAGCGCGACTTGGATCGACACGTAAGAATGCTCCTTCGAAACTTGAGTCAGCAGTGAAAACGGCAATTCCGCTCGCCGGGCCGGGGATGAAGATCACCGTGCCGCCATGCCGGCCGATTTCTATCGAACGCCCCAGCTACGATTGAGATTGAGACTGCTCACTGGCCGGCTTCGGCTCGGCTGCCCCATCGGTTTGGCCATCTTTCTTCACCACCCAATCGGGCTCCTCGTCTGGCGGCGTCTCGTCGACGGCAACCTTTTTCGACGCAACGTCGACATCGAAGTAGCTGCTCCCCAGATCGTTGGTCAGTTCCGCAAGCTGTCGCTGTACGGCATCGTTGAAATTGTGCAGATAGGGGACAAGTCCAGGGTCCATTTGCGCGGTATGAATCATGTCGATGATATCGGACACCCGCTTCAGCAGGTAAGTCGGTGTGGGCACCCCGCAAACCGTGCGGAGTTCCGTGATGGACTGCTCGGCCTCGCCGATGCAGTGGGAAATTGACCGCGCGAAGCTGTTTTCGAAGATAAGGAAGCGGGCCACGTTCTCAGGCTGCAATGGACCCGAGACAAGGCGACGATACGCGTGATGCCCGCCGCACGCCCTCAGCAGCATCGTCCAGTGCGAGAAGTCGCCGATCAGCGCGCCATCGGCTTCACCCGTCTGCAACTGGGCGAAACGCACGTCCAGCAGTCGGCTCATCTGATCGCACCGTTCAAGATCTATACCGAGCTGGAAGAAACGCCATCCCGCATCGCGATAGAGCGTCGAACTCGAAATTCCAAGAAGGGCGTAGCAATCAATCTGGATGGCGTCGCAGGTCGCCGACAACCGCATCTCGCTCAGGGCGGAATCCGGAAGCTCCTTCACACGCCTGTAGGCACGGTTCGAATGCATCCACAAATCGGTCGAGATCATTGCTCTGAGAGCCCGCGCGTTCGACCGTGCCGCCTCCAGAGAGCGCAGCACCGAACCGGAGTGCTCGGGGTCATTGAGAAAGTAGCGGATGACGTTATCACTCGTGGCTTCATCGTAGCGCTTATGGAAGTCCTCGCTCTCGTCATAGAGCGCCAACAGCCATTGCCAGCTCGATCCCTCGGCGCGGCCCCGGTCGAACGCCGTTTGCACCATCATGATGCGTGCCAGCGACGAAGCCCGCTCGATGTAGCGCCCAAGCCAGAACAGAGATTCAGCCTGCCGTGCAAGTAGGTTCATTCAGTCGGTTTCCCTGCTTCTTTCCCTTGGTAGCTGGCATTTGTCTGAGATTGAGTCTGGGCCTGGGAGCCGGACTGCGACTGGGATTGGGACTGCGATTGTGACCCGGAAGAGGATGCCGACAGTGATTGGTTCTGGCGTTGAACCTGGGATTGGCCGGCCGTCGAGGCTTCCTCATAAAGAACCCAGGTATCCTTGGTCCCGCCCCCCTGTGACGAGTTGACGATAATCGAGCCCTTGCGCAAGGCGACCCGCGTCAGTCCTCCCGGCAGCACCCAGGTTTCCTCGCCCGTAATCGCAAACGGCCTGAGATCGACGTGGCGCGGCGCCACGCCGTCTTCGGTCAGTGTCGGGCACACCGACAGTTGCACCATGGGCTGCGCAATGAAATTTTCCGGCTTGGCTTTGACTGCCTCCTTGCAATCGTCCAGTTCCTTCTTGGATGCCATCGGACCGATCACGATCCCATACCCGCCAGATTCGCCAACCGGCTTCACCACCAGTTCGTCCATGTGCTCCAGCGTGTAGGCGAGATCTTTCTTCACCCGGCAGATATAGGTCTTCACGTTCGCCAGGATTGGTTCTTCGCCGAGATAGTATTCGATGATCTTTGGCATATAGGCGTAGACGGCTTTATCGTCCGCGACGCCCGTGCCCGGCGCATTGGCGATCGTCACCGTTCCTGCCTTCAGGCAGTCCATGATCCCCGGGACTCCCAACATGCTGTCGGGATTGAAGGCCCTGGGATCAAGAAAATCGTCGTCGACGCGCCTGTAGACCACATCGACCCTCTGCAGCCCCGTGATCGTCTTGGCGAAAAGCCGCTTGTCCACGACCACGAGATCGCGCCCCTCGACCAGCGCAACCCCCATTTCGCGGGCCAGATAAATGTGCTCGTAGTAGGCCGAGTTGAAAACGCCAGGAGAAAGCAGCACGAGTTGCGGGTTATCGCAGTCCGCCGGCGCCGTCTCGATCAGTTTCTCACGCAGCTTCTGCCCGTAATCGGAGACATCGCGGACCCTGAAGCCTTCCAGCAGATCGGGAAACGCCCTCTGCATCAGGTGCCGGTTTTCGACCACGTATGACACCCCTGAGGGCGTCCGCGCGTTGTCCTCGAGAACGTAGAATTCGCCGTCTGCGCCGCGGACCAGATCGATGCCGGCGACGTGGACATAGGTGCCATGCGGGAGCGCAACACCCATCATCTCTGGCCGGTAGTTGGCGTTCCCCTCGACGAGATCCCGTGGCACCACGCCTGCTTTGAGGATTTTCTGCTCGCCATAGATGTCACCCAGGAAAAGATTGAGCGCGCCGACCCGCTGTTTCACGCCCGACTCGATCGTTGCCCATTCAGCCGCGCTCAGAACGCGCGGGATGACGTCGAACGGCAGTGTGCGGTCGATAGCGTCGCGGTCCGTATAGACGGTGAAGGTGACGCCGCGCTCGTAGAGGTCGTGCAACGCATCGGCCGCACGCAGCGTCAAATCCTCGAAAGGCAACTGTTCAAGCCGCTGCCAGAACTCCAGCAGCCTCGGCCTGTCCTCAACCCCGTCCCCCATCAGTTCGCAGTATGACGGTCCGGGTTTGTAGTTGCTCAGCAAGGCAGGTTGCGAAGGATCGCGGAAGGCGCTGAGCTGTGCCATGGAAATCCCTTTTCTGCCAAATAACGGGGTTCCATGCTGCCAGGAATCGAAGGGACTGTCCAATCCCTGTGCAGCGGATTTTCTGAACAAATGTTAGGCATTCATGGCCAAAAAAAATTGCTCCTACGCCACAGATTTTCAGACGCAGCGATGTCTTGCCGTACCACGGCAAGTCTTTCAGAATTGGGAGATTGAGACATTCATCGCCCCGGCAGAGTCCTGAAGTGGGCAGCGGCTGGACAGACATCTTCCATAATGCTACACGAAGCGACCTTCGGGGGCCGCATTGGCCCCCTTTCAGTTTTGGACCGACCGCCAGCTTCGCGTTAAACGGCGCCGGAACTCCTCACATCATCGGGTGATTAGCTCAGTTGGTAGAGCAGCTGACTCTTAATCAGCGGGTCGAAGGTTCGAATCCTTCATCACCCACCAATTTTCATGACCCACGGTGAATGCGAGCCGGTCCAGCGCGGACATCCGAATATCTACCTCTGGGCTGTCTATCCCGTCTGTTCCGCATCCTCGATACACCGTCCTGCCTCACACGGATTCCCATGAAAACAGGATATCGTTGTGTGAAAGCTCTTCATCGAATTGCAGCCCGGACCGGGTCCCCGCCGACCATGCAATCTGTCCATGAAACGTACGGCCCGTGGACAGCATAACCGCTATCCGGTCGCCCTTTCTGGCCCCCTCGGTAAAATCGAGCCCGAGCCCACCGGCCGACGCGTCGGTGATAAGGACGGAGCGCACTTGCCCGTCGATTTTTGCCTTCCCGATATCGTTCAGTAAGACACGGCGGTGGCGCCGCTTCTGAGCCCACTTCGGAAAACTGCAATTCCGGTTCAGGCTGAGTTCTGCTCCACCTTCACGTGCATCCACCAGACTTTGCTCCAGCCGAATGCGATCGATTTGCGGGGCATCTGTTTCAGTTTCCGGCAACAAGGAGTCGAAATCGGCCATCACGATCAGTACATGGTCGCAGACGCCGCGCCAAGCATGGCAGAGCTGATCTATTTCATGATGCGTGAGAAAATATCTGTGATCGTCCAGGTATTCCCGCAGCAACCGCTTTGCCACGTCGATCTGCGCAGTCAGATAGATCAGGTGCATTTCCAGGCCCGCGGTCAGACTACCGCTCGCAAGTGCCCGGAAGTTCTGAAGAAGGACTGGATCGCCCGGCATAAAACCGAGCATCGACCTTGGCAGCGCGCACGCACCTTCGTTACGCAGGTCGTTGAGCGTGCACGATACCACGGCGGCCAGCACTCCAAAATTCTCGTTCTCAGACTTCGCCGCCCTGTACAATTCCTGGAGCCTCTCCCTGGGAACATTACCCGTCGAGGAAAATATTGCTTTCATACCCAATAAGTTCGTCGCCATTATACTCTCCTACAGCCCGCCGAGGTTTCTACGGATAAATCTTGATTGCTTCGAATTTTTTTTGGAACTCGATGCCCGGCAAAGCGGGAACGGTTCAGGAGCACCGCTAAAAGATCCGTCAAAAATTAATGGCCTTGGTTACAGGAATGCTGAAGGGCGATTCGCGACTTCTGTTGCGGACCAGCGAATATACGCGTAATCGTGCAAAAAAGACGGGCCATCGAAAAAATCGAACCCCATCGCCGATTTGACCACGTAAAGGAGCACGAGAGCCGTAACCAGGCAGAAGGTAATGAGTATCCATAAAACCACCACATAAGCGATTGAAGCTTGTGAAATATTCGCCTGCCCTTCGAACGCAACCCGGTTGCGCGATCGACGCTCTTTGCCAAAAAAGATCGTCAGATAGTATCTGGCACCGAAGAACGGAAGCGACACGCGATAGTCGACGCAGTGCCGCAGCGACGGCGGCCGGCTGGCTTCGGCAAGCATGGCAAGCTGCGCCATCGTGAAACTCGCGCGCATTCCGCTCGGAAGCCTGGCCAGCATCCGCTCGTAGGCGGGATGGGAATCTATCTTGCAGGGCTCCTGCCGGCCAACGCCGGCGGGATGCCAGATCGGTTCGAAGCTCAACGTCCAAATCCTTGACAAAACAACCGTCAGAAAAAATTTCAGCCTCTCGGCACTTGAGGACCCAACCTGAATCGCGCTTCCGTCGGGGGCTTTTAAAATACGAAACCGAAATCGCCTCGCTTTCATGCCTGCCGGAATTCTCAAACGACCTTCACGTTGCCGGATCGCTGGCGCTGATAACCAGAGCACTTGTCAGCGCATCGCTTCAACGTTTCCGCCATTTCATTCATCGGCCTGGGCGGGCTGAAATAATACCCCTGCACTTCCGTGCAGCCTTCACTGATAGCGACAGACAGCTGCTCATCAGTCTCGACGCCTTCGGCCGTTGTCGTCATTCCCAAACTGAACCCGAGGCCCGCTATCGACCGCAGCACGGCAAGCGAACCTTTGCCCGCCGGCAGGTCTTTGACGAACGATCTGTCGATCTTGATCTTGTCGAAGGGAAAGTCGGTGAGATAGCTCAGCGACGAATATCCCGTACCGAAATCGTCCATCGAAATACGCACGCCCATGCGTTTGATATCCTGCAGCATGTCATTGATCGGCACGGTCTTGTCGAGGAGCAGCGACTCGGTGATCTCGACCTCCAGCCGCACCGGATCCAGCCCCGAGACCTCGAGCGCGCTTCGCACCGACTGCACCGGATTTCCATGCCGGAAGTGTGCGGCCGAAAGGTTGACCGCAACACTGAGGGGCCTCGACCAGCTGACCGCATCATTGCAGGCCTGATGCAGAACCCATTCCGTAATCGGCAAGATGAGCCCGGTCTCTTCGGCGATCGGAATGAAGTTCAGCGGCGGCACGACACCGAACTGCGGATGATTCCAGCGCAACAGCGCCTCGAATCCGCATGGCGCCATTTTCCTCAAGTCCATGATGGGCTGGTAGTAAAGCTGGAATTCGCCGCGCACCAGCGCCGCACGTAAATCGGCCTCGATCCGCCGCCGCTCCTGCATCTCGATATCCATCTCGGTGGCGAAATGGCGGTAAGTGCCGCGACCTTCGTTCTTGGCGGTGTAGAGCGCCAGATCGGCGCTGCGCATCAGGCTGTCGGCTTCACTGTTTTCCTGATCGGCAATAGCGATGCCGACACTGACGCCGATCATGATGAGATGTCCGGAAATGCTGTAGGGCTCGCTGAGAATGCTGATAAGGCGCTGTGCGAGTGCCGCGCAGTCGCTCGCCGTTCTGACCTGCGCCTGAAGCACGGCAAACTCGTCCCCGCTGAGACGCGCAGCTGTGTCCGTTTCTCTCGTTGTTCCGCGAATGCGCCGGGCAACCTCCTGCAGCAGCGCGTCTCCGATCGGATGACCATAGGTGTCATTCACGCTCTTGAAATGATCGAGGTCGAGCCAGAGAAGCCCGGCGCGCGCGCCACGGCGGACGCGTGCCAGCATTTCTTCCAGCTGGTTGTGGAATTGCGTGCGGTTAGGCAGTCCCGTCAGCCCGTCATGCAGCGCCATGAAGGAGACCTTTGCCTCGGCTTCACAGCGGTCGGTAATGTCTTCGTGGGTGGTGAGCCAGCCGCCATCCGGCATCGGCCGCCGCCGTATCAGGATCGTCCTGCCATCTGTGAGACGTTGAGTTCTGTCGTGGCCGTCGGCAAACGGCGCTGTGCGTTCAGCGACATACGCTTCGGGGTCGTTTCCGCAGTATATGCCTTTGGCAATTCGTGCACGGCAGATCATTTCAAGTGTCGTTCCCGGCTGCACCTGCGCTTCGGTCAAACCGTAAAGTTCGCGATATTGCCGGTTGCACACGACAACGCGTTGATCGCAATCGAACAGGCACAAGCCCTGCGTCATGTTATCCATGGCAATGGACTGGTATTGAAACAGCAATTCCAGTGAATTGGGTTCCTTTTCGCAATTGCAATGGATAACGGCGTCCCCAGGGGCAGCAAACGCGTCTCGAATCGAATTCAAATTTTTCATCACACAGTCCTCGCCAGCGCTTTCCCAAAGAGATGCCTGACCTGCTCGATTGGTTCGTGATTAAATTGGCCGCCATCAAAATGGCAAACGCAATTTCAGTAAGTTTTCCAACATTGAAAGAAATAAGAAATCCGGTCAGTTCAGTCCCCCACCGCATCTGCTCTGCCAGCCGCCTCATCGGGGAAATCCGCAGCTGTCGCGTTCTGCTTGAAAAAGACCGCCTGCGAGATCAAGGCGCGGACCTCGTCGCTTTTGAACGGCTTTTTGATCAGGAACGTCGGCTCGGGCCGCCTTCCCGTTAACAGCCGCTCTGGACACGACGTAATGAAAATGATCGGAACGGAGATCTCCTTCAGGATTTCCGCGACCGCATCGATCCCGCTGCTGTCATCCGCCAGCAGGATATCGGAAAGGATGAGGCCGGGACGCCGTTTTGCAACCGCGGCGACTGCCTCATTGCGAGTGCGCACGCTTCCGGTAACCCGGTGCCCGAGTTCAGTGACGATTTGCACCAGTTCGGCAGCAGTAAAGCGCTCGTCCTCGATGATCAGAACATCTGTTGCGGCATGCTCGGCGATCTGTCGTCTCGCCCGCTCGATGTGTCCTGACAACTCCTCTTCGCTAAGCGCCAGGATCGTTGACGCCTCCTCGCGACTGAACTTCTCCATCGCGACGAGGAGAAATGCCTGCCGGGAGATGCAATCGAGCTGTGAGATTGGCTCATCGGCGACAATCGGCTTCGCACCGTTGCGGCTTTGGGCCCGGATATGGTCGCCGAACGCCCCACGCCAGAGATCCGAAAGGATTCGATAGATTACAATCTTAGATGGCATATCTTCGGGTAGACTGTGGCACTTGCCCAACCATTCCAGCGTCTTGATCACAAGTTCATCGCCGGCCCACTGGGAGCCTGTCAAGGCTCTGGAATACCGCCGAAACATCGGAAGAAGGGCCATGAAGTCGGTACTGAGTTGCATAGCATACATGCGGTGCTCCTGGAGATTCTGCGCGAGGCCAAGAATCAACTTAAGCGTGTATATTATGCGGCAATTATTGTAAGAAGCTTAGCGTGTCGCAGGCGTCATGCTGGTACTCCGGCCAAAAGGGGCTGGAATGCAGATGTTCTCGAGGCAAACTGGCCCGGAACTGGTCAAAACCGATGACCGCATGCATCATGCTTTCTCAGGACGAACGCGAGGCCATCGCCCTCATACGCGTCGATCGTCTTTCGTGTCAGGCGCGCTCGAGCGGCCGGCCGGCGCGCCAGCCATCCGCCAGTCGAAGAACGACAGCAATCGCAGGATAGGCCACGATCAGCCACGCCGTTGCATGCAACAAGGCACTTCCCGAAGCCACCGCACGGCCCGAATAAAAGCCGACCCCATAGACCAGCAATCCAAGCACCGGCATCGCCAGAGCGAACAGAACCCACCGTCCCGGCTTCCAAAAGACCTCAACCCAAGGCCGCTGCACAAGCCCTAGCACAAAAGCCGCCGCATACACCAAGACCCACAGACCCAGCGGCCCACCGCTGACGATGTCGACGGCCAGCCCGCTGAACAGGACCGCGACCTCCGGGATGACGCTCGCACGCCGCACCGCCCAATAGTGGATCGCTGCCGCCGGCAGAAAAGCTGCAATCAACGCCGCAGACATCTCGCTGGAGCCCCACCACGGCGCCCCCGCGACGGCAGTGAAAAGCACCAGGATTGCGAGCGGCAATATCTGGCCCATGCCGCTCCCCCTATTCTGCAGCCGGGCGGACCAGCCGCAAATGAGCGGGTTCGCCAGCTCTTCCTGCAGGCACTGCGACCAGCGCGCTCTCCTCGTTTTGCAATTCGGCGGACAAATGTGCACTGCCGACGCGATCTGCGCTCCTCGCTTCGTCCGCTCCCCGTTCTCGCGACACGAGGACGCTGACGTATTCCAACCGGTCGAAATCGACGTGGGGCACGACTCGCAGACCCTGAAATGCAGTCGCGACCCGCCCGATGCGCAGGCCGCGTGGAATGCCACCGGCGTCGCCAGCCGTCATAACTTCATCCCCGACCGCGATTTCAAACGAGCGGCCGCCGTCGCGGATATCGAGATAGGGACCGCCCGTCCCCGCCACCTCCGCCGTCACCAGTCCGCGACCAATGCTGACGAGCATTCGGGCACTCACATCAGTGAGGTACAACACCCGCGATGTCGCCGGGCCGACTTCATATGTGATCCCGACGAGACCGCGCTGGTTGATGACGGCTGCACCAGCCGGAATGCCCGCACGCTCACCCGCCCCGATCAGAACGCTACGGCTGCCAACCCCAATCGAACGCGCCAGGACGCGCGTCGTCACGTAGTCGAGCCCCGGCTCATTCACCACCTTGGTCAAAGCACTCAGATCGGCAAGATGGCGCTCTAACTCCAGGGCGCGCCACTGCCATCCCTTCAGTTCCTCGTTGTCCGCGCGCAGCCGTGCGAGTTCGCTCTCCTTGGCAAGGAAATCGTCGTAGCGCTGCCGCAGCCCGAAGAGCGGTCTCAAAGGCGCCTGCGCGATGGCAAGGATTGACGAAACCGGTCCCGCCAACCGTGAGCGCGCATCGGCGACTTCGGCGGGATAGAGCTGGCCAACGGCAACCAGGCCCGCGCCGGCGGTCAAAAGCAGCAGCCCGGAGACCAGCCGCCACCGCAGCCCAGATGACCGGCCGCGCCGCCGCAGCAGGCGTTTGGTGGGAATTAATCGCATCACCCGCCGTACGAACCTCGTTTGCATCGTGGCGCATCTAATCAAATGCCACCCGCACATCGAGTTATAGGCCGCAATCCGGGATACGAACAGATTAACTTTATCAAGGTGTCAAGAGCAGGTGCTGGCGCTGGTCCAATTCCTCGAGGATCGTCGCCGAACCGCGGATGACGCAATGCATCGGCGAATCTGGAACCGTAAACTGTACGCCCACCCGGCGTTCGAACTCCTTGTCGAGGCCATCGATCATCGCCCCGCCGCCGGTCAGGCAGATGCCCTTTTCGCAGATATCCGCGGCGATGTCGGGGGGAAGGTCTTCGAGCGACCGCTGGATGAAATCAGTCACGTCGTCGATCGGCTGATCGAGTGCCTCAGCGATATCGGCCGGGGTCAGTACGATGCTCTTCGGCCGCCCCTTTCTGAGATCCCGCCCGCGGATATGGATGTCGACATCGCGCCCGCCGCCGCCAGCAATCGCGGTCCCGGCTTCGATCTTGATGCGCTCAGCATTAGCTTCCCCGATCAGGAGTTGGTGGCGCCGGCGCACGTAACGGATGATCGCTTCGTCGAAGGCGTTGCCCGCGCAACGCAGCGAGCGGGCTTGCAACACCCCGCCAAGCGAAAGGACTGCGATGTCGGTCGTTCCCCCGCCGATGTCGGTTACCATCGAACCGCGCGGCTCGTCGACCGGCATCCCCGCTCCGATCGCCGCCGCCACCGGCTCTTCGACGAGGTAAACGCGCCGTGAACCCGACGACACCGCCGTCTCGTAGACCGCGCGCCGTTCGACCGGCGTCGCACTCGCCGGCACGCAGATCAGAATGCGCGGCCGAAGAAATCCGAACTTCGACTTCGCCCGCTTGATGAACTGGCGCAGCATCTCCTCCGTCGCCACGAAATCTGCAATCACCCCGTCGCGCAACGGCCGGATCAGTTCGATGTTTTCAGGTGTCCGCCCCAGCATTGCCTTGGCTCTGAGCCCGACGGCCAGAACTTCGCGCACGCCACCGATCGTCCGCACGGCCACCGCCGACGGCTCATCCAGAATGACGCCGCGACCGACGACGTGAACGAGCGTGTTCACGGTGCCGAGGTCAATCGCTATGTCGTCGGAAAAAACCCCTGCCACCCAGATGACCTATCGAAGCTGTTGGAAGCACCAGAACGCGGACGACCCCCATGATCTCACGAACGCCAGCGTGGACAGGCTACACCGGCGCTTGCCGCCGGTGTAGCCTGCATTAGGCTCCGAGTGTTTTTCTCAGATCATGGCCTCTGCCCGCGCCGTCTTTTCTTGCTTCAGCTCCAGCTTGTTGACAGCTGCAACGTAGGCGCGCGCCGAGGCGACCATCGTATCGGTATCCGCACCACGCCCCGTGACCGTCCGTCCGGCCTCGTCCTCGAGCCGCACCGACACTTCCGCCTGAGCATCCGTACCCTGCGTCACCGCATGCACCTGATAAAGTGCCAGCGTTCCGGAATGCGGCATGAGCTGCTTGATCGCGTTGAAAGTTGCATCGACAGGCCCGTTACCGGTCGCCTGCACCGTCTTATGTTCGCCCTCGATGTCGAGCGTCAGCGTCGCCGATTGCGGCCCCATCGTGCCGGCAATCACAGTCAACGCCACTACCTTCGTGCGGTCGTGCATGTGCGCGATCTCTTCGTCGACGAGCGCCTCGATATCTTCGTCGTAGACGTGCTTCTTGCGGTCGGCCAGCGCCTTTAGCCGCGTGAACGCATCCTCGAACTGGTTGTCGCCGAGTTCGTAGCCGAGATCCTTCAACTTGCTGCGGAACGCCGCCCGGCCCGAATGCTTGCCCATGACGAGGGACGTCTTCGAGACCCCGACCGATTCCGGCGTCATGATCTCGTAGGTCTGCTGGTGCTTGAGAACGCCGTCTTGATGGATGCCGCTTTCATGCGCGAACGCGTTCCGTCCGACGATCGCCTTGTTGTACTGGACCGGAAAATTGGTCACTGCCGAAACGAGGCGGGAGGCCCGCGTCAGCATCGTCGTATCGATGCCGACGGCGTAGGGCAGGGCGTCCGCTCGCGTGCGGATCGCCATGACGACTTCTTCAAGCGCGGCGTTGCCAGCCCGTTCCCCGATGCCGTTGATCGTGCATTCGACCTGACGCGCGCCGCCAGCGACACCGGCCAGCGAGTTGGCGACCGCCAAGCCAAGATCGTTGTGGCAATGCACCGAGAAGATCGCCTTGTCGGAATCCTTCACCCCTTCGCGAACGGACCTGAACATCGCTTCGTATTCATCAGGCGTTGCGTAGCCGACGGTATCGGGTAGGTTGATGGTCGTCGCGCCTGCCCGGATCGCAGCGTCGACACACGCGATCAGGTAATCGATCGGCGTGCGCGTCGCATCCATCGCACTCCATTCCACGTCCTCGACGAGGTTGCGCGCCCGGTTGACGGTCGCCGTGATGATTTCCAGCACCTCGTCTTCACTTTTGCGCATTTGGTGCGCGAGATGAATAGGAGAGGTCGAAACGAAGGTATGGATGCGCCCGCGCCGCGCGCCTTTCACGGCTTCGCCAGCCCGGTCGATATCCTTGTCGATAGCCCGCGCCAGACCGGCAACGGTCGCTTTCTCGACCCGAGCCGCAATCTCGCGGACGGCTTCGAAGTCACCCTCCGAAGCAATCGGAAATCCCGCTTCGATGATGTCGACCCCCATCTCATCGAGATAATCGGCGACCTCGAGTTTTTCTTCGAACGTCATCGTCGCGCCGGGGCACTGCTCGCCATCGCGCAACGTCGTGTCGAAGATCAACACGCGGTCATTGCCCATGGGGACATCGCTATTCGTGGTCATATCAAATCTGCCCTTGTGCTCGCCGCTCCGGCCCTGTACCGGCCGAGCGTTCAACTCGAATTGGTCCTAATGAAATTGCACCTCCGACCCCTGAGCCTGGACCCCGCGCGAAACGGGGAACCCTGATCAACTCAGGGGCTTCTAAGGAGCAGCCCGGGCAGAGCAATGAGAGAATCGCCAAGCCCCCCGGTCGCCGTCGCGGGCGCGGGGTTTTCGATCGGGGCGATATCGGCGCGGCGGCACATGATCGTGCAGCACTCCTGGAAACCAGCCCAACACGAAGAACATCAACACGAACTTGCGAAGTGTTGAGATAAAACATCAACACGAGCTTGCGAAGTGTTGAGATGAAACATCAACACAAGCTTGCGAAGTGTTGAGATGAAACATCAACACAAGCTTGCGAAGTGTTGAGATACAGTCGTGTTGGCAAGACGGCCATAATAGATCCGTCACCACAATAAGCCAAAGCGGTGAACAAATTGCAAGCCCAGTGATTTTGTGCCGCAGCAGGTGGGAAATTGCCGCGAGCATTCTGGATCAGACGCTTGACTCCGGGCGCTGGTCGTCCGGCGTCTGGAAATTCTGAACACAAACATAAAGTTAGCTAGTGGTCCAGCGAAGACGGTTGGGAACCGAATGTCGGAGTCGGTACACTAAATCGACAGCCGCCCCTCGCTCACCCTCACCGCTTGACCGCCGATGCGGACCGTTTCGAGTTCGCCACCCCGAACCACGTTGCTGACGACGATCTGGCTAGGCCGCCCCATTTCGTAGCCCTGTTCGACCACGCGTTTGTGGGTACCATCGGGAAAATCGTCAAAGCGATGCATGGCCCCCGCCAGGCAGATCGCCGCCGATCCGGTTGCTGGATCTTCCGGAACGCCGAGTGCCGGCGCAAACATCCGCGCGTGAAACGCCGACTTGTTGTGCACGCACTGTCGCGTATAGAGGTAGACCCCGACAATACCTTGCTCGTCGAAGGCCGCCTCCCAGTGCGGCGGGCTGACGCGCGCCTTGGCGATGGCTTCCCGCGTCGAGATCGGCACCATCGCGAACGCCGGTCCGGCTGCAAAACAGCGGGCGCGATGGTTCTCGAAGCCGATTTCGTTTGCGATCAGCCCCAGGCCGGCAGCAAGCTTTTCAACCGGCGGCAGGGCGCCGGCATCCTGCGGCGGCTTTGGCGCATCGAATTCGGCAAAGCCGGCCTCGCCGGGCTTCAGCCTGATACCGACGCGAACGACACCGATCTGCTGTTCGAGCGTCACGATCGAATCCTGCTCCGTCTCGACGTTTCCAGCCTTGAGTTCCGCCAGCAATACGGCTGTCCCAACTGTAGGATGACCTGCGAATTTCAACTCCGACATCGGCGTGAAGATTCGAACGCCCGCCGAATGTGCCGGGTTTTTCGGCGCCGTCACAAAAACGGTCTCCGATAGATTGAATTCGCGCGCGATGGCCTGCATCTGTATTTCGTCAAGCTCGTCGGCGTCGAGCACGACGGCCAGCGGGTTGCCGCCGAAGCGCATGGCGGTAAAGACGTCGAGTGTGTGAAAGTCGAGCCGCATCTGTTCCGGGCACCTGAATATCTGGACATCCTCGGCGCCAGCCTGTGCGCCGTGATCGGGGCGCACTCTGCCTCTTTCCACTCCTGCGTCAAGCAGGTTGTGAGCCGCGGAATCCTAGGCAGCATCGTCGAACACGGCCGACAGCGCATGCCGCGAGAACGCCACGACATCCCGATCGTCCGCACTCGGTGCCTGACGATAGATGACAAAGTCCTCAAGTTCGGGATCGCTTTGGCGACCGATTTCCCGGATGAGCGCGCGCTGCAGTTCGTCGGCCGCCAGCGGTGAAACGAACTCGACCGCAATCGACACCTGGAATGGCATGATCGTGACGAGATAACCTGGCTGCCGCTTGAACTCGCAGGCCGAAAGCCCGGTCTCCTCGAGCAACTCCCTGGAGACGCTGGCATCGATATCGACCCCTCCATCGGCTGTCACGTCACGAGGGTCGATGAAACCTCCCGGCATGTAGATGAGCCCAGCATTGACATTGCCAGCCCTCTGACGCGCCAGGAGCACTTCCCCGCCGCGCGCCCTGATCAGCGCCGAACCGAACCCGTCGAATGCGCCCGCCTCTGGGTACCCGCTATCCTTCCAGTAAAGAAAGCTCGCAAATTCCGTCTCCATGAACCCGGCGTCCAAAACATCACCGCTGAGATCGAAAGCCTCCATGACGAGAACCCGCCCATTGAACAAGGACGGGGTATCGGCCAATCGATTGGACCAGTGCCGGGAGATAGCCGCTGCGTTCTCCCGCGAGAACAACCACTGGCTGCCGGTCAATCGCAACCGGCATTCGCGAACCCGATGAACCTGCGCCATACTCACGAAGACTATCTCCCGGTTTGCAAATCCAGAACATCATCCGACCATACGCGGCCACTCTTCGCGATCGGAATACTCGCGTGTAGATGCTCTCCCATTGTGATCTCTCAATCCCGGAGTCGCGCTCGACCGTCCCGTCATGTCGGATGTTGCTCACGCGTTCAGCATCAGTCCCTTGATTATCGGGCGCAGGTCGTGCGCCGGGACAACCCGCTGATGGCCTAGTGAGGCGTCGCGCCTTAATTGACCGGCGGAGCGGCGAGGCCGGTGTCAATTAAGGCGTGATAAACGCCTCACTAAGTCATTGATGTTGCTAGTGGCCCTCATGTCGCGCCGAAATCGAACGAGGTTGCGGCTATGATGCGATTTAGGCGCGACGGCCACTAGGCGGATGGGTGTGGAGCCTGCGCAACAGGCTCCTGTCTTTCGCTCCGCATCAGGTTGCATAAGCCCGCAGCGGGCGTCATTATAGTCCAGACGCCGAACGGCCCCGGCAGCACGTCTTGGCTGATACGGATGAAGGTCATTTTCCAAACTATTGTGATCAGTGTTTCAGGCAGTAGGTTTTGTTGACCAACTGCCACTATTTTGGCGCAGTCAAGCCTTGATGCCGCCACGCCCTGTTAATGAAATGTAACTCGTTCGATGGCGACGAGGCGGCCACCCGCCAGCGCCGCACAGGGATCAACGACAGGCGCCTTGCCGGGGGAAACGCGCGGCGCCGCAAACGAAAATCTTCACAATCTTCGCCGTCCGGCCCCTCAGCATTTTTTTGCCCGAGCCGAACCGCCCATCCTGCCAATGAAGTCCGCATCCGTATTTCGTTCTCGCCTCAACCGCGATCACGAAAGCGAAGAATGCGCGAGGCTGCATCGACGGCTCTTCGGCCGTCAACGGATGATTGGAACTTATCGAGCTTGGGTGGTTCCGGAAACGAAACCGCTCTCGACGAACGGGAATGGTCCCCGCTCCGGACCCGTTCGTAGCCCAGGTCTGCAAGCTCCTCCGAGCAGTTGGAGCGAAGCAGCCTGAACCGCTGGAAGGCCTGTGCTTTCGCACCGCCACACACCTCCCTCCCCGACGCGGGAGCATGGGTCTTCCGGTGGTTATCTGACGGCCCGCCGTATGCGGCAGCCTAACGGTCAACCAACGATCAGAGGCAGCCGGTAACCGTGGTGCCGCACTTCACATAATTGCCGATCGCTTCCCACTCGCAACAGGGCGCCGCCTTGTCGCAGATCCAGACGGTGCGCTCGCCATCGGAAAATTTGTACTTGCAGACCTTCTCGCCGGGTTTGACGGACCTCGTGGGCTTCGGCCATCCCGACTTCGAACGAGCTTCGCCATCCGCGGCGGCAAGCACTACCGGTGCGCTCAGCGACATCGCCAGCACCGCACAAACCGTCAATTTTGAAATGATCCTCAGCATAGCAGGCCGATCCTCAACTTTCGAATTGCACACACAGCTAGAGCAACATCCGATCTGACGGAATCGTCGAAGGCGATTCCTGGATTGGACAAAAGTGCTCTAGAATCAAGATGCTAGAGTATCTTTATCCGACTATCCGATCGCCAAAAGCGATCGCGTATGGTCTGCTGATGCTCGAATGTGCAATGCAAAACGAGTTGACGCTAGGACCTCGAAGCCTCACTGCAAAAGTTTTTGGCTCACGCGCACCGCGGCCGTGCACGCGCACCGCGACCGTACATCCGCCGCACACGACAACTATTCGTCGAGCAGCCGTTCGACTTCGTTGACGAGATCCTTGAGATGGAATGGCTTCGACAGGACGCGAGCCTCTGTTGGCGCTTCTGCGGCATTATTCAACGTCACTGCGGCAAACCCGGTGATGAACATGATCTTCAAATCCGGATCCAGCTCGCTGGCGCGGCGGGCCAACTCGATACCGTCCATGCGCGGCATGACGATGTCGGTCAATAGCAGCGCGAACGGCTCTTCCTTCAGCCTTTCGAAGGCATCGGATCCATTATTGAAGGACACGACATCGTATCCCGCCCGGACCAGAGCGCGCTCGAGAAATCCACGCATCGATTCGTCATCTTCAGCCAGAATGATGCGGTGCATGGCGAGAAGCGTTTGATTTAATGTCATTGTTCCAAGCGTTCGGTTCTGCCGTGGTACCATACACGATCAATGTGCGGCATGAGAACCGCCGGCCGTTTCGTGCCGCTGATCGTCCAATGAGGGTCGTCATCGTCACCAGCCTTTGTCGTCCTGATACCTTGACGCCCGGCGGCGGGACTTGGGCTGGTTTCTAACTCTAGCCTTCTCCTCTCAACTTGGCGCGAGTTTGGTAAAGGTAAGGTTGAGAACGTCCATTACCGGCACAGGAAATGTTTGATTGGCGCACATCCCTGTGAGAAAGGGGCACCAGGGCAGCTCCCCGGCGCCGGAAATGCGTTTCGATCGGCACCTCTAACAGCACGGTGGGTCACCTGGACCGACCGTCGCGCCAGCATGTGGACACGCCACTATTCACTTGGCAGATTACAGCACTGGCACTTACTAATGTGGGCGTGCTGGATGAATCGCTTGATTGCCGCGTACAGGTCGTTAAGCGGCCATGACGCCAGAATGCAAACAGCAACATGGCTGGTTTCCTGGCGTAGACACTTTGGGAAAGAAGTGTCGTGGACGGAACACTAGGCCGCTTCGATGGCCTGCGAGCCGGGGACTGACCAACCGATGCCAGAACGGGAAAGAGCCGCGATCCAATCCGAGCTGTCGCCAGGCTTTGTCGTCGCCGAACCCGAACGCCTGACCTCCCCGCTGGTCTTCTGTTCCCCGCATTCCGGACGCATCTACCCGCAATACTTCCTAGCCCAATCGCGCCTCGATCCGCACACGCTGCGCAAATCCGAAGACTGCTACATTGATGTGCTCTTCGCCTGCGCACCCGAATACGGCGCGCCCCTCATCGCCGCGCAGTTTCCCCGGGCCTACCTCGACGTTAACCGCGAACCCTACGAACTCGACCCCAGCCTGTTCGAGGAACGCCTTCCCGACTACGCCAATTCGAAGTCGTCGCGGGTAATTGGCGGGCTCGGCACTATTGCCCGCATCGTCGGCGATGGCGCGGAAATCTACGCGCGGCCCCTGACGCTGGCGGCGGCTCTGACAAGGATTGAGGGCCTATACCACCCATTCCACGATGCGCTGAAGAAATTGGTTGCGCGCAGCCGGAACACATTCGGACAGGCCATCCTGATCGATTGCCACTCGATGCCTTCGAACTCGATGACCGGGATTAGTTCGCGCGCCCGCCCGGATATCGTCCTCGGTGACCGCTTCGGCAAAGCCTGCGACAGCATCGTCATGAATTTCCTGCAGCGCGCATTCCACGACCTCGGCTATTATGTCCACATCAACCGGCCCTATGCTGGCGGCTTTATCACCGAGCATTACGGTCGGCCGTCGAGCGGCATCGATGCCCTGCAGATCGAAATCAATCGCGCCCTATATCTCAATGAGCACACTCTGGAGCCGACGGCGGGTTTTGCAAATCTCCAGTCCGATATCGAAACCGTTGTCGCCCGGCTCGTCTATGAACTGCCGGAATCACTCGAGAGACCTGCAGCAGCCGAATAGCTCGATGTGCGCACTTGCACACGCCAACCGGATCCCGGCCTCGCGGATGCACCCTCCGGGCTGGAAATGTTCAAAAAAAAAGGCCGTCCGGGGTACGAACGGCCCAAGTCTAGGGAGGAAACGCCCAAGGAGGGCTGCGGCAAACGAGCAGGGCTCGTTGATGCCGCAATGCAAAATTGACGTTGCAGCGCACAAATTGCAACTGCATTTTTTGCAGAGCTGGTCTGCAATGAGCGGGAAGCTGCGCGGAGAAGGCGCTAATCTCACCCGAAGCCGCCGGTCACAAGGCGCAAAACCGTTCGATCACGAAGAAGAATCAGCAGGTTGCTGAAGGCAGCCAACCACTCGATGCATCACGGGGCTCAAACCCCATCGCCCGCCGGCCGTCTGCAGTTTTGGTCATGGGCTGTGTCCGCGACCTAAAAACGGCGCAAAAAAAGGGCCGTTCGCGAAGAACAGCCCAAGTCCAGGGAGGAAACGCCCGATCTATCAGGCCATGACGGTCGAGAGCGTTCTCGCCCGCCACGCCAATGAAGGTGGTGTTATTCGTCGAATTCTGCAATTGCAGAAATGTATCGTACGAAGCCGGACATCATCAGAAACAACTGCGCCGGCGACCATACCTTTGTCGGTGTTTCGGCCTCCGGCCTGGATTTGACACAGGCTTCAGCCAGCCGCGGTCCTCAGCTGACGCCTGCGATGAGCAAGATTTGCAACTACAAAAAGTGATCAACTGGGTAAATATGTCACAGATCAGGCCACCAGTTTTACACAGCTACAGCCAAATTCTCACCTGCGCGCACGCTTTGGCCGACGTTGCGGCCGTCGAAACGATTCGATATTTCCGCTCACAAACCGCCATCGAGGACAAGTCCGCCGCCTACGACTACACTGGAAACCAGTACGGTTTCGACCCGGTGACAGCGGCAGACAGGGGCGCCGAGCAGGCAATCCGCCGCGAATTGGCCAGGCGTTTTCCCGAACATGGCATCCACGGCGAGGAATTCGGGCTCCATAACGCGCAATCGAGGCACCGCTGGATAGTGGATCCGATCGACGGCACCGCAGCGTTTCTGATGGGCTGGCCGATGTGGGGAACGCTCATCGCGCTGGCCGATGGCGACACCCCCATCCTCGGCCTGATGGATCAGCCCTTCACCCGCGAACGCTTCTGGTCCGGTGAGGCCGCAGCATTCACACGCGCACCCGATGGCAGCGAACGCCAGCTCAAAACCCGCCCCTGCGCCCGGCTCGAAGACGCCGTGCTCTCGACCACGCACCCGGACTTCTTTCGCGAGGCGCGTGACCTCGAAGCCTTCGCCCGCGTGAAACAGGCCGCCCGCAACACCCGCTACGGCGGCGACTGCTACGCATACGCGATGCTCGCCGCCGGTTTCAGCGATCTCGTCATCGAGACCGGCCTCAAGTCCTACGACGTCGCAGCCCTCATCCCGATCGTGGAAAGGGCCGGCGGCGTCATGACGACCTGGAGCGGCGAACCTGCTCTCGAAGGCGGCAACATCATTGCCGCCGGCGACCCTCGGGCGCATGCAGCAGCCCTTGCGCTTCTCACCCGTTGACGGGTCGCCTAACCTGGCAGTCGTGATAAGCTGACACGGCCACTTCAATCGGTCCGCCAATGGACCGCCGATCATCCCCGAGCGGAACTCCAATGGAACTGATATCGCTTGCCAAGAACCCGGTTCCCAGCGGCCCCGTCGTCGGTGCCTTCAAAGGCTACGATGGCAAGCCCTTGCGCTTTGCCCAATGGCCGGCCACGCGCGGTCCGCGCCGCGGCACGATCTGCCTGTTCCACGGGCGCGCCGAATTCATCGAAAAGTATTTCGAGACGATAGCTGATCTGCGCGGGCGCGGCTTTGCTGTGGCGACCTTCGACTGGCGCGGACAAGGCGGCTCGTTTCGCGAACTCCCCAATGCCCGCAAAGGCCACGTTCGCGATTTTGCCGAGTATGAAAAGGACATCTTTCGCTTCATGAAAGACATCGTCCTTCCCGATTGCCCGCCACCCTATTACGCGCTCGCCCATTCCATGGGCGGCAACATCTTACTTCGCCACGCCGTCAGGCAGGGCTCGTGGTTCGACCGCATCGTCCTGACGGCCCCAATGCTCGCCTTCGCCGACGAACGGGTTGGCATGCCGCAGAGCTTGGCGCGGCTTTATGCGGTCGCTGGAACCTACACCGGCATGTCGACATCCTACGTCTATGGCGGCAACGACCTTCCTGAAGGCGGCGAGAAATTCGAAACCAACACGCTGACATCCGACCGCGAACGCTGGTCACGCAATCGCGCCGTCCTCGAAGTCGCTCCCGAGCTAGGGCTCGGCGCACCGACCGTCGGGTGGCTGCGCGCCGCCTACAAGTCGAACGCGATCATCACGCATCCCGAATTCGCCAAGGACGTGAAGGTGCCGGTGATGCTGTTCGCGGCCGGCAAGGACGAGATCGTCTCGACCAGAGCCATCGAGGAGTTCGGCGTCCGCCTGAAAGTCGGCAACTTCGTTCTCATCTCCGGCTGCAAACACGAGATCCTCCAGGAACGCGACGTCTTCCGCCAGCGCTTCTGGGCCGCTTTCGACGCCTATCTGGGCGTGAGGAAACTGGCGGCTTGATGTGCCTGGCACCGGGCTCCTCAATCGCCATTCCGGCAGCAGCATGCCTCGAATGGACGCAGCCGGTCACGGCGAACCGATCCCTTCTCCCCGCAAGTTCAACACGACCTTGGGAAGTGTTGACCGAACATTAGGTCGAGCGACTGACCCGCAGCGGCTTTTGCTTGGCCGCCATCCGCCTTCTGTCTCGCCATCCCCCAAATCCATGAATACTCACGCAACAAATTTTAAAAATCATTTGTCCGACGATTAAGCCACGCCCCGGCGATATTGGCAAACCCGGATCGCGCGCCGTCGCCCCCTTGAACCGCCGCCGCCCTGCCCTAAATCCTACTCTGCGTTCGCCACCTATCGGGGACGCATAATGAACGTCTGGCTTTTTGAGCAGATGTCGTGTTCGGACTTATCGGCCGCACAGGCCGAACCAAGTCGCATCTAAGCCTAGCAATAGCTGCCGCAAAGCGGAGAATTGTCAGGTACCGGAAGCGCAGTGGGCATCCGAAGGCACAACTGAAGAGCCAGGCAAATCGCTTCAACAGAAGGATTATGTCATGCGCCACATGGACTTTGCACCGCTCTACCGTTCGACCGTCGGCTTCGACCGCCTGGTCAACATGCTCGACCACATCGCCGGCGACGAGAACGGCTTTCCCCCCTACAACATCGAACGGGTCAGCGAGAACGAGTATCGAATCTCGATGGCGGTCGCGGGCTTCTCGCAGGGCGAACTCAACGTCGAGGTCAAGGAGCAGACCCTCGCCGTCAAGGGCCAGAAGTCGCCTGACGACAAGGAGCGCGCCTACCTCCACCGCGGCATCGCCACCCGTTCGTTCGAACGCCGCTTCCAGCTCGCCGACCACGTCGAAGTCAAGGACGCCGACCTCACCGACGGCCTCTTGAACATCGGTCTCGTGCGCAACGTGCCTGAGCGCATGAAGCCGCGCACGGTGGAAATCGGTGCTGCAACGAGCGCCCCCCAGCAGATCGAGGCAGCGCCGAACCGGGACTAACTTCGCGTCCGCGTTGATCGATGCCGAGCAGCCACCGCCCCCCGCGGTGGCTGCTTTTTTCATGCCCGCCTCATGTAGACAGTGCGGAAATCACAGCCTTCGCCGTGATGCACGCCAGAAACTGCTGCCCGTCTGCGGTCTTGCCGCAGCAGCGCCTGCCGCCCATTGACATCGGCCCCCTTGTAGAAACCCCCGAAATCTGCAACATTTGGCAGAAAGGTCAGTAACTCTGTCCTTTCTTTCGTTCACCCACGCCGTTACGCTTGACGACCGGGCGCAGCGGCCTTCCCGTATGCGGGCCAGACTGACGTACCAACCCGTCGGCGAGGAGCCGCATTCGGTGAATTCGTGCGTTGACTGATCGATCGCATTGGACCGGCAAGCCGTGACGCAACTGAAATCGAGAAAACCTTAAGGTCTGCATATGAAGAGGAACGCCAAGTCGAACGGTTCCAGCATCGTAGAGAGCTGCCTCAAGCGCCCGCGAGCTGAGGGACTGTTCGAGCCCGATCGGGAATTCGATGCCTGCGGCGTCGGCTTTATTGCCGATATGAAGGGCCGCAAGTCCCACAAAATCGTGCAGAGCGCGCTCCATATCCTCGAAAACCTCGAGCACCGCGGCGCCGTCGGCGCTGACCCGCTGGCTGGCGACGGCGCCGGCATCCTCGTGCAGATCCCGCATGCGTTCCTGGCGCAGGAATGCCAGGTGGCAGGATTTTCGCTGCCCCAGCCCGGCAACTACGCCGTCGGCTTCGTCTTCATGCCGCGCGAACCCCGCGTCCGCGACAACTGCGAAAAGATCTGGAGCCGCATCATCGCCGAGGAAGGCCTTCGCCTGATCGGCTGGCGCACGGTCCCCGTCGACAACTCGTCGCTCTCGAAACTGGTCATTGAAACCGAGCCGTACCACCGCCAAGTGTTCATCGGCCGCGGCGATTTCGATGGCGACCAGGACGCCTTCGAGCGCAAGCTCTATCTCGTGCGCAAGCGCGTCTCCAACGTCGTCCTCAGCGAATACAAGGGTCGCAATGTCGGCCACTACACGGTCTCGCTTTCGACCCGCACACTCGTCTACAAGGGCATGTTCCTGTCGTTCCAGGTCAAGGCCTACTACAAGGACCTCACCGACCCGCGCTTCACCTCCGCTCTCGCGCTCGTCCACCAGCGTTTTTCCACCAACACCTTCCCGTCGTGGCCACTCGCCCACCCCTACCGGATGGTCGCCCACAACGGCGAGATCAACACCTTGCGCGGCAACGTCAACTGGATGGCGGCCCGCCAGGCGTCCGTCTCTTCACCGCTCTTCGGCGACGACATCTCCAAGCTCTGGCCAATTTCGTATGAAGGCCAGTCGGATACCGCCTGCTTCGACAACGCGCTCGAATTCCTCACAATGGGTGGCTATCCGCTGTCGCACGCAGCCATGATGCTTGTCCCGGAAGCCTGGGCCGGCAATCCGCTGATGGATAGCGAGCGCCGCGCCTTCTACGAGTATCACGCGGCCCTGATGGAGCCGTGGGACGGCCCCGCCGCCGTCGCCTTCACTGACGGACGCCAGATAGGCGCGACCCTCGACCGCAACGGCCTGCGCCCTGCTCGCTATCTCGTCACCAGGGACGATACGGTCATCATGTCGTCCGAGGCGGGCGTCCTTCCGGTCAGGGAAGAGGATATCGTCCGCAAGTGGCGCCTGCAGCCCGGCAAGATGTTGCTTATCGATCTCGAGAAGGGCTGCATCGTTTCCGACGAGGAACTGAAGGCCGAAATCGCCGCAAGCCACCCCTACGAGCGCTGGCTGCAGAGTTCTCAGATCCACGTTGCCGACCTCCCGCTACCCGCGAGGCCCGTGGAGACGTCGCGTGCCAGCGTCGCCCTGCTCGATCTCCAGCAGGCTTTCGGATACACCCAGGAAAGCTTGAAGTTCCTGATGACCCCGATGGCCGAAACCGGCCAGGAAGCCGTCGGCTCGATGGGCACCGACACGCCGATCTCGGCGCTGTCATCGCGTTCCAAGCTCTTGCACACCTACTTCAAGCAGAATTTCGCACAGGTGACGAACCCGCCGATCGACTCGATCCGCGAGGAACTCGTCATGAGTCTCGTCTCCTTCATCGGACCGCGCCCCAACATCCTCGACCTCGAAGGCACCTCGAAGCAAAAGCGCCTCGAAGTCGACCAGCCCATTCTGACGAACGAGGATCTGGAACGTATCCGCTCGATTGGCGAAGTGAAGGATAACTCGTTCTCCTCGATCACCATCGACATCACTTATCCGGTCGAAGCCGGCGCCTCCGGCATGGAAGACGCCCTCGACAGCGCCTGCGCCGAAGCCGAGGAGGCTGTCCGCTCCGGTGAATATAACATCATCATCCTGTCTGACCGCGCCACCGGCCCGGTTCGTATCCCCGTTCCATCCCTGCTGGCGACATCGGCTGTCCACCACCACTTGATCCGTCAGGGCCTTCGCACCCGCGTCGGCCTAGTCGTCGAGACTGGTGAAGCCCACGAGGTCAACCAGTTCTGCACGCTTGCAGGTTATGGCGCCGAGGCGATCAATCCTTACCTCTCCTTCGAGACGCTCGAAGCCATGCTGCCGGATCTGTCGGAGGGCCTGACTGCCGACAAGGTCAAGGCGAGCTATGTCAAGGCGCTCGGCAAGGCCATACTCAAGGTCATGGCCAAGATGGGAATCTCGACTTACCAGTCCTATTGCGGCGCGCAGATCTTCGATGCGGTCGGGCTCAAGTCGTCGTTCGTCGAAAAGTATTTTACCGGCACCCACACCCAGATCGAAGGCATCGCCCTTCCCGAAATCGCCCGCGAAACCGTCGAGCGCCACCTGGCAGCCTTCGGCAATTCTCCGGTTCTGAAAAAGATGCTCGATGTCGGCGGCGAATACGCCTTCCGCCTGCGCGGCGAAGCCCACACTTGGCGCCCGCAGACAGTCGCCGACCTGCAGCATGCGGTGCGCGGCAACCTGCCCGAGAAGTATCGCGAGTTCGCCAAGGCGATCAACGACCAGTCCGAACAGTTGATGACCATGCGCGGGCTGTTTCGCCTGAAGCCCGCCGAAGAGATGGGCCGCTCGCCGGTACCTCTCGGCGAGGTCGAACCCGCAGTCGAGATCGTAAAGCGCTTTGCAACCGGCGCCATGAGCTTTGGTTCCATCAGCCGCGAGGCGCACACCACTCTGGCGATTGCCATGAACAAGATCGGCGGCAAGTCGAACACCGGCGAGGGCGGTGAAGAAGCCGACCGCTTCGTGCCGCTGCCGGACGGTTCTTCAATGCGATCCGCCATCAAGCAGGTCGCATCCGGCCGCTTCGGCGTGACGACCGAGTACCTCGTCAACTCGGACATGATCCAGATTAAGATGGCCCAGGGCGCGAAACCCGGTGAAGGCGGGCAGTTGCCCGGCCACAAGGTCGATGCCGTCATCGCCAAGGTGCGCCACTCGACACCCGGCGTCGGCCTCATTTCGCCACCGCCCCATCACGACATCTATTCGATCGAGGATCTTGCCCAGCTGATCTTCGACTTGAAAAACACCAACCCGGCCGCTGACATTTCAGTGAAGCTCGTCTCCGAAGTCGGTGTCGGTACGGTTGCCGCCGGCGTTGCGAAAGCGCGCGCCGACCACGTCACCATCTCCGGATTCGAGGGCGGCACGGGCGCCTCCCCGCTCACCTCTATCAAGCACGCCGGCAGTCCGTGGGAGATCGGCCTCGCCGAAACCCACCAGACGCTGGTTGGCAACCGCCTGCGCGGGCGCATCGCGGTGCAGGTCGACGGCGGGCTTCGCACCGGTCGCGACGTCGTCGTCGGCGCGCTTCTCGGCGCCGATCAGTTTGGCTTCTCGACCGCGCCGCTGATCGCGGCGGGCTGCATCATGATGCGCAAGTGCCACCTCAACACCTGCCCGGTCGGTGTCGCCACCCAGGACCCGCGCCTGCGCGCCAAATTCACCGGCCAGCCCGAGCACGTCATCAACTACTTCTTCTTCGTCGCCGAGGAGGTCCGCGAGCTGATGGCGGTGATGGGTTTCCGCACCTTTGACGAGATGATCGGGCAGACCAGCATGCTCGATAGGTCGCATGCCATCCGCCACTGGAAGGCGAAGGGCCTCGACTTTACAAAGCTGTTCCATAAGCCCGACGTACCCGACGAAGTTGCCGTCTACCACTGCGAGCGACAGGATCACGGCCTCGACAAGGTGCTCGATAACAAGCTGATTGAACTTGCCGCGCCGGCGATCGAGAACAAGACTCCCGTCCGCCATGAGTTGGCGATCAAGAATACCGACCGCACCGCCGGTACCATGCTGTCTGGCATGATAGCCAAGAAGTACGGCCACGCCGGCCTGCCCGAAGACACCATATGGTTCACCTTCAAGGGCACCGCCGGGCAGAGCTTCGGCGCTTGGGTCACGCACGGCGTCACCTTGGATCTCGTCGGTGAAGGCAACGATTACGTCGGCAAGGGCCTCTCGGGCGGCAAGCTCATCGTACGCCCCGACCCGAAGTCGGGCATCGTGCCGGAAGAGAGCATCATCGTCGGCAACACGCTTCTTTACGGCGCGATTGAAGGCGAATGCTATTTCCGCGGCGTTGCCGGCGAGCGCTTCGCCGTGCGCAACTCGGGTGCCTACGCGGTCATCGAGGGCACCGGCGATCATTGCTGCGAATACATGACCGGCGGCGTCGTCGTCGTGCTCGGCGAGACGGGCCGCAACTTCGCAGCCGGCATGTCGGGCGGCGTTGCCTACGTACTCGATGAGAAGGGAGAATTCGAGTCGAAGTGCAACATGGCGATGGTTCAATTCGAGCCGATCGACGCGGATCCGGGCATTGCTGAAAAACTGAAAGCCAACGGCGGCATGGAAAGCACGATCCTGTGCGATGCCATGCGCGACATGCTTGCCCAGGACGCCGAACGCCTGCACGCCCTCATCGTTCGCCACGCCCACTACACCAACTCGAAGAAGGCGCAGGCAATTCTGGCCGATTGGGATGCTTACCTGCCGAGGTTCAAGAAGGTCATGCCGACCGAGTACCGCCGCGCCTTGACGGAACTCGCGAAGGCGCAGGCCACCGAGGCCGCAAGCCCCACTGCTCCGGCTTGATCGATAGGGCGACGCAGGACACGAAACGCATCAAGGATCGACACGGGAAAAGTTATGGGCAAGCCAACCGGATTTCTGGAATTCGAACGCGCCGAGCGCAAGTATGCTCCGGTCGAAGAGCGCACGCAGAACTATAAGGAATTCGTCGTTCCCCCGACTTCGGAGGATACCAAGATCCAGGCGGCGCGCTGCATGGATTGCGGAATCCCATTTTGCCATACCGGCTGCCCAGTCAACAACCAGATCCCCGACTGGAACGACCTCGTCTACCACGACGACTGGCAGGAAGCCTCCATCGACCTGCACTCGACCAACAACTTTCCCGAGGTGACCGGCCGCGTCTGCCCGGCCCCCTGCGAAGCCGCCTGCACGCTCAACATCGACGACAATCCCGTCACCATAAAATCGATCGAGTGCGCCATCGCCGACCGCGCTATCGCGGAGGGCTGGATCAAGCCGCAGCCTCCCGAAAAGAAGACCGGCGGCAGGGTCGCCATCGTCGGTTCCGGCCCCGCCGGCATGGCCGCCGCCCAGCAACTCGCCCGCGCCGGCCACGACGTCCACGTCTACGAGCGCAGTGCCCGCCCCGGCGGCCTGATGGTCTACGGCATCCCCGACTTCAAGATGGAAAAGACGATCATTGCCCGCCGAGTGAGGCAGATGGAGGCCGAAGGCGTCACGTTCCATTGCAACGTGAACGTCGGCGTCGATATCGATGCGAACGAGCTCCAAAAGGAAAACGACGCCGTCCTCCTCGCGATGGGTTCGGAAAAGCCCTTCGACTTCTTCGCCGGCGCACCCGGCCGCGATCTCGACGGCATCCACTTCGCCATGGACTTTCTGCCCCAGCAGAACCGCCGCGTTGCCGGCGAACCGATTCCCAATTCGGTGCAGCAGATTTCCGCTGCCGACAAGCACGTCATCGTCATCGGCGGCGGCGATACCGGCTCCGACTGCATCGGCACGTCTTTCCGTCAGGGCGCCAAGTCGGTGACGCAGCTGGAGATCATGCCGCGCCCGCCTGAAAAGGAAAACAAGGCGATGTCTTGGCCGCACTGGCCGATGAAGCTGCGCATTTCGACGAGCCAGGCCGAGGGCGCCGAAACGCTTTATTCCGTCTCGACGACAGGGTTTTCAGGCGAAGACGGCAAGGTCAAGAAGCTGAACTACGTTCGCGTCGACCACAAGCTGCAACCCATCGAAGGCAGTGACGCTTCCCTTGATGCCGATCTCGTGCTTCTCGCTATGGGCTTTTCCGGCCCGGTCGAGGAAGGCGTCTTGCAGCAGCTCGGCCTCAAGACAGTTCCGCGCGGACGCTTCAAGGGCGTTGATTCAAACGAGGACGACTACAAGCTCCCGGGCGACAATAATCTGTTTGCCGCCGGCGACCTCCGACGCGGCCAGTCGCTCGTCGTCTGGGCCATCCGCGAGGGCCGCCAAGCCGCTCGGAGCATCGACAAGCACCTGATGGGGATAACCGTCCTGCCGCGTTAGGTTCTGTGACAGCACGCGAATGTGTCCCGGCATTTATCGCCGGGGTCCAACTCGCCAGGCTCCGAGTAGTCGCGCCACAAACTCAGCCGCACGTTGTCATTGAGGTGAGGAGAACCGGGATTAAAACGGTTGCCCCGTTCTGTCTGAATTGAGATCCAAGAGGGAGCCTCAAGCCGCCATCTGCTGCTCGCGCGCCTTCGCCGATTCCAGTATTGCAGCCACTCCCATGCCACCGGCCGTGCACACCGAGATAAGCCCGCGCCCGCTGCCCTTCTCGTCGATAAGCTTGGCAAGGTTGGCGACGATCCGCGCGCCGGTTGCCGCGAACGGATGACCGACGGCCAGCGACGATCCGCGAACGTTAAGCTTGGAGCGGTCGATCGACCCAAGCGCTCCCTCCGCACCAAGCGCGCGCTTGCAATAATCCGGATCTTCCCAGGCTTTCAGCGTCGCCAGCACCTGGGCTGCGAACGCTTCGTGGATCTCGTAGAAATCGAAGTCCTGCAGGCTCAGCCCGTTGCGTTTCAAAAGCTTCGCGACCGCCATGGTCGGCGCCATGAGAAGACCGTCGCCGCCGACGAAATCATTGGCTACATGAACTGCATCGACAAGATAGGCCTGCACCGGCAGACCATGTTCCTTCGCCCAGTCCTCTGACGCGAGCAGGGCGCCCGCTGCACCATCGGTCAGCGATGTCGAGTTCGCCGCCGTCAGCGTGCCCTCGCCGGACTTATCGAACGCGGGATTGAGCGCTGCAAGCTTTGCAAGATCTACATCCTCGCGCAGGTTGTTGTCGCGGAACACGCCCGCACACGGCACGATCAGATCGTCCATGTAGCCTGACGCGTAGGCCTCGGCAGCCTTCTTATGGCTCTCGTAGGCGAGTTCGTCCTGCTCGACCCGCGGCACCTGCCATTCCTTCGCCATCAGCTCGCAGTGCTGCCCCATCGACAATCCCGTACGCGGCTCGTTCGTCGCCGGAGGCTGCGGCGCCAGTTCGCCGGGCTTCGTCCCCGCCAGCACCTTGACCTTGTCGAGCGTGGTCTTCTTCTTGTTGGCTTCCATCAGCCGCTGCGCGAATTTCTTCGTGAAGACGATCGGCGCATCCGACGTCGTATCCGATCCAACCGCGATGCCGCTTTCGATCTGCCCGGCCGCGATCTTCGCAGCAATCCCCATCGCCGCCTGCAGCGAGGTCCCGCACGCCTGCATCATCGTTATGCCGGGCGTCGATGTGGCAAGCTTGGTGTTGAGCACGGCTTCTCGCGCCAGGTTCCAGTCTTTCGAGTGGGTCACGACCGCACCACCGACGACTTCATCGATGTGCTGGCCTGCGAGTTTATACTTGTCGACGAGACCGTTGAGCGCCGCCGACATCATGTCGAGATTGGAGAGATCGGCATAAAGCGTGCCCGACCGGCAGAACGGCGTGCGCACACCGCCGATTACGGCCACGCGGCGAAGGGATTTCGTCATATTCTGCTCCCTGCTGTCGCCCACATAGATCGGGGCGCGGGTTGAATGTCCACTGCCGTCATCACCAATTGTCCGGCAGACTATTCGGCAGCCGCTGCGTTGGCCGGCTCACGCTTTTCGGGCCCCCCGAGCGTGTCCCGGTAGTGCAGCGGTCCGCCGCGGAACGGCGCAAAGCCCGTCCCGAAGATCACGCCGGCGTCGGCCAGATCGGCACTCTCGACGACGCCGTCATCGACCGCGCGCTGCGCTTCCCGTATCAGCGGTTCAACCAGTTCCCGGCCCAACTTTTCCAGATCGCCATTGCCGAAGCGGGCGTCGTCCGACTTGACCGGCTTACCGTCCTTCCAGACGTAATAGCCTTCGCCGGTTTTCTTGCCGAGTTTGCCGCTTTCGACAAGCCTGCCCGCGCCAGCGACCTCGTTGCCGAGCCCGAGGACCTGGCCGACGTGTGCGCAAACATCGAGCCCGACCGTATCGGCGAGTTCGATCGGCCCCATCGGCATGCCGAACATGCGCGCGGCCTCGTCGATCTTCTCTTTCGTTTCGCCCGCATCGACGCGCGCCATCGCCCCCATCATGTAGGGCGCCAGAACGCGGTTGACGAGGAACCCCGGCACCGACTTCACGACCAGAGGGAACTTGTCGATCGCGGTCACGAACACGGCTCCCTTGTCGACTTCCTCCTGGCGGCTTTGCTCGCCGCGCACGACTTCGACTAGCGGCATCTGCGCCACCGGGTTGAAGAAGTGGACGCCGATGAGTCGGCCCGGATCGGCCAGCGGGGCGGCGATGTCTTCGATCTTCAGCGATGACGTATTCGTGGCCATCAGTGCCCCTGGCTTCATCCGCGTCTCCAGGTCCTTGAACAGCGCCTGCTTGACTTCGAGTTTCTCGACAATGGCCTCGATGACGACATCCGCGCGGGAGACACCGCGTCCTTCAGGGTCTACAATGAGCCGGGCTTCCGCCGCCGCCTTGAGTGCGGGAGTCCTGAACTTCTTCTTGAACAGCCGACCTTGCGCCTTGATGCCCTTGGCGATCTGCTCGGGCGAAAGATCCTGCAGCGTCACCTCCATGCCGCTGGCCACGCACCACCCGGCGATATCCGCACCCATGGTGCCCGCGCCGATGACGTGCACGCGCAACGGCTTCCACCCCAGGCCTTTTGGCGCCTGCGCCTTCAGCGCCTCCGACAGGAAGAACACGCGGCGCAGGTTGCGCGACGTTTCCGAAACCATCAACGGAGCGAACGCAGCGGTTTCGTGCGTCTTCATGTCGGCGTAAGAGCCACCGTATTTCTCAAAGAGATCGATGAGCCGGAACGGTGCGGGATAATGGTCTTCGCGCACCTTCTTCTTCGTTTCGTCGCGCATCTTGCCCGCAAGAAAGCCGCGCGCCGGCCACTTCGCCAGCAGTCCTGAAAAACCACCCATCGGTTTCGACTTGCGTTTCTGCTGCACCGCCTTGCGCGCCGCCCAGCGCAACGCGCCCTTGCTTTCGACCAGCTGGTCGATGAAGCCCTGCGCCTTGGCGGCGCTGGCGCGGATCATCGAGCCCTTGAGCATCGCCCCCATCGCCGCGACCGGCCCCGCCTGACGAATCGAGCGCGCAGTTCCATTGAATCCGGGGAAGATCCCAAGCTTGACTTCCGGAAAACCGATGCGCGTTGAATCGTCCCGCGTGGCGATGCGGTAATGGCACGCGAGCACCAGTTCTAGACCTCCGCCGACGCACACTCCGTGGATGGCGGCGACCACCGGCACGCTCAACTGTTCGATCCGTCCAAGCATCTCATTGACCGGCTTCAGGCCGGCAATGACCTGCACTTCGCTCTTGAAGTCGCCGAACTCGCGGATGTCCGCGCCGACGATAAAGCCCTTCTCCTTGCCCGACATAATGACCAGGCCACGGATCGAACCGTTCCTGGCACCGGCTTCGACCTTGTCGACGATCCTTGCCAACTCTTCCAGCGGACGCCGGCCGAGCGAATTGGCGCTCTCGCCCTGCCGGTCGAAAATCGCCCAGGCGATCCGTTCGATGTCGACGCTGAAGAGCCAGTCGTGGAATTCGCCAGCGTGATCGGCGGTAGCACTTGCCGTGTTTTCGTTGTGCATGTCGTTGCCTCTCCGATCCAGCTTCCATAAGCGGGGTGTTGGCTAGCCTTCTACCGGCGTCCTGTCATTCGGCTGCTTCTGCCGCGTCGGCTTTGCGAACGTTATCGCCAGGCGTCATGTAGTTGGGTCGCACTTCGGCAGGGTCGAAGTGGTCGACGGCGATGACGCGCTGAACAAGGCTCTCGACCTCCCTCAACAGCGCGGCTTCCGCTTCGCTGAGTACGCCCGCCTTGACGGCATCGGCAAACCAGTCGATGCCGTGATAGCGCCGCACTGTTCCGGCACGGACCGCCTTGTCGAGTTTCTTTTCCGCGCCCTCCGATGCGATCACCTTCTGCAACGTGACTTCGAGAAGTCCGGTCGGATCGTTGGCGTCCTTCGAGATGAAGATATCACGTGTCAGCCTGTCGCGAACCTCGCCCGGCTCCGTCGTGGCCATCGCCACGGCGCGTGTCAGTTTATCGGAAGCCGGCCGATAAGGCCGCCCGAAGGGGAAAACGATCGACGAAAGGGTCAACCGGGCGGCGTAGTTGGGGAAGTTGTCGATCGCCTCCGAAAGCGCTGTCTGCAGCCGATGAAGGCCATTGCGCGCCGCCAACTCCACGAACTTTGCGTCGGCTTCCGGCTTCCCGTCGTCCTCGAAGCGTTTGAGAACGCAAGACAAAAGATAAAGTTCAGATAGCGCATCGGCCATGCGCCCGGTCAGCATCTGGCGCGTCTTCATGGCGCCGCCGAGCATCGCCACCGCCATGTCCGCCACCAGCGCGAAGTTGCGCGACTGCCGCCAGAGCTGCCGGTACCAGCGTGCGTGCCTCCCCGCATCGACCGGCACCCTGCCGAAGCCGCCGAACGTCACGTTGTGGAAGAACGCGCCGGCAAAGTTCGATGCCGAATAGGTGAGGTGCCCCATGAAGGCGTCCTCGAAGTCCTTGAGGCCAGCCGTCTTGTCCGGGTTCTGGGCGGCCTGCACTTCCCGGTAGAGATAGGGATGCGACCTGAGCGCCCCCTGACTGAACGTGATCAATGTCCGCGTCAGGATATTTGCCCCCTCGACAGTAATCCCGACGGGCACCATCTGGTAGGCGGCCTGAAGATAATTCGCCGGTCCATCGCAAATCCCACGACCACCGTGGATGTCCATGGCGTCGTTGACCGCCTGGCGCATCTTTTCCGTCGTCTGGTATTTCATCAGCGCCGAGATCACGGATGGCTTTTCACCCGCCGCCACCATCGCCGCCGTTACGCCGCGCGCAGCTTCGTTGACGTAGGCGGCTTCCGCGATCCTGGCGAGCGGCTGCGCTATCCCGTCCATGCGCGAAATCGGTATGCCGAACTGCTTGCGGATGCGCGCGTAGGCCGAGGTATGCCGCAGCATTGCCTTTGCCCCCGCTGTCGCCGAAGACGGCAATGAAATCGCACGCCCCGCCGAGAGGCATTCCATCAACATACGCCAGCCCTGGCCGACGCGCTCTTCGCCCCCGATCACCCAATCGAGCGGAATGAAGACGTCCTTGCCCCAGTTGGGACCATTGGGAAAAGCAGAACCCGAAGGCAGATGCCGCCGCCCGATCTCGACGCCCGGATGGTCGGCGGGAATCAACGCCACCGTGATTCCGACATCTTCACCCTTGCCGAGCAGATCCTCCGGGTCGAACAAACGGAAAGCGAGCCCGACCAGCGTCGCCTTCGGCCCCAGCGTGATGTAGCGCTTGTCCCAGTTGAGCCGGATACCGATCGTTTCCCGGCCATCGTGCATCAACCTCTCGACGCGGCCGATATCGCGCATCGTCGCCGCATCCGATCCTGATGTCGGCCCGGTCAGCGAAAAGCACGGGATCTCCTCGCCCTTCGCGAGCCGCGGCAGGTAATGCTCCTTTTGTTCGTCGGTGCCGTACTTCTCGATGAGTTCGCCCGGCCCGAGCGAATTCGGCACCATGACGATTGTCGCAACATCCGGTGAACGCGAGGCGACCTTGCCGAGGATCAGCGATTGCGCCTGCGCTGAAAAGCCAAGCCCGCCATGCTGCTTGGAGATCAGCATGCCAAGAAACCCATTCTCGGCCACATAGTCCCAGATAGTTTGCGGAATTTCCCTGTTGTTGAAGCGGATCTGCCAGTCATCGATCATACGGCAGAGCTCGTCCGTCGGCCCCTCTAGAAAGGCTCTCTCCTCTGCCGTCAGCTCGACACCCGGCAGATCGTGAAGCTTGTCCCAGTTGGGCTGGCCAGAAAACAGCTCGGCATCAAAACCCACCGTGCCGGCTTCCAGCGCCTGCTGTTCGGTGTCCGACACCCGCGGCAGGATATTGCGCACTATCGAGAACGCCGGCGCGATCAGTACCCTCTGACGCACCGATGGCACTGCCAGTACCGCCAGGACGATCACCGGCAACCACACCAGTACGCCGAGGAACCCGGACGGCAGTATTCCGCCTCCCAGGAGAATCTGGCCAAACAGCACCGCAGCGCCGAGTGATCCGGCCCAGACAGCGAGCCGCGCCTTGTTCATCGCCAAGGCAACCAGCACAACGACCAGCAACAGCAAATAGATCAGAACCGTCATTGGATGGACCTCCTCGCACATGCCCCAGCCTCAGCCGCCAAGGGTAGTGTCGCGATTCCGCAGTTCGATCGTCACACGAGCGAACCTTTAGCCGTGAGGGCTTTCACATTAGCAAACGCAGAAGCCGCCCGGATAGACTTGCATATCGAATGCGCCGAGATTCCCGGAACTGGCGCCCAAAAAAAGCAACCAGGCCGGACCCGTACACTCAATCCGGCATCCAATCTGAACGAAAACTGCAAACACTGCATGAACAGGTTTCACGAAATATTCGACCACACAACCACACAGCGCCAAAAACCAAAGGGTCAGGCCGGACTTGATCCTGTGCGCGCACAACCTGACACATCCACCGACCCGGTGGCAAAACTTTCACCCCGCTGCACGGCAATGCGACAGGTGTGTGCAAATCACCTCTCGGTGCCGGTAGCGGCCGACTGCGGGCTTGTTCCGCACCATGATAGCCGGTAGAGCATCTGGTGATCGGATACGCTCTCACGGACCGGTCGGCGCACGCCAAGCCTCCGCAAAGCCAAGCCGGCAATATCCAGTCGCGGCCGGCATTGGCAAGGAAATTAAAAAGGCATCCAGCACTTTCAAGGGAGGGAAATGTGGCAGAAGAGCCAGTCGCCGCTCAAACGGGGCCCTATCAGGTCGAACTCGAAGAAGGCAAAGCCTATTTCTACTGCCGTTGCGGGCGCTCGAAAACTCAGCCGTTCTGCGATGGCACCCATAAGGAAACCGGCATCCAGCCGCTTCGCTTCGTCGCCGACCGTAGTGGCACTTTCAATTTATGCGGCTGCAAGACCACCGACGACGAACCTTATTGTGACGGTTCCCACAACATTTTATAGCCCACCGCGGGGTGCCTCCTCGCCTGTGAGGTGCATCGAGGGACGCTCGCGTGCCGCCGGCACCGCTGGAGCAAACAGTCTTAGCGGGGTTCTGCCGAATACAACCTGCGGATCTGCCGTTCCAACACGCGACCAAGCGAGGAAATGGAAAGCAGCCGCGATTCCATGAGAAAAGAAAGCGCGAAACGTGTTCTATTTCGAGAGTTGCAAAGGACCACCCAGCCGCATTGACCTGAAGCACGTGACCCGACAGGCCCCATGGACTATTTCCTGCAACAGCTTATCAACGGATTGACGCTCGGCTCCGTCTACGGCCTGATCGCCATCGGCTACACGATGGTCTACGGCATCATCGGCATGATCAACTTTGCCCATGGCGACGTGTTCATGTTGTCGGTCTTCATCGCGCTAATCATCTTCTTGCTCATCACCTCCCTGTTCGGCGGCCTCGCCATTGCATTCGCATTGATCCTCGTCCTGATCTGCGCGATGGCCCTGACGGCGCTGTGGAGTTGGGCCATCGAGCGAATAGCCTACCGGCCGCTTCGAGGCTCCTTTCGCCTCGCTCCGCTGATCTCGGCCATCGGCATGTCCATCTTCCTCATCAACTTCGTCCAACTCGTCCAAGGCCCGCGCAACAAGGCGCTGCCTCCAATTCTTGACGGCGGCTTCCTGATCCCCATCGGCGACGGCAATATCACGCTTGCCTACAAGCAGATCCTGATAGTCGTGACGACTGCCGTGCTTCTCGCAGCCTTCTGGTTTGTCGTGCAGAAAACGCCGCTCGGCCGCGCCCAGCGCGCCTGCGAACAGGACCGCAAGATGGCCGCCCTCCTCGGCATCGACGTCGACCGAACTATTTCGTTGACCTTCGTTATGGGCGCAGCGCTCGCCGCCGTCGCCGGCGTCCTCTTCATGGTGCAATACGGCGTCGTCAACTTTTCCGACGGCTTCGTGCCCGGGATCAAGGCCTTCACCGCCGCCGTGCTCGGAGGTATCGGCTCGCTGCCCGGAGCCGTCATCGGCGGCCTCCTCATCGGCCTTATCGAAACGTTCTGGTCGGCGTATTTCTCAATCGACTACAAGGACGTCGCCGCCTTCTCGATCCTCGCCATCACGCTGATCTTCATGCCCTCCGGCATCTTCGGCAAACCCGACGTGGAGAAGGTGTGAGGCATGGCCACGCCTGAGGCGCAACCGCGTAGCGAGAATGGGCGCGAAGCAACCGACTGGCTTGCAGCCATTAAGGATGCCGGCTTCCTCGCACTATTCACCCTCGGCCTCGCATTCCCAATCCTCGTCTTTCGCACGCGCCAGGATCTTTCCAAGGGGCTCGTCCTCGACCCCCGCTGGGAACTGGTCGCAACCCTCGTCGCCATCGCCTTCTTCGCCCGTCTCGGCTGGCTCGTCTTTGGCGGCCGCATTTCTAACGCAGCCTCATCGACCGCCACGAGGATCGGCGAAACGCTGGCCCCGCTCGGCGAATACAAGAACGTCTTCCGCTATGGCGGACTTGCCTTCCTGATCGCCTATCCGTTCCTCGCAGTGCTGTTCACGGGACCCGGTGGCGCGCTGAAATGGATCGATAATTTCGGCATCCAGATCTTGATCTACGTGATGCTCGGATGGGGCCTCAACATTGTCGTCGGCCTAGCTGGACTTCTCGATCTGGGCTACGTCGCCTTCTACGCCGTCGGCGCTTATTCGACGGCGCTCCTGTCCACCCACTTCGGCTTGTCGTTCTGGATTTGCCTGCCGCTTGCCGGCATTTTTGCGGCTTTCTGGGGGATACTGCTCGGCTTCCCGGTTTTACGCCTGCGCGGCGATTATCTCGCCATCGTCACGCTCGCCTTCGGCGAAATTATCCGTCTCGTCCTGATTAACTGGGTGGAACTGACCAACGGAGCCTCCGGCATCTCCGGTATTCCGCGACCGACGTTCTTCGGTTTGCCGTTCAACGCCTCTGATTCCGGCTTCGCCGCGTTTTTCGGTCTCGAGTTTACTCCCCTCCACCGCCTCTTCTTCCTGTTCTATCTCATCCTCGCCCTCGCCCTTCTCACCAACTGGGTGACGATCCGCCTGCGCCGCCTGCCGATCGGGCGCGCCTGGGAAGCACTGCGCGAAGACGAAATCGCCTGCCGCTCGCTCGGCATCGACACGGTCAAGACGAAGCTGACGGCATTCTCCATCGGTGCCATGTTCGGCGGTTTTGCCGGTGCATTCTTTGCCGTGCGCCTCGGTTTCATTTCGCCGAAGTCGTTCGAGTTCATGGAATCGGCGGTGATCCTGTCGATCGTCGTCCTCGGCGGCATGGGCAGTCAGGTCGGCGTCGCCATCGCAGCGGTGGTGATGATCGGCGGCACCGAACTCCTGCGCGAACTGGGCTGGCTCAAGGCTGTGTTCGGCGCCGGCTTCGACCCAACGCAATACCGCATGTTGTTATTCGGGATGGCGATGGTGGCGATGATGGTCTGGCGTCCACGCGGCCTGATCTCGAAGCGCGATCCATCGATCATCCTTCACGAAAAGCGCGCAATAGGCGGCGATCTCGTAAAGGAGGGGCACGGCTGATGGCGAACGCGGCGGCGCACTCCGGCATGGCGGCAGCGACCGGCCTGGAACCGATCCTGCGCGTCGAACACCTGACCATGCGCTTCGGCGGACTCCTCGCCGTCAACGATCTTTCTTTCGACGTCGCCCGCGGCCAGATCACAGCCCTCATCGGCCCCAACGGCGCCGGCAAGACGACCGTATTCAACTGCATCACCGGGTTCTACAAACCGACCGTCGGCCGCATAGCCTTGTTCTCGGGCGGCCTCCAGACAGATGCGGCCATCGAGTTCGTCACAAACTCGCCGAAACGTTATCGTCGCACCGGTGAGGGCGCGGTCTTCCTCCTCGAGCGCATGGCTGATTCCGAGATCGCAGCCAAAGCCAATGTCGCCCGAACCTTCCAGAACATCCGCCTTTTCACCGGCATGACAGTCCTCGAAAACCTCATCGTCGCCCAGCATAACTGGCTCAACCGCGCATCGGGGTATTCGATCCTGGGCCTCATCGGGGCGGCCAGTTTCCGCAACGCGGAAAAGATGGCCGTCGAACTGGCGGTCGCCTGGCTCGACCGGATTGGCCTGACCCACCGCGCCGATGATCCCGCAGGTGCCCTCCCCTACGGCGACCAGCGCCGGCTGGAAATCGCACGCGCCATGTGCACCGGCCCCGTCCTGCTTTGTCTCGATGAGCCCGCCGCCGGCCTCAACCCACGCGAAAGCGCCGACCTGAACGAACTGCTGCTCTCCATCAAGGAGGGCAACGGCACCTCGATCCTGCTCATCGAGCACGACATGTCCGTCGTTATGGAAATCTCCGACCACATTGTCGTCCTCGAGTACGGCATCAAGATCTCCGACGGCACCCCCGACCACATCCGCAACGACCCCAAAGTGATTGCCGCCTATCTCGGCGTCGAGGACGAGGAAGTCGATGAGGCCGAAGCGGAGCTCGATAAATGAACGAACCGATGTTGTCCGTGCGCGGTGTCTGGACCTACTACGGCTCGATCGTTGCACTCCGCGGCATCGACCTCGACGTCAACCAGGGCGAGATCGTCACGCTCATCGGCGCCAACGGCGCCGGCAAATCGACCTTAATGATGACGATCTTCGGCGAGCCGCAGGCGCGCAAGGGCAACATTACCTATCAGGGCCGCGATATCACTCACCTGCCGACCCACAAAATTGCCCGGCTCGGCATTGCCCAGTCACCGGAAGGCCGCCGCATCTTCGCCCGCATGACGGTTCGTGAGAACCTGCAAATGGGCGCGCAGCTCATCGGCGATGAGCATTTCGAAGAAGATTTGAACCGCGTCACCGCCCTCTTCCCCCGCCTGCGCGAACGCCTCGCCCAGCGCGGCGGTACGCTGTCGGGAGGCGAGCAGCAGATGCTTGCCATTGCGCGTGCCATGATGAGCCGGCCCAAGCTCCTACTCCTCGACGAGCCCTCGCTGGGTCTCGCACCGCTGATCGTAAAGCAGATCTTCCAAGTCATCCGCGAGATCAACGAGCGCGGCGTCACGGTATTCCTCGTCGAGCAGAACGCCTTCCATGCCCTCAAGCTCGCCCATCGCGGCTACGTGATGGTCAACGGCCAGATCACCTTGAGCGGCACCGGCAGCGAGCTGCTCCACCGACCCGAAATTCGCGCAGCCTATCTTGAGGGCGGCCGCCACTGAGAACGTAACGACCATGGAAACGATCTATCAGACAGGCCCCAATGGTCTGGCCGTCTTTGCCCTCGTCACGCTTGTGCTGGGCGGGGCTGCAAGCTGGGCCACCGGCCGGGCGATCGCCATCACCTGGAAGCCACTTTGGCAGTTGATCGGCTACACCACGCTGCTGACCTTCGCCGTGCGCTTCATTCATTACGCCCTTTTTCACCAGCCTTTTCTAACTCCGGGCAACGTCATCATCGATTACCTCGTGCTGCTGGCCATCGCCTTTGTCGGCTACCGGATGATGCGCTCCTGGCAGATGCAGGTCCAATATCCCTGGGTCTACAGGCAGACGAGCCCGGTAAGCTGGCAGCGCAAACATTGACCCTGACCCGGCTTGCAAGCTAGAGCAGCAGCTGGAGAACACCACACACGTAGACATCGCCACCCCACCTTGAATGAGGAGAGATGACATGCGGAAGTTTCTGATCGCTGGCCTCAGCGCCATGGCGGCCTTCGCCGTGACGGCCTGCGGCGACTCCGGCACCGAGGGCGCCAAGAAGGCGGACGACACCATCAAGATGGGCGTTGCCGGTCCCTTGACCGGTGGCAGCGCGGCATTCGGCGCGCAGCTGAAGAACGGAGCGATGCAAGCCGTCGAGGACATCAACGCGGCCGGCGGCATCAATGGCAAGAAGATCGAGCTTGTGTACGAAGACGATGGCGGCGACCCCAAGCAGGGCGTCTCGATTGCCAACAAGATGGCCGGCGAGGGCGTAAAATTCGTCGTCGGCCACTTCAACTCGGGCGTCTCTATTCCATCGTCGGAAGTCTACAACGAGAACGGCATCCTGATGGTGACGCCCGCCTCCACCAATCCGACGGTGACCGACCGGAAGCTGTGGAACGTGTTCCGCGTCTGCGGGCGTGACGACCAGCAGGGCACGGTCGCCGGTCAGTACCTCGCCAAGAACCTCGCCGACAAGAAGGTTGCCATCGTCCACGACAAGACGCCTTACGGTAAGGGCCTTGCCGACGAGACGAAAAAGGCGCTGAACGAAGCCGGCATCACCGAAGTTGTCTACGAAGGCGTCAATGTCGGCGACAAGGACTTTGCAGCCCTCATTGCCAAGATGAAGGACGCCGGCGCCGAACTCGTCTACTTCGGCGGCATCCATACCGAAGCCGGTCTCATCGCCCGCCAGATGCGCGACCAGGGCCTCACCGCCACGCTGATGTCGGGCGACGGCATCGCCACCGATGAATTCGCTTCTATCGCGGGAGCCGACGGCGCGGTTGGCACGCTTATGACGTTCGCTCCCGATCCCAGGAAGCGCCCGGAGGCCGCCGACGCCTTGAAGAAGTTCGAGGACAAGGGCGTCTCGACGGAAGCCTACACGCTCTATTCCTATGCCGTCGTACAGATCTTCAAGCAGGCCGCCGAAGCCGCCAAGTCGACCGATCCCAAGAAGGTCGCCGAACAGATGCGCTCTGGAATGGAATTCGACACCGTCATCGGCAAAATCGCCTTCGACGAAAAGGGCGACGTCAACCGCCTCGACTACACCATGTACACCTGGCAGAAGACCGACGGCGACCGCGTCACGTATGTCGAGAACAAGTGATCGACAGTCTGGCCGCAATCCGACATCGAAAAGGGCGCCCCGCAACGGGCGCCTTTTTTTCGTACAGCAGTTAGATATGTGCGGTGGGCGTGCAAGCCAGCCTCGTCCGCTTTCGGATCATGCCAACGGCTCCCACCTCATCTAAGCTTCCGTGCGAAATATCGTTCCGCCTTGAAGGCTTGGATCTGGACAAGGCGCCAATCGAAAGCAACAGTCCCACCGAGGACGAACCATGCACAGATCCGCGGCCAGAACCGGGATGACGTATCGGGAGTGGCAATGTATCGACCGAAATACTTCGTCGTCGCCCTGGCAGCCATGCTCTCCACAACATCCGCCATTGCCGACGACGACAAGCCACCCAAGCTCGACCGCCCCGCAGAAATCGTCCTTATCGGCGACGGCGAAATGATGGACGCTGTCCACCGCGCCGTCGAAGATGAAGTGGCGATCATTAATGCAGATGGCGGGGTGATGGGTCAGCCGCTGAGCGTGACGCGGGTCAGTGAAGGATGCGATGCCAACACTCGCAAAGACGCTATCTGGAAAGCCGTGGGCCTTGCCGCGCGCAGCCCGCTGCTGGTTTTCCAATCCTTCTGCAAGCATAGCGGACTGCAATCAGCTGCCGCCTACGCCGGACGCCACGTCCTCTTCATGGGCGTCGGCAAGTGGCCGGCAGAGCTGACTGAAGAACGCGCCGGTCCGACGGTATTTCGACTGGCCCCGAACCACCTCGACGTGCTCGAAACGGCTTTCCTCGCAGCAACCACTGCAACGTCAAGGCTGGAAGTACTTGAAGCCGGTGACGACACGACCAAAGAAACCGCGAAGGAGCTACGGCAAGGATTTTCAGCGACGTCGAAAGAAGTTCAGCTTTGGGGAGAATTGCTCGACAGCGGCGTTCCAGCGATCGGAGTGTTAGCCAAAACGCAAGCGATAGATGGAAATGGCGGGGTAGGCTGGAAATACGATCGTCAAACCATGTCCGGGGTAACGCTCCTGGTATTCCCGGGCTACGACGACGCAACCGGTCAAATCGCTATTGAAGATTTTGCAGGGCAAGGATGGCGTGGGCTTGCCATCGTCCGGGACCCCGCAATTTCAGAAGACAACGGGGCGGAATGGCTGAGAACGCTCAGTCGGCTACCGATTGGCGTTGAATACCATGCACTCCAACCCCAGCCTTTCTACCTCGGCCCGCCGCCGGAAGGCGCCAAGGCCTACACCGCCTTCCATCCCGATTGGGTCGCCGGTTTCTGGCAGGTGATGAAGGCGGTCAAGTTCGCCGAGTCACTCGACGGTCGCAAGATCGCAATGACCCTCGGCGGCAAGCCCTTCTTCGCGCGCGCGCCCTGGCTGATGCTGCAATCGCAGCGCCGCTACACGCCGCCCGAGCTGCGCCAGCGCTTCAACGACAACGGCGATCTCAGAATGGCCGGCTACAAAATTCGGAAAATCTGGCCGCCAAAATAGAATCGCCCCTCGCCAACGGCCGCGCCAGCAGCGCGAATAGCCACTGAGACACAGAAAAGCGCCCGGCTCCGAGCGGAACGGGCGCTATTTCATGAAGCGATCTGGCCGAAGTCATACCGCGAATTTGTTGTGAACAGCATATCGCCGGCGCAAACCACACCAGGCAACTGTCGCAACCAACGTGCCCGGCTAGCGTCCCTGCGACGCCGACAGGCACTCCGTCAGCATCACGCGCTCCAACCGTTCCAGATCCTCAGGGATTTCTTCACCAGCTTCGCGGTGACGGCGGATGCAGTCGCGTACTGCGGCATAGCATTCACGCGGGTCATCGACTTCATCGATAAGGCCGTTCAATTCGGCGACTTCTTGCACCACACTCGCATTCATTATTGCGATCCTCTTTAGTTTCCTTGACTGACCAGTCTGCGTCCTGTCAGGCGGCACTTACGGTCAGCAACCAACCCAGTCTGCCCGCGATTGGTTAGTAAGCATTTACGCATGATAGCGCAGTGTTCAACCCGCCAATGTTCCAATAGTAACCGGCAGTGGCGATGAACCAACACATGCCAACTATGACTTCGGCATTGCACAACGACGCAAAAGATACGCTTGATCGCGTCCGATTATGGCTGCCGCCGGACCTTGGCAAGTCACCTTTTGGATTTTCCCTGACACTCTTGCAAGATCGCGTGAAGTCCCCTTGACTACCGGATCGACCAGCGATCGGGATGCTCCTTCAACCGCACCTGTCTATCCTCTTCCAACTCCTACATTTTGAACCCCGTCATGCCCCCTGCACTGCAACGAAATCTCCTCACAGACATCGGCGGTATCTCCGTCGGCAATGCCGACGATGCGACAATTTGCTCAGGGGTAACTGTCGTTCTCCCCCCGCCGGGCAGCACCGCCGCCGTCGACATTCGCGGCGGTGGAACGGGGACTCAGGAAACCGACGCATTGTCCCTGGATGGCAGCATCGAGGAAGCCCACGCGATTGTCCTCTCCGGCGGCTCGGCGTTTGGACTCGCTGCTGCCGCCGGCGTCCGCGACTGGCTGGCTTCGAAGGGAATTGGCTACCCGGTTCGAGAGGCCCGCGTGCCGATCGTGGCCGAGGCCATCCTCTTCGACCTCCTCAACGGCGGCCAGAAGGATGGCCTGTCGGAAGCCTATGTCCGGCTAGCCAGGCAGGCATGCTTGACAGCCTCGCAGGAAGGTTTCGCCCTCGGCAGCACCGGGGCCGGCTATGGAGCCGCCACAGCCAACCTGCGCGGCGGCCTTGGTAGCGCTTCTACTGACCTCGCCAACGGCCTCAAAGTCGCTGCGCTCGTCGCGGCAAATCCGGTCGGGACGGTAACCATGGGGACCACGCCGCACTTCTGGGCCCATCTCTTAGAGCGGGACGGCGAATTCGGCGGCCTCGGTCCGCCCCCAGCCTGGGGCGGCCCCCCAAGCCCGCCGCCGCTCAAGATCAGGACTGGCGAAAGCACCACAATCGCAGTCGTCGCCACCAACGCTATTCTCGACAAGCGCGCCGCCCGCCGCCTCGCGATTGTGGCCCAGACCGGACTTGCCCGCGCCATACACCCCGTGCATACACCGCTCGACGGCGATGTCGTCTTCGCCCTCGCCACCAACCAGGTTGCGCTCAACGAACCTTTGGGCGATATCGCCATTCTCGGCAGCGCCGCCGCCGACGCGCTTGCCCGCGCCATTGCCCGCGCCATCTACGCTGCCGCCCCCGCCCCCTCAGGCTGGATTGGCCCGCCCGCCTACGCCGAGCGATTCCCAAATCCCGCCTGAACCGCCGGCCGGATTATAGAAAGGGTCATTGCATCACGGGCGGACGGAGTGCTAGCAGCCCCCATGACCACTGTTATGACCCCGTCCAGGCCAGAACGAAAAGAAGACAGCTTATGATCCCGCGCTACTCCCGCCCCGAAATGACTGCCATCTGGTCGCCTGAAACCCGGTTCCGCATCTGGTTCGAGATCGAGGCGCATGCGGCGACCGCCATGGCCGACATCGGGATGATCCCAAAAGGAGCCGCCGAAACGATCTGGAGGAAGGGCGCCGAGGCGGAGTTCGACATCGCCCGCATCGATGAGATCGAAGCCGTCACCAAGCACGACGTCATCGCCTTTCTCACCCACCTGGGAGAATTCATCGGTCCGGATTCGCGTTTCGTCCATCAGGGCATGACGTCGTCCGACGTCCTCGACACCTGCCTCAACGTCCAGCTGACCCGTGCCGCGGACCTGCTGCTGGCGGATCTCGACAAGCTCCTCGCGGCCCTCAAAACACGCGCGCTCGAACACAAGAACACGGTCACGATCGGCAGAAGCCACGGCATTCACGCCGAACCGACCACCTTCGGTGTCAAACTGGCCTTCGCTTACGCCGAGTTCCAGCGCGGGCGCGACCGCCTTGTCAGCGCGCGTAAGGAGGTCGCCACCTGCGCCATCTCCGGGGCCATCGGCACCTTCGCGAATATCGATCCGCGCATCGAGGAGCACGTCGCCCAACAGATGGGGCTGAGCCCGGAACCCGTCTCGACCCAGGTGATCCCGCGCGACCGCCACGCCATGTTCTTCGCGACCCTCGCCGTGATTGCCTCCTCGATGGAGCGCCTTGCCACCGAAATCCGCCACCTGCAGCGTACCGAAGTGCTCGAAGCCGAGGAGTATTTCTCGCCCGGCCAGAAGGGTTCTTCGGCCATGCCGCACAAGCGCAACCCTGTTCTGACCGAAAATCTCACCGGCCTTGCCCGCATGGTCCGCTCCTACGCGCTTCCGGCAATGGAAAACGTCGCCCTCTGGCATGAGCGAGACATTTCGCATTCCTCCGTCGAGCGCATGATCGGCCCAGATGCAACGATCACCCTCGACTTTGCCCTGAACCGCCTCGCAGGCGTCATCGAGAAACTGGTCGTCTACCCCGCGCGCATGCAGGAAAATCTCGATAAGCTCTCAGGTCTGCACAATTCCCAGCGCGTCCTCCTCGCACTCACCCAGAAGGGGCTTTCGCGCGAGGAATCGTATGCCGCAGTCCAGCGCAACGCCATGAAGACTTGGAATGAGGGTGCCGACTTCCTCAGCGAGCTGAAAAGCGACCCGGAGGTTGCAAAACACCTCTCGGCTGCCGAACTCGACGATATGTTCGACATCGCCTACCACCTCAAGCACGTCGACACGATCTTCAAGCGGGTGTTCGGCTGAGCCGCCGCTTGCGCCCTTCTCTGTCCTTAGGGGGGTGGACAATTGCGGCGCGTCCGCGGTGCCGGTACACTACATTGGTGAGGAGACGGCTGCCATGAACGCCCCACTCGATCTCAAACTTCGCAAACCGGAGTTCCTGCGCTGGGTCCAGGAACGAGAAGGTCGCTATGAGCTGAAAGGGGGCATCGTCACTGTGCAGGCCGGAACGACCAGAGGTCACGCAATTATCTGCGCGCGTTTCCTGAGCGAAATTTTGGGCCAACTCGACCGGAACGCATGGGAAGCCTGCATCGCGGATCTCGGTGTCGAAATCGGTGAAACGGTTCGCTACCCCGATGTCCTCGTAGAATCGGCCGGCCGTGACGGCAGAGACCTCTCGACATCCGAGCCGGCACTTCTCGTCGAGGTTCTCTCGCCGTCCTCGGTGGGAACCGACATGACCGAAAAACCCGCCGAATACGCCATGCTGCCCACTTTGAAAGCCTACATCGTAGCCAGCCAGGAAGAACCGATCGTCTGGATTTGGTCGCGCGGACAGCCACAAGGCGGCGCCGTCGGTGAAATGCCGCAGCAACCGCTCGAAATCGCAGGCCGCGACGGAATTATCGAGGTTCCCGACCTTGGCTTGGCATTGTCGCTGTCCGAGATCTATCGCAGCATCGGCACACAGTAGACGCCTCCTCGCCCTCACGCTGTCCGAAAGCCCGTCCCACCCATGCGCGCCGCCGAAGCCGATATCCTGATTGTCCCGGGCTGGTCTGGGTCCGAGGAAGACCACTGGCAGAGCCGCTGGGAAAGGAGCCTCAAGACCGCGCGCCGCGTCCAGCAGGAGGATTGGTACCAGCCGAGCCTCACAGCCTGGACGCACCGTATCCAGACCGCGGTTGAAGAAGCCGTATTGCCGGTCGTCCTGGTGGCCCACAGCCTCGGCGTCGCCACTGCGGTGCATGCCGCGGCCACTTTGCCGCCGGGAAAAGTGGTCGGGGCCTATTTCGTTGCGCCCGCCGATGTCGACCATGCCGATCAATGGCCGCTCACGCGAGGTTACGATCCCATCCGCTCGCTTAGCGGATTTTCACCGATGCCGACGGCGCGCCTGCCTTTCCCCGCCATGCTCGTCGCGTCCGCCAACGACCCGTATTGCTCGCTGGAGCGCGCCAGGGACATGGCCGCCGGCTGGGGCGCTGAATTCATCGAAGCCGGCGAATGCGGGCACTTGAACGTTTCCTCCGGCCACGGTCCTTGGCCGGAAGGGCTTTTGCGTTTCGGGCTGTTCATGAAAGGCCTGGGCTAGTGAGGCGTCGCGCCTTAATTGACCGGCGGTGCGGCGAGGCCGGTGTCAATTAAGGCGTGATAAACGCCTCACTAAGTCATTGATGTTGCTAGTGGCCCTCATCTCGCGCCTAAATTGAACGAGGTTGCAGCTATGATGCGATTTAGGCGCGACGGGCCACTAGCCTTCACCGGCTCAAATCCTGATCGCGAATGCGCACCGCCGCTTGCAGCGGAAGGAAGACCAATGGCGGGATGATCTAGCCGCGCTCTTTCTCGATCTGGGCGATGGCCTGTTCCATGGCAGTGATCATCTGCGCCCGCAGCTCCTCGTCCGAAACGCTGACGCCCTTGGCGTCGAGATCTGCACGGACCTTGCGGAACACATCCTCATCGCCAGCTTCGGCGAGGTCGGCGCGGCGCACTTCCTTCTGGTAGGCAGCGACTTCATCGCCCGTCATGCCGAGCTTTTCGGCGACCCAGACACCCAGCATGTTGTTGCGGCGGGCCTCCGACTTGAACTTCAGGTCCTGGTCATGGGCAAATTTCTTTTCAAAGGCCTTTTCCCGATCGTCAAAGGTCGTCATGAGTGGTCTCCACCGATAGTAGTTACAGCGCGACATATTCGCGCCCTGGTTTGGTTAACGCCGCACCCGAAGGCCACGTCTCACAGGGCCTGCCTACCCGCTAACGCCAATCAATTCAATGGCTTGGCTCCAGGTCAGCGATGCCCGCAGGATGCGCAATCGTTAACATTGTTTCACAGGTGGCCATCGGCTAGTCTCTCCTGCCCGCACCGACCCCCAAATGCAAGCTGCAAACCGGGGTGGCGATAGACGCGCAATGGAGACACCCGCCACGGCGTCCACAGGCCTTTGGGACTTACAATGTTCCCAGGGCGTGCCGACATATATAGGTAGAACAACAAGCGTATGGCATGAGCTCGATCATTCTAAAAGGACCAGGCATGAACAGGCGCCGCCGCATCTACGAAGGCAAAGCCAAAATCCTCTATGAGGGTCCCGAGCCCGGTACCCTCATTCAGCATTTCAAGGATGACGCCACCGCCTTCAACGCGCAAAAGCACGCGTTGATCGAGGGCAAAGGCGTGCTCAACAATCGCATTTCCGAGCTTATCTTTACCAAGCTCGGCGAGATCGGCGTGCCGACCCACTTCATCCGCCGCGTCAACATGCGCGAGCAGCTCATTCGCGAAGTCGAGATCATCCCGATCGAAGTCGTCGTGCGCAACGTCGCGGCCGGCTCGCTCGCCAAGCGACTCGGGCTGGAAGAAGGCGCAGCCCTGCCGCGGTCGATCATCGAGTTCTACTACAAGGACGACAAGCTCGGCGACCCGATGGTCTCCGAAGAGCACATCACCGCGTTCGGCTGGGCCGCGCCCCAGGAAATCGACGAGATGATGCAGCTCGCGCTTCGCATCAACGATTTCCTCGTCGGGCTGTTCCTCGGCATCGGCATCCGCCTCGTCGACTTCAAGGTGGAATTCGGCCGTCAGTGGGAAAACGACATGATGCGCATCGTGCTGGCCGATGAAATCAGCCCGGACTGCTGCCGTCTGTGGGACGTCAAGACCAACGACAAGATGGACAAGGACCGCTTTCGCCAGGATCTCGGCGGCATGTTGGAAGCCTATCAGGAAGTCGCCCGCCGCCTTGGCATCCTCCACGAAAACCGCCCGGCGGTCGGCTCAACTCCGGTGCTCGTCTCCTCGAACACACCCGAAGGCAAGCCACACTGATCTGGTCGCGACCGCTCCGCCGTTCGTGGCGGAGCGGCTGCGAACGCCCGCGACAAGCTTCGTTGCACGCTTGCTCGCGCTCAAGACCGGGGAGCGTATATGAAAGCACTTATCAAGATCACGCTGAAGAACGGCGTTCTCGACCCCCAGGGCAAGGCCATCGAGAATGCGCTCGGCGCACTTGGCTTTGAAGGTATCTCCGGCGTCCGCCAGGGCAAGCTGATTGAACTCGAGCTGGCCGCCAGCGATGAACCTGCCGCGCGCGCTGAAGTCGAACGCATGTGCCAGAACCTGCTCGCCAACACGGTCATCGAGAACTATTCGTTCGAGCTGGTGAACTGACGGCAGACCAGCCACCGCGGAGCTTCAGATGCCGCCTCTCGCGGACGAGAAAATAAAAGATAACGAGGCCGACGCCGTCCGCGCCGTGAAATATATGGCCGTCAAGGTGACGATCTTCGTGCTGGTTCCCCTGGTGGTGGCCCTGACGACTGCTTTCTGGGTGCTATCATGATACCCCGCGCGCGACGAGCCTTGCTGGTTGTTGCCGCGGCAATCTGGACGCTGCCCGCTGGCATCCCGGCAAGCGCCGCCAAATCCGCAATCGATTTATCAAATCCCGTTGCGATCACCTGCGAAACAAGCGCCGTCAAGCTTGACGCTAACCCGTTCGAAGCCAGCAAGGGCACCCTTGCCCTCGAAATCCGGCTGGACGATCCCGGCGAAGCAAAGGGTCCCGGACGCTGGAAAGTTACCGAAAGTGCCGGCGACCACACAGCCTCGTTCATCATTGCCAGCCGCGCGGGTTGCGTTCCCGATTGCCCTTTTACACAGGGAGAAGACGGCAGCCTCCAGCTCTGGTCGCCAAAACCCCTGGCGCTCACCCAGCTCGACGACCAGACCTCACTGGTTCTTGTGACGATCAACCCCACATCCTTCGAACTGAAGGCGTCCACATTCCGCAAAAAAGAACTCGCCGGTCTCGAACGCGGCGACTGCAAGCTTGCCGACTCTGGAGTAAAGTCGCCTGAGTCTTCAGAAGGCTCACCGCCGCCGGTCGGGGCGAAGCCGTCATCGCCTGAGACGCCACCGGCTGAACAGCCTCAAGGTGCCGTCGAACCGGCCCAGCCGCCGCCAGCAACGGACAAAAAAGAATGATTCGCGCCTCCGTGATCGTCTTCCCCGGCTCCAATTGCGACCGCGACGTCAAGGTCGCCACCGAAGCCGTCACTGGCTCCAAGGCCAACATGGTCTGGCACGGCGACTCTGAAGTCCCGAAAAGCGATTTCATCGTGCTGCCCGGCGGCTTCTCGTATGGCGATTATCTGCGCTGCGGCGCTATGGCCGCCCACTCGCCGATCATGCGTGACGTTATTGCCAAGGCGAAGGCCGGCACCCCCATCATCGGCATCTGCAACGGTTTCCAGATCCTGCTCGAAACGGGCCTGCTGCCCGGCGCCCTGATACGCAACGCCTCGCTTCTGTTCATCTGCCGCGACGTATTCATCCGCTGCGACAACAACAAGACTTTCTTCACCAACTGCTATCGCGAGAATGAAGTCGCGCGCGTTCCGATCGCCCATCACGACGGAAATTACTTTGCCGATGAAGCGACCCTCGATCGACTTGAAGCCGAAAACCTCGTCGCCTTCCGCTATTGCGGCGCCGACGGCGAAGTCACTGATGCGGCCAACCCCAACGGCTCCCAGCGCAACATTGCCGGCATCACCGATCCGACCGGACGCATCCTCGGTCTGATGCCGCACCCCGAGCGCCTTTTTGAACCCGCGCTTGGCGGCACCGATGGCCGCCGTGTCTTCGAAAGCGCCGTCGTCTCGGTTATGGAAGCCGCCGCCTGATCAGCCGAAACAGGAACCCGCCCCGGCAAGCAAAAACCCCGCGAGCCAAAGCCCGCGGGGTTTTCTCCAGAGCATGTTCAGCAAAAGTGTACGCGGTTTTGCGGTTCGAACATGCGACGAAACAAAGACTGAGAGCGCGACCGCGAGCCCATAAAAAGTGAGCGCGCTCTAGTGGCCCGTCGCGCCTAAATCGCATCATAGCCGCAACCTCGTTCGATTCAGGCTCGACATGAGGGCCACTAGCAACATCAATGACTTAGTGAGGCGTTTATCGCGCTTTAATTGACACCGGACTCGCCGCACCGCCGGTCAATTAAGGCGCGACGCCTCACTAGTCACAATGCCCAAAGGCGTCCGGCGCAATTAGCCCGCCTTGCGGTCGGCAAAAGCGACCCGCTGGAATGGCTGCACCGACATCGCCTTGGCGCCAGCTTCGCAGGTGAACTGCAATGCACCGCCTTCAGGGCTTTCGAACACGCTGGTGTGGCCCGGCGCAACGTCGAAGCGGACGCGGGCGCCAGCACCTTTGACGTCATCCATGTCGCCAACCGGGGCGACCATCAGGGTCAGCTCGCACTGCCCGTCCTTGGCCATGAAGTATCCGACGGCCTTGCCGGCACCGACTTCAAAGCTCTGGCCCGCGGCCGGTTTGAGTAGAACGCGCGCGGTGTCCCCGGCCTTCGCATTGGCGGAAACGCCAACAGCGGCTGCAACGGTGGCGGCGATAATGAATGCACGCATGGTCTTTCTCCTTCAGGTCTAAGCAGTGCGAGCCCGCCCGGAGCACGACCTGCGCCCCGAACCCACTCGATGACTGGATAGATAATCCGTGGAGATTCAGTGAGGTAGTGCTCATGCTGCGGAGCAGCATTGCAATTGCTGCAGCGCGGTACTGCCGCGCGGCGCAACGCTTCACCCATGCGGACACGGCCCACTACCCGGGTGGGTAGCGGCCACGAAAAAAGCCGCAGGACTGTTCCCGCGGCTTCCAGTTTCGAATGGCGCTGCCAGCGCTACATCCCCGCCGAGGCCTCACCCCTAAAGCGATTAGGATAAAACCAGTCGTGAGCGCGAACGATCAATTCCGGCTCTTGTCGACCAGCGCCTTGTCCTTGATCCAGGGCATCATGGCCCGCAGCTTGCCGCCGATTTCCTCGATCTGGTGGGCATCGTTGACCCGGCGGATGCCCTTGAAACGCGCCTGGCCGGCCTTGCACTCCTGCATCCATTCGGACGTGAACTGGCCGGTCTGGATTTCGGTGAGGATGCGCTTCATCTCAGCCTTCGTTTCCGGCGTGATGACTCGCGGTCCCGACTTGTATTCGCCCCACTCGGCCGTGTTCGAGATCGAGTAGTTCATGTTGGCGATGCCGCCCTCGTAGATGAGGTCGACGATCAGCTTCACTTCGTGCAGGCACTCAAAGTAGGCCATCTCCGGCGCATAACCGGCTTCGACCAGCGTCTCGAAACCGGCGCGGATCAGTTCGACGAGACCGCCGCAGAGCACGGCCTGTTCGCCGAAAAGGTCGGTTTCGCATTCTTCCTTGAAGGTGGTCTCGATGACGCCCGAACGCCCGCCGCCGACGCCGCAGGCATACGACAAGGCGAGATCGTGGGCGTTGCCCGAAGCATCGCGGTTGATGGCGATGAGGCACGGCACGCCGCCACCCTTCTGGTATTCGCCGCGCACCGTGTGGCCGGGTCCCTTCGGCGCGATCATGACGACGTCGACGGTGTCCTTCGGCTCGATCAGGTTGAAATGCACGTTGAGGCCGTGCGCGAAGGCAATTGCCGCGCCGTCGCGGATGTTATCGGCGATGTGGTCGTTGTAGATGTCGGCCTGCAGTTCGTCCGGCGTCGCCATCATCATCAGGTCGGCCCACTTGGCCGCATCCGCCACAGACAGCACCTTGAGACCGTCGGCTTCCACCTTCTTGGCGGTCGACGAGCCAGGCCGCAATGCAACGGCGATATCCTTGACGCCGGAATCCTTCAGGTTGAGCGCATGCGCCCGGCCCTGGGACCCGTATCCGATGATCGCCACCTTCTTGGACTTGATGAGATTGAGATCGGCGTCGCGATCATAGAAAACGCGCATGCGAGCTCCCCTTTTTGTTCGAGTGTGGTTGTAATTACCTTATAGACGCGGGGCCGCCCGTAGGGGCGCGGCAGCGGCCATGGCGACCGCCCGTCGAAAGAACGCGCGAACCTACTACCCAATGGACACGAATTTCAACGGTTTAGACGCTTCTGTCGCTCCAGCGCCGCAAACGACCAGCTCCGGGGGCGGAACATGCGCCAGCATTCCGGCCGCCGGTCCCGCTACGGAACGCCTGCAAAAGAACTCCTAACGAGGCTTTAACCGACCGGCAACGACATTTCGCTAGGCTGCCGCCAGTCCTTATGGCGTTCCACCGCGAGCTGAAAACCAGCCCCTGGACGCCTGCGTTGAGATGGAGTCGCTAAATGACCGCCAAGCCACGTGCCTTCGCTAACGGCGCCTTGCCAGCAAGCGTGATAATTGCCGCGATTTCATCGCTGGCGCTCGCAGGCTGCGGCGGCGAGGCGCCCACCCACGGCAACGGACCGCGCGGGCTTTTCACCTCGACGAATGATTGCTCCAACACTGAAAAGTTCAACTTTGAACTCTGCTCGAAGGCGATCACGTCAGCAATCAAGGTGCACAACGACCACGCCCCGACCTACGACAGCGAGCGCATCTGCGAGTCCAAGGAGCGCAGCTGCGAGCGGACCCTGAACGACCAGTACCGCCCGCGCCTCCTCGGCTTCTACGTCGAACTCCCTGAAAAGGGCGCCGAAGGCAGCAAGGAACCGACCGCCAAGCCGCTTTATGCAGCCGTGCGCGGCGAAAAGGGTTTCCGCGCAAACGACAATACAATCTACCTGGAAACCGACCTCTCACTCGAGTTCTCCCGCAACGCCGTCGCCGCCTACAAGGCCTACTCGGGCGGTGCGATGAAGGGCGGCTTCGGCACGTGAGCCGTCGTCAGTTATGTGCGGCTGTGGTATCGCCCCGCCTCACCAGCCGATCGCCTTCGGCAGCCAGGTTGCAATCGCCGGGAAGTAGAACACCAGCGCCAGCCCGATCAGCTGGATTCCAATGAATGGGATGACGCCACGGTAGATGTCGGCGGTCGAGATTTCCGGCGGCGCCACACCGCGCAGGAAGAACAGCGCCCAGCCGAACGGCGGCGTCAGAAACGATGTCTGCAAGTTCATCGCGACGAGAATCGCCACCCACACCATGTCCACTCCAGCGGATGCGAAGATCGGCAGGAACAGCGGCAGCGCGATATAAGAGATCTCGATCCACTCGAGGAAAAATCCCAAGACGAACAAAATGAGCATCAGGAACATGAGCTGTCCCTCGAGGCCGCCCGGCACGATCGCGAACATGTCTTGTACGAGATGCTCGCCGCCAAGGCCGCGAAACGCCAGGCCGAACGGCTGCGCGCAGATCAGAATGAAGAAAACCATCGCGCTCGTGGACAGTGTCGATCGGGCAACCTGACGCAAGGTGTCGAAACTGAGCCGACCGGTGATCGCCGCGAGAAGAATGCTTCCGAACGCCCCCATTGATGCCGCCTCCGTCGGCGCCGCAACGCCGCCGATTATCGAGCCGAGGACGGCAAACACAAGACCCAGCGGCGGTAGCACCACGAGCACCAGCCTTTTTGCCAACTCCCCCCTGCTGACTTCGTCGCGTTCGTTCATGGGGATCGGCGGCACCCGCGAGGGCGCGAGAACGCCCAGTCCGAGGATGTAGACGACGAACAGAAGCGACAGCATGAGGCCGGGGAAAAGCGCTGCGGCAAACAGCGTCCCGACCGATTCCCCCATGATGTCGGCAAGCAGGATCAAGACGAGGCTCGGTGGAATGATTTGCCCAAGCGTACCCGACGCGCAGATCACCCCGCATGCGACGCCGTGGTCGTATCCGCGACGCACCAGCGGCCCGAGTGCGATGAGGCCGGCCGTGACTACCGTCGCCCCGACGATCCCCGAGGAGGCTCCCATCAAAACGCCAACGAGGATGATCGCCAGCGCCATGCCCCCGCTCAATCCGCCCATCGCCAGCCCGATAGTATCGAGCAGATCCTCCGCCAGCTTTGACTTCTCGAGCATCACCCCCATGAAGATGAACAGCGGCAGCGCCAGCAGCGTGTAGTTCGTGACAACGCCGTACATGCGCGCGGGGAGCAGGTTGAAGAGCCCGTCGCCGAAGCCGAGATAGCCGAACACGAGCCCTGAAACGGCCAGCGAGATCGCCACGGGAACGCCGGTGATGATGAGGGCGAAGAACCCGCCGATCATCAACACGGCCAGGATTTCATTGACCATCGAGGATCACGATTCCGAAGGTTGGTCGCCTGCCGGCGAAGTGGCGTTTCTGTAGGCGCGCAGGGCCTTTGCAATCTCGACGATCGCCTGCAATGCCAGTAGCACGAACCCGAACGGGATCAGCGCCTTCAACAAATACCGGTAGGGCAGCCCGCCGGGATCGGGCGAACCTTCCTGATAAGCATACGACTGGGCCACGTAGCCGAGCGACACCTTGACGATGAAGACCGCGACGAGAAGCATGAGCACCGCCGACAGCATGTCGACCGCCGCCTTGGTTCGCCGCCCGTAGTTGCCGTAGAGCATGTCGACGCGCACTTCGTCGCCGCGGTTTATCCCATAGGACATTCCGACCAGCGCAGTCACGGCGAGGACGTGCCATTCAAGTTCCTGCATCGCCACCGTTCCGGCGCTGAACATGTAGCGGGCTAGCACGTTTATGGCGACGAGCATGACAAGCCCAAGCACCAGCCATGCCACTGTCCGGCCGACCAGATCGACCAAGAGTTCGATCAGGTCGACCGCTTTTTGCAAGGTAGTGCCCATCGCGCACTGTCTCCCCCGAAATTACGCGAGATCGTCGTGGTAGGGTTTTTCGCTGATCGAGGACCACGCCCGGTGCTTTTCGCGGAATGCCATAAAGGCATCGTGCACCTTCTTCGTGCGAGGATCTTTCGCGGCTTCGGCGTTCAGCGTTTCAAACGTGATTTCGCGCAGTTTCGTGACGATCTCCTTCGGCAGGACGGCGGCTTTCACGCCATGGTTCTTGACGAGATCCTCAAGCGCATCCGCGTTGTTGGCTTCCGACCATGCATGACTTTCGAGATTGCAGGCCATCGCCGCGGTCTTCACGATCTCCTGGAGGTCGGCGGGCAGCTTCTCCCACGCCTTCAGGCTGATCAGCAGTTCTGTGACGTTCGAGGGTTCGTGCCAGCCGGTCGTGTAGTAGTACTTGGCCGCATTCTGCAGGCCGAGCCGGCGGTCCTGGAACGGACCGACGAATTCGGCCGCATCGATGACGCCGCGCTCCAGGGCCGGGAAAATTTCGCCGCCCGGCAGCAGTTTCACGTCGACGCCGATCTCTTTGTAGACCTTCCCGGCGAGGCCAGGGATTCGCATCTTGAGGCCGTTGAAGTCATTGATCGATTGAATCGGCTTGCGGAACCAGCCGGTCATCTGCACGCCGGTGTTGCCCATTGGAAAGGCGATCAGACCGAGCGGCTTGTAGAGTTCGTGCCAGAGCTCGAGGCCGCCGCCATTATAGAGCCATGCGTTCACGCCCTGGAAATTGAGACCGAACGGCACCGTCGTAAAGTACTGGGCCGCGAAAATCTTGCCCGCCCAGAAATAGGCGTTGGCGGCGTTCATCTCGACTGTGCCTGCCTGCACCGCGTCGAAGCCTTCGAGAGCCGGTATGAGTTCGCCCGCCGCGAAGTGCTGAATCTTAAGGCGCCCACCCGACATCACCTCGACCTTTTTGCAGAAGTCCGTCGGGCTGCCCGGACCGACGGTATAGAATGGAGCGCCGGGTGGGTAGGCATTCGTCATCTTGAAGGTGAAGGTTTCCTGGGCCCGCACCACGTTGGGCGCAGCCACCACGGCAGAGGCTCCAGCTGTGGCAAGTCCGGCAGTCGCGAGAAACTCACGTCTCTTCATCGGAAAATCCTCTTTGTTGCAGGAGAGTTGTGGGTTGATGAATGCACGCAACACAGCAATCGCCGTGCCAAAGATTAACCAGTTGTTATAGCGATATTTTGTGCAACATGCCGCACGCCCCCCGCCCAAACGATACCCACCACGTATACAATATAGGCAACCTCGGATTAAATCCAGCCGCGCCCTTGCATGATCTCGAATAATGCGCTCAAAGCCACGGCAATCGACGCTTGGAACTGACCATCGACGCCCTCAGTCAGGAGATAATCGGATGTTGCGTGCCCGCATGTGCCTAGGCGGAATGGTGACCGCCCCCCATCATCTGGCAGCCGAAGCGGGCGCTTCGATCCTGCGCGAGGGCGGCAACGCCATCGAGGCGATGATTGCTTCTGCCGCTGCGATCGCTGTGGTCTACCCGCACATGAATTCGATCGGCGGCGATGGATTCTGGCTGATCTCGAGGGCAGGCAGCCCGCCTTTCGGCATTCAAGCGTGCGGACCGGCAGCAGAACTTGCCGATATCGATTTCTATACCGCCCATGGCGACGCCCTTATTCCAACGCGCGGTCCGCGCGCCGCCCTCACGGTCGCCGGCGCAATTGAAGGCTGGGCGCAGGCCGAGCGGGTCGCGCAGGAAGTCGGCGGCAGACTTCCGATATCGCGGTTGCTGGAACCCGCCATCCAACATGCCCGCCAAGGCGTTCCCGTCTCACGCTCGCAACAGCGCCTGACCCGGGAGAAATGGAGCGAACTCGAACACGTTCCCGGCTTCATCGAGACCTACGCAAACGAAGGTCCGCCGACCGAAGGCGCGATACTGCAACAACACGCGCTGGCACAAACGCTCGAACAGCTCTCCTCTGCCGGGCTTGACGATTATTATCGGGGCGACGTGGCGCGAACACTGGCAAAGGGCCTCGAAGCCGCCGGCAGTCCGCTGCGCCTGCCTGACCTTGAAAACTACAGGGCGCGCCGCGTCGCGCCCGCCCATTCGCAACTGAAATGCGGCGAGATCTTCAACATGCCGCCGCCCACGCAGGGCATCGCGTCATTGTTGATCCTGCGGATCTTCGAACAGCTCGGCATCACCGCCGCCGACGGCTTCGATCATATCCACGGCCTCGTCGAGGCAACCAAGCGCGCGTTCATCCTGCGCAATGCCCACGTCGGCGATCCGGACCGCATGGGAGATATCTGGCAGAATTGGCTCCTCGGCGACGCCGTCGCTCGCGAAGCCGCCGCAATCGACATGAAGAAGGCCGCCCCATGGCCGCAGCCCGCCGCACCCGGCGACACGATCTGGATGGGCGCAGCCGACCGCCACGGCAATGTCGTCAGCTACATCCAGAGCATCTTCTGGGAATTCGGCTCCGGCCTCGTCCCTCCCGGCACCGGCGTCGTCTGGCAGAACAGGGGGGCGAGCTTCACGCTGACGCCGGGTCCAAACGAACTGGGTCCCGGCCGCCTCCCCTTCCACACGCTCAATCCGGCCATGGCGTTGCTCGACAACGGCACGACGCTCGCATACGGCACGATGGGCGGCGAAGGCCAGCCGCAGACCCAGGCGGCGATTTTCACCCGGCATGTCATGCTTGGCCAGGACATGCAGGCAGCCGTCACTGCGCCCCGCTGGCTTCTGGGCCGCACCTGGGGGGCGAGTTCCACCAACCTGAAAGTCGAGAACCGTTTCGAGCCTGCGCTGATCGAAAATCTTCGCGGTGCCGGTCACGATATCGAAGTCGTCGATGCCTTCGACGACATTATGGGTCACGCCGGCATGGTGTCGTTCTCGCGCGATGGCGTGATTACCGGCGCAACCGATCCTCGCGCCGACGGCAACTGCGCCGGTTTCTGAGTATCACTTCCGAGGCGAGACTGCTGTCAGGCATCCGATTTGCCGCGCGCCATCGCCGCGATGCCTGTGCGCGCGACTTCGACGAGTCCGAGCTCCGACATCATCTGCAGGAACTGCTCGATCTCGCGCGCCCGCCCTGTCATCTCGAACACGAAGTGCTCGGTCGAGGCATCGATCACCTTGGCATGATAGATCTCCGCAAGACGCAGCGACTCTATGCGCTTTTCGCCCTTGCCCTGGACCTTGATGAGCGCCAGTTCGCGCTCCAGCGGCTCGCCATTCAGCGTCAGGTCTTCGACCCGGTGCACCGGCACGAGGCGCTCGAGCTGATGCTTGATCTGCTCGATCACCATCGGCGTGCCGATCGTGACGATCGTGATGCGCGAGATGTGCTTCTCGTGCTCCGTCTCCGTCACGGTCAGCGAATCGATGTTATAGCCGCGGCCTGAGAACAGTCCGATGACGCGTGCCAGCACGCCCGGCTCGTTGTCGACGATCACCGACAAGGTGCGCTGTTCGATCGGCTCCTGTGCGACCTGACTGGGGTAATGCGATTGTTTCTGAGCCTGGGCCATGTCGTGTCGTCTCTTTTCGTTTGAGTGTCTCTGTTGTCAGCCGATCGACTTATGCGAACGCTGGAGTTAGCTGCAGTCCACAGCCGTCTAACCCGACCTGAAGTCGGCAACCGGCAGGTGTCCTTCCTCGTAGGCCTCGATCGTCCAAGGCTCGGCAAGCGCCTGTTTCTTCCATTCAAGAAATGTCGGATCGGCAAGCACCGTATCCATGTAGGCGCGTGTATCCTCCGCGACCGGCAGTTGGTAGGTATCGAGCCGGGTGACAACTGGAGCATACATCGCATCGGCCGCCGAGAAGACGCCGAAAAGATATCGCCCGGCGGCTCCAAAGCGCGCACGCGTATCCCGCCACATAGCTTCGAGCCGCGCCACATCGGCGCGAAGTTCATCGGATAACTTCGGGGTGGCGAAGCGCTTGCCGAGATTCATCGGGCAGGCCTGACGCAGCGCCCTGAAGCCGCCGTGCATCTCCACCGAAATCGCCTTCGCGTGCGCGCGCGCTGCATTCGAGCCTGCGGGAAAGATCGCTTTGTCGGGGAACCGGTCGGCAAGATAGGAGATGATGGCGATGCTCTCCCACACAACCGCATCGCCGTCGATCAACACCGGCACGAGACCGGTTGGCGAAAATTCGAGAATGCGCTCCTGCGTATCCGCCTGGCGCAGCGGAATAACCTTTTCCTCGAAGTCGATGCCCGCAGCCCGCATGACGAGCCACGGCCGCATCGACCACGACGAATAGAGCTTGTTGGCAATCACCAGATGCATTTGCACGGGGTCCGAAGACGCTGAGGCCGTTACTTGTTTTCCAGGTGCTTGACGAGACCGGGTATCGATTCGACCCCTTTGGGCGTTACCGCGAAAGCAACCATCCCCGCCTTTTCGAATTCGGCTGCCTGATCTCCGAAGATCTCGACCAGCATGACGTCGCGCAATAATCCACGCCCGCTCAGTTCGCTCCAGAACTTGGCGTTGGGACTGCCCTTCACCGTCTGCATCATCGTCCCGACCTTGCCAGAAGCGGTCTTTATGGCCGCCCGGTCGCCATCGCTCAGTTCCGCCCATAGTGTACCGAGCTTGGCATCGTCCAGCGCCGCAGCGGGCGTGGCTAGAACCGCCAGCGCGAGGAGTACCGCCGCCGCAATTCGGTTTATTGTCGTATCCATCAAACCAGCACCTTTCCGCCTTCGCCGATAACCCCGCCGATATCCTCGTCGGCAACGTCGTCGCCAAGCAGCATGTCGTTATGCGCCTTGCCCGACGGGATCATCGGGAAGCAGTTGGCAAGGGCGGCGACGCGGCAATCGAAGATCACCGGCTCAGGCGTGTCGATCATCTCCAGAATCGCATCGTCGAGTTCGTCGGGCTTGTGGCAGATCATGCCCTTCCAGCCGTAGGCCTCCGCCAGCTTGACGAAATCTGGCAACGCTTCCGTGTAACTGTGCGACAGCCGGTTTCCATGCAGGAGCTGCTGCCACTGGCGCACCATGCCCATGTACTGGTTGTTGAGGATGAACACCTTGACCGGCAGATTGTACTGCACCGCCGTCGAGCACTCCTGAATGTTCATCAGGATGGAGGCGTCCCCGGCGATATCGATGACGAGCGAATTCGGATGCGCCTTCTGCGCGCCAATCGCCGCCGGCAGGCCGTAACCCATGGTGCCGAGTCCGCCGGACGTCATCCAACGGTTCGGATCTTCGAAATGGAAATACTGCGCCGCCCACATCTGATGCTGGCCGACTTCGGTCGTGATGTAGGGATCGCGGTCCTTGGTCAGTTCGTAAAGCCTCTCCACTGCGTACTGCGGCATGATCACGTCTTTGTTCTTCTTGTAATGCAGCGACTTCCTGCCCCGCCAGCCGTCGATCTCCTTCCACCAGGACTTCAAGGCCGGCTTGTCGGTCTGCGGCGCCTTCGCCTTCCACACGCGCAGCATGTCTTCGAGGACGTAAGCGACATCGCCGATGATCGGCAGTTCGACGCGCACGTTCTTGTTGATCGAAGAGGGATCGATGTCGACGTGGATCTTTTTCGAATTAGGCGAGAATGCGTCGAGCCTCCCGGTGATGCGGTCATCGAAACGTGCGCCGACGCAGAACATTACGTCGCAATCGTGCATCGCCATGTTGGCTTCGTAGGTGCCGTGCATCCCGAGCATCCCGAGCCACTGCTTGTCGGAGGCCGGGAAGGCCCCAAGACCCATCAACGTCGACGTCACCGGATATCCCGTCAGCCGTGCCAGCTCACGCAGCAGCTTCGACGCTTTCGGACCTGCGTTGATGACGCCGCCACCGGTATAGAAAATCGGCTTCCTGGCGCTTGCCAGCATGTCGACGGCCTCGCGAATGGCGGGCTGTTCCGGCTTCATCTTCGGTCGGTACGTCTTGTGCTGGATGTTGGCTGGCCCGACGTAATTGCCAGTTGCGAACTGGACATCCTTCGGGATATCGACGACGACCGGCCCCGGCCGCCCCGAACGCGCAACGTAGAACGCTTCGTGCATGATACGCGCGACGTCGTTGACGTCCTTGATCAGCCAGTTGTGCTTGGTGCAGGGCCGCGTGATGCCGACCGTATCGCACTCCTGGAAAGCATCGTTGCCGATCAGATGCGTCGGCACTTGCCCGGTGATGCAGACGAGCGGGATGGAATCCATCAAGGCATCCGTCAGCCCGGTGACGGCATTTGTCGCCCCCGGCCCCGAGGTCACCAGAACCACCCCGACCTTGCCGGTCGAACGCGCATAACCTTCCGCGGCATGCACCGCGCCGCCTTCCTGGCGCACGAGGATGTGCTCGATTTTCTCTTGCTGGAACATTTCGTCATAGATCGGCAGCACCGCGCCGCCTGGATATCCGAACACATGCTCGACGCCCTGATCGACTAGCGCCTTCAAGACCATTTCCGCACCGGTCATCATCTGTGCCATCGCGTTTCGTCCTTTTTTCCCGGCGTGCCGCGCCATCCGCGCGCCAACGCAATCCCGGTCGCTGCGCTGCCTAGAGACGTCCTCGGAGCCGGAACACCAATGATCCGCCAAGCATGCTTGTGCGCGGTCGCCACTAAACCGCTGCTATGTGGACCACATCCCACAACTGTCAATAAAAATTACAAAAAGACCAACTGAACAATACAATATTAAATTTTAACGTTCTTCCACGAAATCATATGTTGCCTTAGCCAAGTGGACTGTCGCTTGATGTATTGCCTGGTCAGCGCCTTCGAACGTTCGACAGCCTCCTCCCGCGACAGCTGCCCTTCCAGCATCCGTAGGAGTGGAACGACGCCGAGGGCCCGCATCGCCGGCAGCACGGAAGCAAGTTGCATCTCCTTCAGGCGGGCCACCTCGTTCACTGCACCCATCTCCAGCATTTGATCGAAGCGTGCATTGGCACGCGCATGCAGCGTCGCCCTCTCGGGCAACACCACGATGCCTTTCCACAAGCCGGGCGCCAGCAGTGGCTGGCCTGGGTCTTCCTGGAATTCGGCAAGCGGCCGCCCGGTCGAATCAACGACTTCCAGCGCCCTGACGATCCTTTGCGGGTCGGTCGGCCTAAGCCCCGCCGCGGTCCTCGGATCGCGGCGCATCAGTTCCGCGTAAAGCTCTTGCGGCGGGCGACTGATCCCTTCTGCGCGCCAGTGCGCCCGCACATCGGCATCGATTTCCGGCAACGGCGAGAGGCCCGCTGTCAGTGCCTTGAAGTAGAGGCCGGTCCCACCGACGAAGATAGCCCGCTTTCCCAGACCTTCGATTTCCTGGAGGACTGCCTTCACGTCTTCCAGCCAGCGAGCAACTGAATAGGCTTGTCCAGCGCTGACATGCCCGTAGAGCCGGTGCGGCACGGTGCGCTCTTCTTCCGCCGTCGGCCGCGCGGTCAGGATCCGCAGTTCCTCGTACACCTGCATCGAATCCGCATTGACGATGACCCCGTCAAGCCCGCGCGCCAGCCGCATCGCGGCAGCCGACTTGCCGCCCGCCGTCGGTCCTGCGATAAGGACAGCGCGCCTACCAGCCAACAGCACTTTCCCCTTTTTTCGAACCTAGCAGCGGCCTGACCCGCCGCAATCGCGAGCTGAACCAGCCGATGCCAGAGTCTCAGTCTCAGGTGCTCGTCCTCACCGCGCCAGAAGCGGCGCCGTGCCTCAACGGCATGCTGACCGATACCATCACTCGCATCATCGCCAAAGACGCCGTGATCGATAGCCGCTGGCTCAGCCCCGGCGAAGCCTGGGAACTGCGCTTCGTGACGCAGGCCGACGCTGGCAAGCACCTACTTCGGCAGGCGGCCACCATTCTCATCGGCCTGCCCGTCGATATCAACCTCTTGCCCGACGAAGACGCTCGCCGGCGCAAGAAGCTTCTCATCGCCGATATGGATTCGACCATCATCGAGCAGGAGTGCATCGACGAGATCGCCGACTTTGCCGGCGTCCGCGACCAGGTTTCAGCCGTAACCGAAAGCGCCATGCGCGGCGAACTCGACTTCGCCGAAGCCTTGACCAGCCGCGTCGCGCTTCTTCAGGGGCTCGATGAAGCCGTCCTCGACAAGGTCATCAACGATCGGATCACCATTATGCCTGGCGCCCGCACACTGGTGCGCACCATGAACGCGCACGGCGCGCGCGCCGCTCTCGTTTCCGGAGGCTTCAGCTACTTCACCGAGCGCATCGCCCGCATCGTCGGTTTCGATACCAGCCAGGCCAATCGTCTTTCGATCGAGGGCGGCCGCCTCTGCGGCAAGGTCATACCCCCGATCCTCGGCCGCGACGCCAAGCGCGCCGCACTCATCAGCGAAGCCGGCAAACTGGCCATCGCCCTGCGCGATACACTTGCCGTCGGCGACGGAGCAAACGACCTCGCCATGATCGCAGAAGCCGGGCTCGGTGTCGCCTTCCGGGCGAAACCAATCGTCGCGGCTGAAGCAAAAGCCGCCATTAGGCATGGCAATTTGAAGGCGTTGCTCTATCTCCAAGGTTACCGCCGCGACGAATTCGCCGGTTAGCCACCCGTTGACTGCCCTCTCTCGCCCCGCGACCGCACCGGACCCATCAACATGCTTGATATCATATTCCTTCTGGTCGGCTTCGCGCTGCTGATCGCGGGCGGAGAACTACTCGTGCGCGGCTCGGTTGCGGTAGCCCAGCGCATCGGCGTTTCCCCTCTCATCATCGGCATCGTGCTGGTCGGATTCGGCACCTCGATGCCCGAACTGGTCATCAGCGTACAGGCATCGTTGGCCGGCAGCCCCGGCATCTCCATCGGTAATTTCGTCGGCTCCAACATTGCAAACATCCTGCTGATCGTCGGTGTGGCGGCACTGATTGCCCCGCTGACCGTCACTTCGCGGGCGCTGAAACGCGACGGCGGAGTCGTCGTTGCCGCTTCGGCGGCTTTCCTGATCATCGCCTTTGTATCGCCGCTGAACCAGCCAATCGGCGCTCTCTTCGTCGCCATGCTCGCCGCCTACCTCGTCTTTGCCATTCGCCAGGAACGGCTGGCACCGGAAGAGGGTCACAGCGCCGCTTTCGAGATGTCGCAAGCCGAAGAGGAGTTCCTGCGCAACGGCGACCATTGGGCTGCTCGACGCCTGAAATGGAGCAACCGGCTGGGGCGCACCCTGCCCTACCTGATGGCACTTGCGGGCCTTGCGACCATCATCTTCGGCGGCCGACTGTTGGTCGACTCCGCCGTATCGCTTGCCAGGGAGATCGGTGTCACCGAAGCCGTCATCGGCCTCACCATCATCGCGGTGGGAACTTCACTGCCTGAACTCGTGACGTCGGTTGTCGCAGCGCGGCGCGGCCACTCCGATGTGGCCGTCGGCAACGTCATGGGGTCATGCATTTATAATGTCTTGGGCATCGGCGGCGTCGTCGGTCTCCTCGCGCCAACCAACGTGCCCGAAGAGATCATCCGCTACGATAACTTCGTGATGGTCGGCGCCGCGGTGGCGCTGGTCGTAGTCGCCGCCAATGGCGGCCGCATCTCGCGCCTGGAAGGCACCGTGATGCTGGCGGCCTACGTCCTCTATATCTATTCGCTCTGGCCGCATTGACGCCCCCCTACTCCCCCGGCACATCGATACGTTCCCAACCGGCCGGGAGAGCCCCTGTCTTCTCGGCTTCTTCGAGCGCATGAGCCAGCTCTTCCCGCGCCTTCTCGGCCTGCCGCTGACGGCTCCACAAGCTGGCGTATAGCCCATCCTTCGCGATCAACTCGGCATGCGTGCCCTGCTCGGCCACGCGTCCCTTTTCAAGAACGAGAATACTGTCGGCGTGCACGATGGTCGACAGCCGGTGCGCGATGACGAGCGTCGTGCGCCCGCGCGAAACCTTGTCGAGCGCATCCTGGATTTCCTTTTCCGTATGGCTGTCGAGCGCGCTTGTCGCTTCGTCCAGCATCAGGATCGGCGGCGCTTTGAGGATCGTCCGCGCAATCGCCACGCGCTGCTTCTCGCCGCCCGAAAGTTTCAAGCCGCGCTCGCCGACCATCGTCGCGTAACCCTGCGGCATGCCTTGGATGAAGTCGTGGATCTGCGCCAGCTTCGCCGCCGCCACGATCTCCTCGTCCGTCGCGTCCGGCCGCCCGTACTTGATGTTGTAGAGGATCGTATCGTTGAACAGCACGGTGTCCTGCGGCACCACGCCGATAGCCGCCCTGAGTGAGGTCTGCGTAACGTCGCGGATGTCCTGCCCGTCGATGCGCACGCTGCCCGATCGGATGTCGTAGAAGCGGAACAGGATGCGTGAGATCGTCGATTTTCCCGCCCCCGAAGGTCCGACGATCGCCACCATCTTGCCGGCCGGAACTTCGAACGACACATTTTTCAGGATCTGCCGTTCCTCATCATAGGAGAAGCAGACGTTTTCGAAGTTGATCCTGCCCTCGCTGACAACCAGTTCACTCGCTCCAGGCCGGTCCTTGACCTCGGCGTCCTGCCCGAGCAGGGCAAACATCACCTCGATGTCGACGAGTCCCTGTTTGATCTCGCGATAGACCATGCCCATGAAATTGAGCGGCATCCACAGCTGGATCATCATCGTGTTGACCATCACGAAGTCGCCGATGGTATGCGTGCCGGCCGCCACGCCGCGCGCCACAAGCCACATCATCGCCAGCATTCCCACGCTGAAGACCGCCGCCTGCCCGGAGTTGAGAACCGCAAGCGATGAATAGGTCCTCACAGCCGCCCCCTCGTAACGCTCCATCGCCGTGTCGAAACGACGCGATTCGAGTTGCTCGTTGCCGAAGTATTTGACGGTTTCGAAATTGAGCAGACTGTCGATGGCCTTGGTGTTGGCATCCGTGTCGCTGTCGTTCATCTCGCGGCGGATGCCGATGCGCCACTCGGAGGCTTTGAACGTGAACCACAGGTAGACGGCGACGGTTGCAATGACGATGGCGACGAACGTCAGGTCGAAGAAGTAGAACAGCACGCCGCAGATCAGCACGAGTTCGACGATCGTCGGCACGACGTTGAGAATGCCCATGCGGATGATCAGTTCGATCGCGCGGGCGCTGCGTTCCAGAACGCGCGACAAGCCGCCGGTGCGCCGCTCCAGATGAAAGCGCAGGCTGAGTTTGTGCAAATGCTCGAAGGTGCGCGTGTTGAGTTGACGCACCGCGTTCTGCCCGACCTTTGTGAAGAGAACGTCCCGGATCTGATTGAAGACGATCGAGAGAAGCCGCCCCCCGGCGTAGGCGAGGATCAGCATCCCCGCGCCGAGTGTCAGCGCCACCGGCCCGCTCGCCGCGCTCTGGCCCCCCAGTGCGGTCAGCGCGTCAGTCGCCCACTTGAAGGCGACCGGCACGGCCACCGTGACGAACTTCGCCAGCAGCAGAATGCCGAACGCCATCGCGACGTTGCGCCTGAGATCCGGCCGGCCCTGTGGCCACACGAATGGCAGCAGCCCCTTGAAGACCGTCCAGTGATCCTCCCGGGCTCCCAGAAGATCAGAATCTATGCGGGGGGATCGATCCCGCCCACGACCGTGAGCAACCATGTAAACCTTCTTCTCGGAGACGGCCTATGCGCTTGACGCAGCGACGCCTTCGCCGCGTCGTTCAAGACGTTGCGAACAGACCGCCTGGATCAACGCCGCGGCAACCAGAAGCGCTGGCAGGGATAGATCCAGTGGGGATCGCGAATCTGGCGACGGTTGGCCTTGTAGATCCGCCGGTATAGCAGACCTCGCCGGTAATGCCGCTGCGATATATGCCACAGTGTATCGCCCCGCGCGACTACGTACGTGCCCGGCAGGCGGATGGTACGCCCGGCGCGGCGATCTTTGCACCCGGTGCCACCAATTGGCGCAGTGCGCGCCTGCCAGCCCGCCAGCCGCCGCGGCCGGTCAATGGTCGCGCGGGGCCGAGGATGGTCCTTGAGCGAGAGGCGATAGGGGCGTTCAGGACCGCCGAGCCGGCTCGCGGTCCGCAGCGCCTCGCGACGCTCAGCTGGATCTGCGGGCAGCGGCACCGCGACGCCCGTTGGAGCGCGGCGCTTCCCGAACCCGGCATCGCCGGCGAGTCTCGCAACGGTATCCGCCCGCTCCGACTGCTGTTTGAGGCGCAACTCGCGGCGGCGCTGTTCTTGGCTTTCCGGCGCGGGACGCGCGACGCCAACCTGCCTGCGGTCGTCTCTCGAGATTTCCTTCGACCCCACCGCCCCGTTTGAAGTCGACCCCTTTGAAGCTGACCTGTTTGAAGCTGACCTGTTTGAAGCTGATGTGTTTGAAGCTGATGTGTCTGAAGCTGGTGATTTGTCCTTCGCGTCGATCATGCGCCGCCTTCCAAACCCGGCTTCATCAGCAAGTTCGCCGACCCGCCGCGCACGTTCGGATACCGCCCCGATCCGCCCCTCCACGCGATCCCGCGCCTCCTTCTCCTGGCGCGCGGCCAGACGTGGCCTCTCGCTCTCCTGACGCCCCAATGCTTCCGCTGCAAGACGCTTGCGCTCAGCCGCTTCTTGCGCCACGCGCTCCGCCTCCACCCGCACCTGCCTGTCGCGTTCCGCCTGCCGCTCAGCTTGCGCCCGCTGGCGTTCGTCCTGGGCGCGGCGCCGATCGGCATCAAGCTTGGCAAGAAGCTCTTCCTGCTTTCGTGCTTCTTCCTGCTGGCGGGCCTCCTCGAGCCTGCGCAGCTCTTCGGCCCGGCGTTCTGCTCTCGCTCTTTGTTCTTCTTCAGCAAGCGCCCGTTCGGCCGCCTGCCGCTGCTCCTCTTGCCGCGCGCGCTCAATGCGTTCGCTCTCCTCGGCCTGCCGTCGTTGAGCTTCCCGCACCGCCAGAAGTTCATCGATACGCCGCTTACGCTCTGCCGCTTCACGGCGCGCGGTCTCCTCCGCCTCAGCGCGCCGTATTTCGGCATTACGTCGTTCCCGCTCCTGTTGATCGGCGGCCGCTCTTCGCGCCACATCCATAGCCTGCCGGTCCAGGTCCTGGCGAAGCTCGCCCTGTCGCCTGGCCTGGTCTTCCGCCTCGTCGGCTTCCTGAAGGACAGGACCTGCGTCTGAACCTGCAACTTCGACTGCGTCTTTTCGCTCTTCCCGCGCCAAAGTTTGCTGGGAAGCCCGTGACAAATCCTTGACGACGACGTCATTGTAGGTGCGATGCGCGTCGCGCAACCATTCCTGCGCACTTTCAACGAGCGTCTTGAGATCGGGAAGTAGCCGCGTGCTTTCCTGGCCCGCCGGCGCATCGTGCGGCCTCTCCGGCGGCGGCACGTTCTTGGCTATCATCTGCGCCCCGCGCGGCCCCTTCCGCGCCAGTTCCGGCACGACGAAGTCGAAATAATCGCGCGAGGAATTCGACAGCCAGTCAGCCACCCGTGCCATCGGACCCGCATCACTGCTTTCGGTTCCACCATTGCCGTTTTCTTTGCCGCTACCCGCCGTGTCTTGCTGCGCGATCCTCTTGCGCTCGCCATCCTCGTTCTGCCGCCGTGAAAACTCATCGAATTCCCGGCTGGCTTCCCGGGCAAGTCGTTCCGCTTGGTCACGGACCTGAGCGTCACTGGAGCGATCCAATTGACGGGTTGCATCACGGGTTGAATTGCGAACGCCGCGCTCCAAATCCTCGAACGCCACGATCTCTGTGGCGCGCACTCTGTCGGGAATCGCTATCCTTATTTCCTGGACTTCAGCGCTCGCCCCGCCGTGGGGCGCGTCGGCACGAGAAAGCGCCACGCGATGATCGCCAGCGCCCAGAGGCGCAACCTTCATCGCCCAGTTTCCGTCCGCGCCAACCTCGGCAGTCCCGGCAGATTTTCCGTTGATCCTGACAGAAACGCTGGTCCCCGGCGCACCGCTGCCTGTGAAGCGCCCCGCCTTGCCCGGTTCGATCGTGATGCGTAGAAACCGTGGCGCCAACTGGCCTGCTCCGTCCGACGAGCCCTCCACGCCCGTCCCACCGCGGTCCTGCGCTTCCGCCACACCGCCGGCAAAAACCAACCGCGTAACGTCGAGCAGATCCCACGGCCGTGATAAATCCCCCGCACCGAGCCCCGCGGGCTGCCATTCGTCTCCCAGGTGCGCAGTCGGCCGGTTCGACAGCAGGCAAACGGCCGCGATCGCACCGACCACCAGGAGCCCTCTGGGGATCGTCCCTCCCCTCATCACGCGCAGCCTCCTCCGACGCCTGCCGCGCCTTCCCGAATGCGGAAGCCGCGATATGGGCAAGCAAGCTTTAGAACCCCGGAAACGCAACCTGCAATCCGCGGGCGAACGCGGAGAGCTTAACCATGAACCCGCAACCAAGCCAATGAAACTCAAGCCAGAATAGGGATCGGTGAGAGAGTTGGGTTAATCGTCCGCGAAATGTCAAACTTTGCAGTCACCCTCGAGGATCACCATTTGAGCAGGCCGGTCATCATCGCCGGCCTCGTTTGATGTAAACTGAATGAGCGCCAAGCGATGGGCGTTTGGCGCAAGGAAGCCCGAAAGCGATACTTGAGATATGAACGATCACAACCTCGGATACCAAGAAACTCCAACGACCGAGAATTCGATGAAGAACGCCGACGCGGGAGCCGTGTGCGTCTATTGTGGCTCCGGCCCTGGCACGAACCCGGCCTATGTCAATGCTGCCAAGACATTGGGAGCGGGACTTGCCGGTGCCGGCATTGAACTTGTCTACGGCGGCGGCGGCATGGGACTGATGGGCGAAGTCGCCCGCGCGACGATTGCCGGTGGCGGCAACGTCACTGGGATCATTCCAGACTTTCTCTCCGAACGCGAACAAATGCTTCTCGAAGTCCAGGAACTCATCGTCACCGGCGACATGCACGAGCGCAAGCGCCTCATGTTCGAGCGCTCAGATGCTTTCGTCGCGCTACCCGGCGGTATCGGCACGCTCGAGGAACTCGTCGAGCAGCTCACCTGGTCGCAACTCGGCCAGCATCGCAAACCTATCGTGCTGGCCAACATCAACGGGTTCTGGGACCCTTTCCTCGAACTCTTGCGCCACATGCGCTCCCAGCAATTCATTCGCGACGGGATAGATGTCAGTTTCACCGTCGTGTCCAATGCCGATGCCATCGTGCCCGCCGTAATCGCGGCTTGGGCGGCAACCGGCGATGTTCCGCCCGACGAGGTGACATTGGCGAAATTCTAGCGTTATGGTTGCACGATTGCCGGGAGCAGGTCTTCAAGCGGCTCTGAATCCAGAACGCAGACAGTAAACTGGCGGGATTTTCTTGGCTTAGGAACATTGGCTATGAGGGGTCGCAGTTCGCGACACCAGCGTGACCGCCGAAAGTTTGCCTTTGTTTGCTGCACCGTCGGCTTCGCGGTAAGAAGACGAAACACCGTGCCAGAGGCGGGAATGCCGTGAGCCTTCTCCTTGACGACGAACAGCTGCGCGAGCACCGGCAGCGCAACCTGATGCATTCGATCCTGCTGATTGGCGGCATGGGCGCGATCCTGACGCTCGCCACCTCGCTTCTGTGGGGATTGTCCGGTATCGCCGTCTCGCTGATCGCTGTCGGCTCACTCGTGCTCTTTGCTCCCAGTATTCCGGCCGCCGCCGTGATGCGCCTCTACCGGGCGAGAAGGGTCGAACCGGGCGACGATCAGTTAAGCCGCATCGTCGACGAACTCGCCATTCGCGCTGAGCTGCCAAGCCGGCCCGACCTCTACCTCATCCCCAGCGCTACCCTCAACGCATTCGCCACCGGCACGCCCGCAAAGTCATCGATCGCCATCACCGAGGGGCTGTTGCGCCGCCTGACGATGCGCGAAGTCACCACCGTTCTGGCCCATGAAATGAGCCACATCCGCAACAACGACCTCTGGCTGATGAACATGGCCGACGTCATAACTCGCTTCGTCCAGTCGCTGTCCTACGTGGCTTTGGCCCTGGCGATCCTCAACGTGCTCGGCATGATGACCGGCGACGCTCCGGTCTCGTGGTGGGCGGTGCTTCTCCTTTATTTCGCACCGGCTTTCTCGAGCCTTCTTCAACTGGGCCTGTCGCGGGCGCGTGAATTCGATGCCGATCTCGAAGCCGCCATGCTGACCGGTGACCCAATGGGTCTCGCCTCTGCCTTGAGCCGGCTGGAGCGCTATCAGGGACAGTTCTGGGAGGATCTCGTCTATCCGGTCCCGACCCGCCGCGTCCCCCAGCCTTCGCTTCTGCGCACCCACCCCCCGACGGACGAACGCATCGCCCGCCTGCACCAACTCTCAGGCCGGGCAGGCCTGCCGCAGATTACCGTAATCGACGAGCCGATGGTCTCGATGCTAGGCTACGGTCCCATTGAAATGCGCCCCCGCTATCGCTTCCCCGGACTGTGGTATTGACGCGCGGCGCAGCGGTCCGCCAGAGTTGTTTCAAAAGCACATCCGCGCGCGCCACTTGCTAACAGGGGCGCCTCTCGCGTATCAGCCCGCCATGACAGACGAAACCGCCAGCGCCAGCCCGCCGGTCTCCGGCACTGACAAACCAAGCCGCATCGCCGACCTCGTCGCTGCTGTGCGGCGGGGCGAAAGGCGCGCGATTGCAGACGCCGTCACCGTCCTCGAAAGCCAGTCCGCCGAGGCCCCAGGCTTGCTGCAGGCACTCCAGCCGCATCTCGGCCATGCGCTCGTCGTTGGCCTCACCGGTCCGCCGGGAGCAGGAAAATCAACGCTTCTCAACGCGCTGATCGAGCAGCTGCGAAACGCCAGCCTCCGCGTCGGCGTCATCGCCGTCGACCCATCGAGCCCCATTTCCGGAGGCGCGATTCTAGGCGACCGCATCCGCATGACGGCGGCCCTCGACGACGACGGCGTCTTCGTCCGCTCGCTGTCGAGCCGCGGCTATCTCGGCGGCTTGTCGCCGGCCGCGGTCCGCATCATCGACGCCCTCGATGCCGCCGGCTTCGACCTGATCCTGCTGGAGACCGTCGGTGCCGGCCAAAATGAGATCGACGTCGCCGAAGTCGCCGACATCCGCATCGTTGCATCAGCCCCTGGCCTCGGCGACGATATCCAGGCCATGAAGTCCGGGCTGTTGGAAATCGCCGATATCCTGGTCGTCAACAAATCCGACCGCGATGGCGCCGAACGCACCCTGCAGCAGCTCAAAGGGGCTCTATCAATCCGTTCAGGTAAGCAAAGCCAGGTGCCGATCCTCAAGACCAGTGCCCTGACCGGAGAAGGCATCAGCGAATTGATCGGGGCTATAGAGAAGGAAAGTGACGCGGTACGCCGCGTTGAGCCGGTGGAACGGCGCCGCCGCCGCGCCCGCTACCTGATCGCCAGGGCCGCCTCCGACCTCGTTGCCGCTCGCATCAAGGCTGGCGGGACGAGCCTTATCGGCGCGCTCTGCGACGAAGTTCTTGCTGGTAAATCAAGTCCCTCGACGGCCGCCCAGAGAATTCTCGACGCCTGAGGCAGGGCCACCAAGGCCTAACTGGCACGCGATTCAGCGAAACAACCCTTGCGGCAATACGCCCGAAGGTCTATGTAAGACCCGTCGATTTTGGCCGGACGACAGGGCCGCTACGCCTTCGAAATTGCTAGGCGCACGTTCAGTACTCTACCCAAACTCGAGAATGCGAGGCCGAACCTGCGCACCGAAGCGCCCGCGGAGCCTCAAAGCCAACGCAATCGAAAAGGCAGACGACTAATGCAGAACGGAACCGTTAAATTCTACAACGAGCAAAAAGGCTACGGCTTTATCGCTCCCGATGGCGGCGACAAGGACGTTTTCGTCCACGCAACCGCTCTTGAGCGCGCCGGCATCCGCAATCTTGCCGAGGGCCAGAAGGTCGCTTTCGACACCGAAATCGATCGTCGCTCCGGCAAGTCGGCCGTCAGCAACATCGAGCTTCTCTAAGCTTCGGGCTGGCGCAGCCCTCGCGCGGGGCTCGTAGAATGCTAACGACTGAAAGCCGCCCCCGGCAACGTGGGGCGGCTTTTATGTTGGGCGACGTCTGCAAGGGCCAACTGCAGCAAACGCCGGCTGCTGGAATGGCCGACCGAGCCACCGCCCACGCCGGCGCCATTTTCATGCAACGTGCGCGCTGGCCTTTGCTCCATCCTTCATCAATTTGTAGTTGATTGAATCGACCAACGCTTCGAAGCTGGCATCGATGATGTTCGGCGACACTCCGACCGTCAACCAGCGGTCCCCGGACGCCCGGTCATGGCTTTCGACGAGAACCCGCGTCACCGCTTCCGTGCCGCCGCCCGCCGTCAGGATGCGTACCTTGTAGTCAACCAGTTCGACATCCTTGATGTGGTCCTGGTAGCGCCCGAGATCCTTGCGCAGCGCCGAGTCGAGCGCGTTGACCGGGCCGTTCCCCTCCGCCACCGACCACAGCGGTTCCTCGTCGCCGTTGATGAAGACCTTCACGGTGGCTTCCGAAATGGTGACGAGTTCGCCATTCGCATTGTGCCGCCGCTCGACCATCACCCGGAAGGAATCGATCGAGAAGTAGCGCGGCACCTCGCCCAGTTCGCGGCGCGCCAGAAGTTCGAACGATGCATCCGCCGACTCGTAGGAATAGCCTTCCGCCTCGCGCCGCTTGATCGCTTCGAGCATCGCTGGAATCCGCGGATGGTCCTTGTCGAGCTGAATGCCCAGCCGCGTCAGTTCGGCCAGCAGGTTGGAGCGCCCGCCCTGATCGGAAATCAGCATGCGGCGGCGGTTGCCGACGGCTTCGGGCGGCACGTGCTCGTAGGTTTCAGGGTCTTTCAGGATCGCCGAAGCATGGATGCCGGCCTTGGTCGCGAAGGCGCTGTCGCCGACATAGGGAGCATGACGGTATGGAGACTGATTTACGACCTCGTCGAGCACGCGCGAGGCGTGCGTCAGCATCCTGAGCCGTTCCGGCGTCACCCCTGTATCGAACTTGTCGGCGAATTCGCTCTTCAAGAGCAGCGTCGGGATGATCGACGTCATGTTGGCGTTGCCGCAACGCTCGCCCAGCCCGTTGAGCGTGCCCTGGATCTGGCGGCACCCGGAGCGCACGGCAACGAGCGTATTGGCCACCGCATTCTCGGTGTCGTTATGGGTGTGGATGCCAAGATGACTGCCCGGGATGACTTCTCCGATCTCCTTGACCATGCGTTCGACTTCGTGCGGCAGCGTGCCCCCGTTGGTGTCGCAGAGTACGACCCAGCGCGCGCCGGCCTCATAGGCGGATTTGGCGACCGCCCTCGCATAGTCGCGGTTGGCCTTGTAGCCATCGAAGAAATGCTCCGCATCAAGCATCGCTTCGCGGCCCGATTGCACCACCGCGCTGATCGACTGGTGGATAGCCTCCAGATTCTCTTCGTTGGTGCAGCCCAGCGCCACGCGCACGTGGTAGTCCCAGGACTTCGCCACAAGACAGATCGCGTCCGCCTTCGACCGCAGCAGTCCCTGGAAGCCGGGGTCGTTCGCGACAGAACGGCCGGGTCGCTTGGTCATCCCGAACGCGGTGAACCTAGCGTTGGCGAAGGCCGGAGGCGCGGCAAAGAACTCGGTATCGGTCTGGTTGGCGCCCGGATACCCGCCTTCGATATAATCGATGCCAAGATCGTCGAGGACGCGCGCAATTCGTCGCTTGTCGGCCAGCTTGAAGTCGACGCCTGTGGTCTGCGCCCCATCGCGCAGTGTCGTGTCGAACAGATAGAGGCGTTCACGGCTCATGGTGCGTTGTCCTTGGCGGCAGGCGTAAGTGTCTTCGTCATCGTCGTATTCATCAACCACTGGTCCTCGACCGGTACCGAATTCCGGCTCTGCGCAACATAGCCCCGCTCCTCGAAGAAGATCTGGGCCGTATCGCTTGCATCGACCGAAACGGTTGCACTCCCGCGACCTTTGGCAAGCCGTTCGAGTGCATCGAGCACTGTGGAACCCACACCGTTTCCTGCGAAATACGGGTGAACGTAGAGCATGTCGATAACACGGTTATCTTTTAGTGAACCGAAGCCCGCATATTCACCATCAATCTCAACGACAAGTGTGGTTGACGCCGCCAGACGGCGGGCAAACGATTCACTATCCTGCGCCGACGCGAGCCAGGCCGCGCGCTGGTCTTCATCGTAGTCTTCCTGCGTCAGTTCCTCGACCGACTGCGCGAACAGGTCAATCAAGGCCGGCGTGTCCTTCGCCAGATACGGGCGCAGTGGAATGTTGTCGCTCATCGCTCTGCCAAACTCTTCAGGCGGCCGCGCGCGCAAGCTGGGCGACTGCCGGATTCGACAGGGGGGCAACATCTCCAAGGTTGTCTTGCACCGCAGCAACGTCGTGTCGGATGGTCGCCCCGCGCAGGTAGACATAGGTCGATAGCGCAATCAGAAGCGACAGGAACAGACGCGGATCGCTTGTCGCATTCGGAAAGATCGAGCTGATCAGTTCCATGCCGAACCCAACAGCGATCAGCAAGGCCGCCCAACGCAAATCGTAGCGCTGCGCGCACAGTACTTTCATCGCGCTCACGTCATGAACCCGATTGCCACCGCGCAGCACTACGAGCGCCCGGTCCGAGACGCAGAAAAATCCCCGGAAGCCAATCACCGCGCCGACAAAGCCAAATGCAATCCCGATCATTGCAAGCGATACTACCCCTGAGAAAGCCCCTGTCATCTTCGCTACCTCCGTTTGCGCCCCCCAAAGCGGGACCGTTCATCGCGCCATTTCCCAAGTCGTCACAATCTCTCCCGACGCTTGATCCTTGGCATCCTTCAATACGACACCCATCGCCGCAAGCCGATCACGGATCCGGTCCGCCTGCGCCCAGTCCTTGTTTTTGCGGGCCGATAGCCGCGCCGCGATTAGCTCTTCGACAGCGCCGGCATCGATGTCGCTGTCGCTTCGGCCCGGATCGAGTTCCTCGACCGTCTCATCGCCATATAACCCCATGAACTGCAAGGTTGCCTTGAGTTCCGGCCGCTTCTCGGGATTCCGCTTGGCCGACTTCACAAGCCCGTGCACGATCGACAGCGCGCTCGGCGTATTGAGGTCGTCCGACAATGCCGTCAGGACTTCGGCGTTCGGCGCTTCGGCCGGTTCGACGCCCTGCAGGATTTCCGCCACTTCGAACAGTGTCGCGCGGGCCTGCTGCAGGCGCTCCGCCGTCCAGTCGATGGGCTGGCGGTAGTGCGTGCCAAGCATCGCCCAGCGCACCACGCGCCCATGCCATTGGGTACCGCCGAAAGTTTTCCTGTCGAGGAGTTCATGGATGGTGATGAAGTTGCCGAGGGATTTCGACATCTTCTCGCCCTCGACCTGCAGGAAGCCGTTGTGCATCCACACCCGTGCCATGACGTCGGTGTCATGCGCGCAGCGGCTCTGCGCTATCTCGTTTTCGTGGTGCGGGAAGGCGAGATCGATCCCGCCGCCATGGATGTCGAAAACATCTCCGAGATGCTTGCCGGCCATGGCCGAGCATTCGAGGTGCCAGCCGGGCCGCCCGTCTCCCTCGATCCCGCATGGCGATGGCCAGCCCGGTTCACCTTCCTTGGACGGCTTCCAAAGGACGAAGTCCATCGGTCCCTTCTTATAGGGTGCAACCTCTACCCGGGCGCCCGCCTCCATCTCCTCAAGGCTGCGGTTCGACAGTCGCCCGTAGTCGGCCATCGAGGAAACATCGAACAGCACATGGCCATCGGCGACGTAGGCGTGAGCCTTCTCCACCAGCTGCTCGCACAGGGTCTTCATCTCCTCGATATGCTCGGTGGCACGAGGCTCGACTGTCGGGGCCAGTACGCCGAGCGCCGCGATATCCGCATGGAACTGTTGCGCTGTCCGCTCCGTCAGATCCCGGATCGAGCAGCCCTCTTCGGCGGCCCGAGCGTTGATCTTGTCATCGACGTCGGTGATATTGCGAACGTAAGTGACATGATCGGCGCCGTAGACATGACGCAGTAGCCGGAAGACCAGGTCGAACACGATCACCGGGCGCGCATTGCCGATATGGGCGTAGTCGTAAACCGTCGGACCGCACACATACATGCGCACGCTCCGCGGATCGATCGGCTCGAATGCTTCCTTCTTGCGGGTAAGCGTATTGTAGAATGTCAAAGACATCAGGCCTCTAAACCCTTCCTGAACCCTTTTGATCAGGTCGGCGGGAGAGGCTTTCTGGCACCAGTGAGTACGGGAGCGGAAAGGATCACCCGCCAGCCCGTAAGCTAGCCGGAGTAATCGACCTGGCAAACAATGTCGCAGCCCGCAACGAGCGCGCTTTGGCGCGTGGATGTAACCATGGCTGCGTGTTATGAAGCCCGGACATGCCAGCGTCAAGCTGGCGACGGCGGCCGGGAGGCTTTCGTCCACTGCCACCGGTCGGCATGCCATGTTTGTGGCGTATTGGGCAGCTAGTGATCCGGTTCCGTCATTTGCCCCCCGTCTGGGCATACTTGAGAGCAAATGTCGGAACCCTAAGAAACACTAGCAACTTTATAATTCTAGTGCAGCTTATGCATTTGACGTTTGATCAAGAGGCTAGCCGATCGTGGGTAGCAAAGGTCAGATGCGCTGCACTAGCCGGTATTCCAGGAAACAGCCGCGAATTGAAGGTGCGATGCGAGGACTTTGGCCACGGCAATTGCATAGAAGCGGGTTGCGGACGCTCGTCGTTCTGGCCGCCGTTGCCTCGCTGTGCCTGCCCTTCGCCGTCGATCCCGCCTCCTCGCAAGGCTTCAAGTGGCCGTGGGAGATCGACGAACCCCGCCGCCCGGTCGAGCAGCCCCCCCCGCGCGCCGCCCCTGACCCCTACGTTCAGCCCGGACCGGCAGGCCGCGGCTGGAACGCGCGCAGCTCGATCTGCCTCGACCTCGAGCGCCGGCTAGTTCAGGAAACAGCCAACAGCGGCCAATTCCGCAACCGTATTCCCCAGCTCGACGCAGACATCGCGCGACTGCGCGCGGACGTGAACTCCGCCGAAGCCCGGCTCGACCGGGGCGGCTGCTATGAGGAATTCCTGTTCTCCCGCACACTGCGCCAGACGCCGCAATGCCTCCGCGTCGCCCGCCAGCGCAACGAGCAGCGCCGCCAATTGGCAGCCCTTGAAGCTGAACGCCAGAACCTCGCCTCGCAATCGGGCCGTTCCTATCAGGATGAGATCGTCCGCGAACTGGCCCGCAACAACTGCGGCGCCGATTATGCCCGCGAGGCCGAACGCCGTGACCGCAACTCGTTCCGTCCTTTCTGGGAAGACCAGGAAGGCGGCTCGGGTTATGCCAACTCCTATAAGTCCCTGCCCTTCGCCACCTACCGCACGCTCTGCGTCCGGATGTGCGACGGCTACTACTTCCCGGTCAGCTTCTCGACGCTGCCAAATCACTTCCAGCGCGATGCCGAAGTCTGCCAGTCGAAGTGTGCAGCGCCCGCAATGCTTTTTTACCACCAGAACCCCGGTGCCGGCGTCGAGCAGATGGTCTCGGCCTCCACCAACGAGCCATATACCCAGCTCAAGGAAGCCTTCCTCTACCGTAAGAAGTACGTTGACGGTTGTTCGTGCAAGCAGGCCGAATACTTGCCGCAGACCCCAGCTCCCGTGCCCGCGGCCCCGCCGCAGCCTCGCGGCGACCGCGCCCAGGTCGATCCCGCCCCCTCGCCTTCAAACTACCGCTGAACCGCGCCGGCCCCAGTCGTTGATCCAAATATGGATCCCAAAAGCACTACAGGAATTGCTCTAACGGCTGATCTAATTTTTTGCCGCGGCGCGCATTGGAGCCGCCTCCCGGACGACGTTCAGCCGAGCCTCTTGAGCACCCGTTCGCGACCGATCAGTGGCAGCAGAACATTGAGTTCCGGACCCTTTTCGCGGCCCGTCAAAGCCAACCTCAAGGGGTGAAAAAGCGCCCGCCCCTTTGCCCCGGTCCGCGATTTGACGGCAGCGGTCCAGGTCCCCCAGGTGTCGCCGTCCCAGGGTTCCGCAGGGAGCTCCTCGCCAGCCGCCTTCAGGAATTCGGCGTCGCGCTCGCCGGCCGGCTCGATATCGCCCGAAACGACCTGCCACCAGCCGGCCGCTTCCGACAACCGCTCCAGGTTTCCGCGCACCGCCAGCCAGAACGCTTCCCCGCCCCTGACGCCCAGGGCATCAAGCCGACCGGCGACTTCACTGTAATCGAGACCGTGCAGCAGCTTAGCATTGAGCCCTGCAAGTTCCTGGAGGTCGAATCTGGCCGGTGCGGTTGAGATTTTCGCCGGATCAAACAGTACAGCCAGCGATTCCAGAGAGCCATGCGGCTCGATCGCGTCCGATGTCCCAATCAGCGCTGCATGGCTTGCAACCGCCATCGGTTCCAGACCGTCTTCGCGCATTCGGGCAATCGAAAGATCCCCGAGCCGCTTCGAAAGAACCTTGCCGTCGGCCCCCACCAGCAGGCTGTGATGCCCAAAAGCCGGCGCGCTGCTGCCCAGCGCCTCGAACAGCGCCACCTGCACGCCCGTGTTGGTGACGTGATCCTCCCCGCGCACGATGTGCGTGACGTTGAGATCGGCATCGTCGACGACGCTACAGAACGTATAGAGATGGCTACCGTCCTCGCGGATCAGCACCGGGTCCGACAGCGACCCTAGATCGACGCTCACCAGTCCCCTGATCAAATCGTCCCATTGGACGAGCGTCGGCTGCGGGCTCACATCCTCCTCGTTCGCCGTGTTCGGCAACCGGAAGCGCCAGTGCGGCTTGCGCCCTTCGGCCTCATAGGCCACCCGCTCGTCTACGCTTAACATAAGTCCCGCCCGGTCGTAGATCGGCGGCAATCCGCGCGCCAGTTGCCGCCGCCGGCGCCGGTCGAGTTCATCGGGCGTCTCATAGCAGGGGTAAAGCAGGCCTGCTGCTGTGAGCTTTTGAGCCGCCGCATTGTACAGGTCAAGGCGCTGCGACTGGCGCACTTCCTCGTCCCACTCAAGCCCAAGCCAGCCAAGGTCCTCGCGGATGGCTTTGACGTATTCTTCGCGCGAACGCTCTGAGTCGGTATCGTCGAAGCGCAAGATAAACCTGCCGCCTGATTTTTTCGCGAAAAGATAGTTCAGAAGAGCCGTGCGCACGTTGCCGATGTGGATGAGCCCGGTGGGACTCGGCGCGAAGCGGACAATAGGGTTCATGTGGGTGCGTTTCTACTGGTGTTCTGGATCTAACGCTTGATTCCGGGCGAAGCCCGCCAAGGGGTAGTGACAGAACACAATCATGGAGTTGGTTGGTGTCGCGGCGGAGGCGCTTGGAACGAAGCGTCTAAGTCGGAACACCAGCGGAATGGAACCGGGGCGCACGCTAGCTCTTTTGCCCGCCGACATAAAGCCGCGATCCGGCGGGCCGGTATTAACGCCGCACGATCTGGGACAGGAAGCCGGTCAGCCGTCCGACGTCGCGCGGATCGACGCTGGTGAATTGCACCGCGCGTCCCGAACGCGTGAAGACGGTAAGCTGCAGATAGCTGATCTTGTTTAGTCCCACGACCTCAGCCAGGCTCGCCACGCCGAGCACGGTGAGCAACACGAAGCCGATCAGGAACCGCTCAAGCCATCCAAACTGCAGGACGCCAATCAGGAACACCGAGGCCGCAACAAAGAAGACGGCCGCGTTCAGCATCAGCCCGTCGACGTCGCGTTCGGCGACTTCGTTGACCTTGTAGGAAGCGATATCGTCAAGACGCACAGCATGATCGCCAAGCCGCAGGACATCCTCGCCGCTGACGACGTCTTCTTCGACGGCGTCCGGATCGATGGGTTCCAGCCACCACATCGGCGGCGCTTCCTGGACAAGATACGACTGGCTCATAACGAGGCAGTCTCTCAGGATTTCGTTTGCAATCCGCTAATGCCGGGCGGACAGTTGGAGCAAGGCGGCTGATCGGCGCGGATAGCTTGAGGCTAATCAATAATACTGCGCCTTTATTTGCGCGCCCCCGCGAGTAGGCGCAAAAATGAGGAGCCCGTGACCGGGCTGTTTTTCAGGAGCTTCAGCATGCATTCAAAGGATCAGGTGAAAGACGCACTCGCACAGATAACGCTCTTTGAAGGGTGCACGGATGAAACTCTTACCGCAGTCGCCAATATTGCCGTCGAACTAAACCTAGAAAAGGGACAGATTCTCTACAAGCCCGGCGATAATGCCGCGAACCTCTACATACTCGTCGATGGGATCGTCACGTTCATCAGTCAGAGCGGGCTTGAGTTTCTCAATGTTCAACGCGTTATGGACCGTTCCAGGGTTTTTGGCTGGGTTGCGCTGGTGCCCGAACACAACCGACGTATCGGTACCGCCCAGTGCCTGGAGGATTCAAACATCCTTTCCATCAACGGAGACCAGCTTCTCGATATCCTCGACGGCGATACGCGTTCAGGCTATTCGGTGATGAGACGCCTTTGCACCATGATCGCCAGCACGATCGATGGAAAGCAGTGACGGCATTACTTTACCGTTGCGATTTCGGATATGATTGGGCCGGCCTGCCATCTGCTATTGCGGTAATGCCGGCCCATGCGCTCAGCCCGCAGCCACCCGATACTTAGCTGCCAGCGAGCCTGGACCCAGCATTTTAGAACAGAAACTGCATTCCCATTGAACGAGAGTACAGATAACGTACACGATTAGACAGTGGCGCCTGTTGCGAACTGTCCGGCAGGCCAGCGGTGACCGACCAGCACCTGCCCAATTGAAGCTGACACATACTAAATCAGTGGAGCTATCCTATGACCCCGAGAACCACCCGCGGACAGGGCAGACTCTACGACAGCGTCGTCGACACGATCGGCAACACACCCTGCATCCGCGTCAACAACCTCGCCCCCCGGCACGTCGAGCTTTACGTCAAGGCGGAGTTCTTCAATCCCGCAGCCTCGGTGAAGGATCGCCTCGCCATCTCCATCATCGAGGAAGCCGAGCGGCGCGGCGACCTGCGCCCCGGCCAGACCGTGGTCGAGGCGACCAGCGGCAACACCGGCATCGGCCTGGCGATGGTCTGCGCCGCCAAGGGCTATCCGCTGGTCCTGACAATGGCTGAAAGCTTCTCCATCGAGCGCCGGAAATTGATGCGCTTCCTCGGCGCGAAAGTCGTTCTGACGCCGCGCGAACTCAAGGGCTTCGGGATGTACCGGAAGGCCGTCGAGTTGGCTGAGGCGAACGGCTGGTTCCTCGCCCACCAGTTCGAGTCGCCCGACAACGCCACCGTCCACGAGAACACCACAGGGGCTGAAATCATCGCCGACTTCAAGGACAAGCGGCTCGATTATTTCGTCACCGGTTATGGCACCGGCGGCACGGTGACCGGTGTCGCCCGCGTACTGCGCAAGGAACGTCCCGAGACCAGAATCATCTTGAGCGAGCCGGCGAACGCTCAGCTTATCGGCAGCGGCATCGGGCAGGAGCGCAGTGAAGATGGCGCTCCCGCTGTCGGCCATTCCGCATTCGAACCGCACCCGATCCAGGGCTGGACCCCCGACTTCATTCCCTTCGTGCTGCAGGAAGCAATCGACAACGGCGGCTACGACGAACTCATTCCCGTCTCCGGTCCGGCCGGTATGGAATGGTCGCGCAAACTTGCGGCCCGCGAAGGCATCCTGACGGGCGTCTCCGGCGGCGCGTCCATTGCCGCGGCCATGCAGGTTGCCGAGAAGGCTCCGCAGGGCTCCGTCATCCTCGCCATGCTGCCAGATACCGGCGAGCGCTACCTGTCGACCCCCCTCTTCGAAAACATCGAGGAAGTCATGACAGACGAAGAAATCGCGCTGATGAAGTCGACCCCGGGCTATCAGATGGCGGGTGCGTGATCTTTGCCTGTAGCTCAGTTTCAAGACGAACGGCACGAGTGGCGATGCACCCGCGCACCGACCTCCAGACGGGCGACAGCGACCGCCAACCGCTCGCCGTCACTCGCCGTCACCGCAGTGCAAATGCGATCGAAACCACGAAGATGGCGGCACTCACCCCATAGACCGTTGTCAGTATTCTCCTTCTCTGCGTCATGGCTTACCTCAGTCGTAGTAGAAGCGTTCTGAAATGATCTGCCGGCTGGGGACGCCTCGCGCAAGCAGCGCCGCCTCGATGCTCTCGATCATCGGTAGCGGGCCACATATGACATGCAGCAACACTGCCACATCGCGCCCCTCGAAGGCCTCATCCAATGCCGCCTCGTCGATCATGCCCGACCGGCCATTCCACCCCTCGGGCGGCTCGGAGAGGAAGTGCTCGATTTCGAGATCGAGCAGCAGCGTCATCTCCTGCAGCTCGTCGCGATAGACGATCTGCTCTTCCGCGCGATTTCCGTAGAGTAACAGCACAGGGCGCAGGTCACCGCCATCGCGAAGATCCCGGAGAATCGAAAGTATGGGCGCGATACCCACGCCACCCGCATACAGCGCTATGCCGCTAGCGTTCCGTCCCGCAATCGTCATGTTCCCGTGCGGCCCATCAATGAACGCCTCGGCTCCAGGCTCGACCTTGCCGATACTGCGCGTGAAATCCCCCACCTCCTTGATGACGAAGGCGAGTTGGCCGCACTCGGTCGGCGCCGAAGCGATCGAAAAGGGATTCTCGTTCAAAGAGAATGGACTGTGCCCGACGTTGAGCCAGACGAACTGTCCAGCCTCGAACGGGATGACGTCGCCCCGCGCTGGCGCAACGACGAGTTCCCATGTTCTGTCGGCAATCCGGCGCACCGAGCGCACCGTGTAGGGGTTCTGTCGTTGCCAGATCGGCTTGACGAGATAGACCCACGCGAGGGTGAACATCGCCATGGCGAGCATCGCGATCCAGAACCAGGCAAGAAACGCATCCGCGCTGTAGCGGCCTGCCTCAAGCGCATGAACCGTTCCGAACACGGCGACGACGACAGCGCCGATTCCGTGGGAAGCTCGCCATGCCTCGTAGCTGCCGCCACGTTGCTCCCGGAAGATTCCCATTGCGACCACGATTATCAGCGCCAGCCACGCGATCAGACCTGTCAGCACGCAGGTCGGGCCGAAATCGACGCTTGCCTGCCGCGTCGTATCCCATGGCATCGGATAGTTGGGTGTCCCGGTAACGTAGAGGAACGGATGGACCAGGACCGTGATCGTGAGCGTCCGGGCTATCAGCTGGTGGACGCGCATCGTCGTGTCGATGCCGATATAGCTGGATACGAACCGGAAGCGCCCGGAGAGCAGAAACTCCATCATGATGCCGGCGAAAGCACACATGGCGAGCCCTGACGACAGGTCGTCCTGCCACTTTCGCGGCGGCAGCTCTTGGAGCCAGGCAGCGGTGACGGGCAGAACCAATATCGCGATATAGAGCGCAATCAGCACCGGAACGGCCACTCGGGTGGGCACGAGCGATTTGCGCGCGACGTCCGAATCGACGGTGAGACGCTTCTGGACAGTACTCCCGGACACCACAGTCACCCCTTCTGCTTGTTGTTTCCCGGCAGCACACGGCCGAGCCAGTCGCGTCTCAGGAGTCTGCGACGGGCGAACTTCTCACCTTCGAGAATCGCGAACAGCGCCACCCCGACTGCGATGATCGCGATGCCGTCGGTGAAGGCGATCGACCGCGTGTCGAACAGCGTCTGCATGAATGGCACATAGGTGAAGGCGAGTTGCAGGACGATGATGCCTCCCACGCCCACGAGGACCGCCGGTGTGCCGAGCACGCCCTGCCACGTTGCGGAGGTGCCGTGCAGAAATCGCACCGAGAAGAGGTAGAAGATTTCCATCACGACGACAGTGTTGACGACGATGGTTCGCGCGGACTCGTGCGATTGGCCGCGCGCCTCCGCCCAGGCGAACATGCCGAACGCGCCGATGGCGAACAATACCGACACGAGGCCGACGCGCCAAATGAGGAACGGCGACAGGAGCGGCTCGTCGGGTGCCCGCGGTGGACGAGCCATGATATTGGGCTCGGCTGGCTCGAAGACGAGGACGAGGCCGAGCCCGACGGCCGTCACCATGTTGATCCACAAGATCTGAACCGGGGTGATCGGCAGCGTCAGGCCGAACAGGATGGCCGCGGCGATGATGATCGTTTCGCCACCGTTTGTCGGAAGAGTCCAGGCGATAACCTTCGTGAGATTGTCGTAGACCGTCCGCCCCTCGCGGACGGCGGCAACGATGGAGGCGAAATTGTCGTCGGCAAGCACCATTTCCGACGCTTCCTTGGCCGCTTCCGTGCCGTTGCCGCCCATGGCAACGCCCACGTCTGCACGCTTCAGGGCCGGCGCGTCGTTGACGCCATCGCCGGTCATCGCGATGACCGCGCCTTCGGATTGAAGCGCCTCGACAAGTCGGAGCTTGTGCTCGGGGCTTGTCCTCGCGAAAACGCTGGTCGTCCGCACGGCCTCGGACAGGGCGCGCGCGTCAAGCCCGTCGATGTCATGTCCTGTCAGCACCCGTCCGTCCTGCGCCAGACCGAGTTGCTCGGCAATGGCGGCGGCCGTCACGCCGTGGTCCCCGGTGATCATCTTCACGGCAATGCCAGCGTTCCGGCATTCGCCCACCGCATCGATCGCTTCCGCGCGCGGCGGGTCGATAAGACCCACGAGCCCGATGAGAGTCAGACCGTCCTCGACGTCGGCAAAGGTCAGCGTGTGGGTGTCAGCCGGCACGGAGCGGCGCGCGAGAGCGAGGACACGTTTCCCCTCGCGAGCGAGATCCTGGATGGCTCTGAACCAGCAATCTCGATCGAGAGGTGCCTCGCCGGTGGCTGTTGCCTGGGAACGGCACATGTCGATGAGGCGCTCGGGGGCGCCCTTGACGTAGACGACCAATTCACCGTTGTGACTGTGGTGCAGCGTCGCCATGAATCGGTGGGCGGCATCGAACGGGATCTCGTCCCGGCGCGGCAAAGCTCCGCTCAGCTGCACGCGGTTGTGCCCGAGCTTCATGCCGAAAGCGACGAGCGCTCCTTCCATCGGATCGCCGTCGATGATCCAGCGTTCCCCGATCTGGCGCAGCGACGCGTCATTGCAGAGTATAGCCGCTTGGCCGATTTCCATTAGATCGCGTTTTTCGACGGGATCGATTTCAAGGCCGTCTAAGCTGACGCCACCTTTCGGCGCATAGCCTTCCCCTCCGATATCGTAGGAGTGGCAAGCGAGAACGGCCTCTGTCACCATCATCTCGTTGCGCGTCAGCGTTCCGGTTTTGTCAGAGCAGATCACGCTCACCGAACCAAGCGTCTCGACTGCCGGAAGCCGGCGGATGATGGCGTTGCGCGCCGCCATGCGCTGCACCCCGATCGCGAGTGTGATGGTCATAACCGCCGGTAGGCCCTCGGGTATCGCGGCGACGGCCATGCCGACCATGGCCATGAAGGCATCCGTCAAGGCATAGCCGCGCACCAGGACGGCGAACACGAACGTGACCGCGGCAAGCCCCAGGACGATGAGCGTGAGCTGGCGGGCGAACGCGTTCATTTGGCGGATCAGCGGCGTCTCAAGCCTCTCGACCCGGCTCAGTAGACCACTGATGCGGCCGAGTTCGGAGTGCGAACCCGTAGCGACAACGAGACCTGTTCCCTGACCCGATGTGACAAGTGTTCCCGAGAAGGCCATGCAACGGCGGTCGCCGAGCGGGGCATCCGCCGCCACGGCCGCAGTCTGCTTCTCAACCGCAACGGATTCCCCCGTCAGGATCGCCTCGTCGATGCTGAGGTTTCTCGCCTTGACGAGCCGCACGTCAGCCGCGACGCGATCGCCGGCCTCGATGAGCAGGATGTCGCCCGGCACCACTTCTGCTGCCTCAATCGTCAGCCGCTGCCCGTTGCGCAGGACCGATGCCCGCGGGCTGATCATGTTCTTGATCGCCTCGAGCGCGGCTTCGGCTCTTCCCTCCTGGATGTAGCCGATCACCGCGTTGATCACGACGACGCCAAGGATCACACCGGTGTCGATTGGGTGACCAAGTGCTGCGGTGACGGCCGCGGCGGCAAGCAGAACGTAGATCAGGAGGTTGTTGAACTGCTCGGTAAACCGCAGCCATGCAGGTTTCGGCTCGGCAGCCGGCAGCGCATTGCGCCCGTGGGCGTCCAGACGGCGCGAGGCCTCTTCGCCGGAAAGGCCGCTAGGAGTCGCTCCCAGCTCGCCGAGAGCCTCTTCGACACTACGGGCATGCAAGCCGCTGGAATGGCGCGACGCCGCACCGCCGATGCCGACCTCGCCGACTGATGATTTATGCATGGCGTCTGGGTCATCTGTCACTGAAGGATGGGGCATGGGAATTCCGCGAGCATTATCCCGATAGGGGATCTGTTTCGGACGCGTAAGTCTCAGGAGCCGCCGCAGCTTTGCGGGCAGCAACGGTTCAAACTGCTGGAGACGATCGCTCATAAACCGGTTTCGTTCGCGCAAGTGCTTGAACCATCGTCGAACGCTTTGGCTGCCCACCAGTAGAAGCGTCGCGCCGAGTATGATGAGCGGCAGTCCGAAGGGCGTTGGCAGGGGAAAGAAGAAGAGCCCCAACCCGAGCGAGGTCGTGCCGCCGATCTTGAAAGCCCAGCTCCGGATCATGAAGCGAAATCGTCCGGAGGAGGATTCCGTCTCCCTCGGAGCCGATCAGGTAAGCGGATCAATACCAAACGAGAAACCCGCCGGGAGCACACCCGTGCGGCGCCGATGGAATTGCTGGGCCTCCCATTCATTTGAAGCCTCCGATCGTTCTATTTCACCGGTGAACCATGACAGGGACACTGCTATGAGCGAGCACTTTTTGTATTTCGCTGCCAAGGACGAGACCCATCAGACCGGTACGCCCGTGCGAACCCATGACGATCAATTCACACTCTTCATTGCTTGCTGTCTCCGTGATTGCCTGCCAAGGGCGAAGATTTTCAACCGAGCGCGTTTCGCAGGAAATGCCAAGTTCATCGGCAGATTGTTTCACTGCTTCCAGAGCCTGACTCGCGAACTTTTCGGCACTTCTCTGGTACTCCTCCTCAGGAACGGGGATCAACACTTCCGCGGGCATGTCGACCGCCATGGGCTTTACTACGTAAAGCGCAATGACTTCTGCCCCGAGGGATTTGGCTAGCGAGAGACCGTGCTTGGCGGCGCGTGTCGCCAGTTCCGAGCCGTCTGTCGCCACGAGAATTCTCTTGTACATCGTTGTGTCCTTTGGATTGAGCCGACGCTGTAGGTAGGGAACTGCCCTGCATGCACGGTCGGCCGGCTTCTGGTGATTTTAGCTGGTCATTTCATGCAACTCGCACGCCGCCCATCGATGCTCCGGGCATGGGTTTTATCAGTCACATTTAACCGCCAGCACGTCGATCGGGCAGTCGGCCAGGACCTGCTCGGCGATGCTGCCGATGACCGTGTGGGCAATGCCGGTTCGGCCATGCGTCCCCACAGCAAGAAGATCCGGTTTATACTTTGCGACCTCTGCTTGAATCGCTCCATGGACCTCACCTTCAGGCAAGCTGAGTTCGAATTTCGGCGTGCGATTTCCAAGTTCGGCCGAGAGGCGGTCGATCATCTCGTGCAGCGTGGCCGCAACCTCGTTCCTGTGCTCTGCCATCAACGAATTCTGGTCGCCTCGACCGAGGAAGGCGACGTACGGTCGATGGACGGCGTGCACGAGGATTACCTCGCCAAGTGGTACAAGTCGCGCGGCCGTTCTGGCAGCGGCCTCGGCGTGCGCCGACAAGTCGCTCGCTACCACCACACGGCGATAGGGGCCGGTCACGGTATCGTTGACGACAAGCACCGGCCGGACGCCATAGCGGACCACCCGCTCTGCGGTCGTCCCCCGGAACAACTCCTTTGTCTTGTGGCGGTGAATGCCGAGCACGACGAGGTCGGCATCGAACTCTACAGATCGACGGATAATGTCCTCGTAGTCGAGACCGACCATTACGCGCTGAGAAGCTCGCACGCCATCGCCATCCGGTACCGCTGAAAGCTGTGCAGTGAGAGCCTGCTCGGCAAGAAGCTTGTTCTTGCTCGTCGAAGCCTCGAGAAGCATCTCGTCAATGACGGTAACGACCTCGAGTTCGGCGTCGAACTCCTTTGCCAGTGATACAGCCCGTCGCAAGGCGCGATCGGAGCGCGCCGACAGATCGTTGGCCATCAATATTCGCTTCATCAAGACACTCCCGGACTGGATATAAGGGGCTTTATCGCGCAAGCGGCCGCTTGCAGCGTATTGGAGTTGTTCCGGTCATCGCCCATCGAGAGCCTTTACCGCCAGGACATCGAGCGGCGCGTCGGCCAGGAGATCCTCAGCGACGCTGCCAAGCACCATGTGCTCGAGTCCCGTTCTTCCATGCGTTCCGACAGCGAGGATATCGGGCTGCAATCTCCCAATCTCCTGGCGAACGATTTCGCGTGTGTCCCCCTCAAGCACGCCGACCACAGGACGCGGCATCGCCTCGCCAAGTTCTGCTCGCAGTTGCGCAAGATCCTGCTCCACGAGTTCGGAAAATTTTGTCTGTGCGCTGCGGATATATCGCTGCTGGCCCGGACGATCGAGGAAGGTCTTGAACGGGAGGTCAACGGCATGCACTAGATGCAACTCCCCACGCAGCACCAACCTCGCCGCCAGCCGCATCGCCGCTCGCGAGTGAATGGAGAGATCGGTGGCGACGAGTGCTCGCCGGTAGGGTCTGATCACAGCGTCCTTGACGACGAGGACCGGGATGACGCCAAACCGAATGACGCGCTCGACGGCGGTCCCGCGGAAGGCCGCGCGCGTGTCGTGTCGATGAATGCCAAGAACGATCAGTTCTGCGCCCTTATCCTCGGCCAGCGCAATGATTTCCCGGTAATCGTGGCCTTTGGCAACGAGCGTTTCGATCCCGGTCTGGCTGGCCAACGGCAGCGACGCGATCTGTTCGCGCAAAATGTCGCGTGCCTCCTCCACATGCCTCTCGACGATCGGCTGGGGCAGCGAATCGTCGGCAACATTCACGACGGTCAGCTCGGCGTGGAAATCATGAGCGAGTGAAACGGCTCGTTGCAGCGCCCGGTCGGAACGCGCCGACAGGTCGCTCGCCATCAAGATCCTCTTCAAAGGGGCCTCCACGATCTGCGCAAGGCTTCGAACCCTTGGCCACAACAAACCGGTCCCGTCAATGTCGGCTCTGGACCTCGTCGGTCTGATGAATTACGGGTCGGCATCGGCGTCTTCTCGTGATGGCTGGCCGTTGCCGTCGGTCGTCAGGCGCGCCGCGACGAACTCCTCTAGATGGCGTACGGCAATACGCCATTCCCGGTGGAGATGGATGGCAGGCAATTCGCCATCCCTGATCCACTTGCGGACCGTGGCTTCCTTGACCTTTAGAAGATCAGCGACTTCCTGGGTCGTCATGAGCGGTCGGCTGAGCACGCGTGTCTCACTATGGATTTCATGGCCCAATATGCCCTGATGTAGGTTGACGTATTTTGATGTCAATCAATGAGCGACAGTGAGCCGGTACGGGCCCCATTTAAGAGTGGTCGCGGACAAGGCAACGCCGCGACAATTGTCGCAAGCGGCGGCCTCGTATTCGGCCGCCCTCATTCCGGTTCGAGTTGCAGGGTTGGTATCGATGTTGGAGAGTAGGGCAGCCGAAAAAGCGCTAACTGCGAAAACGCGATTACGCCCCTGCTCGTTTGTCACGAATGAGCGGTCATTCGGCACGTCTCAATCGCTTTGCCTGCAAAGGTAGCTTCTGGGCCCACAGCCTCCTTCACCAACTCGACCTATGCGAACCCAGGCAGACGAGGTCCAATTCGAGCAGCCGCAACCACCAGCAACTTACCCCGGGTCGCCCTCTACCCTCGGCGCGACCATCTTCGGCGCGTCGCCACTGAGCGGCGGCAGTTCGCCGGGAAGATGCGCGTCGCGGTAGCGATTGGTGATGGGATAGCGCCGGTCACGGCCGAAATTGCGCGCCGAGATCTTCACGCCGGGCGCCGACTGCCGCCGCTTGTATTCCGAGATGTACAAGAGCCGCTCGACCTTCTTGATGGTTTCTATGTCGTGGCCGCGCGTGACGATTTCCGAGACCGGCATCTCCCTCTCCACGAGGCAGGCGAGGATGTCGTCGAGCACATCGTAGGGCGGCAGGCTGTCCTGGTCCGTTTGGTTCTCGCGCAGTTCGGCGCTCGGCGCTTTCGACAGAATATTCGAAGGGATCACGATACCCGACGGCCCCTTGCCCCCGGTGATTACATGCGCGTTGCGCCACCGCGCGATGCGATAGACTTCCGTCTTGTAGAGATCTTTGACCGGGTTGTAGCCGCCGTTCATGTCGCCGTAGAGCGTCGCATAGCCGACCGACATTTCCGACTTGTTGCCGGTCGTCAGAACCATCGATCCGAACTTGTTCGACAACGCCATCAGGATCGTGCCGCGCGCCCGGCTCTGGATGTTTTCTTCCGTGACGTCGGGTTCAAGCCCCTCAAACAGGCCTGACAACGACGACAGGAAGCCCTCGACAACAGGTGCAATTTCCACGATGTCGTAGCGCACACCCAGCGCTTCAGCGCAGGCAGCAGCGTCACTGAGACTTTCCGGCGAGGTATACCGGTAGGGCAGCATGACGCAATGCACCCGCTCCGGCCCCAGCGCATCCACAGCCATCGCCGCCACGAGCGCTGAATCGATGCCACCCGACAGGCCCATCACGACACTCGCGAAACCGTTCTTGTCCACGTAGTCGCGAAGACCCAGCACGCACGCCGCGTAGGCGGCTTCATCGCCCTCGCTGAGTTTCGCTCGCTCACCTTGGCGGCACTGCCAGCCGTCCGCGCCCTGCTCCCATTCGGTGACCTGGATCGCCTCGCACCAGCCGGGAAGCTGCACCGCCAGATGCCGGTCCGCGTTGAGCACGAACGAGGCCCCGTCGAACACGAGTTCGTCCTGCCCGCCGACCTGGTTGACGTACATCAGCGGCAGATCGTTTTCGGTGATGCGCGCCACCGCCATGTTGAGGCGCAGGTCCGGCTTCGTCCAATCGAACGGAGAGCCGTTCGGCACGATGATGATGTCGGCCCCGCACTCCGCCAGGCACTCCACGACATCCTCGATCCAGATGTCTTCGCAGATCGGTACGCCGATGCGCATCCCGCGAAAATTGACCGGCCCCGGCATCGGGCCGGCGGCAAACACGCGCTTCTCATCAAACACGCCGTAGTTGGGCAACTCGACCTTGAAGCGAAGTGCGCAAACTTCACCGCCATCGATCAGCGCGACGGCGTTATAGACCTTGTTGTCTTCCGGCCAGACCGTGCCGATGAGAAGCGCAGGCCCGGGAACGCCTGCCGTCGCGGCGGCAAGCTTCATCACCGTTTCCCGGCTCGCCCGCTGGAAGGACGGCTTCATCACCAGGTCTTCGGGCGGATAACCCGCCAGGAACAACTCCGGGTACACCACCAGATCGGCGCCCATCAGCCCGGCATCCTCTCGGGCCTGCAGAGCCTTTGCGGCGTTGCCCTCGAGGTCGCCGACTGTCGGATTGAGTTGCGCTATCGCGATTTTCATGGAGGCTTCGGCCTGTTCGTGATGAGGTTGTTGCGAAGCCGGCCATTATCCGCGAGACCGCCCTCAGGGCAACAGTCAGAAAGACCAGATCTGATGTTCCGGATCTAACGCTTAATCCCCGGCGAAGGTCTTCATACGTCAGCCAATCCAGAACTCAAACGTAGAGTTGGTTAGTCTTACGGCGGAGGCACTTAGAAACCAAGCATCAGAGTTGGAACAGTGACGCACCGGCACAGTCAGCGCTCTGGCTGCCAGTCCAGAAGTTCGCGGGCGTGCTCCGCGGAGCGCACGGGATGGGCAAAACCCTCGCGGATGACATAGACCCATTCAAGGTGGGGTGAAACGGCAAGGTCTTCCGGCGTCACGGCTTCGAGCACGTCCTGGAACCCCGTCACGAAATCCCACATGATCTCGTATTGCTCGGCATCCGAGAAACGCGACCAGTCATCGGGAAGAAAGCTCGCAACATCCGTTTGAAACACCACATCCCCGACTCGCTGCGGCAGGAGATAGCCCATCGCAACCTGCTCGGCGATGGCATTGAGATAGCCAAGCTGCACGAGCCCCGAACAGATGAATGCGTTCGGCGGCTTCAGCGCCCGGCGCCGGTGACCCTTGAGTGCGCGTCGCGTGCCCCACATGCGCGCCTTGAGGCCGAAAGCGATCTCGCCGAGAAACGCCCAGCAGAGCCTGAACGCCGTTGCGTACGAATAAGTTGATTGAATGGAGTTCAGTATCCGGCCGCGCACCAGCGACTGCGCACGCTCATCGAACCACGTACCTCGCAGCCGCTTGATGCCAACCACCTGATGCTTGTCGCGCAGGTAGCTCCCTAGATTCTGTAGATCGACGCCCCTCGAGACGCTTTCGATAACGAAGGTGTTGTTGAAGCCCTGCTCTTGATGCGGAACCAGGAATATCAATGCAGCATGCGAAAACGACCCCCGTGTCGCCCAGCGGATCAGCCACGATCGCATGTCGCGCTCCTTGCGCATCAGCACGACGTCGGCCCGGTTGAGGTATGTCCCGCGCAGGAATTCCTCGACGGGCATCGGCCAATTTCCCGTATCAAGTGCGCCCGGTTTGCGTTGGTCCGCTGGCAATGGTGTGATGGCAGGGCTGACCGTATCCATGAGTGCCAAATCTCCCGCATTCGGCCGCCCAGCCGTGTCAATACGGGCGACGCTTGTCACCAATCATGCCGATGCCCTGGCGGGAATTTCACCCTTGGCAACGCGCTCGTTGTGCATCAACTCGGCGACCAGGAACGCCAGTTCCAGTGACTGATCCGCATTGAGGCGCGGGTCGCAGTGCGTGTGATATCGGTCGGAGAGATCGGCATCCGAAATTGCGGTGGCTCCGCCGGTGCACTCGGTGACGTTATCTCCCGTCATCTCGACATGGATGCCGCCGGGATGCGTCCCTTCGGCGCGATGCACGGCGAAGAACTCCTGCACCTCGCTCAGGATCCGGTCGAACGGCCGCGTCTTGTATCCGCTCTCTGCTGAGATCGTATTGCCATGCATGGGATCGCACACCCACACCACTTTGCGCCCTTCGCGCTGCACGGCCCGGATCATCTTTGGCAGATGCTCCCCGACCTTACCCGCTCCGAACCGGCTGATCAGCGTCAGCCGGCCGGCTTCGTTGTCCGGGTTGATGATGTCGATCAGTTGCAAAAGCTCGTCTGGGTCGAGGCTCGGGCCGCACTTCAGGCCGATCGGGTTGCGGATACCGCGGACGTATTCGATGTGTGCATGGTCAAGCTGGCGCGTTCGGTCGCCGACCCACACCATATGCCCCGATGTCGCGTACCATTCGCCCGTCGTCGAATCGAGCCGTGTCAGCGCCTGCTCATAGCCGAGCAGCAGCGCTTCGTGGCTGGTAAAGAAGTTCGTCTGGCGCAGCTGCGGCGTATTTTCGCCGGTGATTCCGATCGAGCGCATGAACGACAGGCTCTCGGTGATCCTGTTGGCAAGTTGTTCGTAGCGGTGCCCCTGCGGCGAACCGGCAACAAAGCTCATGTTCCACTGGTGGACGCGCTCGAGATCGGCGTACCCGCCCTGCACGAACGCGCGAATGAGGTTCGCCGTCGCCGCCGATTGCCGGTAGGCCTGCAGCATCCGCTGCGGATCCGGCATCCGCGCTTCCTCGGTGAATTCCATGCCGTTGATGATGTCGCCGCGATAGCTCGGCAGCTCGACGTCGCCGATCTTCTCGGTCGGCTTCGATCGCGGCTTGGCGAACTGGCCCGCAAGCCGGCCGACCTTGACGACCGGCGTGCCGCCGGCATACGTCAACACCACCGCCATCTGCAGGAACACGCGCAGGAAGTCGCGGATGTGGTCGGGTCCGTGCTCGGCGAAGCTTTCCGCGCAATCGCCGCCCTGCAACAGGAAGCGGCGGCCCTCGGCGACTTCGGCCAGGCGCTTTTTCAGATCGCGTGCCTCACCGGCAAACAACAGCGGCGGGAACGTCGCAAGTTTGGCTTCGACGTCCTTCAGGGCCTGTGGATCGGGATAATCCGGCACCTGCTTGATCGGCAAGGCGCTCCAGCTATCGGGCGACCAGGCGGCTCTTTTTGCCGACATATTCTTAAACTCCTAGATTCGCGTTATCTCACGCCCGCCTGCTGATCGCGGCGCCCTCCAGTCCAATCATGGCCAGTCCATCATGGCCGGCTCAACATGGAGGGAGGACACCGTCCGCTGCATTGATGTGAAGCACAGACCGTCTCGCGCAAGTCCTTCTGGCGAGCCTTATAGGCCATCGCCCACACCAAGGCCAAGTAGGAAGGCGAATGTCGTCGTCTTGCCGCCCGGTTGCTCTAATTAAGCCTGTGCAGTTCGGCTTCAATGGAAATGCGGATCTCGTCCGACAACAGCGGGATCCCCCTCGATATCCCCCATTCGGAGCGCAAAATCTGCGTTCGCGCGGAAAATCCAGCCGCATTCACCCCCTGATAGAGCGGATTGACCTTTGCCAGCGGATGCTCGCCGAGGAAGTTCCATACAACCGCCAGCGTCACCGGCCTGCTCACCCCGTTGATGGTCAGGTCGCCGGTCACATTCGCCGTCTTTGCACTTGTCACCGAAACCGCCGTGCTGGTGAAGGTGATATCGGGATAGGCCGCCGCATCGAGATAATCGTTGGTGGCGCTCAGAACACGGTCGTAGGCCGGCACCCCGGTCGTCACCGTGGCGACCTTGATCGTCACGTTGAGTTCGCTCATTTCCGGACGTTCCGGGTCGAAGGCAAGCCGCCCGATGACGTCCCGGAAACTCCCGGATTGCCATGACATGCCTAGATGCTCGTAGCTGAAGCGGACGCTGGTGTGCTCCTTGTCGAGGATGAAAACACCGCCGTCGCCTGCCGTGGCGCAGATTGGCGCGGCGAGGATCGCCAGCATTAAGACGACTGCAGCGAAGCCCTGTGAGATCGATCCGGCTCTCATAAGTCCCCCAGTGTCGTGTACCGCAAATACCGTCATCTTTGCCGCGACCTCGTCACGGTATTTGCGGTACTGAACGACACTAGAAAACCTATGTTTCTAGTGTGGCTCAGCCTCGCAAATGTCTTGGAAAGACTGCCGCGAATGGTGAAGACATTTGCGAGACGCCACACTAGGGTTGTCATTTTCATCAATCCAAGCCACGCCTACAGCCCCGCCGACATACCCCCGTCGACGGCCAATTCGGCACCCGTGATGAAGCCGGATTCGTCGGAGGCGAAAAAAACGGCGGCCGCCGCCACATCCTCCCCGCTGCCGAACCGTTTCATCGGCGTCTGATCAATCAGCGCCTTGTTGATCATCGGATTGCGCAGGACCCGCTCTGTCAATGCCGTCTCGATGAAGCCCGGCGCCAGCGCGTTGACGCGGATTCCGTAAGGCGCGTATTCGACCGCCAGCGCCCGCGTCAGCGCCGACACCGCCCCCTTGGTCGCCGAGTATCCGGCAAGCTGCCGCAGGCCGCGGTGCCCCATGATTGAAGCGATGTTGATCAGTGAACCCTTGCCGGAAGCCTTCAACAGGTTGAAACCGTCCCGCGCGATCCGCACGACACCGTCGAGGTTCACTTCACGGATCTTGACCCAGTCGGCATCCGACAGGTGGCGGAAATCTTCACGCACATTGAGCCCGGCATTGTTGACCAGCACGTCGATACGCCCCGGCCCCTGCTCGATGCCGCGAAACAGCGCCGTGACGTCCTGCCCCTTGGAAACGTCGACCGCCATCGCGGTTGCCTTGAGACCGTCCTCCGTCAGCGCCCGCGCCGCATCCTCGGCCCGTGCTCCATCGATGTCGGTGAGATAGACGTGTGCCCCCTCGCGGGCGAACGCCTGCGCGGTGGCAAGTCCGATTCCGGCTGCCGACCCAGTCACCACGGCAATCTTGTTTTCAAGGCGTAGCGCCTGGCTCACGGGAAACTCTCCGGCTTCGGTCTATCCTGCCTAGTGTGGCGTCGCGCCATAGTTGACCGACGGCGCGGCTGGCGAGGTGTCAACTATGGAGCGATCAACGCCACATTAAGTCCATGATTTTTCTAGTGGCCCGTCAGACGTTTGGTTCCCGCTTGCGGCTGGACTCGAAAGCAAACGTCAGGTGCAAAAGCTACTCTAGAATCTTAGTGTTGCCAGTGTTCCTCATGGTTCTGACATTTGCTCGGAACCTGGCCGCACGGGAAAGCAAATGTCAGAACCGGAACACTGGCCAACAGAAACCCTATTCCAACCGCCCGAACAAGGATTTATCCCGCGGCCTGCCGTCGCGTCTCGGTTCTGTTGCGCATCGTGACGAGTTCTTCGGCCGCCGAAGGGTGAAGCGCCATCGTGTTGTCGAAGTCTTCCTTGCGAGCGCCCATGCGCATGGCTATGGCCGCCATCTGAACGATCTCGGCGGCATCGTCGCCGACGACGTGGCAGCCGACGATTTTGCCGCTCTCGCCATCGACAAGAAGCTTCATCAACATCTTCTCATCGCGCCCCGACAGCGTCGCCCGCATGGGCCGGAAGCTCGACTTGTAGATGTCGAGAACCTTGCAATGTTCGATCGCCAGATGCTCGGGCAATCCGACGGTACCGATCTCCGGCGTCGAAAATACTGCCGTCGGGATCAGCTGGTGATCGATTTGCCACGGCTTGCCGCCGAACTGTGTGTCGGCGAAAGCATGCCCTTCACGGATCGCCACCGGCGTCAGGTTGAACCGGTCGCAGACATCGCCGACCGCGAAGATATTGTCGACGCTTGAGCGGGATTCGCCGTCAACGACAATGTGGCCGTTCCAGCCCCGCTCGACACCCACTGCTTCTAGCCCAAGGCCCCTGACATTCGGTGATCGGCCTATGGCGAACATGAACTGGTCGGCCTCCAGATTGACACCATTGTCGAGATGACCGACCAGGCCCGATCCGGTTTTTTCGATTCTCGAGAACACATGTCCAAGGATAAGGCGGATGCCGCGTTTCCCGTACGCTTCGCTCACTGCGTCACGCAGGTCCTCATCGAAACCGCGCAGGATCTTTTCGCCGCGATAGATCAGCGTCGTCTCGGCACCGAGGCCGGCAAAGATACCGGCAAATTCGACCGCGATATAGCCGCCACCCGTGATCACGATGCGCTCGGGCAGTTTGTCCAGGTGAAACGCCTCATTCGAGGTGATGACGTGCTCGCGGCCTTCGAGCTTTGCTTCGATGTTGGGCGTCCCGCCGGTCGCGATCAGGATCTTCTCGGCTGTCACCGTCCGACCGGAAGAGAGCTGAAGGGTGTGGCGATCTTTGAAAACCGCCCGCTCGGTAAACATTCTAACACCGGCCGTCTCGAGCCCCTTCTGGTAGAGACCTTCAAGCCGCCCGATCTCCTTGTCCTTGGCCGCGATGAGCCCATCCCAGTTGAACGAGGGCTCCTCCAGGTTCCAGCCGAATCCGTGTGCATCCTCGAACGCCTCCGCGTAGCGCGACGCATAGACCAGCAGCTTCTTGGGAACGCAGCCCCGGATCACACAGGTGCCGCCGAAGCGGTACTCCTCGGCAATACCAACCCGCGCGCCGTGGCCTGCCGCGATACGTGCAGCACGCACGCCACCCGATCCGCCACCGATGACGAAGAGATCGAAGTCACGTCCCGTCATGCAGCCTCTTTTCGCTATTCTGACAGCGCGCAGCGCAGGGCCGCCCGAGCCGCTCAGTCCTCGTCGACCTCGTCGCGGTTGGCTTCGATCACCCGAACGCCCTCGTCGCCCGCGATGATGGCCACATCGCAGATATCAAGGAACAATCCGCTTTCCACCACGCCGGGGATGAACTTCAAGGCGTCGTCGAGATCTTCGGCATCATCGATCCGTCCGAAGTCGCAATCGAGGATGTAGTTTCCGTTGTCGGTTATGAAGGGCTGCCCCTCTGCCGTCATGCGCAGTTCGAGTTCGCCCTCGCAGCCGCAGTCCGCCGCCAACGTCTCGATCATGTCGCGCGTCGCCGTCAGTCCGAATGGGACGACTTCGACCGGAAGCTTGTAGGCGCCGATCGTTTCGACCAGCTTGCTGTCATCGACCATGATCACCACCCGGTCGGAAGCCATCGCCACGATCTTCTCGCGCAGGAGCGCCCCCCCGCCGCCCTTGATCATGCGCAGCTCTTCATCGATTTCGTCGGCTCCATCGAACGTGATGTCGAGTTCAGGCACTTCTTCGAGCGTCGATAGCGTGATGCCGCGGGATTCCGCAAGTTTGCGCGTTTCTTCCGAGGTCGGTACGCAGATGACCGATAGGCCGGCTTTGACCCGGACACCGAGCAGGGCGACGAAGTGCGCCGCCGTCGACCCCGTCCCGAGCCCGATGCGCATGCCCGGCTCAACCATTTCGACAGCGCGCATCGCCGCCATCTTCTTATGTTCGTCCGCTGACATGCTTGTTCCTCATGCGTTGAAAAGATGAAGTCCGCCACGACTCGAGCATGCGAGCCGGCGCGGCCGGGAATGAGCGCGCAGGCTTACCGCAAACCCGGCCGCCGCGCGATGCTCAAAGTCCGCCCATAAGCAAATATTTTTGCTCGACAAACTCCTCGATGCCGTGGTGCGAGCCCTCGCGGCCAAGTCCGGACTGCTTGACGCCGCCGAAGGGGGCAAGTTCGCTCGACATGACGCCTTCGTTGATGCCGACCATGCCGAATTCGAGCGCTTCTGCCACCCGCCAGACCCGACCGATGTCGCGCGCGTAGAAATAGGCGGCAAGTCCGAAGGGCGTGTCGTTGGCCTGTGCGACGACGTCGGCTTCGTCTTCGAAGCGGAACAACGGCGCCACCGGTCCAAACGTCTCTTCGCGCGAAACCTTCATGTCCGCGGTGACGCCCGTCAGGACGGTCGGCTCGTAGAACGTACCCCCCAGCGCGTGCGGTTTGCCGCCGGTGACCACCTTTGCGCCCTTAGCGATAGCATCGCTGACGTGCTCTTCCACCTTTGCCAACCCAGCCGTATTGATCAGCGGGCCAATGGCGACACCGTCTTCGCGCCCGGGCCCGACCTTCAGCGCGCCCACCGCCGCGGCGAGTTTTTCACTGAATGCCTCATAAACGCCCGCCTGCACATAGATGCGGTTGGCGCACACGCACGTCTGACCGGCGTTGCGGAATTTCGACGCCATGGCACCTGCCACGGCCTTTTCGAGATCGGCATCGTCGAACACGATGAATGGCGCATTGCCGCCGAGTTCCAGTGACACCTTCTTGATGGTGTCGGCGGACTGCCGCATCAGGATGCGCCCGACCTCGGTCGAACCCGTGAACGTAACGACCCGCACCTTTTCGTTCGTTGTCAGTTCCTTGCCGACAGGCACCGGATCGGATGTCGTGACGATATTGAGAACCCCGGGAGGCACGCCGGCTTCTTCGGCGAGCGCGGCGAGTGCCAGCGCCGACAGCGGCGTATCCTCGGCCGGCTTGACGACCGCCGTGCAGCCCGCCGCCAATGCAGGCATGACCTTGCGCGTGATCATTGCATTCGGGAAGTTCCACGGCGTTATGGCTGCCACGACCCCGATCGGCTGCTTGATAACGACAATGCGCGCATCCGCCTTGAACGTCGGGATCGTTTCGCCGTAGATGCGCTTTGCCTGCTCGGCGAAAAACTCCACGAACCCGGAACCGTACATGATCTCACCCTTGGCTTCGGCCAGCGGTTTGCCCTGTTCGCAGCTCAAGATCATTGCCAGCTCGTCGGCATTGTCGATAATGAGATCAAACCAGCGCCGCAGGATCTGCGCGCGCTCCTTGGCCGTGCGCCGCGACCATTCCGGAAATGCCCGGGACGCGGCCTCGATAGCCGCCCGCGTCTCTTCAACGCCCATGTCGGGCACCCGCGCAATCACTTCCCCCGTCGCCTTGTCGGTCACCACCATCGCCGGTTCACCGACCCATTGGCCATCGATGTAGGCGTGCTGCTTGATGAGTTTCGAAGGCGCTTCACCCATGACGGGATCCTTTCAGAGTATGGAGCCGGCCGCTATGATGCGCAAAGGGATCATAGGCTGGCTTTGACGAAGTTATTGTGTAAGGAGCAGACGGCTGCCATTCAAGCATTGCCAACTTCAAAGCTTCGAGACCGGCGGAAGGCTCAGCCATGCAGCTGCCAGACATGCACGATGTATCACTCGTCTTCGACCTCGACGGCACGCTTGTCGATACCGCCCCTGACCTGGTTGACGCAACTAATCACGCCCTCGCCGGCATCGATCTTGGCCCTGTTCCCGAAGCCGAATTGCGCCAATGGATCAGTTTCGGCGCTCGCCGCATGTTGGAGGAAGCCCTCGCCCACCACGGCGACATCTTGCCCGAGGGTGATGTCGACGCCCTGCTGGCGACGTTCCTGACCTATTACGAAGCCAATATCGCGGAGCGCAGCCGTCCCTACGATGGTATCGTCGATGCGCTTGAGGCATTGAAAGACCGCGGCGCCCGCCTTGCCGTCTGCACCAACAAGCGCGAAGCCCTCTCGCGGCGCCTCCTCGACGCGCTCAGCCTATCGAACTATTTTTCCGCCATCGCCGGCCGTGATACCTTCAAGGTCTATAAACCTCACCCCGATCACCTCATCGGCACGATTCAGATGGCCTCGGGCAGTGTTCTGAAGGCCGTCATGATCGGCGACAGCGCCACCGACGTCGCCACCGCCAAAGCCGCCCGAATCCCGGTTGTTGCCGTCTCCTTCGGCTACACCGACGTTCCCGCTCGCGACCTCGGCGCCGACCGCGTCATCGACTGCCCTACGCAATTGATAACGACTCTCGACGACCTCCTCTACCGGCGGCACTCCGTTCCTGGATAACTAGGGTTCCGGTTCTGACATTTGCCACCCGGTGCGGCGAACTTCTGAGCAAATGTCAGAGCCGCTTTTGCACCTGACGTTTGGCTTCGAGGCCAGCCGCTTGCAGGAACCAAACGTCAGGTGCGCTACACCCGTCTGAAATACCATCCGCGCATTTGCGGATTGCAGTTCGATTTCCGCTCGGATCTTTAACGCTGCCGGTGTATCCAAGCCGTCGAACAGCCACAATTGCCCGACAAACAGCGACGGAATCGGATCTGCTAGCTGAACGGAGCAACGAAAATGATCAAACGCATAATCGCCGCGGCTGCGCTGGCATTCACGGCAACAAGCGGTGCAATTGCCGCTGACGTGCCGAAGTCTACGGCGGACTGCATGGAGCAGGTCTTCGATCTGGCAACAGCCGCACAGGACAAGAACCTGTCTGACGCCAAAACTACAGAGATTGAAGACCTTCTGACGAAAATGGAAGACGCCTGCACTTCCGAAAAGTTTGCTGAAGCCGCCAATGTGAGCGACGACATAACTGCGGCAATCGACAAGTAATCGCCGCAAAGCCGCCAACGCCTGGAATTCAAAAATGGGCGCGCCAAAACCCGCCCAACTGCCTATCAGTCGGCTCCAGCTTTGACACGTCCCCATCCTCCCGGCTGACGTGATTTGTAGCCCTGACCAATATCACTGACGTTGCTTCTGCTGATCGGAAATTCCGATCTAAAAAGGGGATTGTTTTTGATTTTGGGCGTCATAAATCGTAATACGTTGGTGACCGCGGTGCAGTTGCCCCGTCGGTCATCTGCGTTCAACATTTAGAATCGCTCAGGAGGAACGACATGATCAGAACGGCTCTCGTACTTGCCATCGGCGCTTCCGTTGCTTTTGCCCCGGCCGCCTTCGCCGCTGAAGAAAAGGTCGGAGGCCTTCCGGCATTGTCAACAAAATCGATAAAAGAACTCATCGAGCAGCGCGAGAAGTGGGGCGACAAACCCGTCAAGACCTACAAGGACTGACACGCGATTCCTCGGAATTTTCGGCGGCCCGGGCATGCTCGTCCGGGCCGTTTGATTAAGAGCGGCGCATGCCGGATTCAGGCCCTTCGGGTTTTCACTCCCGCCATCATTTCGCGCTTGCCTCCATATCCCGGCCTTTTTGCGATTTCGAAACCCGCAGCCATCAGATTGCGTCGAACCCAGCCCGCCGCCGAGTAGGTCGCAAAGCTGCCACCCGGAACGGTTCGTTCAAACACCCGCGTCATCAACTCCGCCCGCCACATGTCGGGGTTCTTTGCCGGCGAAAACCCGTCGAGAAACCAGGCATCCGCCGCCCCATTCCAGCGCGAGACTTCCTCGCAGGCATCTCCGACGACGACCCGCAGTTGCGTCTGCCAATCCATCTGCCACTGCCGAGTCCGATCGAACCCCGGAACATCACCTTGTCCAGCCTCCCTCCAGCGTTCCAGCAGCGCATCGGAGAGGCCCGCCAGCTCCCTCCAGCACTCCAGCGCCCGCGCCATATCCTCCGCACCGATCGGCAGCAACTCGAACGAGACGAAGCTGAGATGTTGGCCGGGCTGCCGCACCGAAATCCACTGGCGCCAGGTTTCCAGAAAGTTGAGCCCGGTCCCGAATCCGAGTTCCGCGATGACGAACCCGTCCTGCTCGGCAAAGCGTTCCGGAAAGCCGTTCCCGCCAAGAAAAACGTACGCGGCCTCCGCACGTCCGTCATTGCGCGAATAGAACGTATCTTGGAACTCTTCGGACATCGGGACTTCGCCCGGCTCCCAGGATATGTTCGGCTTCGAACCGTCACTCATTGGCGGCCAGTCTTTCTTGAACCATGGGCCCTACTCCTACGATGCCGCCGGTTAGTCCCTGTATTGCAAATGCTCATGCATCCCCGATGCCGCGCGCGCCCGATCTTGCCATCGTCGGCGGCGGCATTGTCGGGCTGTGGTGCGCCATGCGTGCCGGCGCGGCAGGGCTGTGTACTGTTCTCCTCGAAAAGGGCCGCATAGGGCAAGGCGCCAGCGGTGGTTTTCTTGGCGCATTGATGCCCCACCAGCCCGTCCGGTGGACACCGGAAAAAGCCTTCCAGCTCGACGCGCTGATGTCGCTCGAGACCGAGATCACCCTGCTCGAGGAACGCACCGGCATCGATTGCGGCTATCGCCGCTGCGGCCGCCTGATTCCGACCCGCACCGAAAAGAAGCGTGCCCAACGCACCGATTGGCAGGCCGCAGCCAGGCAGAACTGGCCGACGGCGTCGCCAGGCGGCAAGCTCCTCGAATGGCGACTTCTCGATGCAACCCCCGACGCTCGCTGGCTCGCCCGGGATGCAGCCCCACTGGGGTGTGAATTCGATACGCTCAGCGCCCGGGTTTCGCCGCGCGCGCTCCTTGCGGCCCTTGCCCTCGCAACTAGCAGAACCGTCCACATCCGCGAACGCACCGCCGTTGCGCGCTTGCATGATGGCGGCGCCATGATAGTCCTCGACGATGGAACCGAGTTGAAGCCGGGCCGCGTCATCCTCACAGCCGGGTACGAGACCTTCGACTTTCTCGAAGACATGGCTGGTCGCCGTCTTGGCCGCGGAGTCAAGGGACAGGCCGCCTTGATGCATCCGCTTCAGCCCGTCGACCCGCACGCACCGATCATCTACTTCGGCGGCGTCTACGTCATCTCCCACGACAACGGGCTGATCGCGATCGGTTCGACGTCGGAAAACGAGTTCGTCGACGCCGCGGCGACCGACCACCGGCTCGACGACCTCATCGCCCGTGCCACCATGATCTGCCCCGCACTGGAGGGCGCAGCGCTGCAAGAGCGCTGGAGCGGCGTGCGCCCGAACGCCATTGGCCGCCATCCCATGATCGGTCCGCTGCCCGCATGCCCGCGCATTGTCGTCTGCACCGGCGGCTATAAGATTTCCTTCGGTATTGCACACAGGATGGCCGACGCCGCGCTCGGCTTCGTTACCGGCCAGAGGTCATCGGTACCACCGCGCTATGCCACCGCCGCCCATTACGCCTGTGCGCAGTAAGCGTCGGCCCGGCAAAGAACGAATGGGGCTTCCTTAGAGATACACTTCTGCAGGCGCGACGGAGTCGGAACCCTGAAGTCGTTCATTGGAAGGCCGGTCCGTGCGACCACAGCGTCAACGAAAACCGTTCGCCGCGATGGACGGGGCTCACACGATGCAGGACGAAACTTGGCAATAGCAGCGCAGAACCGATAATCCTCGAGGCCTGTCTGACCACACCGTCGCAGTTGGTTTCCAGCATGCCACCTTCGTAGTCTTCGCTCTGCGACAACTGCACGACCATGGTGAGCTTGCGCCGCGCCGCCACCGGTCCGTCGCCGAAGTCGACATGCCAGTCGAAGAACCCGCCGGGATCCGCCTGATACCATGCCACCTGCATGCGCTCGCCAAACTCTTCGAGGACGAATTCGAAGTGGCTCCTGTTGGCTTCGGCGACGCTGTTGAGCAGCCGGTGGAACACCCAGCTGCACTCGCCGTCTTCGTCGAGCCAGAAGATGCGCGAACGGCGCGTATTGTCCGAGCGCAGCCCGCCGACCAGCCCCGCCTCACGGGACGGTCCGTCACGGGCTGCGGCAATAATTTTTTGGCATTCGGCAGGCGTGAAAACGTCAAGGGTTTCGAGCGGCTGCAACATGGCGGCACGGTTTCCAGAAGGGCGACCGGGGAGAAGACCGACGCCCAATAGCACTGCCAAGACACTCCGGGATGGTCGGCCGGTCCGCATTTTAGCGTCCGGCCGACGCCGGTTTCAGTCCTTTACGTCAAGTAGTTCGACATCGAAGATCAGCGTAGCGTTCGGCGGGATGACGCCACCAGCACCACGCTTGCCGTAGCCGAGTTCGGCAGGAATGATGAGCGTGCGCTTTCCGCCGACTTTCATCGACGCGACGCCTTCGTCCCAGCCGCGGATGACCTGGCCGACGCCGATCATGAATTCGAACGGTTGGCCGCGGTCGACCGAACTGTCGAACTTGGCGCCCTTTTCCCCGTCTTTGTAGAGCCAGCCGGTGTAGTGCATCACGCACGTTTGCCCAGTACGCGGGGTCGCGCCCGTGCCTTCGACGCTGTCTGTAATCTGCAAGCCCGATGGTGTTGTCATTGTTTCTCCGGCGGCCGCAGCCGTTTGCAGGAATGGAACTGCGACCGCAAGCGCGGTGCAGAGCGCGGTTGCAAGGGCCATCACCATAACGCAACCCATCACTCGAAAAGCACGCATTTAAAGATCACTCCCTCGATTCCAGTTACGATGGCAGGCGGGCTGTTTAGCCCGCTTTGGCGCGTAAGGGCAATCGGCTTCCGCCCCGCGCCGCGCACGCATCCGGATAAAGCATTCAACACGGGCGGAGAAAAGAAGGAGCCGCCCTCGATTGAGAACGGCTCCTGTCTTTGTGGCATGACGGATCATGCCCGTTTGCTATCCCAGCGTCAGCGCTTCAACGCTTACGCAAGTTCGATCGTGTCGACGGCGATCTTGCCGCTGCGCTGATCAGCAGCCGTGTTGAAGGACACTTTCTGTCCTTCCGAGAGGCCGTGGATGCCAGCGCGCTCAAGAGCGGTCGCGTGCACAAATACGTCCTTCTGGCCGTTGTCGGGAGCGATAAAGCCGAAGCCTTTTTGATCGTTGTAGAATTTTACAGTACCAGTTTCCAAGAAACCATTCCTTTGATTGTGTCTAAAGTCCTTGCAGACCTACGCGCACACGAAGCGCCCGATAAGTCCACGTTTGTCGATTTTGTTAGGGTGTCTGAACGTGCGCCTGAAAAGCTCAAAGCGTCGCGGCCAAGTTTTCCGGCGAAAATCTGTACTGCATGTACGCCTTGCCGGTCGAACTTACAAGGGCGGATGTGAAATTGAGGCGAATTGACCGCAATTTTCACACCGCACGATGCCCGCGTCATTCTTCAAGCATGGTTAGCGCTGCCCGCCGCTCGCTCGGTTTCAGCTTGAGAAACAAAGCGCGGGCCGCCTTGATATCCCGCTCCGACCCGCTCTCGCAGGCAGCCTTGAGCGCCAACACTGTCGGGTGATTTGCCCCGCAGATGAAACCTAAGGCCTGCGCCAGCTGCCCCATCGCCGCCCGGTCAATCGACTTCTCATCCATGCGCGGTGTCCTTTGTCTTCCATTGTCCGCAGCACTGCGAAGCCCACGCGGACGACCGCGCGCCCTTCACTCACAACGGTATGTTGTCGTGCTTCTTCCACGGGTTTTCCAGCGTCTTGTTGCGCAGCATGTTGAGTGCGCGACAGATGCGCTTGCGTGTCATCCGCGGCAGGATGACCTCGTCGATATAGCCGCGCTCGGCGGCAACAAACGGGTTGGCAAAGCGTGTCTCGTAGTCCTTGATGCGGCCCGCGATTTTTTCCGGTTCGCCAAGTTCCGAGCGGTAGATGATCTCGACCGCACCCTTCGCTCCCATCACCGCGATCTCGGCCGTCGGCCAGGCGTAGTTGACGTCGCCGCGGATGTGTTTCGAACTCATCACGTCATAGGCTCCGCCGTAGGCCTTGCGCGTGATCACCGTCAGTTTCGGCACGGTCGCTTCCGCGTAGGCAAATAACAGCTTGGCGCCATGCTTGATCAACCCGCCATACTCCTGCGCTGTGCCCGGCAGGAAGCCCGGCACGTCGACGAACGTCACGATCGGAATATCGAAGCAGTCGCAGAACCGCACGAAACGTGCAGCCTTGCGCGAGGCATCCGAATCGAGCACGCCCGCCAGCACCATCGGCTGGTTGGCGACGATGCCGATGGTGTGGCCTTCCATGCGCGCGAAGCCGGTCAGGATGTTCTTGGCGAACGCATCCTGGATTTCGTAGAAATCGCCCTCATCGACGACCTTGCCGATGAGTTCGTGCATGTCGTAGGGCGTATTGGGATTGTCCGGGATCAGCGTGTCGAGCGAGGTCTCCACGCGGTCCGCCGCATCCATCGTCGGCAGTACCGGCACCCCGTCGGTATTGTTCGACGGCAGGAAGTCCATCAGCCGGCGCATCTGCAGCAGCGCCTCGACGTCGTTGTCGTAGGCCCGGTCGGCAACGGAAGATTTCGAGGTGTGCACCTTCGCTCCGCCGAGTTCCTCAGCCGTCACCGTCTCATTCGTCACCGTCTTCACGACATCGGGACCTGTGACGAACATGTAGCTGGTGTCGCGCACCATGAAGATGAAGTCGGTCATCGCCGGCGAGTAGACGTCCCCGCCCGCGCAAGGGCCCATGATCACGGAGATCTGCGGAATGACCCCCGACGACATGACGTTGCGCTGAAACACTTCGCCATAGCCGCCAAGTGCATCGACGCCCTCCTGAATGCGCGCCCCGCCGGCATCAAACAGCCCGACGATCGGCGCCCGGTTCTTCAGCGCCATGTCCTGGATCTTTGTGATCTTCCTGGCATGCGTCTCCGACAATGAACCGCCGAAAACCGTGAAGTCCTTGGCGAACACGTAGACGACGCGTCCATTGATGGTGCCCCATCCCGTCACCACGCCATCGCCCGATATTTTCGATTTCTCCATGCCGAATTCGGTGCAGCGGTGCTCGACGTACATGTCGAACTCCTCGAACGATCCCTCGTCCATCAGAAGTTCGATGCGTTCGCGCGCCGTCAGCTTGCCGCGCGCATGTTGGGCATCGATACGTTTCTGACCGCCGCCGAGGCGGGCATTGGCGCGGCGTTGTTCGAGTTCGGCGATGACGGGTTTCATTGAAAGCGCCCCTGTTGGTCTTGTTTTTGGAGAAAGTGGCGTGGGGGGAAGGTTGCCTGATGAAATAGCACGCCTTTGCTGCAGCGCAAACGCAACGTTGGGGGAGGTCGTTAGCGACGCCACGAGTGGACCCAACACCCCGAAAGGCCGCGGAAAGGTGCGCGAAACGGGGGATTGTGCTAAGATGCGCTCGCTGGCGGGGTCGAAATTGCCGCTATCGCCAGCCGTGCTGATCATCTGCCGATGACGCTGACGCCTGCGCCGGGTTTTTCGCCACGTTTACCTCGGCCACAATACCCGGAACCTGGAAACTAAACCCTCAACCGCCTGGACAATGCATCCGGCAGAACCTCTATCGTCTCGACGCCGAGCATGTTGTCGGGACACAGGAGTGCGCTCATTTCTTCGAGACCCGGCAATGTCGCGTTGAGGAACCGGTCGAGTGGAATCTCGCTGGCGACCATTTCTTCCCAGGGTCCTTCAAGGCGCATTTCGGCACGTTCGCGCACCGACCAGCACGGCAACACCTGTCGCCCTGGCTTGATCTTCGAGACCATCATCGACGGCCCGTACATCCCCGAGACGACGAATACTTTGCCTGCCCCGATGACGCGCTCGACGAATGCCGTCACGATCCCCCTGCGCAGGCTGACCGTCAGGTCGAGCGGCTCAAGCTCGGGCTTGTCGGGACTATCCGACCAGTCGGTTCCAACCCGGCGGTCATGCTGATCGAGCGCCGGCAATAGCGAGGTCAAAACCTCGCCGAGCGGCAGTTCCTTGATGCGGGGGTTTTCCGCGATGCAGCCCGCCCACTTTTCCGCCTGCGCGCGCTCCGACCACAGGAACGTGACCTCCCGCCCATCCTCGAACCGGGACGGCGCCCGCGCCAGCCCGGCCTCTCCGGCAACCGCGTACACCGTCATCGATTCGGCAACGCGCCGAACGAACTGGTCCTGCGTCGAATCCACATTGGCGTCACTGACGGCGTCGGGCATTGCTGCATGTTCCGGATCAATTGCGATGGCACCGGCAATGTATCAGCACCATCGTTAATGGTCCGTTAGGCGGTTATTAGTTGAGCCGAATGCCATTAGGCACTTTCAAAAATAGCGCTCGCCGCCTGGAACTCCGCCCAGCGCTTATTGCGCCGCTCGGTGGCTTCCTCGTCCGCGCCCCACTGCGCAATCTGGAAGTCTTCATCGACATGCGCTGCCTGCCAGGCCGCCTCCAGGGACAATTCTCCGCGCGCGTGCGCCAGCGCGATCAGCGCCGAACCGGTCAGCGTCGTGATCACGTGCAGGGCGCACAGCTTCAGCGCGTCGAAGTCGCGTAGCTCGGCCGCGAGCGCCTCAATCGACGTCGACGGCTGCTCAACGGGCATCACGCCCTGCGCGAGAACGAACCTCGCCCCGAAGACGCCCCGCGCCCATTCCAGTACCCGGTCCCAGGCAGCGGCCTGCATCGCCACGAGATCGTCGGGCCCTTCGGCGCGATAGCAGACGAGATCCGAACCGGCGAATGCAACGATATCGGCAGCGACTTCAGTTTCACGCCCGCGTACGCCGTCGATCGCCGAATTGACGATTTTCGTGAGAGGCATTGTCGCCGGATCGATTCGCTCAGTCTGCGCCCGCCACTCTTCGGCAAGCGCTTCGGCCAGCCTTTGCGAGGGGACTGCGACAAGCGCCTTGCCCGGCGTCCTCACCGCGCGCGCATCAAGCAGCAGTTGCCACTCCCTCCCGGAACCGTCGAGTGAACGTTCCGCGACGCTGACATCTTCATAAAAGCGCTTGGGCAGTGCACGCGCGTCCCTCCTGGTCTTTTCTTCTCCGCCGCTCACGCTGCGACTCCACTGCTTTGCGCCAGCAGCCGCTCGATGGCGTCCGGTACCGCCGCGTACTCCTGAACGATTGACCGCGCTCCGGCAGCTTCCAGCATCACGCGCGGATGATAGCCCCAGGCAACACCCAAACCGGCGACGCCGGCCGCGCACGCCATCTCGATATCGTAGGTCGTATCCCCGATCATGATCGTCTGAAGTGCTTCGGTGCCGCACTCGAGCATGGCCCGTTCGATCATCGAAGGGTGCGGCTTTGAGGGGTGGTCGTCGGCGGTCTGGATCGTCACGAAGTATTCTGCCAACCCTTCCCGCTCGAACAGCGCTTCGACGCCGCGCCGCGATTTGCCCGTAGCAATTCCAAGAAGATAGTCTTCGCGCGCGGCAAGTGCCACGATCGTTTCCGCCGCCCCCGGGAACAGCTGCTCATGGTGGTGCGGCTGTTGGCGAAGGTCTGCGAACGCCTGCTTGTAGGATTGCGAAACCTGCAGCGCCACATCCCCGGAGTCCGCGGGCAACAGCCGCTGCACAGCCTCGACGAGCGACAGCCCCACAACGCCGATCACGTCGCTGCGTGCCGGCTGCGCCAGGCCATGGTCGTCGAAGGCCATCGACATCGCCGTGGCGATGGCGTGCTGGCTGTCGACGATGGTGCCGTCGCAATCGAAAATGATAAGTTTCATGTCTTCATTCTATCACTTGGCAGCAGCACCGCGCACGTCCTGCACCCTAATCCCTGGCTTCGAATTTTTCCGGATCAAGCCCCAGCAGCTCCCAGGTCCGCAGCATGTGCAGCGGCAGCGGCGCGGTGACATCAAGTTTCTTACCCGGCTCGAATGGATGCGGCAGGATCAGCCGGCGTGAATGCAGATGAAGCTTGTTTTCCATGTTTTCGGCCGGCAGATTGATATGCCCCTCATATTTGTCGTCCCCGGCAATCGGATGCCCGATGATCGACATATGCGCGCGCAACTGATGCTGGCGGCCGGTCACCGGCTTCAGCGAAACCCACGCCGCCTTTTGCCCGAGTCGCTCGATGACCGAGTAATGCGTCGTTGCATGCATGGCTTCCTTCTGCTCGCCGGGAAGCGATTTGCGTATGCGGTCGCCGTCGGGGCCCGATGCCTTCACCAGGGCCGCTTCGATTTTGCCCTGCGGCGGCTTTGGCACGCCGGAGACCAGCGCCCAATATGTCTTGGCCGCCGAACGGGTGCGGAAGATGTTGCCGAGTTTGGCGGCGGCATTCCTCGTCTTGGCAACGAGCAGCACGCCCGTCGTATCCTTGTCGAGGCGATGCACCAGGCGCGGCCGGTCGCCGAAGCGGTCGGCCATGCCTTCGAGAATACCGTCGATGTGACGCTTCATATTCGTGCCGCCCTGCACGGCCAGCCCGAACGGCTTGTTGAGAACGAACAGATGGTCGTCCTCGTAGATGATCATGTCCTCGATGAGCGTCCGGTCTGCCTTCGACAACCCCGGCGGCGGCTTGACCGACGGCGCCGCCTTTGGCGGATCGCGCACCACCTTCGGCACGCGGATCTGCGCTCCCGCATCGACCCGCGCGTTGGCGTGAACCCGCTTTGAATCGACCCGGACCTGGCCTGATCGCAGCAGCTTCTGCAGATAGCCGTAGGTGACGTAGGGGAAATGGATCTTGAACCAGCGATCGAGCCGCAGCCCGTCTTCGTCCGCCTGCACCTCGATCGTCTCGACCGGGCCGCTCATGCCAGCACCTGCCGGGCGATCGCCATCCCGGCATAGATCGCCGCAAGCGACAGAGTCACCGAGGAAATCACATATATCGCAGCCAGCATCTCTTCCTTTCGCGCCATCAGCGTCACGAAGTCGAGTGAAAACGCCGAGAACGTCGTGAAGCCGCCAAGGATTCCCGTCGCCACGAAAACACGAAGTTCCGGCGACGCCGAATATTTCAGCGCCAGCACTTCAATGAACGCGCCCATCAGGAACGATCCGACGATGTTGACGAGAAGTGTTGGCCACGGGAACCCGGCAGTGATCCCGATAAGCCGCGCGAACCCGGCTCCCACTAAAAAGCGCGCCCCGGCGCCCACCGCCCCGCCCGCGCACGCAAGCAGCAGATGATTCATGTCTCTCGATCCAGAACAAGCCGAAGCCCGCTTCTATAAAGCACGCCGCCAAAGCCCGCAAACACTGCACGCCTAACCGGTCAACGCGTCGCAATTCAGCCCGTTGGCTCATCCCCGCCAGATGGAAGCGCTCAAACGATATTGTCGTCCTCCTCGAACCGTCCTCCGATCGTCCAGCCGATTACGAAGCCAACAATGAGCGCAACCGCACTCGTCGCCATGAACACGCCATCCTCCAGGTTCGAAACCTGATCTGGACTTTCAAACGTAAAGAGATTGACGACGAAGAAAGCGAGCGGTGCGCTGATGGTGAGCGTCGCCGCCAGTGCCGCGGCTGCCCCCAGAATCATTGCCAGTAGATACCGCATCCAAAAGTCTCCCCGCACGCCCGGCGCCGTTCACGAACCTATTTGACTTCCCAGAACCAGATTTCTCCCGCCTCGGCGTAATTGGAATAGTAGCCAAGCCACGAGAACCATTCCATCAGGAACTTCGCGCTGGAGCGGTAGCCATTCCACACGTCGATATGATCGCCCGTCGGACTGCCCGGCCTGTCTGTCGATCGGTGCCAGTAGTCCTTGATGAAAATGACCCCTGTGCGCCCGAACAGCGTGGGATAGAATTTCGCAACCTCTTCGCCGCTGATCTTCTGCACCGGGAGGAAGCCTGGAATTTTTGCGCGGTCGATGGCGTTGGCGAGCTGGGAGGCGTTGATGTAATGCATCTCTTCGCGCGGATGGGCGCCACAGGATGCGATACTGCCCAACTGATCGGCGCTAACCCCGGCACGGCGCAGCGCCACGCTCATGCGGATGGCACATTGGTTGGCGTAAACAGGAAAGCCCCGCAGCACCGTGTTGCCTTCGAGATTAACGAACTCCCTGTCCGCCACGCACGGCGCCATGATACTCTCATTGATGGGGTGGCCATACCAAAGCTTCTTGAATTCAACGCTCATGCGGATTGCCTCGCGAGAAAGACCACGGCGGCGCCTTTGCCAGACGACGGGCCCGACCCCAACTATTCACCACGGCCCGGCGAACGCAACCCCTTCGCTTGAACCGACCTTCGAAGGGGGCCGTAGACCAACCTGTGCAGCCAGCCTGTGCCAGCCAGTAGTCCGGCACACGGGGAGACCAACATGCGAAAATCGCTTATGTTTCCGCTTATCGCCGCCGTACTCGCCTCCACGAACGCATCCGCCGGCCAGGATATCCTGAGCCAGGCCCGCATGGCCGCCATCGCGGGCAACCATGCCTCGTGCGCCGATCTCGCCGATAAGGCGCGCCGTCAGCCGGATGCGGTTTGGCACGCCCATCACGTCTACGCGACCTGCCAGATCTACGCCATGGAAGCCCGCCGAGCGACAATCTCGAAGAGGGAGTACGCCAAGGGCATCAACAAAGCCATCGACGCGCTTCAGTTTCTCGTCAATACGCCCGGACTGCTCGCAACCGAAGAACAGCGCGCCTCGGTCCTGTTCGTGATGGAGGAACTGGCAAAGCGCATCGAGAATTAGGCGGGCCGGCAATTGCCCGAGGCTACAGTGTGGTGCCGTGATCGTCGTCGCTATCGGATCCGCGATGTGGAGAAACACCGAAGTCCTGAGACCGCATGGAGCGATCGGTCGGACCCTTCGCAGCCTGCAGGCCGAGTTTTAATAGATCCCGCACAGCTGCAGCCCGGCTGGGCATGCGGTGCTTGAAGCGCCAATCGTCGATAGCTGCGAGTTCGTCTTCATCAAGCATGATCTGCAGCCGCGTTTCACGCGACAACCCTGACATCGCACAATCTCCTTGGCGAAACACTGAGATTTGGTTGGTATAACAACCCGGTTCATAACCCTGCTTGCCTAACAGGTAGCAACTTACTCATTTATCTTCAATAGCGCAAATACAGCTAACTGGTTCCATGCTTCCTATACCGACGTTGCCGGCTTTACGGAGCGTCTCGCTAATGCAGAATCAAACGAAGCGTTACAGTGCGTAGTCCGAAAGAAATCATCCGAAATGACTCAACTCATCCAGCCAGACGAGTTGTCCGATCTGGCCAAACACTTTGAACGGGCCTGGAGCGAACTCGAACCCAAACTAAGCAATGATGAAAATGCAGAGTTCCTGCGCCGTCGCCTCGCACAGCTGATGATCAGCCTGCGCTCGAGCCATCAAAGTCCTGAAGAACTAGTGGCTGCTGCGAAGCGGCTCCTAATCCAGCAGCACGCTCCCGAGCAGCCAGTCACCCTCCCGGACGCACCGGAGGAACAACGGCCGTCACTTTGACAATTTGGGACTTGCTCTGCGACACGGATTCAGCGACTGGAACATATGTCGCTGTTCTGGGTCTCTCCCCTCTTCGTGTTTATCGGCCTTCTTACGACACGTCGCTTGTCGGCGCTGCCGGCGTCGCTCATTGCGCTCGCAATTGCCGGGTTCATAGTTCTTACGGCCGGCCCCAGGGAGATGTCGCCCGCCGAACTGGCGATGACCGTTGGTGCCGGGATCTGGATCGCCGTGCCAGCCGTCGTCGTTATTATGGCCGGTCTCTTTTTCACCGAAGTCACCGCGCCCGCGGCAAGCGTTGCCGCCCCCGATGCACCCGCGGACCGGGCCCGCCGCCTGGGCACGGCGTGTTTCTTCACCGGCCCTTTTGTCGAAACCGCCGCAGGTTTCGGCATCGGATTCGTCGTTGCCATTCGTTCGATACAGGCATTGAAGCTGCCGCTCGCAACGACCTTGGCTCTTGCCGCCTTCAGCCAGTGCCTCGTCCCTTGGGGCGCTCTCGGTATCGGCACGCGCATCTCGTCGGCGATCGTGCATGCGCCGATGGATCAAGTCGTCTGGCGGGTTGCCGCCGTCATGGCTCCAGCCCTCGTCTTGATGGCCCCCATTTTTTGGGCGTGTGCAAGGCGCGCTGGTATCGCTTTCTCGCGGGCGCAGATGGCCGAAGACGTGCTGTTATTGGCCGCAATGGCAGCTCTGCTGATCGCCGCCAGCGCCAGTGTGCCGATTGAACTCGCCGGTATGGGCGCCATCGGCCCGGTTCTGCTCGTCAGACTCTGGCGCCAGCACGGCACCGAACTGATGACGAGGGAGAAGCTATTGAAGGCTCTCCCCTACCTGGCGCTGATCGCCGCCCTGGCCGCTACCCGGCTCAACCCGGCCATGGAGCATTTCCTGACTGAACCAGCCTTCACTCCCGGACACGGCGCTCCGGCCTTTTCCCCGTTTCTGAGCCCCGCCATTCCCCTGGTTCTCGTCGCCATGTTAACCCATTGGCTCACATCGAGTAGACGCCATTCTCTGGGCGATGTCGCGGCGACGACCTTCGCCAAGGGCTGGCGCGCCTGCACCTTGACTATGCTCCTTGTCGCATTGGCATGGATCCTCGTTCGCAGCGGCATCGCCGAAGCCGTCGCAGGCGATATGCGCGCGCTCCTCGGTCCACTATCGCCCGCAACCGTTCCCCTTCTGGGTGCCCTCGGCGGGTATTTGACTGGCAACAATGCCGGTGCAGGCAGCTTGTCGATGCCGATTGCCGGAGCCTTCGCCGCCCCCGGCGCGGCGCTGGTGTGGCTCGCTGCGGCGTCCATCATGGTCGGCAGCCTGCTCACCGCCCTCTCACCGGTGCGCATGGCAATGGGGCAGGCCCTGACCGGTGCGACCCACGACCAGACCGCCACAGCGGTTCGCTTGCTGCTCCCGTACGCTGCGCTTGGCCTTGCAATAGCAATAACCACAGCCCTTCTGGCGACTTAACTCCGTCCCCACGGCACCTAATTCGCTCATCGACATCCCGAACCGGGCCACGTGAACCGCGGATATGGCATGCGCCGAATCGACAGCATTGCGCGTCCGTGAGATGAATGGGGCGAAAAAAATAGGGAGACAGCGGCAGGTCGATGCCGGCCCAGCACCCGGCAATCGCCTTAATGCCTCATTCATCCATAAGACTGTCTCCTCCAATCGGGGAAACGATAGTGACTTTTATTTCATACCGTACGCTCATCGAGCGCGTTCAGCTTGCGAGAACAGTCCGACGCGCTTTCATTATGGTAGTCGCCGCGTCGATATGCGCTTCCCCCGGAACCGCATTCGCGCAGGCCCACGGTGCCGGCGACAGATCCGTCACTGTTGACGGACCCGACGCTGGCGACGAACCCGTCGCCATCAACGAAGATGCCCTCGAGACAGCAGCCGTCACCCCGGACGGCGTCAGTCAGAAACCGGCCGCGTCTCATACGATCGACCCGGTGCCTCTCGAGCCGTCAGCCGGTAAACCCGCCGTCGCCTCCCCTGCACCGGCTAGGGATCCCGATCCCGTGGTCGCCGCACTGCTCAGCAAGCTCGCCGAAACCGCAGAGCTGCGCGACGCGATGGACAAGGACGACGTCAATGCCATCGCGACCTTTTATGCTTCGGTCACAGACCACGCTGTCTGGACGACCAAGGACGGCTTCACCCAGGCCGCGAATGACGCCCTCGCCGAGATAGCAAAAGCCGACGACTGGGGGCTCAGGGTTACGGATTTCGAACTGCCAGCCCTGGTGGGCCGGTCGTTTACCGATGCAGCACTCGCCGAATCCGAACTGAAGGTCGCAATCGCCCTCCTGAAGTATGCCCGCTTTGCACGCGGGGGCCGGTTTGACCCGTCCTCGATTAGCCGCCTGTTCGACCAGACCCCTGAGATCGCCGAGCCGCTGAGTGTCCTAAGGTCACTGAGCCAAAGTCGTGACATCGCTGCCGATCTGCGCGGCTACCATCCTAAACATCCCCAGTTCGAGCGCCTGCGCCAAGCGCTCCTCGACCTGCGCCGCGCTGAAACAGAGGCCGCAGCGATAGCCGGCGAGACCGCGAAGATCGACGGCAAGGCAGCCGAAGAACGCAAACCCGGAGAAAAAGCAGAAAACAAGGACCCGACGTCCCCACACTCCACAGCCGGTCAGGCCCGCGCCCGCGAAGCCAGGGCGAAGCCTGCCGCAACTGCTCTTCAGCTGATCGTCAACATGGAGCGGTGGCGCTGGATCCAGCGCGACCTTGGCGACTTCTATGTCTGGGATGACGTACCTGCCCAGATGACCCGAGTGATCGACAATGGCAAGGTTTTGCTTGATGAGAAGATCGTCGTCGGCAAGCCCAGCACTCCGACACCGATATTCTCCTCGCCGATGCTCTACGTCATCTTCCAGCCCTCATGGGGCGTACCGCCGGGCATGAAGGCCAACGAACTGGCGCCTCAGTTGCGCAACACGGGCGGTGGCTGGTTTTCGACTAAGCCGCTCGCCTCGTCTGTGCTGAAGTCGCACGATCTGCGCGTAACGCGGAACGGCAATCCCGTCGATCCCGATGCAATCGACTGGTCGAGCGCCGACATTTCGAATTACCACTTCACCCAGCCGCCCGGTTCGACCAACGTGCTCGGCGTCGTCAAGTTTCGCTTCCCCAACAAGCACAACGTCTACATGCACGATACGTCCGAGCGGCACCTGTTCGCAAAGAGGGATCGCACATTCAGCCACGGCTGCATGCGGGTCGAGAATCCTATCCGCTTCGCTGAAGCTCTTTTGAAGCATGACAAGGGGTGGGACGCTGACCGGGTCGCCGATGCCAAGCGACGTGGCGAAAACATTGAACTCACGACGCCCATCCCCGTCCACGTCGCCTATTTCACTGTTGCAGTGGATGACGACGGCAAGATCGAGGTGCATCGCGATATTTACGGCCTTGATAACCGGCTCGCTTCAAGGCTCGAGGGCCGCAACGTCCGCGTCGGCGGCGCTGCTGTCGCCACCTCGAAGCGCAAGACCAGCCCGCGCCGATCCTACGCCAACAAGCGCAAGAAACGCCCCGCCGCCGAGAAGAAGAAACCCTTCAACCCGTTCGCCAGCTTGGTTGATTGAAGGTTTCGGCTGCCATCGTCCGAGCGGCGCGAACACCCGTCGCTCACCCGCGTTTTTTGCGCAGGCCGTCCCAATAGGTGAGCCGCTTCCTGATCTCGCGCTCGAACCCGCGATCTGGCGGATCGTAGAACGTCTGCCGCGCACCGATCTCTTCTGGAAAGTAGCTCTGGCCGGAGAAGCCGTCGGGCGCGTCATGATCGTAGGCGTAACCCGAGCCGTAGCCCTCGTCCTCCATCAGTTTCGTCGGTGCGTTGAGGATATGCTTTGGCGGGCTTAGCGAGCCATGCTGCTTTGCCGCCCGCATAGCCGCCTTGTAGGCAACATAGGCGCCATTCGACTTCGGTGCCGTCGCCAGATATATCGTTGCCTGCGCCAGCGCCAGCTCTCCCTCGGGAGAACCGAGAAAATCGAATGTATCCTTTGCCGCCAGCGCCTGCGTCAGCGCCTGCGGATCGGCCAGCCCGATATCCTCGACCGCCATCCGCACCAGGCGCCGCGCTATGAACAAGCGGTCTTCGCCGCCATCCAGCATCCGGCACAGCCAATAGAGTGCCGCATCCGGATCCGACCCGCGCACCGACTTATGCAGTGCCGAGATGAGGTTGTAGTGGCCGTCCCGTCCCTTGTCATAGAGCGGTGCGCGCCGCTGCACGAGACGGGTTAGGGCGTCGCGCCCCATGGGCTCGGCATCCGGCTCGGTGGCCGCGAACACCTCTTCGGCAAGATTGATGATGGTGCGCCCGTCACCATCCGCCATCGCCAGAATCGCTTCGCGTGCTTCCTCATCTAACGGCAGCACCCGGCCTTCTTCTCCCTCCGCGCGACACAGTAGCGTTTCCAGAGCCTCCTCGTCGTGGCGCTGAAAGGTCAGTACCACCGCGCGCGACAACAAGGCGGCGTTGAGTTCGAACGACGGGTTCTCCGTCGTCGCCCCGATCAGCGTGATGGTGCCGTCTTCCATGTGCGGCAGGAATGAATCCTGCTGCGCCCTGTTGAAGCGATGAATCTCGTCGACGAAAAGCAGCGTCCCCTTGCCTTGCGATCGGTCCGCCTTCGCCCGCTCGAATACCTTGCGCAGATCCTGCACGCCCGAAAAAATCGCCGAAATCTGTTCGAAGGCCAACTTGGTTTCATCAGCAATGAGGCGCGCGACCGTGGTCTTGCCGCAACCCGGCGGCCCCCACAGGATCATGCTCGACAAGCGGCCCGAGCGCAGCATGCGGGTCAGCGTCCCCTCAGGCCCCACGATTTGCGGCTGGCCGACCACATCGTCGAGATTCTTCGGTCGCAGCCGGTCCGCAAGTGGCCGTGGCGCGCTCTGCTCCAGTCCCGCCGCCTTGAAGAGATCGCTCATTGAGATGTCCTGGCCGAACCGGATGTCGTCATCCCGGCACACGCAGTTCGAGTTCGCGTCCGCCGCGATTGACGGTCATCTGCCAGATCCGCTGGCGCCGTTCAAGGAGCGCCAACAGGTCGCTAAGGGTGTTGACTTTACGGCCCGCCACCTCGGTAATCACATCGCCCGGTCGGAATCCATACTGCTGCGCGAGCGAACGCCGCCGCACCGACACGACGACGACACCATCTTCAAGATCGAGTTCCATGTCCTCCGCGATCGTCGGCAGTAGATTGGCGACCCGCGCTCCATCGAGCGGGTGCGGTCCGGACAAGTTGCGATAATCGTCCTTGGTGGGTTCCGGCGGCGTTGCGAGCCGCACTTGCACTTCCGTTTCGCTACCAGCCCGAAGGACCGTCAGTCGCGAAACCTTGCCAGCACCGCGCGTCGTCAACCGGTAGTTGACGCCCCGCGCATCGGCGACGTCGAACCCATCAGCCTTGACGACGATATCGCCCGGCCGGAGTCCGCCCGCGGCGGCGGGCCCCTTGTCGTAGACGCGCATCACCACCGCGCCCGATATGCGCGACACCCCCAGCGCTTCGGCCATGTCGCGGTCCATCGATTGCAGCCGCGCTCCCAGCCACGGCCGTTCCACCTTGCGGCCCTCACGAGCGCCGTCAACATGCAGTCTCACGAGGTTCGAGGGGATTGCGAAGCCGATCCCGTTCGACCCGCCCGAACGCGAGAAGATCGCCGTGTTGATACCGACGAGCCGGCCTTTCACGTCGACGAGCGCTCCGCCGGAGTTGCCCGGATTGATCGCCGCATCGGTCTGGATGAAGACGGCATCGGATGCGATCTGCGAGCGTGCCAGCGCCGAGACGATCCCGCTCGTCACGGTCTGCCCGACCCCGAACGGATTGCCGATCGCCAGCACCAGATCGCCGACTTCGAGCGCATCGGAATTGGCGAACCGCATGAACGGAAAGTCCTCGCCGTTCCCCTCGATTTTGAGGATCGCGATGTCGGTCTTCTCGTCCTGCGCGATGATCTTCGCGTCGTACTCCCGTTGATCGGAAAGCGCCACCCGGATTTCTGTCTGCCCGCGCGCCTTGATGACATGCGTATTGGTGACGATGACGCCATCAGTGGTGACGATCACGCCGGACCCGAGCGAGTTCTGCACGCGCTCACGCGGCATCCCGAAGTCGGAATCGTCGCCAAAGAAGCGGCCGAAGAAGGGATCGTCGGCAAACGGCGAACGCGACATTCGCACCCGCGAGGAGACGTAGACGTTGACGACCGCTGGCGCCGCCTTCTTCACAATCGGTGCGAAGGAAGACTGCACCGCTTCACGCGACTGCGGCGGCTCCTTCTTTTGCGCTGAGACCGGATTGGAGGCCGGTAAGAGAAATAGCGCCGCGACGGCCAGAACCGTCAACCCCGCCGCACCCGAAGCCAGAAAAACGAACGTTCGCGTCTTGAAGTTCTGCATCGTCTCACCGTTGGTCGGTACCGAAGCCCTGCCGCAAAAGATAAGCCAAAGGACCGTCCGCGCAATCGCATCGCGCCGACATGACCGATTTTTCACGTGACACCAATAGCAGGCCGATCAGACAGAAAAACGGCCCCGGAGCGAATACCGCCGGAGCCGTTTGAATTTCACGTGCCACTGTGCACTGCCCGTTAAACCTACGCGCCCAACTGGGCGTCCTCTTCAAGCATCGCTTCGTGGCGCTCGCGGTCTTCCTTGCCCTTCACGCTCTCGTCACGATCGACGAGTTCGATGACGGCGCGCGGCGAACTATCGCCATAGCGGAAACCCGCCTTCAGGACGCGGGTATAGCCGCCGTTGCGGTCCTTGTAGCGGTCGGCCAGCACGTCAAACAGCTTCTTGACCATGTCGTCGTCACGCAGGCGGGAGGCAGCGATACGGCGCGAGTTGAGATCACCGCGCTTGGCCAAGGTGATGTACTTGTCCACCACCCGCTTCAGGTCTTTCGCCTTCGGCAGCGTCGTCACGATCTGCTCGTGCCGGATAAGGGAGGCGGCCATGTTGGAGAACATCGCCTGACGGTGAGCCGAGTCGCGCGAGAAGCGGCGGCCGAGTTTTTTGTGTCGCATTTTAAGTTACCTTTTTCGCTTCGGTTGTTACGGGGAGGTTCTTCGGCCTCACCTCGTTGGTTATTGGTCCACCACCGCCAGACCCGCGTGGAACCCGCTTTTGGCTGGTCCACACTGGGCAGGCCCGTGTGGAGCTGGTCTTGGCTGGTCCACACTGGGCAGGCCCGTGTGGAGCTGGTCTTGGCTGGTCCACATTGGGCAGGCCCGTGTGGAACCGGTATTCCGGAAAGCGGAGTCACGAACGGCTATCGTCCGCTGCCGGTTCTCTGGTTACTGAACCTCAGTACTGATCCTCGAAGCGCTTGGCGAGTTCTTCGATGTTGTCCGGTGGCCAGTTGGGGACTTCCATGCCCAAATGCAGCCCCATCGCCGCGAGAACTTCCTTGATCTCGTTGAGCGACTTGCGCCCGAAGTTCGGCGTGCGCAGCATTTCTGCTTCCGACTTCTGGATAAGGTCACCGATGTAGACGATATTGTCGTTCTTCAGGCAGTTGGCCGAACGTACCGAAAGCTCCAGTTCGTCGACCTTCTTCAAGAGCGCGGCGTTGAACGACAACTCCGGGTGGCGCTGTTCTTCTTCCGGCTTCTTGGGCTCTTCGAAGTTGATGAAGACCGACAGCTGATCCTGCAGGATGCGGGCGGCGAATGCCACCGCGTCATCGGGCGAAATCGAACCGTCCGTCTCGATCTGCATGGTGAGGCGGTCCTTGTCGAGGTCCTGGCCTTCACGCGTATGCTCGACCTTGTAGGAAACCTTTTTGACCGGGCTGTACAGGCTGTCGATCGGAATGAGGCCTATTGGCGCATCGTCGGGACGATTGCGCTCGGCGAGCACGTAGCCCTTGCCGAGATCGGCCGTCAGCTCCATGCGGATCGATGCACCCTGATCGAGATGGCAGATGACGTGCTCGGGATTGAGGATGTCTACATCCGAACTGGCTTCGATGTCACCGGCCTTAACCGGACCGGGGCCTTCCTTGCGCAACTGCATGCGCTTTGGTCCCTCGGAGTGAAGCTTGAGGGCCACTTCCTTGAGATTGAGAACGATCTGGGTGACATCCTCGCGCACGCCGGGGATCGAGAAGAATTCATGCTGAACGCCGTCGATCTGCACGGTCTTGATCGCCGCCCCCTGCAGCGAGGACATCAATACACGCCGCAGTGCGTTGCCAAGCGTCATACCGAAACCGCGCTCCAGCGGCTCGGCGACCATTGTCGCGATCCGGGCGCCATCACGGCCCGAGGAAACGTCAAGCTTTGCCGGCTTGATCAGATCCTGCCAGTTCTTCTGCATTGTCGAAGTCATCGTCACGGGGTGCCTCGTTTCGGTTGTGAATGGGCGTCGCTGCCAACAGCGCTCGCACGCCATTCAAGGAATCGAAAAACCCGGATTGCCCGGGACTGGAGCGTTCTCTTTCGAACGCCTGCGGAGCCAGAAGGAGGTTCTGCCTCCCCTGGCTTTCGCAACTAGACGCGGCGGCGCTTGCGCGGGCGGCATCCGTTGTGTGGAATAGGCGTCACGTCGCGAATGGACGTAATCTGCAGACCGAGCGACTGCAACGCGCGCAGCGCCGATTCGCGGCCCGAACCCGGACCGGTGACCTCGACTTCGAGCACCTTCATGCCATGGTCCTGCGCCTTGCGGCCGGCGTCTTCGGCAGCCATCTGGGCGGCGAATGGAGTCGACTTGCGCGACCCCTTGAAGCCCATCGTGCCCGCCGAGGACCACGAGATCGTGTTGCCCTGGGCATCGGTGATCGTGATCATCGTATTGTTGAAGCTAGCGTTTACGTGCGCCACGCCTGACGAGATATTCTTTTTCTCGCGCCGGCGCACTTTACCGCGCTGTTGTTCCTTGGCCATCTATTCGTCACTCTCTTGTCTGCGCTGAAGCCGACGCGCACAAAGCAGCCGGCGAACGTCCCGTCATCCGGGTAAGGAAACCGCAAGGGGCGGCTTCTTATTTCTTCTTGCCTGCGATAGCCTTTGCCGGGCCCTTGCGGGTGCGAGCGTTGGTGTGGGTCCGTTGACCGTGAACCGGCAGTCCGCGACGATGACGCAGCCCGCGGTAGCAGCCAAGATCCATCAGGCGCTTGATATTCATCGCCGTCTCACGGCGCAGGTCGCCCTCGACCATGAAGTCTCTGTCGATGGTCTCGCGGATCTGCAGGACTTCGGCGTCGGTCAACTGGTTGACCCGGCGCTCCGCCGGGATACCGACTTTCTCGCAGATCTCGCGGGCGAACTTGGGCCCGATGCCGTGGATGTAGGTGAGCGCGATGGGTACGCGCTTCTGGGTCGGAATGTTCACGCCAGCGATGCGGGCCACGTGGTGTTCTCCTGATGCCTGGTCAAACAGCGAAAGCACAGCACGACGCACGGGAAGTGCGCCGCCTGCGCTGATTGAGTTGTCGTCATAAAAGCCATGTCCGCCCGCAGCGCCGTGCCCTGCGAACCCGTCCACGCTTTCTGGACCCGAAAATCCGATTGTTCTATACGTAGCATTGACAAGCGTCAATCGCCGAAGTTCATCTGAGTGCAAGCTATTTCTGCTGCCGGCACACTTGTATTCCAGTTCTGAGACATTTCAAGGCGTTGATCCCCACGGCCCCAGCCTCACGGTCACCCAAGGATGGCCTCAATCTGCTTCGCCACCTCGTCGATATCAGCCATTCCGTCCACGAAGTTGTAACGATCCTTGGCAAAGTAGTAGCCGATCAGCGGAGCTGTTGAACGGTAATACGCCAGCAACCGGGCACGAACCGTTTCTTCATTGTCGTCCGCGCGTCGCGTAAATTGCGTACTGCCGCATTTGTCGCAGACACCAGATACTTCGGGTTGCTTATGCTTGTCGTGGTATCCTGCTCCGCACTTGGCACACGAATATCGCCCGGTGATACGTTCGACCATTGCTTCGTCGTCGACTCTCAATTCGATAACGGCATCAAGCGTTTTGCCCTTCTCGTCCAGCAACTTTTCCAAGGCCGAAGCCTGTCCCAGAGTGCGCGGGAAACCATCCAGAATGAAACCGTTCTCACAATCCGGTTGATCGATCCGCTCCGAAATGATGCCCACCACCATTTCGTCCGGAACCAGTTTTCCTGCCTCGATCAGGGCCTTCGCTTGCTGTCCGATTGGCGTACCGGCCTTCACCGCTTCACGCAGCATTTCACCTGTCGAGAGCTGGACGATTCCATACTTGCTGGCGATCAATTCGGACTGCGTACCCTTGCCCGCGCCCGGCGGCCCCAGCAGGATTAGGTTCATCTGCGTTTCCCTCGCCTCGACGTCGGCGAGGCTCCCTTGAGTTGCGCTTTCTTGATCAGGCCCTCGTACTGATGCGCCAGCAGATGGCTTTGCACTTGCGCAACGGTGTCCATGGTCACACTCACGGCAATCAGCAGCGACGTTCCGCCAAGTACAGCAGCAAACGTAGACGGGATGGGCGAATTCGCAATCATCAATTCCGGTAATAAGCAGACAGCCGCAAGGTAGAAGGCACCCACCACCGTAATTCGCGTGAGCACATAATCGATGTACTCGGCGGTTTTTGCACCTGGACGAATACCGGGAATGTAGCCGCCGTACTTGCGCAGGTTATCGGCCGTTTCCTGCGGGTTGAACACCACCGCCGTATAGAAGAACGCGAAGAATATGATCAAGGCGGCATAGATCGCCATGTGCAGCGGTTGCCCGTAACCCAGAAGCGACGTGATGTAGGTCAACCAGTCAGGACCACCCGACCCGGTCTGCCCGGCGGTGAACTGGGCCGCTGTCGTCGGCAGCAGCAGCAGCGAGGACGCGAAGATTGGCGGAATAACGCCTGCCGAGTTCAGCTTTAGCGGCAGGTGCGACGCGTTGCCTTGCATCATCTGATTACCGACCTGGCGCTTCGGGTACTGGATCAAGAGACGTCTTTGCGCTCGTTCCATGAACACGATGCACAACACCACGACAGCCATCAACAGCAGCACCCCGAACACCAGCATGATCGAGATCGACCCCTGCCGCGAAAGTTCGAAGAGGCCGGCCAGCGCCGAGGGCATGCCGGCGACGATACCGGCAAAGATGATCAGCGAAATGCCGTTACCGATGCCGCGCTGCGTGATTTGCTCGCCAAGCCACATCAGGAACACGGTACCGCCGACCAGCGTAATCACCGTCGAAATTCGGAAGAACCAGCCCGGATCGGTGACAACTGCAAGCTGTCCCGCCTGCATGCTTTCAAGGCCGACCGAAATGCCGTAGGCCTGTACGGTCGCCAGCAGCACGGTCAGGTAGCGCGTGTACTGGTTGATGGTCTTGCGACCCTGCTCGCCTTCCTTCTTCAGCTGCTCGAGCTGCTTGTTCACGCTCGACATCAACTGCATGATGATGGAGGCTGAGATGTAAGGCATGATGTTGAGCGCGAAGATCGCCATGCGCTCTACGGCGCCGCCGGCAAACGTATTGAACAGCCCCAGGATGCCCTGCGACGAGCGCTGGAACGTCTCCGCGAATGCTTCCGGATTGACGCCAGGGATCGGGATAAACGTACCGAACCGGTAAACGATCAACGCACCCAGGGTGAACCAGATGCGCCGCTGGAGATCCTGCGCCTTCCCGAAAGCGGAAAAGTTGACGTTTTGGGCGAGCTGTTCGGCAGCGGATACCATGACGTGTGTGTCTCCCGACCTCGTTGCGGCGACGTTCGACCGTCCTGCGGCGCCGTCTACCCTGCGCTGACCATTGTCCCGCCGCTCACAAGACACTTCACGCGGACCAGAGCGACACCGGTAATGTGGCCATCGCGCCGCGTTTCGGCAACTGCGGAGGCAGCAGGCCCCGAAACGATTACTTCGCGTTGGCCTTATTGGCTTTCTTGGTTGCCGTCTTGGCCCGCTTGGCTTCGTCGTCGGCCAGCACCTTCTTCTCGATTAGTGTAACCGAACCGCCCGCCTTTTCGATGGCGGCCTTCGCCGACGCCGTCGCGTGATCGACCTTGAGATTCAGCGCCGCCTTGAGTTCGCCGACCCCGAGGATGCGAACGCCGTCAAGCGCACGCCGCAGTATTCCGCTGGCGATGAGCGCATCGGCGTCGATTTCGCCAGCCGTCTCGAGCATGCCGGCATCGACGGCTTCCTGCAGGCGGGCAAGGCTAACCTCGTTGAACGACTTGCGCCGCCACTTCGAAAAGCCCCGTTTCGGCAGCCGGCGGTAGAGCGGCATCTGGCCGCCTTCGAAGCCGCCGATGGCGACTCCGTTGCGTGCCTTTTGACCCTTGTGGCCACGGCCAGCCGTCTTGCCAACGCCCGATCCGATGCCGCGGCCGACGCGCACGCGCTTTTTGGAAGCGCCAGCATTGTCCTTGATCTCATTGAGCCGCATGCGACTTCGAGCTCCTTAAATTTTGGCCGGGAGTTGAATTTTGATTTCGCCGCCATTCCTGTCGGCGGATCCCGGAACATTCATGTTGATCAGAACCGACCCGGCAATCACTCGACGATGCGCACCAGATGCTGCACCTTCGCGATCATGCCCCGCACCGAAGGCGTATCTTCGAGGGTACGCGTCCGGTGCAGTTTGTTCAGCCCAAGGCCCGTCAGGGTCTTGGTTTGGATTTCCGGCCGGCGGATCGCACTGCGGATCTGCTGGACCGTGATCGTCTTTTTCGCTGTATCGGCCATTGTCTCACTACCTCAGCAAATCTTTTCTGAAGCGCCAGCATCCTGTCCGGCGCTCCTGCCGGGTCCTATCGGATGTTGATGCTATTTAGGCGTCCGCAATTGCCGCTTCAGCCGCCGATGACGCATCGCGGCGCCGTGTGACGATGTCGGAAACCTTCATGCCGCGGCGCGCTGCGATGGTGCGCGGATTTTCCTGCTCCTTCAGCGCGTCGATCGTTGCCCGGACGACGTTGTAGGGGTTGGTCGAACCAAGCGACTTCGCCACCACATCGTGGACACCGAGCATCTCGAATACGGCACGCATTGCACCGCCTGCGATGATACCCGTACCCGCAGGGGCTGATCGCAGGATAACGCGGCCCGAACCGTGACGGCCGACGCTGTCATGGTGCAGGGTTCGGCCATCGCGGAGCGGCACCCGCACGAGGTCGCGCTTGGCGGCTTCGGTCGCCTTCCGAATCGCTTCGGGCACTTCGCGTGCCTTGCCGTGTCCGAAGCCGACCCGGCCCTTCAGGTCGCCAACCACCACGAGGGCTGCGAAACCGAAGCGCTTGCCGCCCTTCACCACCTTCGCGACGCGATTGATATGAACGAGCTTATCGGAGAATTCGCTGTCCCGCTCTTCGCGATCGCGATCTCGGCCCCGGCGGCCACCACCTTCTGGAGAACGTGCCACAGTCGGTATCCTTCTATCCTTAGAATTCCAGGCCGCCCTCGCGGGCGGCATCGGCAAGCGCTTTCACGCGGCCATGAAACAGGAAGCCGCCGCGGTCGAACACGACAGACTTGACGCCGGCAGCAACGGCTCGCTCGGCAAGCAGCTTGCCGACCTTGGCCGCCGCTTCCTTGTCGGCGCCCGTCTTGAGGCTTCCACGCAGGTCTTTCTCGAGCGTCGACGCCGCAGCAATCGTTTTGCCGTCCGTGTCGTTGATCACCTGTGCGTAGATGTTCTTCGAGGAGCGATGCACCGAGAGACGCGGACGCCCGTCGGACTTCTTCCTCAAAGCGCGGCGAACACGGTTCCGCCGCTTGATGAAATTCTGCGAAAGCGAAGTCATCTCGACCGTCCTTATTTCTTCTTGCCTTCCTTGCGGAAGATGTACTCGCCCTGATAGCGCACGCCCTTGCCCTGATAGGGTTCAGGCGGGCGATAGCCGCGGATTTCGGAAGCCACCTGACCGACAAGCTGCTTGTCGATACCGCTGACAGTGATGATTTCTTGCTTGGCTCCGCTAACGGCAACCTGCACGCCCTGAGGAATCGGATGCACGACTTCGTGGCTGAACCCGAGGCTGAGCTGCAGGTCCTTGCCCTTCATCGCCGCGCGATAACCGACCCCCTGGATCTCCAGGATCTTTGAGAAGCCGCTGGAGACGCCTTCCACGAGATTCGATATCTGCGTGCGCGACATGCCCCACATCGATCGGGCCTCTTTCGAATCGTCGCGCGGTTGCACGACAATGCCGTCGTCCGTCATCTCGACCGAGCAGACTTCGGGAATGGTGAACGAAAGTTCGCCCTTCGAACCCTTCACCTTGACCGTCTGCCCGTCGATCGTTGCGGTTAGCCCCGAAGGCACCGCGACTGGCTTTTTTCCGATACGTGACATGACTTGTTCCTCCGGCGCCAGGCCGGTCCCACAAATTTAGAATACGTTGCAGAGGATCTCGCCGCCGACGTTCTCTTCACGAGCCCGCGCATCCGACATCACGCCCCGCGGCGTCGACAGGATCGACACACCGAGGCCGTTGGCCACTGTCGGCAGATCCTTCACCGGAGAATAGACCCGGCGACCCGGCTTGGAGACTCGTTTGATCTCCTTGATCGCCGGTTGACCGTTGAAGTACTTGAGCTCGATCTCGTATTCCGGGTGCTCGCCCTTCTGCTCGATCAGCGCGAAACCGCGGATAAAGCCTTCCGACTGTAGCACCTCGAGTACGCGGCCGCGCAGCTTCGAAGCTGGCGTCGAGACCTTGGGCCGGCGACGCATTTGAGCATTGCGGATACGGGTGAGCATATCGCCGAGAGCATCATTCATTGGCATCAGCGTTGTCTCCTCACCAGCTCGACTTGACGATGCCGGGGATGCGACCCTGGCTCGCCAGTTCACGCAGCATGTTGCGGCACATCTTCAACTTGCGGTAGTAGCCGCGCGGACGCCCGGTGATTTCGCAACGGTTGCGAATGCGCACTTTCGCCGAATTGCGCGGCAGTTCGGCAAGCTTGAGACGGGCAGCAAAACGCTCTTCCGTCGGCTTTGATAGATCGTTCGCCGTCGCCTTCAGGGCCTTGCGCTTCTCGGCGTACTGCTCGACGAGCTTGCGCCGCTTCAGGTTGTTCTGCTTCTTACCGGTCTTCGCCATCTCTTATCTTTCTCCAAAGGCCTTTCGGGGTTTCCCGAGGTCCTTTAGATCCCGCGCGGGAGTGCTTGGTGTGCGCGGTCTCTAAGCTGATTATGCCTGTCTCAAGCCGATTCGCCCGACGTATCCGCGTTCTTTTCTGCGGGTTTCGGGAACGGAAAATTCATCGCTCTCAACAGTTCGCGTGCTTCGTCGTCGTTGTTCGACGTCGTGCAGACCACGACGTCCATGCCCCAGACTTCATCGACCTTGTCGTAGTCGATTTCCGGAAAAACGATGTGCTCCTTGATGCCGAGCGCATAGTTGCCACGGCCATCGAAGCTCTTCGGATTGAGCCCGCGAAAGTCCTTGATGCGCGGCATCGCGATCGTCACCAGGCGATCGAGAAATTCATACATCCGGTCGCCACGCAGCGTCACCTTGGTGCCGAGCGCCATGCCTTCGCGGACCTTGAAGCCGGCAATCGACTTGCGCGCCCGTGTGATAACCGGACGCTGTCCTGCGATCAGCGCCAGGTCGCCAGCCGCGCTTTCGACCTTCTTCTTGTCCGCAACCGCCTCGCCGACGCCCATGTTGAGCACGATTTTATCGATCTTGGGGATCTGCATCGGGTTCGCATAGGAGAATTTCTCCTTGAGTTGCGCCCGTACGACGTCCTCATAGTAGCTCTTGAGGCGCGGCTTGTAGTCGGCCGGGCGCGGTGCCGGCGGCGCCATATCGCCAGCCGATTCACCCTTGTCCTTCTTCTTTTTCTTGGCCCCGTCCTGGACCTTCTGTTTCTCGGCCATCGCTTATGCCTTCTCCGCAATCACTTCGCCGGAACGCTTGGCGATGCGCACCTTGGTTCCGTCTTCCAGGATCTTGATCCCGACGCGTGTCGGCTTGCCGTCGCGCGGGTCCTCGATCGCCAGGTTCGAGACGTGTATGGGGGCCTCTTTCGAGATGATGCCGCCCTCGTCTTTGGCTGTCTGCTTTTGATGCCGGCGAACCATGTTGACGCCGCGCACCAGCGCGCGCGATTCCTTCGGGCGCACCTCGATGACTTCGCCGTGTTTGCCTTTGTCGCGGCCGGTCAGGACAATGACCCGGTCGCCCTTCTTGATTTTGGCCAACGCCATCACAGCACCTCCGGCGCCAGAGAAATGATCTTCATGTGCTTCTTCGCTCTCAGTTCGCGCGTCACCGGTCCGAAAATACGGGTACCGATCGGCTCGCCCTGCGCGTTCACCAGCACCGCCGCGTTGCGATCGAAGCGGATGAGCGATCCGTCGGGACGGCGCACGCCTTTGGCGGTACGCACGACGACCGCCTTCATCACCTGGCCCTTTTTCACACGCCCGCGGGGGATCGCCTCCTTCACCGACACCACGATGATGTCGCCTACAGTTGCGTACCTGCGCTTGGAGCCACCCAGCACCTTGATGCACTGCACGCGACGGGCGCCCGAGTTATCGGCGACGTCGAGATTCGTCTCCATCTGGATCATCGCTCTCGCTCCTTCTGCAGCCGCCCTCGGGCGGCCCGTTGTAACAAATTGCGCATCGCGCTCGGCTCACACAGGAGCACTTTTTCCTCTTCCACACTTCCTGACAGTCGTGTGGTGAGCGCGCGTTAGTCCCGGCAGTCTAGACCGGAGAGGACTTCAGCACCCTCAAGCGCTGCTGGCCTGCTCCAGTACCGTCCATCTCTTGTGCTTCGAAATCGGCGCGCTTTCCACGATCTGGACGCGGTCGCCAACCTTGCAGCGGTTCTCTTCGTCGTGCGCCTTGTACTTCTTCGTACGGCGCACCGTCTTTTTGAACAGCGGATGCGTAAAGCGGCGCTCGACTTGAACGACAACCGTCTTGTCGCTTTTGTCCGAAACCACGACGCCATGCAGAATGCGCTTTGGCATAGTTCGTATTCCTCTTGAGGCCGCCCCAACACGGCTTGCGTCTGACACGAGCTTGCAAAGTGTCAAGCTAACGAGTGTTGGCGGAGCCTTTGCAGGCCCGCAGTCAGCCTTGTGCTTGCTTCTGTTTGCGGATCGTCAGGACGCGCGCGATAGTCCGGCGCACCTCGCGAACCCGCGATGTCTTTTCGAGCTGCCCGGACGCCTGCTGAAAACGCAGGTTGAACTGCTCCTTCTTGAGCTTCATCAGCTCATCGTCGAGCTGGTCGACGGACTTGTCTCTGATCTCGGCGACTTTCATTGGTCTCAACCGTCCTCGAAAATCTCTGTGTCTTCGCGTCCGGCGTTAGCCGATGCGGGTAACGATACGTGTCTTGATCGGCAGCTTCTGCGCGCCAAGTTCAAGTGCTTCGCGGGCCACGACATCCGAAACCCCGTCGAGTTCGAACATGATACGGCCGGGATGGACGCGTGCCGTCCACCGGTCGACCGATCCCTTGCCCGAGCCCATGCGCACTTCGGCGGGCTTCGAGGTCACCGGCAGGTCAGGGAAGATCCGGATCCAGACGCGCCCGGCACGCTTCATGTGACGCGTGATGGCGCGGCGCGCCGCTTCGATCTGGCGCGCCGTAATGCGCTCCGGCTGCACGGCCTTGAGACCGTGCGAGCCGAAGTTCAAGGCGGTCCCGCCCTTGGCGGTGCCTTTGATACGGCCCTTGAACTGCTTGCGAAACTTTGTCCGTTTCGGTTGCTTCATGACTTCAGATCCTTAACGTCCCTGGCCTGGCGCGCCCGACCTTCCGAGTCGCACTCGACTTGAGTTCTTACCTGTCGCGCGGCGTGTCGCTCTGGCCGCCACGGTCGCGCCGTGGGCGTCCACCGTCACCGCCTTCGAAAGCTTTCTTTTCCGATGCCATCGGGTCGTGATCGATGATCTCGCCCTTGAACACCCAGACCTTGATGCCGATGATGCCGTAGGCTGTCTTGGCTTCGGCCCGTCCAAAATCGATATCCGCGCGCAGCGTGTGCAGCGGCACCCGGCCTTCGCGATACCATTCGGTCCGCGCAATTTCCGCGCCACCGAGGCGGCCAGCGACGTTGATGCGGATGCCCTGAGCTCCGGCACGCAGCGCCGTCTGCACCGAGCGCTTCATGGCGCGACGGAAAGCAATTCGCCGCTCGAGCTGCTGGGCGATATTTTCGGCTATCAGCGTTGCATCAATATCCGGCTTGCGGATCTCGAGCACGTTGAGGTGGACTTCGCTATCGGTCAACCGCGCGAGTTCGCCGCGCAGCTTGTCGATATCCGAGCCCTTCTTGCCGATCAGCACGCCCGGCCGCCCGGTATGGACCGTCACCCGGCACTTCTTGTGCGGCCGCTCAATCACAACCTTCGAGATGCTGGCCGGACGCTGCATCTTCATGATGTGATCACGGATCGCGTAATCTTCGTGAAGCAGCTTGCCGTACTCGCCCGTGCGGGCAAACCAGCGGCTGTCCCAGGTCCGGTTGATGCCGACTCGCAGGCCGACCGGATTGACTTTGTGACCCATCAGTCGGCCTCCACTGCCGCTTCGACGCCACGGCCATCGCGGGAAGCCTTGGCCGCCTTGACCTTGCCCCCGTTGCCGCGCTTGCGCGAATTTTCGAGTTCTTGTTCGTTGACTTCACGGACTACGACGGTGATCTGCGAGAACGGCTTCATAACCACCGACGAACGCCCGCGGCCACGTGCATGGAAGCGCTTCATGATCAGGTTCTTGCCGACGTAGGCTTCCGCGACGACCAGCTGGTCGATACTCAGCTGATGGTTGTTTTCCGCGTTCGCAATCGCACTCATCAGGCACTTGCGCACATCATCGGAGATCCGCTTGCGCGAGAACTCGAGATCTGCGAGCGCCTGCTCGACCGGCTTGCCCCGGATGAGGCCCGCGACAAGGTTCAGCTTCTGTGGCGAGATACGCAAGTTGCGCGCAACCGCCTTCGCCTCGGTGTCAGGGAGGGCGCGCTCCCGGCTCGGCTTACCCATTATCGTTTCGCCTTCTTGTCGCCGCCGTGGCCGGTGTAGTTCCGCGTTGGCGAGAACTCTCCGAACTTGTGACCGATCATGTCTTCGGTCACGTTCACGGGGATGTGCTTTTGCCCGTTATAGACGCCAAAGGTGAGACCAACGAACTGGGGCAGAATCGTCGAACGACGGCTCCAGATCTTGATGATCTCGTTGCGTCCCGAAGCGCGCACCTTGTCGGCCTTCTTGAGGAGGTAGCCGTCGATAAACGGACCCTTCCAGACTGAGCGTGCCACGACTGTATCTCCTTAAGCGTGTCGACGCGGTTTCCCGCGCTTATTTCTTTTTCAGGTGACGGCTGCGGACGATGAACTTGTCCGTCGTCTTGTTCTTGCGCGTTCTGTAACCCTTGGTTGGTTTGCCCCAGGGTGTTGCCCAGTGCTTGCCACCGTTCGTACGCCCGCCGTTGGGGTGATCGATCGGGTTCATGGTGATACCGCGAACCGTCGGGCGGGTGCCTTTCCAGCGGGTCCGGCCTGCCTTTGAGTCGACCGTGTTGCCATGGTCGGGGTTCGAGACGGCGCCCACGCTTGCCATGCAGTCTGCGCGCACCCGGCGGGTTTCCCCCGAACTCAGCTTGAGCACCGCCCAGCCTGCGTCACGGCCGACCAATTGCACAAACGCACCAGCCGAACGCGCGATCTGACCGCCCTTGCCGGGCTTCATCTCGACGTTGTGAATGATCGTGCCGATCGGCATGCTCGACAGCGGCATCGCGTTGCCGGGCTTCACGTCCACCTTCTCGCCGGCAACGACCTGGTCGCCGACCGACAGCCGCTGCGGAGCCAGGATGTAGTTCAATTCGCCGTCTTCATACTTCACGAGAGCAATGAAGGCGGTACGGTTCGGGTCGTATTCAATCCGTTCCACCGTGCCGACGACATCGAACTTGCGGCGTTTGAAATCGACCAGACGATAAGTCTGCTTGTGTCCGCCGCCGATATGACGCGTCGTGATACGCCCGTGGGTATTGCGCCCGCCGGTCTTCGACTTGCCCTCGGTCAGCATTTTGACCGGGCCGCCCTTCCACAATTCCTTGCGGTCGACGATCACCAGCTGGCGAAGGCCGGGCGATGTCGGACGAAATGTCTTGAGTGCCATTCTCCCGCCTCCCTACAAGCTGGTCGTGATGTCGATCGACTGGCCGTCTTCCAGTGTCACGATGGCTTTTTTGATGTTGCTCTGCGTGCCGCGCCGGCCGCGGAACACCTTCGTTTTACCCTTGCGGACGAACGTATTCACGGCCTTCACCTTGACGTCGAACAGGGCTTCGACTGCCTGCTTGATGTCGGGCTTCGTCGCAGTGCCGGCTACATTGAAAACGACCTGGTTTGCTTCCGACAGAAGCGTCGCTTTCTCGGTGATCACCGGCGAGCGGATGATATCGTAGGCTTTGAGTTTCTGCATCTTCAGGCCCTCTTGCCCTTTTGCGCCGCATCAGCGAACCGCAGATCGATGGCTTCGAGAGCAGCCTTCGTCAGCACCAGCTTCTTGCGTCGCAGGATGTCGTAAACGTTGAGACCCTGCACTGGCAGGACATCGATGTTCGGGATGTTGCGCGCCGCCCGGACGAAGGCTGCGTCAAGGCTTGCCCCGTCGATGATCAGCGCGTTCATCAGTTCGAGTTTTCCGAACGCATCGCGAAGGGCTGCCGTCTTGCCGTCGTCCGACGATGCCTTGTCGAGAACGATGATGTCGCCAGCCTTGGCTTTCGCCGACAGGGCATGGCGCAACGCCAGGGCCCGCACTTTCTTCGGCAGGTCGATCGCATGGCTGCGCGGCTTTGGGCCAAGAGCCTTGCCGCCGCCGCGCCATTGCGGAACCGACTTGTCGCCGTGTCTCGCACCACCGGTGCCCTTTTGCTTGTACACCTTCTTGCCGGTGACCGTAACTTCCGAACGGTCCTGGGCATGATGCGTGCCCGCCATCCGCTTCAGCGTCTGGTAGCGGATCATGCGGTGGATCAGGTCCGGGCGCGGGTCGAGACCGAACACGTGCTCAGCCAATTCCACGCTGCCGGCCGAGCCGGCACCAAGCGTTGTGACGTCGAGTTTCATCACTGCTGCTCCTCTTGAGCACCGGCCGCCGCGACGTCGCCGTTGCGCGGCTTGAACGCGCCGGGCTTTGGTGCATCGTCTGGAAGCTTGCGCTTGACGGCGTCGCGAACGAGAACCCAGCCGCCTTTGTGGCCAGGCACCGCACCGCGCACCATGACGAGGCCACGCTCGGTATCCGTGCGCACGACCACGAGGTTCTGCGTCGTAATCCGCTCCGAACCCATGTGGCCGGCCATTTTCTTGCCCTTGAACACCTTGCCGGGATCCTGGCGCTGACCCGTCGAGCCGTGGCTGCGGTGCGAGACCGAGACACCGTGGGTCGCGCGCAGACCGCCGAAGTTCCAGCGCTTCATCGCGCCCTGGAAACCCTTGCCGACGCTGGTCCCGGTGACGTCGACGAACTGCCCTGGAACGAAGTGGTCGGCCGTGATCTCCGCGCCGACTTCTATAAGGTTGTCGGGGCTGACGCGGAATTCGGCCAGCTTGCGCTTGGCCTCCACGTTGGCGATTGCAAAGTTGCCGCGCTCCGGCTGCGTTACACGGCTGGGACGGCGCGAGCCGGCGCCCAGTTGCAGAGCCGTGTAGCCGTTCTTCTCATCGGTGCGCTGCGCCAGCACCTGGCAGTTTTCCAGTCGCAGCACCGTCACAGGAATATGCTCTCCTGCATCGGTGAAGATGCGGGTCATACCCAACTTCTGAGCGATCACTCCGGAACGCATTGGTGCATTCCTTCCCTTCTCGGTTCCCCAGTCTCCATTCCGCCCACGGGGCAGATCAGGATCTGGACCTCTTCGACTAGCCGGCGGTTCGCAACGAGGCGAATGCGGCGAATTAAAGTTTGATCTCGACGTCGACACCGGCCGCAAGATCGAGCTTCATCAAAGCATCGACAGTTTGCGGTGTCGGATCGACGATATCGAGCATGCGCTTGTGGGTACGCATTTCGAACTGCTCGCGGCTCTTCTTGTCGATGTGCGGCGACCGGTTCACGGTATAACGTTCGATCCGCGTCGGCAGCGGGATTGGCCCGCGCACTTCCGCGCCCGTACGTTTTGCCGTGTTTACGATCTCGCGCGTCGACGCATCGAGTATTCGATGATCGAAGGCTTTGAGCCTGATGCGGATATTCTGACCGTTCATCGTCTTCGCCTAACCTCTAACGCAAGCTGCGCCCGTCAGGGCGGGCGCAGCCCACAGATGAATTCGACAACCGGACCTGACGCACCACGCGTTAGCACCGCTGCCAGACAGACCAATTTTCAAGTCCATCGTTCTTCGCAAAACAGCAGCGCTGAAGATGGAAACGACCAGCTCTGGATCGGGGCTGATCCGGCGCTGCCCATTCACGTCTAGTCCGTAATCGCCGAGACCACTCCGGCGCCGACCTGAAATGCGGCTTGCCGCATTTCAAGCACTTTGAATTTGTCGGCGCCGCGCCAACCGGCCAACGCGACCGTCCTACTTAATCCGTAATCGCCGAGACCACTCCGGCGCCGACGGTGCGGCCGCCTT